>ERZ779629.237-NODE-237-length-24511-cov-7.268605_pt1 | contig 24511 bp, 20 predicted proteins | sample MGYA00514192_ERZ779629 | MGnify/ENA primary metagenome ERZ779629 (study PRJEB29562, sample SAMEA4376709) | mouse gut metagenome | isolation source: Cecum | study: EMG produced TPA metagenomics assembly of the A DSS colitis mouse model was used to assess the... | reverse complement strand
CGTCCTACGCCTCCCAGATCCGCAGCTACACCGAGCTGATCAGCCAGCATGAGGGCTGGGAGCTGGTGGACATTTACGCCGATGAGGCGGTGAGCGGCACGAAAACGGACAAGCGGGAGGACTTCAACCGTCTTCTGGCCGACTGCCGGAAGGGCAAAATCGACCGGGTGCTGGTGAAGTCCATCTCCCGCTTCTCCCGGAACACCAAGGACTGCCTTGCCGCTCTGCGGGAGCTGATGCGGCTGGGCGTGACCGTTCAGTTTGAAAAAGAGAACATCGACACAGGAACGCTCACCACCGAACTGATGGTGAGCGTTTCCGGTTCTCTGGCCCAGCAGGAGTCCATCTCCATCGCGCAGAATATCCGCCAGGGCTACCGGCGCCGGATGGAGCGGGGGGAGTTCATCACCAATAAGCCTCCCTACGGTTACCGGAACGAGGGAGGCGGACGGCTGGAGATCGTGCCAGAGGAGGCCGAGGTCATTCGCTGGGTGTTTGAGTCCTATCTCAACGGTTGCAGCCCCGCCGGGATCGCGGCGGAGATGAACCGCAGAGGGGTTGAGAAAAAATATGGAAACTCTACATGGGCAAAGAACGCTGTCGTTTATTGGCTAAAAAATGAAAAATACACCGGAAATACTCTCTGCCAGAAAACTTTCAAAATCGGATTTCCGTACAGTGCGGTGAAAAACAGGGGAGAATTGAACCAATTTTATATTGAAAACTGCCATCCGGCCATCATCAGCCAGGAATTGTTCGACCGGGTCCAGGCCAGGATGGAGCAAAGAAAGGCGCGCACACCGATGTCGGCCAAGCACCCGCTGTCGGCAAAAATCGTCTGTGGAAATTGCGGTACGACGTTTTATCGAAGGCTTGATTCTAACGGGACGGCCACATGGATCTGTTCCCGGCACATAGAAAGAAAATCGGCTTGCCCGATCATCCCCATTTGGGAGCGCGATATTTATACCGCTTTCTTGTGGATGTACAACAAACTGCGGCTCCATGAGGGTGTCATTCTGCGGCCTGCCCTGCGGCAGATGGAGGAGCTGGAACAGGCCGTACAGCGGGAAAACCCCGCCATGCTGGAGGTCAACCGGGCCATCGCCCAGGCCACGGAGCAAAACTACAAAATCAGTAAACTTCGCTCTAATGGCCTGCTGGATGACGATGCCTGCTCCGCCCGGCTGGCGGCCCTGGAGGCCCAGCTGACCCAGCTCCGGGCCAAGCGCCGGAGGCTGTTGAAAAACGATGACGTCAGCGAGGCGGCGGAGACCCTGCGGCAGACGGCGGAGGCCATCCGCCAGGGGCCGGAGCGGCTGGAGGAATTTGACGGGGCTCTGTTCGCCGGTCTGGTGGAGCGGATCACGACCGCCCCCACTGGTCTGCGGTTCCGGCTGTACGGCGGTATTGAGGTGACGGAACAGCTCTGGGAGGGTGGGAAATGAACCGAAAGATTTTGTACGGCTATCAGATGAGGGACGGGAAATTGACGATCCAGCCCCAGGAGGCCGAGGGGGTGAGGCGGGTGTTTTTCCTCTACCTCGAGGGTATGTCCCAGCGGCAGATCATGGATATGCTGAACGCCGATGGCGTTGCCTACAGCGTAGAAAACCCGCTATGGACGCACCAGAGGATCACACAGACGCTTCGAAACCCCCGGTACATGGGGGAAAAAGGGTATCCAGCCCTGATCGACGGCGAAACTTTCCGCAAGGCGCAGTCAGCGAGGGCGGAACGGATGCGCAAACGGGGGAACCACCCGGCGCTGCGGCTGACCCAAAAGCTTCGGTGCGGCCACTGCGGGCATCCCCTGCGACGGTCCTTCCAGAAGCAGTTGAAGGATACCCTGCGTTTCCTCTGCGACGGCTGCGGCGCGAGGATCACCATCCCAGATGCCGCCCTGCTGGCGGAGGTGGAGCGGCAGGCGGCGGAGTACGTGCCGCCGTCAGAGGGCGGCTATGCCCCCTCGGAGGATGTGATCCGCCTGTCCAACGCCGTCAACCGGGGGCTGGAACGCCCCGACAACCCGGAGGAGGTAGTGGCCCTAATTTTGCAGGGGATCTCCGCCCGGTACGCCTGCGTTCCGGCGCAGATGACCACGGCGGACATCCTGCGCCTGATCCGGGAAAAGGACTACGACCGGGCCATCCAATTGATCGCCATCACCGCGGACAACGCGGTGAAAGTGACATTTAAGTGACCGTTCACAGCCGATCAGGAAAGGAGTCATCATGGAACAAAACGCACAAAAGCAGCGGGTGGCCGTTTACTGCCGGGTCGCCTCCGGCAGTGAGGATCACTCCGCTAGTCTCGCCGCCCAGAAAGCCTACTACACCGAGATGGTGGACCGGCACCCGGAATGGGAACTGGCTGGCATCTACGCCGACAAGGGCATTGCCACCACTGACAGGAAGAAGCAGAAGGAGTTCAATAAGATGCTCACCGCCTGTGGGCAAGGGAAGATCGACATCATCCTGGTCAGATCGGTCTCCCGTTTCGCCAGAAACGTGATGGACTGCCTGGACGTAGTCCAGATGCTGAAAGCCAGCGGCGTCAGGGTGATCTTCGAAAAAGAGGGCTTTGACACTTCCACCGAAGCAGGCGATCTCCGAATCGCGCTGTTCAATGAGCTTGCCCGGAGGGAGAGCGAGTCCATCTCCATGAATCTGTATGCCCGGTGAGGGAGAAGCCACAGTATTCCAATATCAGGAAACGCAATAGGAAGGGAAACGCCATGGAACAGACGGTACAACAGGAACGGCGGGTCCATGTTATCCCCGCCACAAAGCAGGCCGCAGCCCCCGGAGGGGCCTCTGGCCGTCGCAAGCGGGTGGCCGCCTACTGCCGGGTGTCCACCGACAGCGAGGAGCAGCTCACCAGCTACACCGCCCAGAAAGCCTACTATACCCAGAAAATCGGGGAGAACCCCGACTGGGAGCTGGCAGGCATCTACGCCGACAGGGGCATCACGGGAACGAGCATGAAGAAGCGGGTGGAGTTCAAGAAAATGATCGCCGCCTGCAAGCGGGGGCGCATCGACCTGATCCTCACCAAGTCCCTCTCCCGCTTCGCCCGGAACACAGTGGACTCCCTGGAGGTGGTGCGGATGCTCCGGGCCAATGGCATTGGAGTAATTTTTGAAAAGGAAAACATCAATACGCTGACCGAGTCCAGTGAGTTCCTGCTCACCCTGTTCAGCGGTTTCGCCCAGGCGGAGAGCGAATCCATCAGCAAAAATGTGATCTGGGGCATCCAAAAGAGCCGGGAGGCGGGGAAGGTGCCTTTCCAGTACACCAAGCTGCTGGGCTACCGGAGGGGGGCGGACGGCCAGCCGGAGGTCGTGCCGGAGGAGGCGGAGGTGGTGAAACGCATTTACCGCCGCTACCTGGACGGGTGCAGTTTGGCGCAGATCAAGCGGGAGCTGGAGGCGGACGGCGTCCCCACCTCCAGCGGCATCCGGGGCTGGACCTATCAGGTGGTGCGGAATATTTTGACCAACGAGCGTTATATTGGCGACGCGCTCCTGCAAAAGACCTACACCACCGACTGCATCAGTAAAACGGTGAAGAAGAACCAGGGCGACCGGCCCATGGTCTATGTGGAGCGCAACCATCCGGCCATCGTGCCCAAGGCCATGTTTTACCAGGTGCGGGAGGAGATGACCCGGAGGGCCAGCAAGCGGAAGGTGCTGCAGAAAACGGGCAAGACAGAGCAGGGCAAGTATTCCGCCAAATACGCCCTGACCGAGCTGCTGGTGTGCGGGGAGTGCGGTTCCCCTTACAAACGGTGCACCTGGGCCCGGAACGGGAAGAAGCGGATCGTCTGGCGGTGTGTGTCCCGGCTGGAGTTCGGCACGAGATACTGCCACCACTCGCCCACCATGGACGAGGACAAACTGCATCAGGCCATTTTGGATGGGCTCAATGAATTTGTCCAAGCGGGCCGGGGCGTTGGCGCCGAGGTGCTGGACATCGCCGGCATGGTCCAGCAGGGCGGCAGCTCGGAGGAGGTTGACCCGCTGACCCTGCGCAGCCGACTGGACGCGCTGACCGTCCGGCAGGCGGAACTGCTGGACAGGGTTCTGGAGGACATGGACAACCCGGAGCTGACGGCCCAGCTGAAGGCGCTGGCGGAGGAAAAGCAGGACATTCTGGGTCGGCTCGGGGCGCTCCAGCAGGATGAGGAGCAGCGGGCCGGTCAGGAGGCCAGACTGCGGGAGCTGGCGGAGTGGCTGGACCGGCAGGAAACGGCGTTCACCGAGTACGAGGATGTCATCACTCGCAGATATGTGGAAAAGGTCACCGTCCTGGATGCCGAGACCATCCGGATCAAGTTCAGATATACGGAGATCGAAATTGACAGGGCGGTTCGAGCATGATGGAGTGTGTGGGTCGTCAAGCAGAAGCTGAGAAAGGAGTCCGGCAGGGCGGGAGCGTTATCCCGCCTTGCCGGATTCTTTTCTGCTGCGGCTCCGATCTTTTCAGATTTCGGTGGGATGTGCTGGAAACCGTTGCGCCGCAACGGTTTCCAGCTGGTATCTTTTTTGTCTACAGAAGAAAGGTGACGGTGTGATCCTTCCCGGCCTCCAGATAGATCTCCTGGGTGGCCGGTTCTTTGATGGTGTACCCCGGGGCAGGCTCCAGTTCCTGGACCTTGTACCACCCGGTATTGACCCGCACCAGATGGATCTGGCCCTGCTCATCGGTGTAGAAGGTGCCCAGGTCGTTGTACTCGCCGCTGGTAGTGTCGTCAGACCCGCGCCAGACCTGGAACTTCACGCCTTTGATGGGACTGCCCGTGATGCTGTCCACCTTCTTGACATACAAATCCGGCTTGCGCAGGTTTTTCAGCTCAATCGTGGTGGTTTTGTTTTCTTCCAGGTAGACAGTGTGGACAGTATCGTCGGCCACCCAGCCATTTTTGGACTTAATTTCCTGTACGTTATAAGCGCCTGGGTTCAGTCCCTCCAGCACGATCAGGCCCTCGTCATTGGTGAAATGCAGCTCATTGTAGCCGCCGTTGACCTCTCGGATGCGGAACTGGACCTGGGAAAGAGGCTCACCCGTCTGGGCGTCGATCTTCAGCAGACGCAGGCCGGGGCGGGTGCTGTTCACAAAGTCCACCACCACATCCTGGTCCTTGGTGGCGTCGATCCAAACGGTCTTGCGGTTGTTGGTGTCCAAAATATAGGGCTTGGGCACGTCCGTCTCGGTGATCTCGTAGCACCCGGACGGCATATCGGAGAGAGTCACTTTGCCGTCCGCCCCCGTCACCACGTCGTTCTCATAGCCCAGGTTCACGCCCCGGATATGGAAGGAGGTGTTGGGGACGGGATCGCCAGTCTCGGTGTCCCGCTTGGTGATGGTAAGGGACCGCTTGTGATGGTTCTTTTTGGTGACCACGATAGTCTGCTCACCCTGAAGGTCCTCGGCCTCCACATGGACGCCCACAGGGGAAGAATCCCTGTCAAAGCCCTCCGGAGCGGAGACCTCACGGAACTCGTAATAGCCCTCGCTGACGTTGGACACGGTGATGGTGCCGTCTGCGCCAGTCTCCTCGGTGCCGATGACCTGGCCGTCCCGAAGGATGACGAAGATGGCCCCGGCCAGGGGAGCGTTGCTTTCGTCCACCTTTTTTAGTTGCACACGAACTTTCGCACTATTTCCAAAAATCAGGCTGATGTCGTGCTCACCATCCCACACAAAGGGCTGCTTCACCTTGGACACGTCAGAGCTAAGGATGAACCCCTCGGGCGGGGTGATTTCCTCGGCGATATAGCTTCCAGTGGGGAGCTGGGAAAAGTCCAAGTCCTCTTTGAGGATATACCCGCCGTCCTTGGTGGTGTACTCGCTCATGAAGCTACCGCCGTTGTCCAGTTTCACGCTGGTGATGCGAATAACTGCGCCGGGAATACCCTCAGTGGGGTTGTCCGCATTTACCTTACGGATGGAGCCGGTGCCGGGAGTAGTCGTTGTCGTGGTCGGCTCATTAAAGAAAGTGAACACACTGTTGGCGGAGCCGTTGGGCAGAACCGTCACCAGCTGAGAAGCGGTCTGGGCCACATAGCCCTCCGGCACGGCCTCCTCGGTGATCATATATTGGCCTGCTGTCAGGTTATCCGCATCTTTCGTGAGGGTGATGGTGCCGTCCGCGCCGGTTTCACGGATGACCGAGAAGGCGGCGGGGTCGTTGGCGTTCTCGATCTTGAACGTCACCCCGGCCATGGGCTTGTTGGAGCCCGCCTCCAGTTTTTTCACGGTGAGCTGGACGGTGTCGATGGTGGGCTGCTCGGGATCGGGGACCGCGATCAACAGCCGCTGCATGGGGACGCCGGACTGGCCCGCCAGCTTCCAGGGCTGGCTCTTGTCCCATTCATAGATCCAGAGGTGATACTTTTTGTAGTATTCCGAGTGCTCCAGCATCAGCTTGATCCCGGCGGAGGCATAATCATAGGAGGAGTTGCCGGTGGCTCCGCCGTCGGCGCTGTCGATCACGCTGTGGATGCCGATCTTGCTCCAGTCCTTGATGAAGGAGGACTGGCCGTAGGTGTCGTGGTACAGCTTCATCGCCGCCAGAAATTCCTCAGCAACCTGGTTGGTAAAGCCCTCCCGGTCCGTGTTCACGTCCTTCAGGATGCCATGCTCGTAGTACCAGGACATGGCCTGGGCGACGAGGAACCAGATATCGGACCAGTATTGGTTCCAATGCTCTGCCGCGACCGCGTTCCCGGCATCCGTGAAATTGCCGTAGGTGTGGGAATAGATGTAGGACAGCAGCAGCACCAGGGAGGGGTGGGTGACCTCCTCCTTGAAGTTCCACTTCTGCCCGTTGGCCGCGGGGCCCAAAGTGCCCTTTTGATAGGCGCACAGGGCGCGGGTGGCGCCAAAGCCCGGCACGTCTACCTGCTCGTTGAATACATAGGGCAGGCCCACGTTGTTGATGGTGCTGCTGGCGGCCTTGTAGCGGACGGAGCGCCCGCCGATGGTCATGTAGGCGCTGCTTTTCTGGGTGATGGAACCGGGGGCGCTGGACAGCCCTGCGGCGAAGGCCGACAGGGGCAGAGCGCCCAGGACGCACATCAGCGCCAGCAGCAGGGATATAGCACGCTGGACAAATTTGTTTTTCAAAGTGATCCCTCCAAAAAAGGTTAGGCCAGGCCGCGTTTTTGCGGTCTGGCCTTGGCGTTGTAAGCAAACAGTGATCTTTTTTAACTTGGATACCTCGTGTAGAGGATAAGGCCGGGCTGTTTCTCCAGCCACCAGCGGGGGTACTGCCCGCCCCAGTATGCCTTTTGGGTGGGGCCGCTGTCCGTAAAGGTGATGGTGTCCTCGGTCTTGCTCACCACCACGATCACATGGCCCCCCAGGTCGTTGTCGTACTCCACCAGATCGCCGGGGCGGAGCTGCTCCCAGCTGGGGCGGTCCACCCGCCGCCAGGGCAGATTTCCGAAGGCGGCGTCGGAGCACAGGATGGCCCAGCCCGCGCAGCTGTGGCAGCTGGCGCCGTATGGTCCGCCGCTGGCGGAGCGGCGGGGCGAGGGCCAGACCGTACCGTTGGGGTACTGCTCCCGCAGGGCAATCAGGGCGGTCCGCACACTTTCCTCGGTGATGGTCTGGGGGGCGGGCGTGGATGCGGGTGCAGGGGCGGGTGCCTGGGCTACTGGACCCACGCCGGTGTAGGGCTTATCGCTCTCGATCTGCACCGTCCCGTCCCAGTACACATTGAAACCCACCGCCTGCCCGATGTCCCGGAGCTTCAGGTAGTTGTTCCCGCCGATCTCATAGGCGGTGAGGGTCACCCGGCGGCCATCGACGTAGAAAGTGTGATTGCTGGGATACGCAGTCAGGGCCACGGACGCCAGGGCGCTCCCGCCGCTGAGCAGGGCCATGCCCAAAGCCATCCCCGCCAGCAGGAACATGATCTTCTGCCGCATAGAAATACCTCCTTCGTGTTTTTCTAGGCCAGCCGAATGGCCGGTCTATACTCTTATACAAAAGAGGGCGGGGAGTTTTCAACAGCCGGGAGGGCCCCGGCTGAAATTTTTTCTCCAGGAGGTTTTACTTCACCTCCACGGCCTGGACGCAGACACGGCTCTCCGGGTGGTCTTCCAGGCAGGTGGTGATGGTGATGCGGTTGTCGGCAGTGCCCTGGAGATAGCTCCAGTCGGTGTTGGTGATGGTCTTCACCGACGTCACCTGATAGGTGCGGGTGCCGTACATGGTGGTGTAGGTGATCACGTCGCCCTGCTTGAGGTTCTTGATAGTCCCGATGTTGTACTTGGCTCCTCGGTTGTGGCCGCACAAACCGACGTTGCCCTCCCAGGCGGAGGTGGAGCTGTAGTGGGCCACGCCTTTGGCCATGCTGGCGGTGGATTCGCCCTCCCAGACCTTCACGCTGATGCCCAGCTTGGCAATTTTCAGGGTGCCGATGCTGCCGTCCTTGTAGGCCATGCCCTGGACGCTGGTGTAAGCTGGGGCGTTGGGAACCGCGATCTGCGGAGTGTCGGGGATAATCGGGGCTGTGGAGCCGGAGCCCGTGCCGGTGTCGATCACCAGATCCGTGAGGGGGCCGCCGCCGTTCCCGCCGCCTAGGCCGTAGCCCGAGCTGTCCGTGGAAGCAACCACCTGCTGGAGCCCGGGCAGGATGGTGCGCTCCATCACACCGGTCATGGTGGTGCTGGGGCGGCCGTACTCCAGCTCGGGGATGTCGTAGTCCACGACGTTCCTGCCGCCGTAATTGTATTGGGAGCCGTAGATGTCCTCGTAGCTGGTGCTCTTATAGTAGTCCTGGGGAGCGGTGGTGGTATAGGAATAGTCCGCCGCAAAAGCGGGGGCGGTCAGGGACAGGGCCATCACGGCGGACAGCGCCAGTCCCGCGATCATTCCAGTGTGCTTCAAATGGCATCCTCCTTTTCCTGTGTGGGGTCGAACTCGTGCCAGTCCGCCGGGCTGTCCCGGAGGACGGTGTAGCTGTGGTCCGCGATACGGTGGTGGACGGTGAAGGTCTGGCCCACCAGCTGCTTCGCCAGAGGCCGCTTGATCTCCACCGCAATGGTGGTGTCGGGGTAGGGGGCCATGTTCCTGATGTCCACCTCCGGCCTGTCCGCCTCCACCCGGAACTTGCCGATCAGCTTGTAGTCCCGGGGGCCGTCGCCGGGGATGTAGACATAGACGTTCTTTCTGTGCTGGAACAGGCGGACGCCGAACACGGCCAGCGCCGCCAGTGCCGCCAGCAGCAGGATGACGCCGATGACGGCCATGGGCAGAAGGAAGGACGGATGGGCCCGCTCGACAGGCTCAGTGGGCTCGGGCTCCGCCGGGACGATCTCGCTGCCCACATAGACCACCGTATAGGTGATGTTCTCCACGCCCTCCGCTACAACCTCGCCCTTGTACTCAGCGGTGGTGACGTAGCCCGTGGCCACCTGGCTGCTGGTGGCGGCGGAATAGGTGGCCACCGCCTGATAGGAGCAGGGCGCCATCAGGTCGCCCACCACATCGGAGCCGATGACCTGCCAATCCACGTTGACCAGGGAGAGGGTGCGGCCATTCTTTGTGGTGGTGGCGGGGATGTAGGACATATCGTTGCGATCCAGGGGGCCGATGGTCTTGGTGGCGGTGATGGAGCCCCGCTGGGTGGTGTAGCCCGCCGCCACGGTGGACAGGGTGGTGTGGTCCAGGGCCAGCTCGCCGGTGTACTCCCCGTCGTCATAGGGGAGGGTGGGGGCAAGCTGCTCCAGGATGGTGTTCAGGTCCTTCTTGGCGGTCTCCACCGTCACAGTCTGAGTGGCGGTCTTGGACTCCAGGAAGGTGTGCTCCTCCTTGGTAGTGTATGCCCAGGTATAGGTAAAGCCGTCGTAGTCAAACGACGGCTCTTTCAGGATCTCCGGGTCAGTATCGGGCGGGAGCACATAGGTCTTGGTGATGCGCTGCTGGCCGTTCAGATTTTCCACCACCAGATTTTCCGGCACCGCCGAGGCGAAACCGCTGAGGGTGAGCGACAGGGCCAGCACCGCGCACAGGGCCAGGCGCTTGATGTAGTTCAGCTTCATAAAAGCCGCTCCTTATTACAGATTTTGTTTGATGATCCGATTGATGATGCCCAGGGCGACGCCGTTCTTTTCGTCCAGCCGGGTGACGGTGAGGCTGACGGTGTCCTTCCGCCCGGGCATACGCACATCGCGGCACTCGTGGGAAATGGCGTTCACGCCGATGCTGAGCCGGACGAAGAACACGCCCCCGCGCACATCCGTCACCTCGCCCACATACTTCCCGTTGCGCTGGCACAGGCACAGCTTGTCCTCATCCCGGCCGAACACGTCCCGGGCGTCCACCTGGATCTCAACGCCGCCCGCGCTGCTGCGCTCGATCTTCGTCACCCGGACCGTGACCAGGTCGCCCACGGAGTATTTGCTTCGGACGTCGCTCACCCAGACTCGGGACGCCCATCTGGCGGACACGACGCACTCCACGCCAAAGACCTCCAGGCGGATGTTCTTGTCTCCCACGGTCAGTACCCGGGCCTGCACCAGGCGGCCCTCCTCAATGATGTGGTTCCCCAGCTCATCCGCGTCCAGATAGAAGCGTTTGCGCTTACGGCGCATGGCGTCCCTGCGGCTGCCCGCCACGATCCGCTCGCCGGCCTCGTTGAAGCCGAACCCGCGCACCACGAAATCCACGTCGGAGTTCTGCCGGGCGTTGATGCGCCTGGTCATTTCCATGACCCAGGCCGTATAGTCCGGCCCGCTGGGGACGGGGCCAGTGTGGACGCCCATCTCCCGCAGCGGCACCAGGACCTGCACATCCTTGAACATGATGACCGCCGTATCCATGCCGTTGCGGGTGCGCTCCACGGCGGACAGCTTGCCGGTGAGGATGTGCCCGGTGCGTTGGGCGTTCTCCAGCTCGTGCCACACCAGATCCTCCAGGTCCTGCTGGGTCAGCACCTCGGCCCTGGGGTCGATGGTCAGCACGCGCTCCCGGGTCCGACGGGGGGCGGTGCGGCGGTCGATGGTCCGGGCGGGAGCGGGGTCATCCCCGGCGCCGGGTCCATCCGCCCCAGGAGCTTCCGATGCGGGCGGATCGTCGAGCAGGCCCTCCGGGGACATGGGCGGCACATCACCGGGGCTGCTGTCCTGCCCGTTGCCCTCGCCCTCATACGCCCCGCCGCCATTGTCATCATCCGGAAGGAGAACGGGTTCCATGCCGCCCTGGCCCATCTCGGCCAGGAATGCGGTGAAGTCCGCCTCGCCGCCCTCCGTGTCGGCGCCACTGGGATCGGTGGGCATATCTCCTTCGTCGCCGCCGGGGGAGAGGCCGTCCGGGGTGGGGGACTCACCGGGCGGCGCGTCCTGGAGCGGGGCATCCCCGTCCCCGGCGCCGTCAAAGGGCGCGTCGTCCATGGCGGGGAACTCCCCAGCCTCAGCCGGGGCGTTGTCCTCCACGCCGGAGGGACCGCCCTCCTCTATGGGGCAGGGAGCAAAGGGCTCCACTCCGGCCGTGTCCTCCATGGGAACGTCGGCATCCTGCATCGGCTCCTCCTGGGGCTCCGCTGTCACTTTTTTTCTTGCCAAAGTTCAGACCTCCTTTTTCACTTTTGGCTTGATGATGGAATCCTTGCTTGTGGTCTTGACCTGCGGCGCGGCTTTCCCGGCCGCCTGTGTGGAAGGACCGGCCTTACGCGCCGGCTCTGTCTGGGCGGCCGTCTGGGCCAGGGCTGGTGTCACCTCCTTCTTGGGCTCCGCCGCCTGTGTTCGCGCCTTCTGCCACGCCGGAACGTGGGAGGAGGCCTTGCCCGCCCGGAGCTTCTTTGCCTCGGGATGCTTGGAATAGTCGTATTTATCTACCTCCAATACTTTTTTCCCCCGGAGGATCACCAGGGCCCGGTCCACGTCCATGCGCAGCACCTCATCCATGGTCATGAGCTTGCGCTTGCCCACGCCGCTGGTCTCCCGGTACAGGGGGGTGTAGTTGGTCACCTGCCAGCTGCTCAGCTGCCGGCCCTTACTGGTGACGGCGATGCTGGCCTCCCCGGTGCGGTCGGAAATGAACGTAGCGGTGAGGGCGTCGGTGCAGCCCAGGAACAGGGTGACATCGCAGTTGCCCAGGATCTCCTGCCACTGGTTGTCCGGGTAGCGGTTTTGGAGTCCGGCCAGGTTCTGGAACACGCAGGACATGGAGATGTTCCGGGAGCGGATGACGGATATTTTACGGGACAGGTCAGGGATCACCCCGCAGGCGCACAGCTCCTCCCCCAGCACATGTACGGGGACGGGCAGGGCCCCGCCGGGGCACTTCTGGTCCGCGAACCGCACCAGCTTGATAAAGATGAAGGACAGGAACAGGGAGGACAGGAAATCGAAGGTGCTGTCCTGGTCGCTGGTGATGCAGAAGTAGGCGCAGGGCTGTTTTCCGGGCAGCTCCAGGTCGATCTCATCATAGACGGTGATATTGCGGATGTCCTGGTTCTGAAATACCTGGAGCCGGGAGCCCAGGCCAATGATCACGCCGCCCCGGACGCTCTCGCTGGACTGCTTGAAAATGCTGTAGGGGGCCTTGGCCGGATGGGTGACGGGGAGCACGTCGAACAGGGCGTTCAGCTCCTTCTCGCTGCTCATGGATAAGAGCTGGTACACCTCCCCAATGGTGCGCTTCCCCTCCGGGTAGCCCTGCTCCACATAGAGGACCAGGGCTTTCAGCAAATTCAATTCGGCGTTGTCCCAGAAATGGTCTCCCCGGCCGCTGCCAGTATTCTTGATGATCACGTCGCAGAAAAGCTGGGCCATCAGCTCCTGGCCTTCGATCTCGGACAGGCAGTTCCAGGAGTCAGAGGCGGCGGGAGTGACCAGGTTGAACACCTTCACGGTGTAGCCCTGATCCCGCAGATACTCGCTGGACTTTTCGTAGAGCTCAGACTTGGGATCACAGATGATCAGTGAGGACCTTCGGGCGACGCTTTGCAGGATCATATTCATGCAAAAGGCCCGGGTCTTCTTGGAGCCGCTGGCCCCGTACACCGCCAGGTTCCCATTGTACCGGGTCTTCAGGGGGACGCACACCACTTGGCCGTCCAGCACCCCCAGGATGATGCCGGGGTGCTTGCGGATGTCGGGCACAAGGTCCAGCACACCCTTCAGCTCCCGTTTGGACAGGAAACCCGCCGTGCCGTAGGTGCCCTTATCCGAGTATATCAGGTTGCGGGCCTTGTCCAGCTCACCGCCCTCGCCCCGGCCCATGTGCAGCACGCCGAACACCAGCGCCCCCAGCGCCCCCACGCACAGCCCCAGGCCCTGGGGCCCGGAGGGCCAGTGGAACACAGCGGCGAGGCAGGCGAAGAAATTGGCGTCCGGGAGCGGGGGCGCCGTCCCATAGGCCGCGCCCTGCGTCTGCCACACCTCATAGTTATAGAGGAACTGGGCGAGAAAACCGCCGCCATAGAGCAGGGTGGCGGCGGCGACGGGCAGGGCGATCAAAAGGCTGATCAGTTTCTTACGGTTGATGGAGGTCACTCCCCTCAAATGCTTCAAAGTCGATGCACTGTATCTCCACATTAGGCCCGCACAGCGCCCGGAGGGCCGCCTCCTGGAAGTCGAAGCAGTAGAGCGTCCCCGTTCTGTCCTGGATGTGCAGGGCGTAGTCGAATTTTTTGATCCGGGGCATATCGCAGGTGTAGCCGAACAGCACCGGGCTGTCCCCATCCATGGCGTCGTTCACCACCGGCCAGTTGGGCCGGGCCGGGTCGAGGCCCTGGGCCAAAGTGTTGTCCAACGCCTCCCGCTCATCCGGGCGGAGGAGCAGGGACAGGAGGACATCGCCATGGTGGTCGCAGGTCAGGAAATAGAAATGGTCATAGCTGCCGTCCTGGATGAAGTGGTCCTTGCATTTGGTGTCGGCGTCCAGCAGGAGAGGGACCTGGCCCATATCAGTGCCGAACAGGACCGCACTCAGTTCGGCCCCTCCAAACTGTCCGGGGAGCCGGTTCTGGCACAGTTCGATCTGCAGCAGAGCTTTGAGCCGCATTTCCGCCTGGTACTCCCACTTCATCAGGGCAGGGCCGGTGTTGTAGACAGCGAAGATACTGCCATCCGTCAGCAGAACGCCCACAGCCCGGGAATTGCGGATCTTGGTCGCAAGCGCCCCCAGCCCTTTGAGCTCACGGGAGCTGAAATAGGCGGGCTGTTCAAAGTACGGGGTTTCAGAGAGCGGCGTGGGGGTGAAGACTACCGGCTTTTGCCAGGGGGAAACGGGTATGCCCGCATTGAACATCGACACCAGCACCTCGGCCATCCGGTGCAGACGCAAACGGTGTAGGACAGAGTATTTTGGCGCGTTGGTCATGGTGTCGCCGGTGAATAGCGGAGAAAACCGGTCCGGCCAGTCAGCGGACAGCCGCCTCTTGCCCGCGGCCGTCAGACGCAGACCGCGCAGGCCATCTCGGTAGTAGGTGCGGATGAGCTTTTCCCGTTTGAGGCGTTTGACCACAAAATCCGCATAGGACAAGGAGCCGGATATGCGCCTTACCTGGTCGATGGGAAACTCGCCGGACAGAGCGGTCAGCGTCAGCAAAAGCGAGGAAAAACTTTCTGAATCTGGCGTCTGGCATTTTTCATCATCCATAACAATTTGCACCTGCCCAAAAGTGTTTTTACGCCCATGCCTACCTTGACTTGGGCGTTTTTTCGGGCCCTCAAGAGCGGGAAACGTCTGGATTTTCAAGGGGTTGAGGCGTTGGTTCCCATATCCCAAAACCGACCGTCAGCAAACAGGCAAAATGGGATATGCGCGGCGCCAAATAAACTGGCACTTTTTTCAGTGATTTCACGTTACAAATCCGCGATGGAATCCAGCACTTTTTCCCGCTCTTTCAGCCAGCCGGTAAAGCGCCCGCTGTCCATGATGGAGATGCGGGTGCAGTCCGTCTCGCCCAGCTCGGTGGTGTGGTAGGCGTCGCACAAAAGGCCGCTGTCGTCTACCAAAAGAAAGGACGCGGCCACGTCCAGCAGCCGCTTCAACTCCAGATTGTCATAGTCCCTGACGCGCCGCTCGGGCAGCGCCCGGTCATAGACGTTGGAGAAGCACACCACGCAGTGCTTGAACTGGGGCATGGGATGCTCCCTGGCGTATTGGCTGAGGGCGGCGTGAAAAGGGTCCAGCAGGAACTCCGAGCTGGGCCGCCGCTTCCGCTTGGGCAGCAGGCTGGGCAGGGTGATCTCCATGATGCCGTCGTTGTACTGGATATCAATGCCTGTCATCAGGGCGGCGGACGTGAGATAGTCTTCCTTCCGGACGTTGGTGGTGGCGTAGAGGATGTGCCGCAGCCGGCAGGCGATCTGCTCCGCCCGCAGGGCCGCGTCGGTGGACAGCGTTTCATAGTTGTCCGGGTATCGCTGGATGTCAGTGGTGTTCATGGCATACAGCGCGTTGTTCAACCGCTGGATATCATCCAGGATGGACGATATCCGCTGAGATAGGGCTGCTCTGTTCAAAATGTTCCTCCTATTCCTTTTGATAATATTGGACTTCCCCGTTGGGGGAGACGGTGCAGAAGCCCCGGACGCTGGGCAGATCCAATGCGGGGATCTGTTCCGGGTCCTCCACCAGCACCAGGTAGTGGGGCGTTCCCCCGTCCTGCCGGCCCATCAGCTGGGACAGCATGACCTCCTTGCCCCGCTCCGCGTAGACGACCTCATAGACCTCGCCGTCCGCGGTAAAGATTACCTTGGCGGGGAACTCCCCCACAGCGTGGAAGTCTACCCGGTCGATGAAGTCCACCAGCACCCACACGGCGGCCAGCAGGCCCCAGTCGATGCTGTCCGGCCTGCCGGTGGCCATGAAATACAGTCCCTTCTGGACCACGATTCGATTCTGGTTGACCAGGTAGGCCAGCAGCATCCGAACGTCTTGCTCCTTCCCGGGGTAGAGCCGGAGCAGCTGTTCCTTCCGCAACACCTGGTACATGGAGATGTCCCGGAGCAGGCGGGCGGCCTCCTGGCTGAAATTCGAGCCTTTTGCTTTCATGTGCGCTCCTCCTGTGCGTATTCGTGCGTATTAGAGCCGTATTGGAGCGGTGCGAATACGCACAAAAACGATCAAAATATTGGCTATGCGTATTGGAGTGGTCTCACTGCCGTACAAATCTCGAAGCTGTACGTCTTAGGACGTATAGCCGCCGTCCAGGCTTTGGGGACGTATTAGCGGGGGATTCGCGCCGTATACGGGCCGCGCTAATACGTCTAGCCCGCCTTCTTGTCCCCGGTGCGGTTCAGCAGCGCCTGGAGTTCCCGGCGGTCGGTGGTGATCAGCTCCTTCTCCAGCTGGCTGCACTTGATCTCCACCGTCACATTGTTGTTGTTGGTGCTGATCAGGCCGCTGCCCCGCTCAAAGTGGGTGATCTCCATGACCTCCGCCTCAGACAGATGGAGCAGGGACTGCACCCGCCGGGCCTCCTCATCCTCCAGGTTCAGCAGGATCTTGGTCTTGGCGTTGTTGATGATGCCCTTGCCGTACTTGCCGTCCTCCAGGGCGAAGAAGTCGTTGATGTCCTGGGTGGCGCAGATGGCTGAGCCGCCGTAGCCACGGATGATCTTGAAGATCTCCAGCACGAACTCCGCCGCCAGACGGTTGCTGTTGGCCCCGATGAGCTGCCAGCATTCGTCGATGAAGATGGCCTTTTCCTCCGTGCGGTTCTCCTTGGCCTTGTCCCAAACGTAGTCCAGGGCCACGAACATCCCCACCGTCAGCAGGTCGCCGGTGAGCTCGGAGATGTCCAGCACCGTGTACTTGTTGTCTAGGGACACGTTGGTCTGCTGGTTGAAGGTGCGGGCGGAGCCGTGTACCAGCCGGTTGATGATGTTGGCCAGCCGCTTGGTGTCCGGCACCTCCTTCAGCACGTCGTACAGATCCCCCAGCACCGGCATGGTGCGGTACTGGCCCGGAACGTCCGGGTCCTCCAGGGTGGCGTTGTCGTGGGTGATGCCCAGGTTGGCGTAGGTGCGGATGAGGGCGTCATCCAGAAGCTGCCGCTCCTCGTGGCTCATGTCGGGGATCAACAGGGAGAAGAAGATGTGGAGCCGCTGGATCTTCGCCGCCAGCAGGGACTTCTCTACCCCGGGGCCGTCAAGCAGCTCATCCACCGACTTGTCCACCTTCCGGATCTCCATGACGTTGATGCAGTTGGGGGAGGCGGGGGAGATCTGAATGAACTCTCCGCCGATGTTGGAGCAGGCCCGGTGGAACTCGTGGCCCTTCAGCGGCGCCACGATGAACACCTGGATGCCCTTCCGCCTCATACGGGTGGCCATGAGCTGCATGGTGAAACTCTTGCCCGCCCCGCTGGTGCCCAGGATGGCGATGTTGGCGTTTTTGTAGACGTTGGAATCGAATATGTCCACAATGATGAGGGAGTTGTTGTGCTTGTTGACGCCTAAGAGGATGCCGTTGTCGTCGCACATCTCGTAGCTGGTGTAGGGGTAGCAGCTGGCCGCCCCCAGGGTGAGGACGTTGCGCTTGGACCGCTCAAAGAGGTGCTTCTCCAGAGACACCAGGGGCAGGGAGGACAAAAAAGCCTGTTCCTGGCAGAAGGAACAGGGCTGGACGTTCATATCCTGGCTGAGCAGCAGCTTTTTCATTTCGGCGCACTTCCACTCCAGCTCCTCCACGCTGCCCGCCGTGATGGTGACCAGCAGGTTGAGGTAGTAGAAGTCCTCGTTGTTCCCCAGGCCGTCCTTCAAAAAGTAGCCGCCCCGGATGGCCCCGTCCAGGTCGTCGAAGTCGGTGTTGGTGTCGCTGGCCTCCCGGATCTTGCTCCGGTTGATGCGAAGCTGCTGGCCCAGCTTGCGGATCATGCGGTCCTTGGGCTGGCGGGTGAGGTACACGTCCAGGTCGATGCCGTCCCCGGCGTTTACCAGCAGGGACAGCCACCCGGCGGGCACCTGGGCCTTGAAGCCGTCCGACGGCACCAGGAGATAGGAGTAGTACACCCCGTCGATGCAGATGTACCGCCCGTGGGTGAAGTCGATCTCGCTGGGGGCGTAGAACTCGTTGACAGGGATGGCGTCCGGCTCCCGGCCCGCGCCCAGGTACTCCGCCACCACCCGCTTGGCCTTGTCGGCGAATGGGCGCTCGTTGCTCTCCCGGCGGCAGAGGATGTGATATAAAACCTCCGCCGCCGCTTCGTCCTGCTCCTCCGGCATGAGCACAGTGTTGCCACATTGGCGCAAGTAGTTGGCGGCGGTGCGGGCGGCGGTCTGGAGGGCGGCGATGGCTTCATCCTCCTCCTGCCCCCGCTTGGTCCCCGGCATTGGCTCATGCTCGAAGATCAGGAAGAAGCGCCGGGTGATGGCCTCCCGGGAACCTAGATCCCGGATCAGCTTCAGATAGTCCTCCTGGAGCATCCGGCAGTGGGGATCGGTCTCCCGGGCCAGCTCCTCCCGGACGCCCTCCACATGGCGGTCGATGTCCGCCCGCTTGGTCAGCACCTTGAACTGCACCTTCACCGGGGCGATTTTGAGATAGGAGATGAAGGAGTAGATGATGCCCCGCTGCTCCTGGGCGCTGCGCAGGAGGAAGTTGACGGGCACCACCTCCACCACCTTGATATAGCGGCGGTCCCGGGTCTTGATGACGCCGTGGGTGATCTTGTCGATGGGCACATAGTCCGCCAGGGGGTTCAGGGGCTTCACCACCTCCTCCCGCTCCAGGAAGGTCTTGTGCTGGGACACCTCCCGGCGCTTCATGTCCACCTGGAAGCGGCGGCGGCTCTTAGGCAGCTCCTCCACATCAGGGTTGGCGGTGTGCTCCTTCTGGGCCCAACTGGGGAGCAGTCCCTTTTTGGAGCCAGTGCCGCTTTGGTCCAGCACCCGGCGGTTACGCAGCCAGAGGATGAACTGGAACAGGAACTGGGACAGGCTCTGGCCGCCGATGCCGATGAGGGCCACCAGCACCAGGGGCAGGGTGGTGAGGCACAGGATGATGATGCGGGCGGTGAGAGACAGGCCCAGCTGGAGGACGGGCAGGGCGGTGAGCGCCCCCAGCACTCCGGCCTCGATGGCATTGCGGGTCTTGAACATACCGCCCATCAAACTGCCGCCCTCAATGAAATTGGGTGGGATGATGTAGACATCCCGTTCTTCTTGTCGCATGGGTCCCTCCTAGATCTTGTCCTTCCGCTTGGGCGGGGTGGGCAGTTTTTTTACGATCTTCTCCTCGTAGGCCACGGTGCCGTCCGGAGCCTTGTAGGGCTTGCGCTCCACCGCGTCCTGGGCGTACTGCTTGAACCACAGCGTCCCGTCGGCGGAGTGGACCTTCTGGTGGGGGCCCTCCGGGGCGGCGTACTGCCCCGCGTGGTACATCCCGAAGGCCAGCCCCTCCTGGCTGCCCGGCTTGTACTCCGTGCCAGTGATGCGCCCGCCGCCGATCTCCACGTCGGAGTACCGGGGGATGTTCCTGGCCCCGGCCCCCAGGGCGGTATAGCCCATATAGGAGCTGAGGGACTGGGCGGCCATATCCCCGGTGATGGAGCCGGTGGAGCGGATATCGCCCCGGGCCACCGTGCCGATCACATCATTGGCGAACTTGCCGCCGGAGGCCAGGGAACGGGCGAACACCGCCCCGCCGATGCTAGTCTGGCGGACGGTGTGGGCCTCGGAATGGGTGTGGGCGGTCTGCGTGTCCCTGGACTGGGTGTGGACCCGCTCTCCGCCGCCCTCTGAATAGACATTTTGGGAGGCGCTGGGCGAATTGGTCACCTGAGCGGTCCCGCCGGGCGTAGAGACAGCGCCGCCGCCCGGTGTGGATGCGGGCCCATTGCCCGGAACGGGTGGGGAGCTGCCGGGCTGGGTGACCTGGGTATCGCTGCCCGAATGGACAGTGGACTGGGACTCGTGCCCGGTGATGATGACGCCCTCCTGCTGGGCCAAGGCGTCCGAAAACACGGCGCTGTCCGACTGCGCTTCGACGCTGGAGCTCTCCTGGCTGTCATGGCCGGAGATATCCGACTGATAATCGAAGGACTGCACCGAGTTTTCCGTCTGGATGATGCCGGAGGTGTCGGTACTGACCCCGCCGGTCACGATGCTGCTGCCGGTATGGACCGCGCTGGCGCTGACGGTGCTGGCGCCGCCGGACTGGGACGTGCTGGAGGTGTGAGCGTCCCGGGACTGACTGTGGATACCCTCGGACTGGACGCTGGCGGCGGTGTGGACAGCGGCGGTCTGAGAGGTGGCGGTTTTGACGGCGCTGTTGGTAATGTGCCGCCCGGCCATGCCAATGAGCCCGCCCTTAAAAAAGCCTCCCGCGGAGCCGGAGGAAACGTTTTGCGCCGGGCCTCCGCTTGACCGGACCGCACTGCCCACGGCATGACCACCCGCTTTGGCGATCATGGTGACGCCCCGGGCGGCGATCATGGCCTCCGCCAACAGGGAACCGCCTGTGCGGCCCACGTTGACCCCCAGGGTGCCCAAGATGCTGTCGATTTTTTGGGACACCTTTAAAAAGGCCACGGCGCAGAAAAACCAGATCAGCACGTTTCCGGTGACTGCCTCCTTGCTGGACGCCGCCACCTGGGCCTCCACCTCGGCATCCGTGAGGGCGAAGGCAGGGGCGCAGAGCAATGCCGCCAGCACCAGGGCCATCGGCAGAAGGGATAGGATACGTTTTTTCATGGTCCGCCTCCATTCAAAGTGACAGCGGGTTGGCGATGAACGCCCCCACCATGCTGGTGAACAGCTTCAGACACCAGGCGTTCATCAGCAGCAGAAACACCTGCCCGGCAAACATCCGGCACCAGCTTTTGAAGATATCCGACGTGGAATGGGACACCCCCATTGCGAAGGCGACGGGGGCGGTAAAGACCAGTACCCCCAGCAGGACGTACCGTTCCGCCGCCTCCAACAGCAGCTTCAGGTAGTTCCAGGCCAGGATCAGCACCAGGATAAGGACGATTAGGGCAACTGCCCCGTTGGCGCACACGCCGATGATGGTGAGCAAGACCGAACTGAAGCTGCCAAAGTCCAGGCTGGGAAGGTCTCCCGTCAGTATCCAGCTGTAGGGCGTACCGCCGATGTCCAAGGCTATATCCACGATGTCTCCGGCGCACCAGGCCAGAACGATGAACAGCACCGCCCGGACGGTGAGCCTGATGGGGTCGTCGGCCTCGGAGCCCGCGCCCAGGCCAAAGTTTTTGAACAGGTTCCACACCCAGAGCAGCAGGATGAGGCCGATGGCCAGGGCCACGAAGATCTCGTACATGGTCTCCGCCGCCGGGAAATAGCGCAGAAAGGTGGTCATGTCGCAGCCCAGAGCGCCCAAAACTGAGGTGTTGATCAGGTCCAGGCCGTTCATGACCTGTTCCGCCAGCCACTCTACGATGCCGTCTAAGATACCCATTTACGGCGCGGTCCACTGGCCGCCGGAGAAGAAGGGCGTGACGTAGGCCATGATGAAGCCCAGTGAGTTGAGGATGATCCAGGTGATGACGATGCGTTTCAGCCAGGACCGGGATTCGTCCACGGTCCGGCCGGAGCGGGAGAAGTTCATCATCAGTAAGGCGACGGCGGCGGTGACGATGGCGGCGATGGTGGAGATGCCCAGGATCTGAGTGTAGACATCCTTCATGACCTCGCTGGCCTTGGTCCAGATGGTGGTGGCGTAGGCCGGACGGGAGAGCAGGGGCGTCAGGCTGGTGGACAGGAAACCGGCGAACAGCCAGCGGCCCGGGTCCGGCCCCCGGTTGGGAGCGTTCTGGGACGGGACAGTGTTTTGGCTCAAATGAATTCCTCCTTTGCATTTTGGGCGAAAACGAAGGCCAGCGCCCGGTTTCGGGTGCTGGCCTTGCTGCCGCGGGGAATGAAAAAGACGCCCTCCGGCGTCTCTCCCACGACCGTTTTCACTTGTGGCTACAGTTTTGAGCATGACCATCTTAACATATACGGTTTTACGCCGCAATAGCAAAACACTGCCAATTTACTGCCAATTCACTGCCAATCGGGGAGCAGTTCATCGAGAAGCTGCAGGCTGTCTTTGGATGTATAGCCCCACAGGATGGAGCTTACGGCCTCCATTGCCTCCTTTTGACGCCTGTAATAGGTGCGAAAGCTGATGTCATGGATATGTGGCCGGAGCTGTTCGATGATCTCCTCCACGTTTCGGAACTGTTGGGGAGAAAGATAGGTGTAATACAGCAGCCAATAGTATTCCTCGCCGCTTTTATGGCGAGTGCGAAGCAGTTCCACCGCATTATCCACCAATGTGATCATTTTATGGCTGCGCTCAATGCAGCGGGCATGATGCTCCAGCTCCGTACCGTGCAAATCTGCCCCAGCCACATACACCGTGTCCAGGAACGCCTCAATATCCGTCCCGTACTCAATGTGGAACTGATTCTTCATCTGCTGGACCGACAACTCCAGGCTCCAGGTCACGTCCCGGTATTTCCGCAACAGCCGGCGGGTGTCATGGTAGCGCGGGTCCTCCGTCACGTTCTTTTCCTTCCGTTTACCGGCCATTTCGACTTCTCCTTCCTGTGTCGTCGTATTCTTCCCACGAGCATGAATTGTGAACGGACCTGATATTGACCCACCGGGCAAAGGATTTCTGCTCCCCGGTGGGTTCGCCGCCGTCAAAGTCCCGGTAGGGCTGGGCAAAGGGCAGGACCCCCATCTGCTCCAGCGCCAGCACACGGCGGTGGGCATCCTCCACATCCTCCACCAGCACATAGGCCCACAACCTGGACTTGGCCACCCCGGCCTCCCGGAGATAGGCCACGGCCCGCTCCACCACCGAGAGCATGGCGCTGGTGTCGCAGGACAATCGGACAAAGCGTATCCAGTGCAGCTCCGCCAGCAGCTTCGCCACCTTCGGCGTGATGAGCCGGGCATCCAAGCCCTGGTTGAAATCCACCCATACCGGCTCATAGCCCATCTGCTCGATTTGCTCCAGGCCGTGGTCTGAGGCCAGCACGTTGTTGTCCATGAACACGATTTCCCGGCTGTCCGGGCGCACGATATCGTCCCAGTCGGCGGCGGGACGGATATCGCCCTCCTTCTGGGGTACGATGCACCAGCGGCATCGGTTGGGGCAGCCCCTGGTGAGAAACCCGACGGCACGGGTGTATTGGGGGTAGATGCTGTAATCCGGGGCTGAAGCCTCGATCTCAGGGGGGCGCCAGCCGTAGTCCTTGTACCCCGTGCCTCCCGTGATGACCTCATCGGCGTCGATGATGGTGTCATGGTCCGGGGTGAAGGTGAACACCTTGGATTTGTATACCCGGTCGTAATGGGTGAACCCGTCCCACCACTCCACGGTGTCCCCACGGCGCTTGTGCCAGGCGGACAGCTTCATGAGGGGCAGATTGGGAAAGTGGTGGCCGTCCACATCGACGATCCCGATTTTCATGCCAACGCACCCCCTTCACCATAGCAAACGTCCCCATGGACCTCCACAGGCATTGTGGAGATCTCAAAAGAATACGCGGGTACGCCGCTGGGACACAGCACCTCCATGCAAAAACGCCTAACCACCGTGTCCCTCTCAACGACACCTTGGCAATCGCGGGACAATGGATATAACTTATATGTCATCCGGGGGCAGCTGGCACAGCCAACCCCTTGCAGCGCAAGGATTTGGAGCACTTTCTCCGCCATGAGCTCATCATGCGGTTTTGAAACGATAACCGGGCCGTTTGAAACGCTGAGCAGAGGCTCACCCGGCTCGACATCCGGGGCCTGGAGCTGGATGTTCAGGGACATGGCCACCTCATCCTTATCCACCATCACGTCGGAGATCTGGAACATGGTGGACAGATAGTTTTGCAGGTAAATTGCCGTCCCGTGGCGGCCCGGGAAGGTGAGCAGGGCGATATGCCCCGCCCGCTCCAGCTTGCGCAGCACCCGGCCCACCGTGGCCTTGGACAGCCCCCACCGCTGGGCCAGCTCGGCGTAGGACACCAGCGGGCAACCGGTGCCGTTACGCAGATAGACCACCGGACCGTCGAAGGAGCCCTGCACCTGATCGTCCCGGTACACAGCCGAGATCCACAGGTCCAGTAGGATATCCATTTCAGAGCACCTCTCCGCGCCTACCAGCTCCACAGCGGTGTTGACAGGCAGGAAGAAGAAGCCGGTCTCCTTCTGTCTAGGACAGTTGTAGTCCAGTACGGTATAGCCAATACCGTCTATGCGGAGATAAGAAGTATGTAAGCTCGCGTAGTTGTAAAGCACTGTGTAATAAAAAAGGCCGGGCCCCTGCCTGTGCGAATGCTCCGGTCTGCCATTAAGTTCTGGATAAACTGCCGGTAGATCCGGCAGCGTGGATAATCCACAATCTGTTTGATCTCTAATTGATATTCTGACATAATGTTTTCCTCATTTCTCATAGTTTTCTGTAAAAAAAATCTACAAGACAAATTTCCTATGCCTTGTAGATCATTATTTAGCTCCTATATTCTTCTTTTAAATACTTTCCACGACGAATTTTGTTCACAATTCCTATGATTCCACCCTGTTTTTTCTATC
>ERZ779629.236-NODE-236-length-24511-cov-11.684331_pt1 | contig 24511 bp, 14 predicted proteins | sample MGYA00514192_ERZ779629 | MGnify/ENA primary metagenome ERZ779629 (study PRJEB29562, sample SAMEA4376709) | mouse gut metagenome | isolation source: Cecum | study: EMG produced TPA metagenomics assembly of the A DSS colitis mouse model was used to assess the... | reverse complement strand
AGCGGGAATTTATGGCGTGAAGCTGTGCGCGGGGATTTAATCAGTGGTTCCTTAACGCAGAGTGGCGAAAAAAGATCCGCCGTTTTGGGCGTTTTGCCATTTTTCAAACAAGGCCTATACTGGCAGCAGAGAGGACGTGGATGGATTGGATATCCTCACCAGCTTTTTGTGTCGGTCGCGGCAGGCATCCTCTTAGCGGATTGTAATACAAGCCCGCTCCTACTTCCCCACGCAGAACCGGGAGAATATGCGCTCCACGATCTCCTCCTTGGCCGTCCGGCCCGTCAGCTCGCCCAGGGCGTCCAGGGCCTCCTCCGCGTCGGTGAGCACCGCGTCGGGGGTCAGTCCGCCCTCCAGGGCCGCCCGGCCCCGGCGAACGGCGTCCAGGGCCCGCCGGGCGGCGTCCTCCTGCCGCTGGTCCGTCAGGAGGCTTCCCGCCTCCCCGGGGTCCCCGGCGGGGAAGAGGGCCGCCACGGCCTTTTCCAGGTCTTCCAGCCCTTCTCCGGTGACGGAGGAAAGGGACACGTAGGCGGCGGGGCCGTTCCAGGGCCTCTCGCCGCCCCAGGCGCCAATAGACCCAGCCGTTTTTCCGGATAGGTCCCGCTTAGAGGCAATGAAGATCCAGGGCGTCTCCTGTCCGCCTGCCGCAGCCAACAGCTGGCGGAAGTCCTCCCAATAAGCCCGGGGCCGGTTCTCTATGTCCACCTGATCGTCCGACACCAGAAAAACCAGCTCCGCCTCCTCCATAGCCCTCCGGGACCGCTCCACGCCCAGGCGCTCCACTTCGTCTTCCGTCTCCCGGAGGCCCGCTGTGTCAATCAGCCGCAGCAGCACCCCGCCGCAGAGGACGGATTCCTCCACCGTGTCCCGGGTGGTCCCCGGCACGCCGGTGACAATCGCCCGGTCGTAGCCCGCCAAAGCGTTCAGCAGGGACGACTTCCCGGCGTTGGGCAGTCCCACGATGGCCGTCCGCACGCCCCGCTTGAGGACCTTTCCCCGCCGGCAGGCGCCAAGCAAAGCCGTCAGGGCCTCCTCCGCGCCCCGGAGGGCGGCGGCGATCTCCTCCGGCCCCGCGTCCCCGATGTCCTCGTCCGGGTAGTCCACCACGGCGTAAAACCGGCTGGCCACGTCCAGCAGGGCCTCCTGGATGGGCTCCAGGCGGCGGCGGAGGCCCCCGTCCAGCTGGGCGGCGGCGTTCCGGGCGGCGGCGGCGGTCTCCGCGTCAATGAGGTCGATGACGGCCTCCGCCTGGGTCAGGTCCAGCCGCCCGTTTAAAAAGGCCCGCTTCGTAAACTCCCCCGGCCCCGCCTGCCGCACGGGAGCCCCGCCGGCAGCCCCGGCGGCGAAGAGGGCCGCCAGCACCTCCCGGAGGACCACCGGGGACCCGTGGCAGTGGAATTCCGCCGAGTCCTCCCCGGTGTAGCTGCGGGGCCCGGGAAAGCGGACCGCCAGCCCCCGGTCCAGGACCCGGCCCTCCCGGTCCAGGATTTCTCCCAGGACCATCCTCCGGGCCTCCAGCTCCCCGAAGGGCCGGGAGGCCCGGAAAATCTGTCCGCACACCCGGAAGCAGTCCGGCCCGGAGACCCGGACCACGCCGATGGCGGAGGGGGCGTTTCCCCCGGCGGCGATGGCGGCAATGGTATCCATAGGCGCTCCTTTCAAAAAGCGGGGGCGGGCTGAGCGCCCGCCCCTGTCCGTTTAGATTCGCTGGCTGTAGCGGTAGAGGATCACCGCGAACTGGGCCCGGGTCAAGGTCCCGTTGGGATCCAGGCGGCTGTTGGCCGTGCCGCTCACGATGCCGTTGGCCACGGCCCAGGAGAATGCGTCCCGGGCCACGGCGGGCACGGTGCTGCTGTCCGTGTAGCCCGCCAGGCTGGTGCTGTTCCGGTTGGTGCTGCCCATCAGGTGGGCGCAGCGGTACAGGGCCGTTACCAGCTGGTGGCGGCTCACTGCGGCGGTGGGAGAGGACCCGTCAGCGAAGCTGTGCTCCACCGCCCAGCGCCGGGCCTCCGTCATGTTGGCGGGGTGGCTGCCGGTGAGCCGGGCCAGAACCATCCACATCTGCTGGTGGGTGATGTTCCCGTCGGGGTTGAAGCGCCCCGCCGTGCCGTTCATATAGCCCATCTGATTGGCCCAGTTGATCTCCCCCGCCGCCCAGTGGCCGATGGGGATATCCCGGAAGACCTGCTCCGACGCGCCGGCCTTTGGCACGCTCTGGGAGGGGTTCTGGGTGGGCATCACGTCCGTGGTCCGCCGGGGGTCGGTGCTGGCGCCCTCTCCGGGGGCGCTGGCCCAGTTGGAGCCGGACCAGGAGCTGCTGCTCTTCCGGGAGAAGGTCGCCCGGACCTCCACGTTGGCCGCGGGCATGGTGAAGCGGTACTGGCCGCTGCCCAGGGAGTCCGGATTCAAAACCTTGCCGTCGGCGCTGATGACCCGGAGCATATCCAGCTCATAGCCGGAGGCGGGCGAGATGGTGATGGTAACCCGGTCCCCGGACTGGGCGGTGGTCCGGTTTACGGAGGTGGTGCCGTTGCTGGCTTGAACGACGTCGACACGGTAGGCCGCGGGCTTCTCCGGCTCCGTGGGGGTATCGGGATCGTCAGGCTCGCCGGGGTCCTCGGGCTCGCCGGGGGTCCCCGTAGCGGGGATGACCTCCTCGTCCATGTGCGTGCAGCCCTCATTCATGCAAGGCCGCTGTTTCAGGCCGTCTTCCGTGGCGGTGGCCTCCTTGACGGTCACCCACTCGCTGCCCTTATAGTTATGAGCTCCCAAGCCCTCGATGGTAAGGGTCCGTCGTTCCGGCTCCACTCCGCAGTTCCGTGAGCAGGAGACCGTGCCGGTGACCTGCTTTTCCACGCAGGTCTCGTTGGGCGTCATATCCTGGCCCTCGTCCGGGACAAAACTGCCCCAGTCGTGGCCCAGGGGATTGGGCTCAACAGGCACGTTTGACTCTTTTAATTGGGGTGCGCCCTTCAGGGGGCAGTTCTCGTTCTCACAGACCCGGTAGGTGTTCTTCAAGCCTCCGTCCACACAGCTGGGCTGCCTGATGATCTCGTCCAGTTCAGGCTTGTCGGCCCACTTGTGCCCTGACGCAGGGGTGACCCGTTCTTCCCCCGTAACATGCGTGCTGCAGGTCTGGCACGTATAGTCCTTATAAACGGTTTTCCCATCCTCCGTGCAGGTGGCAGGCTTGGAGAAAGCAATCTCCGGTTTGGCCGGGAGCTTATGCTCGGGAGCGGCGTCAAGGATCTCCGCCTTGCCGTTCTTTGTTTCCCCACAGACTTTGCACGTGTAGGTTGGCACGACCTTGATGGAGACGCCCGACCCGCACACTGGGCGCTGAACGTCCTCCGGTACCTCCGGCTCTCCCCAATCGTGCTCCGGGGCTTCGCCGGACTCTTTTCCGCTGATGGCCCCGGCGGGGATATTGTCAGGCTTGTGGGCGCTGGAATCCCCCTTATGCGCCTCATACGCGGCTTCAGCCTTTTCCTTTGCAGACGCGCTCTTCGCCGCGCGGATGTCCTCCAGCAGTTTCAGGCACTCGGCGCATTCCTCATGCCCTGCTTTATTCGCGTCCGCAAGATGCGTCCGCAGATTTTCCCGCGCGGTCGAGACATTCGTATTATTATTAACCGCGTTCTCCGCATCCGTCTTTTCCGTCTCCGCCGCGGTGCAAGCCTCCTCGGCTTCCGTCAGCGCCGCCTGGGCCTCCTCCTGCGCAATCTCGCTTTCGAGCACGGCCCGGTCAGCCGCTTGAGAGGCCCGCTTGGCTTCCTCCTCCTTGGCCTTGGCCGCGTCGAGGGCTTTCTGGGCCGCCTCTTTTTCCGCGTCTGTTACGGCGGCGTCCAGCGCCGCCTGAGCCTCCGCTGTCTTGCCCTGCGCCGCCGCATAGGCCTCTGCGGCCTCTGTCTTCGCCTTTTGAGCCGCGGTCAGGGCTTCGCCGGCGGCCGTCTTGGCGGCCTCCGCCCGCTCCTTGGCAGCTGCGGCGGCCTCCAGTTTGGCGGCCGCTTCCGCCAGCGCCTCCTGGGCTTCCTCCAATTCGGCGCCGGCCTCCTCCAGCTTCCAAATCAGCTCCTGACACTCCCGGCACACAGGGGTATAGCCGCAGACGGAGCATTTTTTCGTAACCATGCTCAGACCCTTTGTGCCGTCACAGCGTCCCGGGAAGAGGGATTCTTCTTCAACGCCGGCGTCCTCGTCATAATTATGGGCGATCAGCGGCAGCTCCTTCGAGGAAAGCTCCGTCCCGCACACCGTGCAGTCAATCTTGTCCTTATAGCCGTGTTCCACGCAGGTGGATTCCTTGCTGGACGGCATGCCCTCCGTATGGGGCAGGATGGAGGTCGTGCGGCTTTCCTCGTATTTGCCATTTGGGTAGGTATCACAGGGCGTGGTCACCGTGGTGGTGGTCGGGTTTCCATCCGCGTCGGTGCCGGGAACCTCCTTTACCACAGGCGGGCAGGCAAAGGAAACCTGGACTATGCCGGCACTGGTGCAGGAGGCCCTGGTGGCCGCCTCTGTTTTAACGTCGGAGATCGTGTGGACAATTCGTTCGGTCTTCGTCTTTCCCAGCTCCGCTCTGATCGTGTTATACACTGTAGAATTTCCGGGGCAGTGGATCCTTCTCATGCCCGTGAGAGAATCGAACGCGCCGGTAAATCTTGTGGCCACATCAAGGAACGTGATTTCCTTTAAGTTGCTGCAGCCCTTAAAAGCGCCTGTGGAGATCTCATCCACAAATTTGGGAATCACGACGCTGGGCAGGCGGGAGCAGCCCATGAAAGCGTCTGCCCCAATACGCAAAGTATTGCTGGAAAGGGTCAGGTTTTCAAGCGCGGTACAGTTCTTAAAAGCACGCGCTCCGATCGTCGCGTTTCTCTCAACGTCGCCTTTCGCGTTGATGTAATCCTGGAACGTAACGGTGTTCAGGCTGTCACAGCCCATAAAAGCCTCTTCCCCAACGGTCTTTACCGTTCCGGGGATCGTTATTTTTGTCAGCTGCTTTTCCGGAGGAGGATCCGCAGGATCGACAACAAACGCCGAGGCCTCAATGGCCGTAACAGGTTTGTTCTTATAAAGGGATGGGATGACCACCTCTTCCTCTTTCCCGTCAAATCCTGTCACTGTCCACCCGGTTTTAGATGCGTTCAGCGTAAGTTCAAACCCATCTACCACAACGGGGGACGTCAAGTCCGCCGCCAGGGCGGTCCCGGTCAAAGCCAGCACCGCCATCGCCGCCAGAAGCATTCTCCAAACCCAAAGTCTCATGTTCCGCTCCTCCCATCGCACTGCGCGCCCCGCGCACTAATCTCACGCACTTAGCATAGCACAAAATCTCCGCTCTTTCAATGGGTCCCCCAAAAAATTCCCTGGAAAAAACAGGACGGGCCTCCCGGTCCGTCCTGTCGGCATTCGCCTTTATTTGACCCGCTCGCCGGCGGCCTCCTTGGCCTTAATCTCCCGGACGGCGTCCTTGTGGCTCAGGTTCACCCGGCCCTTCTCATCGATGTCGGTCACCTTCACCCACATCATATCCCCAATCTTGCAGGCGTCCTCCACCTTCTCAATCCGGTGCTCCGCCAGCTTGGAGATGTGGACCAGCCCGTCCTTGCCGGGAGCCAGCTCCACAAACGCGCCGAAGGTCATGAGGCGCACCACCCGGCCGTAGTACAGCGCGCCGATCTCGGGCACAAACACGATGTCGTCGATGCACTTTTTCGCCGCGTCGCAGGAGGCCGCGTCCACGCCCGCAATGAAGATGGACCCGTCGTCGTTAATATCGATTTTCGCCCCGGTGTCCGCCACGATTTTCTGAATCACCTTGCCGCCGGAACCAATCACTTCCCGAATCCGGGAGGGGTCGATGTGCATGGTCAGCATCTTGGGGGCGTAACGGCTCACGTCCTTGCGGGGCTCGGAAATGGCGGGGAGCATGATCTGGTCCAGAATCTGGCAGCGCCCGTCGTAAGTGATCTCCAGGGCGTTTTGGATGATCTCCATGGTCAATCCGTCGTTTTTCAGGTCCATCTGAATGGCGGTGATGCCCTTTTTGGTGCCCGCCACCTTGAAGTCCATCTCGCCGTGGAAGTCCTCCACGCCCTGGATGTCAATGAAGGTGGTAAAGCCGCCGTCATCGTCCTGAATCAGGCCGCAGGAGATGCCCGCCACAGGGGCCTTAATGGGCACGCCCGCGTCCATCAGCGCCAGGGTGGAGCCGCAGACGGAGCCCTGGGAGGTGGAGCCGTTGGAGCTCACCACCTCGCTGACCACCCGGATGGCGTAGGGGAACTGCTCCACGTTGGGGATGACGGGGAGGAGGGCCCGCTCGGCCAGGGCGCCGTGGCCGATTTCACGCCGCCCCGGAGAGCGGGCGGGCTTGGCCTCGCCGACGCTGTAGCCGGGGAAGTTGTAGTGGTGCATATAGCGCTTCTCCGTCTCCTCCCAGATGGTGTCCAGCTTCTGGTTGGCGGAGAGGGTGTCCAGGGTGACCACGGACAGCACCTGGGTCTGTCCCCGGGTGAAGAGGCCGGAGCCGTGGGCCCGGGGCAGGACGCCCACCTCGGAGCCAAGGGGCCGGATTTCGTTCTTCTGGCGGCCGTCCACCCGGTGGCCCTCCAGCAGCCAGGCCTTGACAATCTTCTTCTGGAACTTGTAGGTGATCTCGTCCAGGTACTTGTCCATCTCGGGGTATTCGTCCAGGAACAGCTCGTGCCACTTCTCAATAAGGGCGTTCCAGCGGGTCTCCCGGACGTTCTTGTCGTCGGTGTCCATGGCGGCTTTCGCGTCCTCCATGGTGGCGGAGACGATTTTTTCAAACAGCTCCTCGTCAAAATCGGCGTGGGGATAGTCGAACTTCTCCTTGCCGATTTCGGAGACCATCCGGTTGATCAGGTCCACCTGCTTCTGGTTTTCCTCGTGGGCCATCTGGATGGCCTTAAACATGGTGCCGTTGTCCACCTCGTTGGCTCCGGCCTCGATCATGACCACCTTGCTTCCGGTGGAGACCACGGTGACATCCAGGTCGGAGACCTTCCGCTCCTCGCTGGTGGGGTTGAAGATCAGCTTGCCGTCCACCAGGCCCACCTTCACCGCGCCCACGGGGCCGTGCCAGGGGATGTCGGAGATGGCCAGGGCGGTGGAGGCGCCGATGAGGCCGCAGATTTCGGGGGAGCAGTCGTGGTCCACGCTCATGACCGTGGCCATGATGGACACGTCGTTGCGGAAGTCGTGGGGGAACAGGGGGCGGATGGGCCGGTCGATGACCCGGCTGGTGAGGACGCCCTTCTCGCCGGGGCGGCCCTCCCGGCGGTTGAAGCTGCCGGGGATGCGGCCCACGGAGTAGAGCTTCTCCTCGAAGTCCACGCTGAGGGGGAAGAAGTCGATGCCGTCCCGGGGCCGGGCGGAGGCCGTGGCGCAGACCAGGACCCGGGTGTCGCCGTAGCCCACCATGACGGCGGCGTTGGCCAGCTCCGCCAGCTTCCCGACCTCCAGGGTCAGGGGGCGGCCCGCCAGCTCCATTTCGTACTTGCGGTAGTGGGGGAATTGCCTCTGGGTGATGATGGTAGACATAGATACGCTCCTTTTCTTTTGTTTTTTGGGGAGCGGTCCTTTTCGTATTTGAAAGGCCGTCCGGCCCAGGCGGGCGGTCTTTCAAACACAAAAAGCGGCGGCTCCCGCAGGGGGGTGAATCGGGACTGGACACGGAAAACAGGGCGGCGTTGTCCCGCCGCCCTGTTCGCGTCTTACTTACGGATGCCCAGCTTGGCGATGAGGGCGCGGTAACGCTCCACGTCCTTCTTCTGGAGGTAGTCCAGGAGGCTGCGGCGCTTACCGACCATCTTCAGCAGACCCCGGTTGGAGTGCTTATCCTGGGGGTTGGCCCGCATGTGCTCGGTGAGGACGTTGATGCGCTCGGTGAGAATGGCGATCTGGACCTCGGGGGAGCCGGTGTCGGTCTCGTGGGTCCGGTTCGCGTTGATAATCGCGGTCTTTTCTTCTTTGCGAAGCATAGTGTGTTTCCACCTTTCCAAAAATTCCCCGCGGGGCTGTGCTCCGGGCCGGTGAAGCTCCTCGGGACAAAGCTCCGGGGCGCGCCCGCCGCTTGGCCGGCGGACTTTGTTACTATATCATAGGGATTTCCCATTGTAAAGGGTCAAATCATGTTTTTTCCAGCCTCCGGGCAGGAAATTTTTATTTTCCCTTGACAAACCGCCCCTACTGTGTTAATTTTCTTAATACAGTTAGTACAGTTCATCACGAAACCGCGGCGGCCACCGCCGCAGAAGGGAAGGTATGCGGTGATCAGCCTCAATTACCGGGACTCCCGCCCCATCTACGAGCAGATCAAGGACGGGCTCCGCAAGCTGATCGTCACCGGAGCCATCGGCACCGACGAGAAACTTCCGTCGGTCCGGTCCCTGGCGACGCAGCTGTCCATCAATCCCAACACCATCCAGCGGGCCTATAACGAGCTGGAGGGAGAGGGCTACATTTATTCCGTCCCCGGCAAGGGCAGCTTCGCCACCGGGGACCCGGACGCCGACGCGTCCCGCCGGGAGGAGCTCTGGGAGAAGACCCGGGAGCTTTTGGCGGAGCTGCGGTATCTCGGCGTCAGCCAGGAAGAGCTTATGGCTCTTGTTCAAGAAGAGCCATCCGGCGGGGTCCCCGCCGGGGGGCGCAAGGAGGGAACACGATGATTCAAGTCACCAACACCGTCAAACGCTTCGGCGGCTTCGCCGCCCTGGACGGCGTGAGCCTCCGCGTTCCGGCGGGAAGCGTCTACGGCCTGGTGGGCCCCAACGGCGCGGGAAAATCCACCCTGATCCGCTGCCTGACGGGCATCTACCGCCAGGACGAGGGAGAGCTCGCCATCGACGGCCAGCCCATTTGGGAAAACGAGGCCCTGAAGGCCCGGATCGCCGCCATTGCCGACGACTGGTATTACTTCCCCCAGGCCAGCATCCGGGACATGTGCCGGTTCTACCGGGGCTTCTACCCCCATTTCTCCATGGAGCGGTACGAGAAGCTGAAAGAGGTCTTCCAGATCGACGAGAAGCGGACCCTGCGCCGCCTGAGCAAGGGCATGCAGAAGCAGGCCGCCTTCTGGCTGACCCTCAGCGCCATGCCGGACTGCCTCATCCTCGACGAGCCGGTGGACGGCCTGGACCCCGTCATGCGGCGGCAGGTCTGGTCCCTGGTCCTGGGGGACGTCAGCCAGCGGGGGACCACCATCCTGGTCTCCTCCCACAACCTGCGGGAGCTGGAGGACGTGTGCGACCACGTGGGCATCCTGGACCACGGGAAGGTCCTGCTGGAGCGGTCCCTGGCCCAATTGCAGGACAACATGGTGAAGCTCCAGGTCGTCTTCAAGGACGGCGGCGGAGTTCCCGGGGACCTGGAGGTCCTTCACGCCTCCGCCGTGGGGCGCATTCACACCCTCATCATGCGCATGAGCGCGGAGGAGGCCACGCACCGCCTGGCAGTCTACGAGCCCATGCTGGTGGACGCCGTGCCGCTGACGCTGGAGGAAATTTTCATCTATGAGTTAGGAGGCGCCGACTATGCCGTCAAAGACATCGTACTTTAATCCCGCGCTGTTCCGGAAGAACCTCGCCCGGTTCTGGCCCCTGTGGGGCGGCGCGTCGGCCCTGGGGGCCCTGGCGCCGCTGTATCTCCTGGCGGCCCTGATTGAAGAGGGCTTCTTCTACACCGCCGGCCAGCCGCTGGAGGCCACCATCGGCTATTACTCCATCCTCGCTTATATTGTGCCCATTGTCTCGCTGTTCTACGCGGCCCTCTGCGCCCTGGCGGTGTGGAGCTACCTCTACAACGCCCGGAGCGTGGGCATGCTCCACTCCCTGCCCATCACCCGGAAGGGCCTCTTCGTCACCAGCCTCCTCTCGGGGCTGTGCATGATGCTGATTCCCTACGCCGTCACCGGAGCCCTGACGGTGCTGGTCTCCCTTCTGGCGGGCATATTTGAGCCGGCGGGCCTGCTGGTGACCATCCTGGGGGTCCTGGGCGAAAGCCTCTTTTACTTTTCCGCCGCCACCCTCATTGTCTTCATCACCGGCAATCCCTTTGCCTTCGCGGCGTTCTACTTCATTTTCCACTTCATCGCCGCCGGGATGGAGTGGCTGGTGTCCGAGCTGATGACGGAGTTCTACCTGGGCGTCAGCCAGGCGTATACCGGCGTGGCGGAGTTTTTGAGCCCCACCGTCTTCCTGCTCCGGAAGCTGGAGGTCTTCGCGGAATACCAGCAGATCACCACCCCCGGCGGCTGGATCGAAAACGGCGGCATTCAGTCCGTGACGCTGGTGAACGGCTGGCTCATCGCCGTGTACGCCCTGGTGGGCGTGGTCCTTCTGGCCGGAGCCTGGGCGCTGTACCGGCGCCGCCGCAGTGAGAGCGCCGGGGACGTGGTGGCCGTGGGCTGGATGAAGCCCGTGTTCCGCTACGGCGTGGCCCTCTGCGCCGCCCTGACCGGGGGCACGCTGCTGTACGCCCTGTTCGCCCAGGCCTCCTACCACGTCACCGCCCGGCCCGTCCCCTTCGCCGTCTGCATGGCCATCGCCGGGATTGTGGGCTATTACATCGCCTCCATGCTGCTGGCCAAGTCCCTCAAGGTCTTCCGGGGCAGCGGCAAGGGCGCGCTGGCGACGCTCCTGGCCTCCGCGGCCCTCTGCTTTGTCATCGCGGCGGACCCCTTCGGCGTGGAGGACTACGTTCCCGGCGCCGGGGAGCTGACGGACGCCGCCGTCCGCATCGGCACGGTCTATGGCAGGAGCCTCTATGCCAGCACGTCTGACCCGGCCATGATCGAGAAGCTTCTGGACCTCCATCAGGCCATCGTCGCCGAGAAGGACCAGCTGAAGAGCCGGAAACAGCCTTGGGAGAACGCCTTCTACGTCGACCTGAGCTATTGGATGCCGGGGGATCACGTTGGCCGGTACTACAGCCTCCCTGTCTCCGGCGAGTCGGAGGCCGCCCGGCTGGCCATGGCCCTGGCGGCGGACCCGGATACGCAGGAGAACAACCTCTTTCGAAATGTCACTCCGTCGGATTCCAACGACATCATTGCCTCCCGCCTCACCGGCGGCACCGCCGGCGTCTATAACACGGAGACCCGCCAGCGCGAGGATATCGACCTCACGATGGAGCAGGCAAACGCCCTGGAGGCCGCCGTCCGGCGGGACATTCAGGCCGGGCGCCTCGGCCGGACCATGTTCCTGACCGACTACGAGGAATACAGCCGGAGCGTTTATGACGGCGAGCTTTACCTCCATTATAACCTGACCTACCACCGGGAGAACCCCGATGAGCGCAACAGCAGCGGAAGCACCCGGGACACCGAGAGCCGGTCCGTCTACTTCTCCATCTCCATCTACTGCACGGAGACGTTGAACGCCCTGGAGGACATGGGCGTCCTGGACAATACCCACCGTCTGCTGACCCAGGCGGAGCAGGAGGCGATGACGCAATACACGGACCTCGGCTCCTCCGGCGGGTATTACGGCGAGTACTATGGTTACGCCGACACGGCATATCCCGACCCCGGGGCGGCCTTCTGACCCGGGGCGGGGGCCGGAGCGTCCTGGAAAAATTTTTGAAAAATTTTTCAAAAAGATGAAACAAAACCGCCCCCTGAATCGTCTTATATAATAGACGAAGAGAAAGGAGCCCCCCTTATGGAGCAAACTAACACCGCCCAGAACCTGTGGCGCGTCTGGGTCGACACCCGCCGCCGCATCGTGTCCTTCCATGAGGAGGAGGACTGCAAGCTGCTGGAGTTCCGGAACCGGGACCTGTTTTTCAGCTGCATTGAGCAGTACACGGGGATGCAGTACCGTTACCAATAAGACGCGAAGCGGGGAGGCCAAGCGGCCTCCCCGTTGTTTCAGAACCTGTATTCATAACCGGGGGATGCCGGCCAGGCGGCGTTCAGCGGTGGTGAATACAGGTTCTTAAGGAAGCGCTGATTAAATCAACGCGTGCAGGTTTGCGCCAGAAATTTCTGCTGGCAAGGAAGAAAACCGCAGGAATCCTGACGGATTTCAAGATTTTCTAACGCAGTCCAGCGGGAATTTATGGCGTGAAGCTGTGTGCGGGGATTTCATCAGTGGTTCCTTAATATTCGATCTCTCCCGTATACACCAGCTTCGCGTCTCCCGTCAGGGTCACGCCCTCGTCAGTACAGCGGACGATGAGCTCTCCGCCCTTCACCCGGACGGTGACGTCCCGGTCCTTTCCGCACTTCCCGTTGGCGATGGCGGCGGCCACGGCGGCGCAAGCGCCTGTTCCACAGGCCATGGTCTCCCCGCTGCCCCGCTCCCAGACCCGCATTTTGATGGTGCTGGGATTCACCACCCGGATGAACTCCGTATTCGTCCGCTCCGGGAAATAGGGCGCGTGCTCGAACCGGGGGCCGATGAAGTCGATGTCCACCGCGTCCACCCGGTCGCAGAACACCACGCAGTGGGGATTCCCCATGTCCACGCAGGTGATGCTGTAGGGCCGCCCGGCGATGCGGACGGGGTAGTCCACCACCTGTTTCTCCGCGATGGCAAATTTCAGCGCCGAGGTATCCAGCGCCGCCCGGCCCATGTCCACGCTGGCGGAGGTGGCCTTCCCGTTGGTGGTATAGAGGGTCACGGTTTTCACGCCGCTGGCCGTCTCCACCGTCAGGGCCTCCTTGTCCACGAAGCCGTTGTCGTGGAGGTACTTGCCCACGCACCGCAGGGCGTTGCCCGCCATTTTGCCCTCGCTGCCGTCCGCGTTGAACATGCGCATTTTCGCGTCGGCGGTTTCGGAGCGCTCCATCAGAATGATGCCGTCGGCCCCCACGCCGCAGTGCCGGTGGCAGAAGGTGACGCAGAGGGACTCCGGGCAGGTGATCTGCCCGTCGAAGTTCTCCAGGAAAATGTAGTCGTTGCCGCAGGTCTGCATTTTGGTAAAGCGCAGCTTCTGGCGCTCCGCGCGGAGGTGGCAGATATCCACCAGCTCCGTGTTCCCCTGGGTATAGCGGGACTCCAGAATGTCCGCCAGGGCCCCGGCGGTGTCCAGGCTGGTCAGGCAGGGAATGCCCAGCTGGACGCAGCGGTGGTTCAGGCGGATGAAGTCCCGGATGTACTCCGGCTCCGTGGACCCGGTGAGGATTACGTAGTCGATCTTCCCGTCCTCCAGCAGCTGGAAGACCCGGTTGTCCTGGCCCAGCTTGCCCACGATCTCCACGCTGGTTCCCAGGCGCTCGATTTCGTGGGCGGTGCCGTCGGTGGCGTAGAGCCGGAAGCCCAGCTCGTCCAGCTTCCGGGCGGTGTCGAGAATCTCCGGCTGGTCCCGGCGGTTGACGGAAATCAGGACGCCCTTTTTCTCCTCGCTCTCCACCTTGTACCCGGCGGAGACCAGGCCCTTGAACAGCGCCTCCTGCATGTTCTTGCCCAGGCCCAGGACCTCGCCGGTGGACTTCATCTCGGGAGACAGGGCGGCGTTGGCGTCGGTGATCTTCTCGAAGGAGAACACCGGGACCTTGACCGCCACATAGGGCGGCTGCTTATATAACCCGGTTCCATAGCCCAGGGATTTCAGGGGCTGGCCCGCCATGACCCGGGTGGCCAGGTCCACCATGGGCACGCCGGTGACCTTGGAGATATAGGGCACGGTCCGGCTGGCCCGGGGGTTGACCTCGATGACGTAAAGCTCGCCCTGGTAAATGAGGTATTGGATATTGATAAGGCCCCGGGTGCCCAGAGACAGCGCCAGCTTTTCGGAGCAGTCCACAATGGTTTTCAGCATCCGGTCCCCGATGGAGAAGGGCGGATAGACGGCGATGGAGTCCCCGGAGTGGACGCCGGTGCGCTCGATGTGCTGCATGACGCCGGGAATCAGCACGTCCGTGCCGTCGGAAATCACGTCCACCTCCAGCTCCTTGCCCATCAGGTACTGGTCCACCAGGACGGGGTTTTCCACCTTCCCGGAGAGGATGACGTTCATATAGGTCCGCACGTCCTCGTCGTTATGGGCAATGACCATGTTCTGCCCGCCGATGACGTAGCTGGGCCGGAGCAGGACGGGATAGCCCAGCTCGTTTGCCGCCGCCAGGGCCTCCTCCATGCCCAGGACCCCCCTTCCCTGGGGGCGCTTGATGTGGAAACGCTCCAAGAGCTCGTCGAAGCGCTCCCGGTCCTCCGCCATGTCGATGGACTCGGCGGAGGTGCCCAGGATGGGGATGCCCCTGCCGTCCAGGAACCGGGTCAGCTTGATGGCGGTCTGCCCGCCGAAGGCCACCACGACCCCCACGGGCTTTTCCACCTCAATAATGTGCATCACGTCCTCGGGGTACAGGGGCTCGAAGTAGAGGCGGTCGGCGGTGTCGTAGTCCGTGGAGACGGTCTCCGGGTTGTTGTTCACAATCACCACGTCATAGCCCAGCTCTTTCAGGGTCCAGACGCAGTGGACGGAGGAATAGTCGAACTCGATGCCCTGTCCGATGCGGATGGGGCCGGAGCCCAGGACCATGATGACCGGCCGCCCGGACCGGGGGAAGGCCCGGGACTCGCAGAAGCGGTCGAAGCTGGAATAGAAGTAGGGGGTTTCCGCGTCGAACTCCGCGCCGCAGGTGTCCACCATTTTATACACGGCGGTCCCGGCCTCTCCCGGCAGGGACGCCGCCCCGGAGAGGCGGAGCAGGGTTTCGTCGGGGTAGCCCAGGCGTTTGCCCTCCTCATAGAGCCCGGCGGCCAGGCCCTCCTTTTCCAGGGCCGTTTCAAAGTCCGCCATGCCCCGGAGCTTCCAGAGGAACCAGCGGTCGATCTTTGTGATGGAGAAAATCTCATCCACGGAAATCCCGGCTTTCAGCGCCTCGAAGACGGTGAAGAGCCGCCGGTCGTCCACCCGCCGGAGGCGCTCCCAGATGGGGGCGGGGTCCGTGTTCTTCCGGTTCAGGCTGTCCATCCCGATCTCCGCCCCCCGGACGGCCTTCATCAGGGCCATCTCGAAGGAGGGGGCGATGGACATGACCTCCCCCGTGGCCTTCATCTGGGTGCCCAGGACCCGGGAGGCGTCGGCAAATTTGTCGAAGGGCCATTTCGGCATCTTGACCACGATATAGTCCAGCGCCGGCTCGAAGCAGGCGCAGGTCTTGCCGGTGATATCGTTCTTGATCTCGTCCAGGGTGTACCCCAGGGCGATTTTCGCCGTGATCTTGGCGATGGGGTAGCCCGTGGCCTTGGAGGCCAGGGCGGAGGAGCGGGAAACCCGGGGGTTCACCTCAATGACGGCGTACTCGAAGCTGTCCGGGTTCAGGGCCAGCTGCACATTGCACCCGCCCACGATGCCCAAATGGGTGATGATGTCCAGCGAGGCGGAGCGGAGCATCTGGAACTCCCGGTCCGCCAGGGTCTGGGTGGGGGCCACCACGATGGAGTCCCCGGTGTGGACCCCCACCGGGTCCAGGTTCTCCATGGAGCAGACGGCGATGACGTTCCCCGCGCCGTCCCGCATGGTCTCGAACTCGATTTCCTTCCAGCCGAAGATGGCCTTTTCAATCAGCGCCTGGGTGATGGGGGAGGCGTCCAGGCCCGTCTGGGCAATGACCCGGAGCTCCGCCTCGTCCTTTGCCGCGCCGCCTCCCGCGCCGCCCAGGGTAAAGGCCGGGCGGACGATGACGGGATAGCCGATTTTCCCGGCGACTTCCAGGGCCTCCTCCACGGTCTCCGCAATGCCGGAGGCAATGACGGGCTGGCCGATCTCCGCCATGGCCTCCTTGAAGAGCTCCCGGTCCTCCGCCCGGGAGATGGCGGCGGCGTCCGTGCCCAAAAGCCGGACGTTCTGCTCCGCGAGAAAGCCCTCCTTGTCCAGCTGCATGGCCAGGGTCAGGCCCGTCTGGCCCCCCAGACCCGCCAGGAGGGAGTCGGGCCGCTCCTTGCGGATGATGCGCTTCATGGTCTCCACGGTGAGGGGCTCTAGGTAGATCTCGTCCGCCATGGCCTGGTCCGTCATGATGGTGGCGGGGTTGGAGTTGCACAGGACCACGTTGACCCCGGCCTCCTTCAGGACCCGGCAGGCCTGGGCCCCGGCGTAGTCGAACTCGGCGGCCTGGCCGATGACAATGGGGCCGGAGCCGATGACCAGGACTTTTTTGATACGGGTATCCAGAGGCATTAGAGGTCCCCTCCCTTCATCAGCTCCACAAAGCGGTCAAACAAAAACGCGGTGTCCTGGGGGCCGCCCCGGGCCTCCGGGTGGAACTGGACGGTAAAGGCCCGGAGGCCGGGGTAGTCCAGCCCCTCGCAGGTGCCGTCGTTGGCGTTGGCGAAGGAGACCCGTCCGGCTTTCACGCTGTCCCCGTCCACGGCGTAGCCGTGGTTCTGGCTGGTGATGTAGGTCCGGACGCCGTTCAAATCCCGGACGGGCTGGTTGCCCCCCCGGTGGCCGTATTTCAGCTTATAGGTCCGCCCCCCCGCCGCCAGGGCGGCGAGCTGATGGCCCAGGCAGATGCCGAAGAGGGGAACCTTTCCCAGGAGCTTTTGAATCTGTTCAATCTGGAAGACGTTCTCCGCCGGGTCCCCGGGGCCGTTGGAGAGCATGACCCCGTCGGGCTCCATGGCCAGGATGGTCTTTGCCGGGGTGGAGGCGGGGAATATTGTCACCTCGCAGCCCCGTTTCCGGAGCTCCTGGGAGATGTTGCGCTTCGCGCCGTAGTCCAGCAGGGCCACGCGGAAGCCGGTCTCCCCCTCCGCCGGGAGGACGGCGGGCTCCCGGCGGGTGACGGCCTCCACCACGCCGGCGACGGCATAGCTCCGCAGGGGGGCCGGGTCCGCCGGCGCCTCGCCGCAGATCATGGCGTTCATCACGCCGGACTCCCGGATAATCCGGGTGAGCTGGCGGGTGTCCACGCCATAAAGGCCGGGGATGTTCCGCTCCTTTAAAAAGCCGTCCAGATCCCCGCCGCAGCGGAAGTTGGAGGGGTGGCCGCACGGCTCCCGGACCACGTAGCCCTTCACATGGCAGTCTCCCTCAAAATCCTCCGGGATGACGCCGTAGTTGCCGATGAGGGGATAGGTCTGCATGACGATCTGTCCCGCGTAGCTGGGGTCCGTCAGGGTTTCTACATACCCGCACATGCCGGTGGTGAAGACCAGCTCTCCCACAGCCCCGGCCTCCGCGCCGAACCGGAAGCCCTGGAACGCCTGGCCGTCCGCCAGTACCAAATAGCCTTTCTTCATGAATGCCTCCCTCGGTGTTGTTGACGTGTGATTTTCTCTATTATTATGAGGGTTTTCGCCCTCAGCGTCAATGACGGATTCCATTCCGGGCGGCGAAGTTTGGCGGTGAAAGGTATTACTTTTTGTGAAAAATGTGGAGAGCCGGGGGAGGCAGACGAAAAAAACCGTCCCCTGCGCCGGGCGCGGAGGACGGTTCCAGCGTCATGTGTTGTCCGGGCTGATGGGCTCCCGCACCAGCAGCCGCCAGAGGGCCTTCCCGTGGAAGGGAATGAGGGGATAGAGATAGCCCCGGCCCACCAGGGGCTTTGTGGTGGCCAGCAGGACGACAATGCCCAGGATGCCCAGGCCATAGCCCCAGACGTCGAAGGCCGCCGTCAGCAGCAGCAGGACCACCCGGAGGAGCTTGAAGGCGTAGCCCATCTCATAGCTGGGCTGGGCGAAGCTGGCCACGGACACGAAGGCCATATACACCAGCACCTCCGGCCCCAGCCACCCGGCCTGGACGGCAAAGTCGCCCAGGATCAGGGCCCCCAGCATGGAGAAGGAGTTGGACAGGGAGTCCGGCGTGTTCAGGGACGCCAGCTTCAGCACGTCCACCAGGAACTCCACCACCAGCAGCTGCCACAAAAGCCCCAGGGCCGCCGGTTCCGGAGAGGAGAGGAAGCTCAGCCATTCCGGCAGCCGCCCGTCCTCCTTCACCATCAGGTACCAGGTGGGGGTGATAAGCAGGGAGATCACAAAGACGATGATCCGCAGTAGCCGCAGGTAGGACCCCACCAGGGGCGGGAAGTAGAACTCGTTGGCCTCCTGGGTGAAGTCAAAGAACGTGGTGGGCAGGATCATCACCGAGGGGGAGTTGTCCACCATCAGCACCACGTTGCCCTCCATGATGCTGGCGGCGGCGCTGTCGGGCCGCTCCGTGTAGCGGACCTTGGGGAAGGGATTGTACCACTGCTTGGGCCGGATGGCCTCCGCCACGCTCTCCTGGGCCATGGAGAGGGAGTTCACGTCAATGCCCGCCAGCTTCTCCCGGATGGCGGAGAGAAGGGCCGGGTCCGCCTTGTCGTCCAGGTAGCAGAGCACCGCGTCGGTGTGGGAGCGCCTCCCCACCTTCAGCCCCTCCATGGTGAGATGAGGGTCCCGGATGCGGCGGCGGAGCAGGGCCATGTTGGGCACCACCGCCTCCACGAAGCCGTCGTGAGAGCCCCGGAGGACCTTGCCGTCCGGGGGCTCGTCCACACCCCGGCTGGGGTAGTCCTTGGCGTCGATCTGGGCCCCGCCCCGGAGGCCCTCCACCAGCAAAAGGGTCTTCCCCATGAGGACGGAGGTGATGATCTCCTCCGCGTCAAAGCCCACGTCCACCTCGGAAAAGGAGATGAAGCGGTCGGCGAAGTCCTGCATGTCCGTCAAACCCTCCAGGGCGTTTGCGGGCTGGGAGAGCCAGAAGGCCCCCATGCGCTCCAGGGTCTCGTCCTTGCCGTAGCCGTCCACCACCCAGATGCGGGCCCGGCGGCCGCCGATGAAGTAGTCCCGGCTTACCATGTCCACGCTGCGGCCGACCCCCAGGGCCTCGTCAAAGAGCCGGACGTTTTCTGTGTAGCTGTCTGATAATGTTCCCATGCGCCACCTCCAAGAATGGGGGTAGTATGCGCGGGAGGGGGAAGGATTATCCATGGAAACCCAGCCGGGGACAGCATTTGGCAAACGGAATGCCGGATGATAAAATATTCCCGCTCCTCCAAGAGGAGCGGGAGCGCTGCGCAGCGGACAGGCGGCTGGCCGCATCCTCCGAAAGGAGGTGAGGCCGTATGCGGATTACGTTACATATCGGGCGGTTTACCGTGACGATTATCGTAATATCGGGCGGTTTACCGTGACGATTATCGTAAAAAGCAGAAACCGCCACTCTGGCAAGTGACGGTTTCTTGGCGGTCTTTTATCCGTCCAATTGATTGAGTTACTAGGGCCAGCCGCCTTGCGCGGCGTTCCCTTTATTCGTATTATAGTAATTTCCAGGGGCGCTGTCAAGCCGGGCGGGTCCTTTTCCAGCCCATTCTCAGCCCTCCGGCCGGAAGCCCAGGCCCGTCTGGATGGCCTCCATGGTCTGCTTGTCAAAGCGGCAGCTCAAATCCCGGATGCCGATGGTGGAGCCCTTCTTCCGGTACAGCCACAGTACGGAGGAATTGCGCAGCTTCTGCTTCGGGGTGAAGCCGCCGCCGCTTCCGGGGATGAAGGCCGCGTCCTTCAGGCTGTCATAGGACACCCGCTTGCTCCCCAGGACCAGGCCCCGCTCGTAAAACCGCGCGCTGCCGCCGCCCAGCTTCTTGGAAATCTCCACCAGCAGGGGGCCGAATTCCGAATCCGCCGCCCCTCCGCCGCATTGCGTTTCACCGCAGCGGCCCGGGGGCGGCTTCGCCCCCATACGGCCCGCTGGGTGAAAAACAAAAACGCCGTGCAGGTCAAACCCCACACAGCGCAAGAAGCAGACGCTCTTAGAACCTGTATTCACAACCGCTGAACGCCGCCTGGCCGGTCTTTTTCCCGTTAGACCGCGTCGGTTTCCCTTGCAATCCGTCAGGATTGCTGCGGAAAATCTCCTTGCCTGACGGGAAAAATCCTCATCCTTCCGGCATCCCTCGGTTATGAATACAGGTTCTTAATGCGGACGCGGCATAAAGAGAACAACGGCAAAACCCGCCCCTTGCGTGAGGGGCCGGATTGTCGTATAATATCCCCATGCGGTGCGGCCTTACGGCCGTTGTGCAGGTGGTTCTGGCACCTGTGCAGGCCGGCGGGTGTTGGAAGCGCCCGCCGTCTGCCGCATTTTTGTTTTCCAGGTCGATTATAGCAGGATTTTCCCGGCATTGCAAGTCCCATCCCGCCGCCGGGACCGGAAAACGCGGCCCCTTCCGGGCAATGTCATTAAATTAAGGATTTCCTGCACCTGAAAAAAGCGCCCACCCCCTTTTGAAAATGTAAAAGGTGGTGGGCGCTTTTTCATAGCCTACATATTGCCAAGACGGTGAAAGCCGCCCGGCTTTACTTCCCCATAGCGCGATAGAGGAAGGTGACAATCTGTCCACGGGTACAGGTTGCGGCGGGAGAGAAATTACCGTTACCGGTTCCGCTTGTGATGCTCTTCTCAACTGCCCAAGCCACAGCTTGCGCATAGTCCGAATTAGAGGGAACATCGGTAAAGCTGGCTTTGCCAGCGGGCGCGGGGCTTCCCGCCGCTTTCCACATGTATTCCATCGTCGTGGCGCGGGTACAGTCAGCATTTGCGCCAAAAGTGGAACCGGACACCAAACCCTTTTCCACGGCCCACAGAGCCGCTTTATAAAAATAATCGGTAGTCTTAATGTCGGTGAAGGGATTCGTCTTTGTCGGATCCGGTGATCCGTTGGCGCGCCACAGGAAAGTCAAAATCTGCGCCTTGGTGCAAGTTGCATTGGGGGAAAACGTGGTGCCATCCCCCGTACCGCTGGTAATTCCTTTCTCTACAGCCCATTTCACTGCATTGGAGTAATATGCATTTACGGAAACATCTGAAAATTCTGGCGCTACACCTTGAATATAAATTTGGAACATGGTATTATCAACGCCGGAATGAAGCAGATATTCGATATAATCGCCGCCCGTATTTGTAATAACATGCTCAGTTATTCCAACATCGCTGAGGGATGAATCTTCAAACATAAAATTATCATTGATTGCCTTTTGGGTCAAGCGCAATACTGTGCCCACTGGAAATTGATAAACAGTAATCATATAAGGGGTGTCAAAGTCAATTTTAAGTTTTCCGTTTTCATCATAGTACATTTTGCCATATACGGTGTCAGTATAAGAATCGACTGGGGATTGACTGGCGGTAACATATGCACTGTACGTAGCAAAGCCTGCGGCGGCTGACGGTTTGGACTGGCCAGCAGGAAGAATTTCAAGGATGACATCATCATATGGTGTCCAGCACCCCTCAAATTCAGGACCAAGCACATACTCACCATAGTCGAGCACTTTTTCTTTCCCATTTACCTGATAAATTCCCGCTTCATTCAGTTCCATGCCATACAGATACAGGGTGCCGTCTGCGTAAAACGGAGAACTTGTTTCTAGCATGCTCCCTTGTTCTAATGTATATCTGGTCATGGTTTCCACTTCAGTTCCCACATAACCTTGGACCTTGCTCTCTTCGACCCAGCGGTCAATGGTTATACAACTACACTTAGAATCCTCACCCATGTAAATCCATCTGCCTTCGACTCTAGCAGACGCAGGAATTGTCAGCCCCAGGCACAGAGCCAAGGCCAGCGCAAGGGATAGCATTTTCTTTTTCATTTACCTTCTTCCTCTCAAAATAAAATTTCCGACAAAGCCCCGGAGGGCGGGCGGGGGACACACCCCCGCCCGGGGGCCTTGTCGGAAACATATAGCGGTGCCGAGTTTTGATAACTCAACACCGCTTAAAATGCACGCACAGCAAAACCCAATGTTCGGCCTTGAAAATCCGCGCCGAACCGGGTATAATGCCTATGGTGCGATATATATCGCTGTGCTGAGTGGTTGTGTCACTCGTACAGGGCCGCAAGGTGTTGGAAGCGCCTTGCGGCCTGCCGCATATATGTTTCCAAAAGCAATTTTAACCTATCGCGGAAGAAATTGCAAGGGTGTTTTCGGAAAAGTCTGTTTTACAGACTTTTCCGCTTTTTTATCGACATTCCCCGGACTTGTTGATTTTTTCAGGATATTTTTGGATTCTTGCGTTTTTTGACAATTACCGCTCATTTTTATATCATGGGCAGGACTTGTTGAGATTTAGATTTTCCCTTAACTTAACGGCTGGTTTTGGGGCAATTTCCTTCAAAAAATTAGGGGGTACAAAAAGTACTTTTATAGCATTTTGGGGACAAGTTGTTATTTTAGGGTAAGCATGATTTATGCAGGAAAAGGAATACCCCGGCGGTTTTCTGGTACATTTCCGGGACATGTTGAGATTTCAGGAGGAGCAGCAATCTTGAACACCGATTTTCAGCCGTTAAGGAATCACTGATTTAATCCCCCGATGAAGCGAGATGTGATAAAATAAAGAAAAGAGAGGGGATCCGAAATGAAACAGGAAAGTTTCAGCGACATGGAATACAGTATGCGGAAAAAGAAAACGAAGCGGGAAGAATTTCTGGAGATCATGGACGAGATCATCCCATGGGAAGAATGGGTATCGCTGATCGTACCCCACTACCCCGGCGGGAAGCGCGGCCGTCCACCCATTGAGATCGAAACGATGCTGCGGATGTATTTGCTGCAATGCTGGTTCAACCTATCCGATGAAGGGGTAGAGGACGCCATATATGACAGCTATGCCATGCGAAAATTCATGGGGATCAACTTTTTCGAGCAGGATGTCCCGGACGCCACAACCCTGCTGCACTTCCGGCACCTGCTGGAGGACAAAGGCATAGGCAAGTTGTTTTTTGAGGCCATCAATCGCTGTCTGGAGCAGGCCGGACGGATGATGCGTGGCGGTACCATTGTGGACGCCACGCTGATCAGCGCACCCAGCTCCACAAAAAACACGGAGAAAAAACGGGACCCGGAGATGCACTCGGTGAAAAAGGGGAACCAGTGGCATTTCGGCATGAAGTGCCACACGGGCGTGGACGCTGGGAGCGGCTTTGTTCACACGGTAGAGGCTACCGCCGCCAATGTCCATGATGTCACTGTGGCGGCAGGGCTTCTGCGGGAAGATGACGAAGTGGTTTATGGGGACAGCGCCTACCTCGGGATAGAGAAACGGGACGAGATCAGAAACAGCCCTCAGCTTTCTGCCATCACATACCGCATCAACCGCAGACCGGGCCGGCTGCCTAAAGTTTCAGACAACGCCATTGACTGGGAGCGGCATATTGAAAACCAAAAATCCTCTGTGCGTTGTAAAGTGGAACACCCCTACCGGATCGTGAAGAACATCTTTGGCTTCCGAAAGGCCGTTTACAGAGGGCTGAGAAAGAACCTGAACCGCTTACACGTACTCTTTGCCAGCGCGAATCTATATATGCTTGCCAGGGCGGGCGGCTCTCTATCCCCCGCTTAGGGTTTTTGCGCCCTTTTGGCGGGATGGGGTACGAAAAACGAGGATACCTCCCTTGAATTTGCTCCTTTATTTGACGTTTATCATCACTTTTGCCTGTTCCTCGGAATTTTCCCTGCTTTATTCAGTATTTCCTTAAGTTATCGCGGCACACTTTTTTGAAAAATAAGCCCTTTCGGGGCCGATTTTCGGCTTTTTCAAAAAAACACGGGAATGGGGGGCGGAGGAACAAGCCCCCGCCCCCCGTTTTTTGGGCCTGCGGCTTCTTAGGCTGCGATACGGTAGGTGAACCAGCCGAAGCCTTTTGCCCGAAGGTTTCGCTCGTCCTGCCGTCCCGGCCGGATTGGAACGGTGTGGCGGCTGATTTTCTGCATGACTTCTTTCCCGGTCATGTTTGGATTGTTGATAAATTCTTTACAGAGAGTGACCGCCATTTTGAAGTTTACAGCGTAGGCGTACAGCCCGTCGGTCGGTTGCTGAACAACAGTTTCCTGCACAATGCGGCTGGTGAAGTTGAAGGCGGTCAGCGCCGCATAGATTTCCTGTTCCACAAAGTCATCCCGTTTCCCGTGGAGGTTTATTAGCCCCGCGCTGTACTTCAAGTCTCGGAAACTGGTCTCGATTCCCCAACGGCGATGGTAAATCTCTTTCAGGTCGTCGATGGTGAATGTCCGGGGAAGTGAGGTCGCCAGCGTTTCAAAGTTTCCATTGTCCAGTTGAAACCGGACAACGCGGAGTCGCATGGTGTAGGGGCTGGGAAAGTCCCACCGGGCGCGCCGGGTGGTGGAGCCGGGTTTGCTCTTTTTTGGCTGGGGGAGGTAGATGTGGCGGTTACGCTTGTCCTCGTTGGTCTGGGTGGTGGATATTGTAAATGCAATATCGCAGTCCAGTTCCAACATAGGCAGGCGGGCGATTTCCCGCATGGCTGAATGATTGTGTTTCACTCGAAGGACAAAGTAGACATTTGGGGTGTTCATCAAGTGGGCCATGACATTGTAACTCTCGTAGCCCCGGTCGAGGACGATAATGGTTCTGCGGTTGAAGTCGTTCCGTTTGACCATTTCCACCAGCGCGCCCGGTTCATCCTTGTGGGGCGCTGGCTGTATAACCGCGTCAAAGTAGGTGCGGTCGTAGATGTCAAACAAGGGACTTAAATGTAATTGATTGTACCCCTTCGGCGCGCTGTTGTTGCAGACAAAGCTGG
>ERZ779629.235-NODE-235-length-24573-cov-9.490660_pt1 | contig 24573 bp, 23 predicted proteins | sample MGYA00514192_ERZ779629 | MGnify/ENA primary metagenome ERZ779629 (study PRJEB29562, sample SAMEA4376709) | mouse gut metagenome | isolation source: Cecum | study: EMG produced TPA metagenomics assembly of the A DSS colitis mouse model was used to assess the... | reverse complement strand
GGGACCACTCCTACTGCCTGTTCGTGGATGAGCTGCTGGGCCAGCAGCAGGTGGTAGTCAAGCAGCTGCCCGCTTACGTAAACAGCTATAACATTAAAAACTACGGCATCAACGGCTGTACCCTGCGCAGCGACGGCAGCATCAGCATCATTCTGGACGTGGCCAACCTCTATTCCGCCGCCCGGGGTATGTGAGAAGGAGAGATGAATATGAACGACGAGATCCTGTTCGCCCGCGAGGACGAAATGGCAGCCCTGAACACCGTGGACGACACGGTGGACTCCCAAAAATACCTCATTTTCATGGCCGGGCACCTGAAGCTGGGCGTGGTGGCCGAGGATGTGGTGGAGATTCTGAACAACCAGCTCATCACCTACCTGCCCATGCTGCCCGAGTTCATCCGCGGCATCATTAACATGCGCGGCCAGATGATCCCCATTCTGGACATACGCGCCCGCCTGAACATGGAGCCCCAGGAGGGCGACAGCCTTGTGGTGGTCATCAATTTGGGCGACGTTCAGCTGGGCATCCTGGTGGATGCGGTGGATCAGATGCTGGACATTCCCAAGTCCAACCTCCTTCCCATGCCCGCCAACAGCACCCAGCTGCTGGTGAGCGGCATGTGCTCCCTGCCCGACGGCTCCGGCACCATGATGGTGCTCGACTGCGAGCAGCTGATGCCCAATGAGTAATGCTGGAATCGGAGCGGGCGGCTCTGGCTCTTTCTCCGCCCTGACCATCACCGACAACGACTTCAACCGTCTGGTCAAATTTGTCCAGTCCAACTACGGCATCGACCTGAGCCAGAAAAAGCAGCTGATTACCGGCCGGCTGTCCACCCCCCTTAAGCAGCGGGGCTACACCAGCTTCACCGACTTCGTCAACCACGTCCTCCAGACCAAGGACAACGATCTCATCACCCTGCTGCTGGATAAGCTGACCACCAACTACACCTTCTTCATGCGGGAGAAGGAGCACCTGGACCTCTTCTGCCAAAAGATCATCCCCGATATCGTCCAGCGCCACCAGAAGGACAAAACTCTGGCCATCTGGAGCGCGGGCTGCTCCACCGGGGAAGAGCCCTACAACATCACCATGTTCCTCTTTGACTACCTGGGCGCCCAGGCCAGCCAGTGGGACACCCGGCTGCTGGCCACGGATATCTCCAACCGGGCCATGACCGCCGCCAAAAAGGGTGTTTACGAGCTGCCTGACACCATCCCCCCGGACTGGAAGAAGAAATACTTCATTCCCCACTCCGGCTGTCAGTATCAGGTGGCCCCCAGGGTGCGGGATAACGTGATCTTCCAGCCTTTCAATTTGATGGATCCCATCAAATTCCGCCGGAAGTTCGACGTGATTTTCTGCCGGAACGTGATGATTTACTTCGACCAGCCCACCAAGGACGCTCTGGTTCGCCGGTTCTACGACGCCACCGCTCCCGGCGGCTATCTGCTGATCAGCAAGTCGGAGAATCTCAGCGCCAACATGCCCTACCGGCGGTTGGCTCCGTCCACGTTCCAGAAGTAACAATCACAACCGGGCCGATCCGCATTCGCCGGTCGGCCCGGTATTTCTTCAAATGCAGGGAGGTTTTCCTTTTTATGCCTATTCCCGTAACCGCGACCCCTTTAAAAAAGATCCGCGTCATGGTGGTGGACGACTCCATGCTGGCCCGCAGCCTCATCATCAAGGGCCTGTCCGCCCACCCCAGGATTGAGGTGGTGGGCTACGCCATCAACACCCTGGACGCCAAGAACAAGATCCCTCAGTATAAACCGGACGTCATCACCATGGACGTGGAGATGCCCGGGCAGAGCGGCATCGACTTCCTCAAGCAGTACCTGCCCACTCACCCCATCCCCGTCATTCTGGTGTCCTCCTTGAACTTAAAGGTATTCGACGCCCTGGCCGTGGGCGCGGTGGACTTCGTGCGCAAGCCCGACGACCATCAGAGCCCTGAGGCTTTCCTGGCCGCCCTGGCCCAAAAGGTGGTCATGGCCGCCAGCGCCCGTGTGCGCACCACAGCCCCTGCGGCCCCTGCCGCCGGCCTGCTGGCGGGGGCTCCCCCCGCCCTGGGCGGGACGGCCGCCAACGACCGGGTGATCGTGGGCCTGGGCGCCTCCACCGGCGGCACCGAGGCCACCCTGGCGGTGATGAAGCGCCTCCCTGCCGACATACCCCCCATGGTCATCGTGCAGCACATGCCTCCCGGATTCACCAAGATGTATGCCGAGCGCCTCAACCGCCTGTGCGCCATGGAGGTGCGGGAGGCCCAGAGCGGCGACGAGCTCCACCGGGGCCTGGCCCTTATCGCCCCCGCCGACCTCCAGTGCCGGGTGGTGCGCATCGGCACCCGGTACACGGTGAACTGCGCCCCCGGCGATAAGGTCAGCGGCCACCGCCCCTCGGTGGATGCCATGTTTTACTCCATGGCCGAGACCGTCACCTGCAAAATGGTGGGCATCATCATGACCGGTATGGGCCAGGACGGCGCTCACGGCCTGCTGGAAATGCGCAAAAAGGGTGCGTACACCATCGGCCAGGACAAGGAATCCTCCGTGGTCTACGGCATGCCCGGCGTGGCCCAGAACATCGGCGCGGTGATGGTTCAGGCCTCCTGCGACAACGTATCCACCGTTCTGCTGCGGCATCTGAAAAGCCTGGGATAACCGCCGCGCCCCAGAAATTGGAAAAGGAAAAATGCCCCAAACCGTTCACTTCCGCCCGGAGCCTTCCCCAAAAGGCTCCGGGCGGTCCTGTTTTTCGCAAAGAAATTTCCCGCTTTTTCTTATGTTCCCAGTAACTTTGCCGATATAAACATTAGTAGAGTTAGTAAACCTATCGGATGATCAAAAAGGATGTGAGTACTGTGCTGACCTCTTCCGGCTACGGCGCAATTACCCCAATCGCCCCGGCCAAGGTCTATCGGACCCGGTCCGGGCGCGACAGCCGCGCCCAGGTGAACCCGGGCAGCAATAATTACGACAGCGTTACCCTCTCCGCCCCCAACCAGGGCAGCCGCTTCCATATGGGTCTGGTCAGCCGCCTCTCTCAGGAGGTGCGCACCGCCACCACCACCGGCGACATCGCCGCCCTGCGCCAGCAGGTGGCCTCCGGAGAGTATACCCCCGATCCCATGGCCATCGCGGCCCGGATTCTGTTTCTGGGGGAGGGCCGGTGATGGGCGGCTCTTATGAATCCTATCTGGCCCTTCTGCGTGAGCTGAGCGGCAGCCTGGAGCAGCTGGCCCAGCTGGCGCAGGACAAGGCCGCCGCCGTCCGCCGGGACGACCTCATCGGCCTGGACCAGGTGCTCAAGCAGGAGCAGGCCATGGGCCTCAACCTGCGGGGGACGGAGCAGCGCCGGCAGAAGCTGGCCGCCCAGCTGGATCTGGGCTCCACGCCCCTGAACGACCTGCCCCGCCACTTTCCCCCAGAGCTGGAAATTCAGGCCGGGCAGACGGTGGAGCAGCTGCGTCAGAGCTACGCGATCTACCGCGGCTGCGCGGACATGGCCCGCAATCTTCTGGAGCTCAACCTCCACCAGATTGAAAAGACCATCACCGCCGCCGGCGTGGACCCCGCGAAGCCGGGCGCGGGCTACGAGCCCCCCGGCGTGGAACCCCCGCAAAACATGAAAACAGACTTCCGCGCGTGACTGCGCTTCGTGCTTAAAAGGAGTTATTGCTTATGGGTATGATCGGCACCTTTGACGCCTTCACCACCGCCCGGCTGGGTATCTATGCCGCCCAGCACGGCCTGCGGGTGACCGGCAACAACATTTCCAACATCAATACTGCGGGCTACACCCGTCAGCGCATCGACCAGGTGAGCTTCAAGTCCGGCGCCAGCGACATGTACCGCTCCGTCTATGACAATCACGTGGGCAACGGCGCGCTGGTCACCGGCATCAATCAGGTCCGGGACCCCTACCTGGATATCCGCTACCGCAACACCGCCTCCGACGTGGGGTATTACGACACCATGCTGGGCGGCCTGCAGCAAATCGCCTCCATCCTGGACGAGGTGGGCAAGGGCGAGAACGGCGGCGACGGCCTTCTGTACGCCCAGCTGCTGAAGCTGTCCGACTCCCTGCGCCTGCTGAGCAGCAACCCCAACAAGGATAACGACAACCTGACCCGCGCCTCCGCCGAGGCGCTGGCCAGCCTGTTCAGAACCTACGCCGACAAGCTGGAAACCCTGCGGAAAAACACGGAGGAAGCCTTTGATAAGGACCTCACCTCCGTCAACGAGATCCTCACCAACATCCGGGACCTGAACGAGTCCATCCGGGACAACGAGCTGTGCGGCGACAACGCCCTGGAGCTGCGGGACGAGCGCAACCGCCAGATCGACAAGCTATCCGAGTATATGCACATCAAAGTGGAGTATTCCATGGAGGACGTGGGCGCGGGCAAGCAGGTGGAGAAGCTCACCATCCGCCTGGGCAATTCCAACCCGGACCCCTCCGTCACCACCGACAGCTCGGTGCTGATCGACGGCCTGTACGGCACTCAGGTCTCCGTGCCGGAAAAGCTGCCCAAGACCAACCCCGCCTACGACCCCAACGAGACCAACCAGGCGGCGGTGGAGGCGTTCCGGTATATCAAGCCGGACGGCGGCTTTACCAACGATCCCGCCGAGGCCGAGCAGCTGGACAACGAGAATTACATTCTCCAGCTGGGCAAGCTGGTGGACCGGCGCAACCGGGAGTGGGAGGGGAAAACCTCCGCCTTCCAGACGCTCACCACCGAGGAGCTTGTCAAGGATTACGGCATGGTCCTGGGAGAGAAGGCCGTATTCAAGTATGAGGTGGGCGCCGGCACCGGCTGGCAAGAGGGCGATGTCATCAAGATCGGCGGGAAAGACATCACCATCGGCGCGAACGGCGATATCACCCTCACGGACATGGCCGACCCCGCAAAGGTGGCCGCCCTGGTGGCCAAAAACCTTAACGGCACTGTGGATGGCTACACCATCACCGCCAACGGCAGCACCTTGGTATATACCGCCAAAAAAACCGGCGCGGTGGACCCCGCCGCAAAGCCCGCGGGTCCCACCTTCACCCCCGGCACCGGCACCGGCAACATTCCGTTCACCGCCGGGGACGCGTCCTTCGGCGTGACCGCCGTGCCCCCCAAGTTCCCCGACCAGGCCGTCACCGATAACCCCGACGGCACCCAGACCATCGTCAGCTTTACGCAGAGCGGCGGTAAATATTATAAGGTGACCACCACGGTGGAGCATACCGCCGAAGTGACATTGGACGACAACGACATCCTCGGCTCCCTCCAGGCCACCCGGGAGCTGCTCACCGAGGCCGGTTCCTTCGCCACTAACGACACCGTGGCCAATGTGGACGAGAATGCCGCCACCAAGCGGGGCATCCCCTACTATCAAAAGACGCTGGACCTGCTGGCCAAGCAGTTTGCCGAGCAGTATAACAAGCTCAACCAAGGCGTCATGCTGGACCAGGACGGAAATCAGGTGGACTCCATCACCGGCACTGTGGAGGAGCTGAAAAATCTGGGCGTGCGCATCGACCAGGCCGCCAACACCGACGGCGGGTTCGGTGACGGCTATTTCGTTAAGGCGGACGGCACCTTTATGGGCACCACGGCGCATAATCCCGACTGCGCCCTTGACAAGGCGCAGATCAAGGTCACCGACACCGTGGACGAGGCCTACGCCAAGGCTGAGGCCAACGGCGCCACTCCGGGCGCCACCACCAAGGAGGAAAAAATCGCCGCCCTCAAGGACTTCATGACGGCGCACGGCGTCAACGACGACAACGCCGCGAAGGAAAACGTCACCCTGAACAAACCCATCCAGATGGGCGGGCCGCTGTTCAGCAACCGCAACGACGGCGACAATGTGGACGGCATCAACGCCTCCAACATCTCCGTCTCCCATAGCTGGTCCATCGGCAATGTGCGCGTGGTCCCCAAGTTTGAGGTGCTCTTCGACGGCGAGATCAATCACTCCACCCAGAACGTCAATGTGGACCACATGCTGTCCATGATCGACAAATCCCTGCTGTACGATCCCCGGGACCTGGTTCCCGACGCGGTGGGCACCAAGCTCTTCGAGGGCTCCTTCAACGACATGCTCTGCAATGCGTGCACTGTCCTGGGTAATGACCAGCGGGTGCAGAACATTGACCTCAACACCTCTTACACCTCGCTCATCGACCTGGATACCAGCCGTGAGGGCGTGTCCGGCGTGGACCTGAACGACGAGACCATGAATATGATGCAGTATCAGAAGGCGTATTCCGCAGCCTGCCGTCTGATGACCGCCATTGACGAGGCCATTGACCGCCTGATTAATAACACCGGCATCGCCGGACGCTGACGTTAGGAGGTATTCAACACTATGATTCGAGCCACGACCGGCGGTGTTTTGAAGAGTTACCGCCGCAACCTGATGAATTCCTTTATTGCCAGAAATAAAGCCCAGGACACGATGCTCAGCCAGCGTAATTTTAACTCCTACGCCGAGGACCCCGCCGCCGCCGCCCGGGCGTTCAAGCTGCGCAAGGCCCGCATGACTGTGGAGAGCCAGTACTCTATCTGTACCGACACTCAGAAAAAGTACGAGACCGGCTGGACCTGCCTGGAGGGCATTGACAAGCTCATCGACACGAAAAACGGCGAGGCCATGAACACCCTGAAGGGCACCACCCTGAAGATGCTCAACGACCCCACCGGCGACGCCCGGGAGCAGCTCACCAAGGCCCTGGACCAGATGTCTGAGACCATTATTCAGAATCTGAACCAGAAATATGGCGAGAACTTCATCTTTGCCGGCGCGGACGGCCATAACGTCCCCTTTGAGATTAAGGACAATAAGCTGTACTACCGGGGCGTTCCCGTGGACGCCGCCGTGCCCAAAGTGTTCGACGCCGACAAAAACGGCGCCCAGGTCACGCTGAACGCCAATGGCGAGGTGGACCCCGCCGGCGACAGAATCCTGCTGGCCACCGGCGCCGAGACCATCAGCAAAGACGCCTATGACAAGGCTGTCCAGGACTATCAGAACGACCCCACCGGGACGCCGCCCCCCGATGTACTGTGCGACCCCCCGGTTCCCCCCGCCACCACGGGAGCGCCCCACCTGTTCACGGACAAGGACGGCAATGAGTACTATATTCTAAAGGACGGCACCCAGTCCATGACCCAGGACGAGATCGACACCGCCACCAAGGATGCCGAAAAGCTCAAGTACCTGATGAACGAAAAGCAGTTCGTGGACATCGGCCTGGGCTTCCAGGAGAACGAGGACGGCAAGCTCATCGAGACCAGCGCCTATAACGCCGCTCTCAACGGCCTGACCTTCATTGGCTACGGTTTGGACGCCGACGGCGATCCTAAAAACATCTACTCCCTGGTGCAGAAGATGAAGGAGATCGGCGCGAAGGTAAAGGATGGGGAGAACTGGTCCGACGCGGACTACAACGAGTTCTATGGCCTGGTGCAGAAGCTGGAGAAGGCTTCCTCCGAGTTCAAAACGGAGTTCACCAATATGGGCGCGGGCACCCAGAAGCTGAAGAACAATTCAGACCTGTTGGAGGAAAACTTCTACAATCTCCAGGAGCAGTACGCCGACATCGAGGACGTGGACATGGCCGACGCTATCACCTCCTTCGTCTGGGCTCAGTATTGTTACAACGCCGCCCTGAAGGTGGGTAACAGCGTGCTGTCTGAGAGCCTGATGGACTATCTGAAGTGATGCAAGCTGCATTTTAGTTGTTCATAAGAGAGGAGCGGAAATTGAGATTATGTATCCCCTGATTGAAATTAAAACCGTCCCTATTGAGATCGAGATGAAGGTGTCCCACGCTAAGCTGGAATATACCCGTGGGACCGCCGATCTGGAGATCTCCCGCGGCGACGGCGGGCTGAGCATCAAGAGCAGGCCCATCAAGCTGAACATCGACACGTTCGAGGCACGCAATTCTGTGGTGCCTACCGCTGTGCGCTCCATTGAGCAGTACGCACAGAAGGGACAGCAGGCTTCCTACACCGCAACCGCGACCTACGCCCAGCAGGGCCAAATGCTTTTGGAGGCAAAAATCGGGCAGGACATGATCACGCAGTTTGCCGCCGACGCCACAATGAAGAACTACAAGCCCAATGTGGGGATCGAATTTCTGCCCTCCGTCCCCCCGGAGATCACCTGGGACCCGGGCGAAATGCACATTCGCTACGAGATGGATAAGCTGAACTTCGACTGGCGGATGAACGACCCCCAGTTTGAGTTCACCCCCGGCGACATCGAGCTGACCGTCAAGCAGCAGCCCGACGTCATCATCAAGTACGTGGGCGGCCCCATTTACGTGCCCCCGTCCTCTGACCCCAACTATACGCCCGTGGACGTGGAGGCGTAAGCCTCCCCGCCCGCCCCGCGCCCATCGCGCATGGAGGTTTTCGTGAAGCTGCATACCAAATATTTCGGTGAGCTGGAATACGCGCAGGAGGATCTCCTCCACTTCACCGCCGGCCCCTTCGGCTTTGAGGAGGAGCGGGAGTTCCTGCTTCTGCCCTTCGAGGGCAGCTCCGGCACTCTGCTGTGCTTCCAGAGCACCCACACGCCCGCCCTGGCCTTCGTGGCCATGGACCCCTTCGCCCTCCTGCCCGAATACACCCCCGTCCTTCAGCCCCAAGAGCTGGAGGAGCTGGGCGTGTCCGACAGTCAGGACCTGGGCTTCTACGTGCTGTGCGTGGTGAAAAAGCCCGTGTCTGACAGCACCGTCAATCTGAAATGCCCCGTGGCCATCAATCCGGACACCCGGACCGCCCGGCAGGTCATTTTGGAGACGGACGCCTATGAGATGCGCCACTCCCTGGCTCAATTCGGCACAGAGGAGGGCGCGCCATGCTGATCCTGCAACGCAAAGCCGGCGAGTCCCTGGTCATCGGTGAGGATATCACCATCCGGGTCGTCTCGGTGGACGGAACGCGGGTGCGCCTTGCCATCTCCGCGCCGGACGATGTTCCGATCCTGCGCAGTGAGCTGGTCATCGCCGCCACTGCCAACCGGGATTCCGCCATGGAGGAGAGCAGTCCCGCCGACCTCCTGGACCTGCTGGGCGGCGTGCTGGACCATAGGCGGGGGGAGCCCAGCGCTCCGCCTGCCCAACCCACCGCACAAACCCCGGTTCCACCGGAGGGAAAGGAGAACTGACCTATGATGGAGTCCATCGCCGGCATGGCCATGGGCATGAGCGCGGCTTCCTTTGCCACCAACTACTCCATGGCCGTCACCAAAAAGATGATGGATACCCAGGAGCTGGCTGGTCAGGAGCTGATGAAGATGCTCGAGGCCGTCCCTACCCCTGCCAAAGGGCAGTACATTGACGTGTACGCCTAAACCCGAAAAGCCGGCCTGCGGGCCGGCTTTTTTATGCCCATTTGCGGTTGAGCCTCCCCTTTTGTGGCTATAATTGCAGAAAACTCTGCATTCGGAGGCCGACCATGAACTTTTCCCAATTCTGCGCCTGCGTCTCCTCGGGGAGCGCCCAGCTGAAGCGGCGGGTGGACGCCTGCGCCGGGCTGGGCCGCAGCTATGAGTTCTCCCCCTGCGAGATGCCCCCCGGCTGCCGCCCCGGCCGGACGGGGCTGGGCTTCTGGCGGGAGGGGGGCGACTATCTGCTCTACTTCCGCCCCGCCGTGTCCTACGCCGGGGACGACCCCCGGCTGCGCCGCTTTTTCACCCAGGGCAGCGTCCAGCGCTTCCCCGGCTTTCAGCCCATGGCGGACTGCCTCCAGGCCCTGGGGGCCTCCAGCCCCGCGCCAGCCTCCTTTCAGACGCTGAATCAGTATCTCCAGGCCCGCGTGATGGGGCAGGAGCGGGCGGTGATGGCCGCCGCCTTTAAGCTCTGGGCCCACGCCTGCAAGCGGGAGCCCCTGCGCCCCCTCTCCCTCATCTTTTACGGCCCCACCGGAGTGGGCAAATCGGAGCTGGGCAAGGCCATCGCCCCCGCCCTCAATCGCTGCGCGGGTAAGGAGCGCTACCGCCTGGTGTGGACCGAGCTGAACACCTTCACGCGGCCTCACTCGGCCTACCGGCTCACCGGCGCGCCCCCCGGCTATGTGGGCTACGACGATCCGCCGGTGCTGGAGGCGGTGCGCCGCTGCCCCCACACCGTGTTCATGTTCGACGAGCTGGACAAGGCCCATCCGGAGGTGCTCAAAATCTTCATGTCCATCCTGGACGAGGGCCGCTGCACCGCCCGGCAGGAGGACGCCCAGGGCAGCCGGGAGCTGGACTTTCGCCGCTGCGTCTTTCTCTTCACCACCAACACCGACCTGTCCGGGGCCCAGCGACTGGGCTTTGTCCCCGCCCAGCCTCCGCCCCCCGTCCCCCGGCAGGAGGACGGTCCCGCCGGTTCCCCCGCCGCCCTGGCCCGGCAGCTGTTCCAGGCGGACGAGACCGCCCGGCGGGCGCTGGCCCGCTCCGGCGTCCTCCGGGAGATCACCGGGCGGTTCAGCGGCCTCATCGGCTTTCAGCCCCTGGATCAGGCCGCCCGGGTGTCCATCACCGCCAAGCAGATCGCCGCCCTGGCCCGGGAGTACGGCCTCAACCTGGTCCAGGTCGCCCCAGAGCTCGCCCGGGCCCTCACCCCCGGAGAGGCCCTCTCCCCCCGCTCCGCCGTGCCCATGCTGGAGGGGACTCTCTCCCCCGTCTTTCTCGCCCACGCCGCGCTGGTCTGGGGGCAGACGCCCCTCCGGCTGTCCGGCACTGTGGCGCACATGTCCCTCACTTCGGTGCGGGAGTGAAAAAACCGCTGAGAAAGCTATACTTTCTCAGCGGTTTTTGCTTTGGTTCAAGGGGTCACTTCAAAATTTCGATCTCATCGCCGCTGGGGTCCTGGCGGTACAGGTGCAGCCCGTCCGTGCTCATCAGGTAGCCGCCCATAAACTCATTGCTGCCGTCGGCGGCGTTATAGACGTTGATGCGGATACAGGCCACGTCGTTCACCATCTCCACCCCGTCCAGCGGGAACACCACGTACTGATCCATGGACTCGCCCGGCAGCCCCAGCTCCGCCGGGGTCATGCTTTCGATCCGGTCCTTTGCCCCCTGCTGGCCGATGGGGCGCTGCGCGCTGCCGCCGGCGTTTTCCTCCCGGGGAGGCGCGGTAATCTTGCCCAGCATCTCGTCCGCCGTGACCACGCACTGCCCCGGCGTCCAGGCGATGCGCACCGTAATCACCATATCCGGCGCTTCCTCCACCGGCGCCGACGGTTCCTCCGGCGGCGCAGACGCAGGCGCGTCGGAGCTCTCCGGCTCGCCGCTCTCCTCGGGGGGGGCGCTCTCCGGCGTCTCTGGCTCGGGCTTGGGCAGAGGCCGGGCCATCAGCACCAGTCCCTCTGCGGCGGAATAGTCCGGCTCCTCCCGCTGGCGGACAAGCTCCTCGTCCACCACGTAGTACCTGGGGTCCGCGGTCTTGAGCTGCTTCACATAGGTCTCCGCCGCCTTGCCCGCGTCCACCAGGTCGGTGTAGGTGTAGGTGATGGTCTTGGCCAGCACCGCCTGGGCGGCGAACTCATCCGCCTCCAGCACCATGCCGGGGACGATTTCCTCCCCCACCGGCAGCTCCGTGGGCAGCACCGGCGGCACCGGCTCCACCGACGGAGTGACCTCCGGGTCCTTGTCCGCATTGCGCCCCGGCAGCACGAACACGAAAATAATCACTGCCGCGGCCAAAATGACCACCGCCGGAATCAGCATCAAAATCGGGAACTTTTTCTTTTTTTCCTGGCCGGTCTCGTCCACTTCCTCCGGCACATCCTTGCCCTTTTTGACCTTTTTCTCCTTGGGCGGCTTTTCCTTTTTAGGTTTCTTCTCCTTGGGCGCTTTGGGCGCCTTTGCTTTACCTATCGGCATAGAAACAACACCTCTTGCGTCTATCCCATCAAATCAGGGAGATGGTTACAGAGTCCTGCCCCTTCACCGCATACTGGAAGCCCCGCTCCACGCCATTGACCTCCAGGCGCACCGCCCTGTCCAGATGCTCAAAGTCGATCCCGGAGTGCTCCAGCAGATCCATCAGGTGGTACGGGCTTCTGTCCTCCTTGGCCGGGAGGACCAGCGGCTTTCCGTTCAGGATAATGCGCAGCTCGCCGCTCGGCACGGGCCTCACCGGGGCCGCCGCCTGGGGAGCAGACGGTACGTCCGGGCGGACCGGGGCTGCGGGCGCGGGCGGGACCTCCCGCCGGGGCGCCGGGCGCGTCTGGCGCAGGGTGAGCACCACGTCCCCCTGGCCCAGCTGGGTATCCATGGAGGCCGGGGCGTTGTTCACCAAAACCTGGCCGTAGAAATCCGGGCCCAGCAGCTCCGCCACAGTGCGGCTGGCCGCTTCTCCGTGCCGCGCGGGCACGAAATGGATATGGTCCCCCGCGTGGATCACGGTGGACAGGGAGGCCTCCTCCTCGTTCACCCGCAGCGCCGCAGGGATGGCGGGCTCGCCCCGGAACACCAGCCGCTTTCCGTCCAGCGTGACGGTGAGGCTCTTGCCCGTCTTGCCCACCATATCGCCGTAGCCGTAGCCGTTCATCAGCAGGATATCCCGCAGGGTGAGCACGCCGTTGCGGAAGAGCTTGGCGCTCTGCCCGTTGAGCGTGACCACATAGCTGTCGTTGAGCAGCCCCAGCCCCGCCGAGATGGCGATGCCCAGCGGCGTGGCGTACTCCGGCTTTTCCAGCTCGATGCTCTCGGAGAAAGCGCTCAGCGCGAAGTTGTTCCCCGCGATGGCCACCCGTCGCTCGTCCATATCCAGCTTTTCCGCCACCTTTTCCCGCAGGCCGGTCAGCTTGCTGCCGCCGCCCGCCAGGAACACAGCGGAGGGCACGGTGTCGTTGACGCTCAGGATCTGCTTGGCGATGGCGTCCGCCAGCCGGTCTATGGGCTCCTGAATCGTCTGGACCACCTCGCTCACGGCGATGCGCTCCTCCTGGCCCAGAATATTCCGGCAGCGGATGAGGTCATCGCTCTCCCCGATGGCCCGCTTCACCTGCTCGGCGGTTTTGAAGTCCACCAGGTAGGCGCGCATAATGGCCTCCGTGACCTCGTCTCCGGCCACAGTGGCCATGGTGTAGCCCACCACGCTGCCGTCCCGGCACAGGGCGATGTCGGTGGTGCCCGCGCCAATATCCACCATCGCCAGGTTCAGCAGCCGCAGCTCGGCGGGGATGGCGGCGTTCATGGCCGCGATCGGCTCCAGCGTCATGCTGGACACCTGGAACCCGGCGGCGCGCATGGCGGCGTACAGGCTTTCCACCACCTCCCCCGGGAGGAACGTGGCCACCACATCCGCCTCCATCCGGCGGCCGGTGTGGAATTGCAGGTTGTTCATGGGATAATTGTCCAGCCGGTACTGGGCCACGGTGTAGCCCACCAGGAACATCTGACGGCGGTCGCCGCCGTCGCTCTGGAGGGCCTCCTCCGCGGCGGACACCGCTCCGGCCTCCAAAGCGCCGATCTGCTCGGCGTCGATAAATTGCTCTTCGGGCAGCTCCAGGGCGAACGAGCCCTTCTGGGTGCGCAGGGCACGCCCTGCGGCGGCCACGCTCACCCGCTCCAGATGCACCCCCAGCCGGCTTTGCAGCCGCTGGGCCACCGTCCGGGCCAGGTCCCCCACCTGCCTGATGTCGTCAATCTGGCCGTCCATCATGGCCCGCTTGCTGTGCTCGGCCAGCTCCACGTCCAGCACCTTCAGCCGGTCGCCCACCGGGCGGCCGACCACGCCCACCACGCTGCGGGTGCCGATATCCAAGGCAAAGATCAGGTCCTTATCCTGCGCCTTCATGTCTGCCATAGGTCCGCTCCTCTCTACGGGAGTTTTAGGGCTTGTGAAAAAATGCTGCAAAAAGGGGCCAGGAGGCGGCATCCCGCCGCCTCCTGGCAGCCCGTTGGTTCTTAGTACTTGCTGAACACGCTGGCGGCGGAGCCGCTGGAAGCGGGCTCATAGCTGTCCTCATAGGAGGAAGCGGGGGCGCTGTAGGCGGGCTGAGCCTTGGGCATGAAGCCGTCCTGGCGAAGCTTGAAACGGCTGAGCAGCTCCTTCATCAGAGCGGCCTGGCTGGACAGCTGCTCGCTGGCGGCGGCGGACTCCTCGCTGGTGGCGGAGTTGGTCTGCACCACAGAGCTGATCTGGTCGATGCCCTCGGTCACCTGGGCGATGGCCTCGGACTCCTCCTCGGCGGCCTTGGCGATCTGCTGGACGGAGGACATCACCAGGCCGGCGCGCTCGTTGGTGGCCAGGAGCGCCGCGGACACCTTTTGGACGATCTCGCTGCCCTCCTTGACGGACACGATGGAGTGGTCAATGAGCTCCTTGGTGGCCTTGGCGGCCTCGTCGGACTTGGCGGACAGGTTGCGCACCTCATCGGCCACCACGGCGAAGCCCTTACCGGCGCTGCCCGCACGGGCGGCCTCCACGGCGGCGTTCAGGGCCAGAATGTTGGTCTGGAAGGCGATGTTTTCGATGGTGGCGATGATCTTGCCGATCTCGGAGGAGGACTCGGAAATCTTCTCCATGGCCTGAACCATCTGCTGCATGTAGTCGGAGCTCTCGTTCAGGCACTGGCTGGCGTCGTTGGCGTGAGCCATGGCCTGCTCGCTGCTCTGGGCGTTCTTCCGGGAATTGTTGGAGATCTCCGCGATGGTGGCGGACAGCTCCTCCACGGCGCTGGCCTGCTCGGTGGCGCCCTGAGCCAGGGACTGGGCGCCGGTGGACACCTGCTCGGCGCCGGCGGACACCTGCTCGGCGCTCTGGTTGATCTGGGACAGAGCGTCGGTCAGGCTGCGGTTGATGGCCCGCACGGAGGAAAGAATGCTGCTCAGCGCGCCCACATACATCTTCTCGTCCTTGGTGCGCACGTCGAAGTTACCGTTGCCCATTTCCTCCAACAGGCGGCAGGTATCGCCAATGCACTCGCTGAGCACGGTCTGGCTGGTGCGCAGGGCGTCGCACATCTCGCCCAGCTCGCTGGTGCTGTGGTAGTCCACAGGAATGTCCAGCTTGCCCTCGCTGAAGCCGCTGAGGGCCACGTGGACCTGCTCGGCGGGCACCACGATGCTCTTAATGATAATCAGGGCAATGCGCAGCACCACGATGGTGGCGATAAACATGGCGGCGATGATGGTGAAGATAGCGATGTTGGAGATCATAGACTGATTGTCAATGATTACAGTCTGTTCCTTCTGGAGCTTATCAGCCAGGGCGTCACCGGCGGTGGCGGCCTGCTTCAGCTTGGGGGAGCATTCGCTGGCGATCATACCGGCGGCAGATTCGCGGTCCACCCGCGCCTCCGCCACGATCTTCTCGGCCTCCACCTCCCACTGCTCAACCGTGTTCACGAAGTTGTTCAGCTCGGTCTTGTCGTCCAGAGGGTAGATCTCCTTCAGCTCATTCAGCCGCTCCTTCAGCTCGCTCACCTTGGTGGTGGCGGTGTCCAGATTGGAGAGGTCGCCGCCCAGCACCGCGTCGCGCAGGCTGCGCCCGGCGATGTTGTAGTCAATGCGGCATTCAGAGACGATGTCATTGGCGCCGACATAGTCTTTAATAATATCATTGTACTGGTTTTTCTGCATGGTCATCAGGACGATGGACGCGATGATGATGATGACAGAGACAATGATTGTGACTCCGAACCCCATGATCAGGCTTTTCTTGATTTTCATGTTTTTAATCATGAACTCTTTCCTCCTAATTTTCTTGACTGTGGATTTCTATATCAAATCGGTTCTGAGCTTGGGAAGAAGCGCAATTTTGCGATCCCTCTCCAGCACATCGCCGTATTTTCCCTTCTGAACATCATCCAGAACATGTCCGTCGTTCATCGTAATCACCCTGCGCCGCAGAATATTGACGTACTGGCTGTCATGGGTGGCCATGATGACCGTCGTGCCTTTTTGATTGATGTCATTGAGCAGATGGAGCGTGTCCCAAATGCAGTCGTCGTCCAGGTTGGCGGTGATCTCGTCCAGCACCAGGATGGGCGGACTGCCGATCATGGCCCGGGCCAGCTCCACGCGCCGGCACTGGCCAATGGACAGCTCCACGGGGTATTTCTTTTCCGCGCCCCGCATCCCCACCAGGCCCAGCACCTTTTTAATGCGTATCTCCACCAGCCTGGGGTTTTCCTTCCCCAGCGCGATCTGGGAGGCCAGAGCGAGATTTTCCTCCACCGTTTTCTTGCGGATCAGGGTGGGGTCCTGCCAGATCTTGCCGAACAGGATGGCGGCCCGGTTCCGGCTCAGCCGCATCACGCCGTTCAGGTCCTTATTGTCCACGTAGACCTTTCCCCGGCTGGGCTTGGTCTGCCCGGTAATCAGGCGCAGCAGGGTGCTCTTTCCCGCTCCGCTGCCCCCGACCACAAAGACAAACTCCCCCTGCCGGATGGTCAGCTCCACATTTTCCACACCCTTGTCCTGGTGCACATTGCTGCGCCTCCGGCGGATGGGCTTATAAAATTTTGAAACCTTTTCAAGTTCAATGGTGGGCATAGGCTTCTCCTGGCAATGCTTGCAAAATTAATCTTTCCATTGAAAACGGCCCGTTTTCTGTTATAATAGGGCATACGACAAATTCCGGAAGGAGGTGGGCAGATGCGAAAAGACAGCGGTTCCAGGCGTCCGGCCTGGAATCTGGTCCTCATTGCGCTGCTGGCGGCGCTGTGTATCGGCGCGGCGGAGCTGGCGGCGTGCCGTCACTTCGCCCCGGAGACCTACGAGCGCATCGTCGCCCCCGCCCGTCAGGCGGCCGCCGCGGTGGCGGACGTTGGCCGCGCCGGGCTGAACGCCATCGGCCAGTTCTGCCGGGACACCGCCGATCTGGCCGGCCGGACGGCCCAGCAGGCGGCGGCCTTCTGGGAAGAGCTCACCGCGCCGGACCCCGAGGTGCCGGAGACCCAGCCCCCGTCCGCTCCGCCCTTGGAGGAGTCCCTTCCCCCCGCCACCGAGCCGCCTCTCACCGAGGTGCTGGAGACGGACAGCGGGCAGGTGCTCACCGGCGGCACGGTTCCTGTTACTTACTTCTGTCAGTCAGACGAGACCTGGGCCGAGCAGCCCTATGGCACCGACACCATCGGCCCCTACGGCTGCGGCCCCACGGCCATGGCCATGGCCGTGGCCAGCCTGACGGACACCGACACCGACCCGGTGAAAATGGCCGCCTGGGCGGTGGACCACGGCTATTGGGCCCGCCGGAGCGGCTCCTACCACTCCATCGTCCAGGGCATCGCCCGGGACTTCGGCTTAGAGGCGGAGCCCTTCACCGGCCGCACCCCCAGCGAACTGCGCCGCGCCCTGCGTTCCAAGGATCTTCTGGTGGCTCTGATGGGAAAAGGCCACTTCACCACCGGCGGGCACTTCATCCTCATCCGGGGGGTGACGCTCAGCGGGGAAGTGCTGGTGGCCGACCCCAACAGCTTGGAGCGCAGCCTCCAGACCTGGGACCCGCAGATCATTCTGGACGAGCTGTCCTCCGCCCGGGATCACGGCGCGCCGCTCTGGATTCTGTCCGCCCCCGCTGACTGACTCTTGTTTTCACGGAATATCGGCCCGGTGGTTCACCGGGCCGATATTTTATTGTGTTTTGCTATTGATATACGGATTTTTCCCGTCCCATCCGCTGGTTCAGCACCCGGTCCAGGTCCATCACCTGCTTGAGCCTGCGCCGGTTTTGGGCCACCTGATCGCTCAGCATTTTCAGGGCGCCCCCTTCTCCGTCCGCAAGCGGCCCGCCGTTGAGCACTGCGGCCAGCTGCCCGGCCTCCTCCCGGTCGGGCAGAGCCTCCAGCTGCTCCCGCAGGGCCTGGTCCGCCGCCTGGAGCTTGGCCAGCGGTTCCTCCCGCATGGCAATAATCAGCTGAATGCTCACCTGGTCGTTGCGGTCGATGGACTGCCCCAGCTGCTGCGTCAGATCGGCCAGCTCATTGAGCAGGTTTCCGGTCCGCTTCATCTGGACCAGAGCATCCATCACCGTTTTCTCTTCCATAGCGCTCAGCCCTCCGATACGGTGCCTTCCGGCGCCTCTTCGGCGGCGGCCAGCTCCTGTTCGGCGGTCTTGTTGGCCTCCCGGAAGGTATCCCGCAGCTCATTGGCCATCGCTCGGACCCGTTCCAGCTCGGTCTTGTTCCGCCCGGCCTTCACCCGGTTGAGCTCAAAGCTGAAGTAGTCGTACAGGCGGTTTAAATTCCGGCTGATGGGGTAACGCATGTCCAGGGTATCATCCAGGTAGCGGATGATGTCCAGGCTTCGGTCTACGCTCGCCTCAAACAGCGAGTAGTCCTTCTTATCCATGGCCAGGCCCGCCCGGAGCAGACGCTTAATCAGCTCATCGTACAGCAGCAGCAGCAGCTCGCCCTGGGACATCTCGTTGATTCCCTGCTCCTTATAGCCCTGGTACCCCTGGTAGCCTTTGAAATCCATTCTTGACTCCTTCTTGGTTGATGGCATTAGTAGCCGCCGGAACCGCCCATCAGGCCGGCCATGCTGGACGCCTGAGAGTTCATCTCAGCGATCAGCTGCTCCAAGCGGCTGAACTTCGTGGTGTAGCGGTCGATCTGGTCGGCCATCTTATCCGTCCAGCGGTCGATCTGGCTGTCGAGGTTGTCGATCTGGCTCTTCAGGCTGTTGCTGTTCAGCGAGGTGGGAGCCTTGACGGAGCCCGCCCGGTTAATCAGCACGCCCTTGGGCTCGCCGGTGGTCTTGACGTAGGTGTTCAGGGTGTTCTGCATGGTCTGCATCAGCCCGTCGCTGGAGGAACCGCCCTCCTTGGTCTTGGTGAACGCGGTGCGCACCTTGTCCGGGTCGCTCTCCAGGGCGGCGCGCAGCTTATCCTCATCCAGGCTGATGGTGGTCATGCCGTTGTTGTAGGAGGTGCCAATGCCGATCTCACGCAGGGTCTGGCCGTCCGCGCCGCCGGGGGTGATGGCGGAGAGCAGCTTGCCGTACATGCTGGACAGGGTGGAGTCACCGAACAGGATGCCCTGCTTGGCCTTCTCGTTGTAGGCCTTCAGCTCGCTCTCGGAATACTGGTCCTCCTGCTCGGCGGTGAGGGGCTCGTAGCGCGCGCCGTTGGAGTTCTGGGCCGGCATGGTGGAGTACGCGTTCTTGAGCTCGGTGGCCATCTCGTTGTAGTCCTCCACAAAGCTGCGGATGGCGTCCATGATCTTGTCCGTGTCGGTGGTGGTGGTGAAGGTGACGGCCTCATAGTCGTTGCCGTCCTTATCGGGGGCGTTGGCCCCATCCGCGTTGAAGGTGCCCTTCACGTTGATGGTCAGCCCGTCGATGTCGAAGCTGTTGCTGGAGCGGGTGAAGTCCTCAAACCGCTTGCCGTTGATTTCCACGTCCATGATGGCGTCCTGGCCGGCGGTGTACTTGACGGCAGGCTCAATCACGCGGTCGTGCACATCATCAAAAAAAGTATCCCTAATTTTGAATTCCTGCTTCTCACCTTTTAGATTAGTCACGGTAAACTGGCCTGTCTTTTCATCGTAGGAAGCAATCATCTGCCCCCCGTTCCCCTTTTCTATTTCCTCGGCAAAATCCTGCATGGTCATATTTTCATCGACAGTAAACTCCCATGTGTGCTTATCAAACTCAATGATTACACGGGTAGAGTTGCCATTTTGGACCAAATTACTGAGACCATAGTTATCCGCAAAATTATGGTTGATCTCCTGATCGCTGGGGGGGCCGAACAGGTCCTCCGCCAGCCCGCCGAACTCGACCTTGCTGTTGGCGCCGGTCTCGGTGGCGGTGAACTTGAACTCGTTGGTCAGCTTGGAGTAGCTCACCTTCACCCCCGCCTGGACGTTGGAGTTGATGGAGTTCATCAGGCTCTCCAGGGTGGTGTCCTCGGTGACGTTGATGTGGGCCCCATTGACCTCGAAGTCATACAGCGCCTTGCCGTCGTTGTCCACCCGGTAGCCGTCCTTATCCACCCGGTTTCCGGCCTTGTCCAGGTAATAGGAGGTGCCGTCGGCGCGCTTGTGCTCGGTGGCGCCGCCCGCGCCCTTCAGCCGGTTCTTCTCGCTGAAGATGGACGAGCTCTTGTCGCCCAGAATGTCGGACAGCTTCTTGCCGGGGTTGACGAAGTTGGAATCGCCCTCGGACAGGCCCAGGGCCTCCGCGGCGGAGCCGCCCAGGCTCAGGGTGGAGCCTTCGGCGGTCTGGAAGGACAGCTTGCCGCCGTCATTGCCCACGGTGATCTTGCCCTTGCCGAAGGCGTCGTCGATCTCTCCCTGGAGGGCGTTCTTAAAGGCGGCGTTCTGCTGCTCGGCGGTGGCGTTGGGGGTGTCCTTGAGCAGCTCCTCGGCCTTCTCCATCACCGTGGACATATTGATCCGCTTGGTGGTGCCGTTGAAGGTGATGCCCAGCTCCTTGCCGCCGGACCATGTGCCGTCCTCGGCCCGCTTGCCGCCCAGGTAGTCGCTGGTTTTGACCTTCTCGGTCAGCTCTTTGGGGACCACCAGGACGTTTTCCCCGGCATACTCTTCCATCTTGCCGGAGGAGGAGCTGATCTTCACCGTATTGCCGTTGTCCAGGCCGTCGGAGAAGGTAATCCTGCCGTCCTCGTTGACGGTGACCTTAACCGCCTTATCGGCGGTGGTGCTCTCCTGGAAGCCGTTTTTGGTGTAATTGTAGGTAACCTCGCTCAGCTTGTTCTGGATCGCCTGCGCCAGCTTCTCGGCGTTGGTGGCATCCTCCTTCACATTTCCATCGGCGTCCAGCACCTCCACCTCGTTGAGGTTCTCCAGCTCGTCGAACTTGATGTCGAAGGTGGCGCCGTTGCTGCCGCCGTACTGGAAGCTCAGGGTGCCGGAGAGGGTGCTCACATCCAGATCCTTGGTGACGTCAAACTCCTTGCCGGTGATGGAGGACATATCTCCCAGGCCGGCCAGGCCGGACACGGTATAGGTTGCCGACGTAGCCAGCTGCTTGACGCCGTTGATCTTGATGTCGCTGCTGCTCTTGCCGCTGGCGGTGATCTTGTCCTTAAACGTACCGGCGGTGGTGGTGTTCACCGCGCTGGTGAAGAAGCTCTGGCTGAGCAGGTTGGTTTTGGAGGAGTAGGAGGTGTACTTGTTGTTGAAGTTCACCGCCTTGTCGATGATGCTGCGGTACGCCTCCTGCTGCCACTCGATCTTGGTGCGCTTCTTCTGCAGGTTCTGAATCTTCATCTTGATTCCGGCCACCGCATTTTCAATCATGGACTCGGTGTCCATGCCGCTGGCCAGGCCGCTGAGCACGTTCCGATTGCCATAAATGCTGCTGGTGTTATAGCTGCTGTTGCTTAAACTGGTAATAGATGCCATGTTGAGCCGCTCCTTTCCAAATCCCTATGGGCAGATTGCCCTGTCCATAGCATGTTTACAGGAGAAAATTTTGAAAAATTTTTTGCAGTTTTTTCGCTGTACCTCTGTTCTTTTTTATCGACCTGTAGTATATTAAACTTAAGACTTTTCTCCAAGTTTTTGTAAAGGGGAGGGAATCATCCTTGACTCAAATCATCGCTGTCACCAACCAAAAAGGCGGTGTGGGTAAGACCACCACCGCCGCCGCCCTGGTCTGCGGCCTGCATCAGCGCGGGGCCAAGGTTCTGGGCGTAGATCTGGACCCCCAGGGGAACCTGGGCTTCAACCTGGGCCTGGACATCGGCGCAGGCAATACGGTCTACGACGTACTCAAGGGGAGCTGTTCCATGGAGCAGGCCATCGTGTCCACCGACTATGGCGATGTGCTGCCCTCGGACATTATGCTGTCCGCCGCCGAGGTGGAGTTCACCGTGCCCCGGCGGGAGTTCATGCTCAGCGACCAGCTGGCTTCCGTCCGCTCCCGGTACGACTTCGTCATCATCGACACGCCGCCGGCCTTGAATATTCTCACCGTCAACGCCTACGTGGCCTCCGACGGACTCATCGTCCCCATGGAGGCGGAGGTGCTCAGCCTTGTGGGCATCACCCAGCTTCAGGAGACCATTGAAACCGTCCGTTCCACCTACAATCCCCACCTGAAGGTGCTGGGCATTCTGCTCAACAAGTTCAACTCCCGGCTCACCCTGTCCAAGGACATTTTGGAGCTGGCCGGAGAGGTGGCCGGGCAGCTGGGCAGCCAGGTGTTCCAGACCCGCATTCACCGCGGGGTGGGCGTGGCCATGGCTCCCGCCCATGGGCAGACGGTGCTCACCTATCAGCCCGACTCCCGTCCCGCCCAGGACTTCCTGGACATCGTGGACGCGGTGGCCGGCGACCGGTTCCCGCGGCCAAAGCCCAAGTCCAAGCTCAAGTATATCTCTAAATTTTTCAACTAAGTAAGGAGTAATCATCATTATGGCCAAACATGACAAGACCAGCAAAACCGCGCGGGTGATGAATCTGCTCAGCAAGAAAGCGGACCCCACCGTTTCCACGGAGGAGGCGCCCGCTCCCGCCGCCGCTGTCCCCCCCATCGTCACCTCCATGGCCCCCGACGCCGCGGTGTCGGTGCAGATCAAGAACGCCCTGGAAAACGCGCTGGAGGGAGAGCTAGGGCCCCAGCAGTCCGCGCCCGCCGCCCCGGCCGAACAGCCCGCTCCCGAGCCCCAGCCTGAGCCCGAGCCGGTCCAAGCCGCGCCCCAGCCCGAGCCCGCTCCCGCCCCCGAGGAGCCGGCGGCCCCGCCCCAGGCGGACGAGCCCGCCCCCGCGCCTGTGGCCGAGGAGCCCGCCCATCAGTTCCTGGAGCCGGAAAATCCCGGCTACATCAATGTGATGCAGGTCCTCGTGGAGGAGAAGGCCCCCAAGTACGTGGAGATGTTCGGCCTGTGCACCTGCAAGCGGTGCATGGAGGACGTAAAGGCTTTCACCCTCAACCATCTCCCCCCCAAATACGTGGTGCTGGAGCCGGGCGACCGGGTCCCTCGCCTGACGGTGTACGAGGGCAAGTTCAGCAGCGACATCACCGCCCAGCTGCTCCAGGCGTGCAAGGTGATCCACGAAACTCCCCACCACAGCCGGACCTGACTGCGGTGAAATGGAAAATCTCTGGCGGATGGGTGCCATCCGCCAGAGATTTTTTTCTCGGGTATCTCTCTTAGTCCTCAGGGCTCTCCTGCTCCTCTTCCAGCGGAGGCAGCTGCTGGGGGTAGGGATTTGTGAGCTGTTCCCAGAGGGTATTCACATTTTCCATGCAGATGAAGTACACGCTGGTCATCATATTGTCCGGAATGCCCAGCTCCTCCGCCAAAGCGGTGATTTTCTCCCAGTCGGCGGACTCGTAGCTCAGCACCAGGTCATAGAGCATACCGCACCGGCCCTCGTGGGTGAGCAGGGCGGCCTTGATCTCGTCGGCCACCGGAACCTCCGCCAGAATATCCTCCAGGGGAGCGTCGATGAGGTAGTTCAGGGTGGAGAACATACCCATCAAATAGCCCTCCGACTTGGAGATCGGCATATTTTTGGCGTGGTTCATCAGCTCGCTGCAAAAATTAGCCCGCATGAAAGAGCGCTTCAGGAATTCCTCCGAACCCGCGTCCACCTCATTGTCCGCATTGCTGGCGCTGAGCAGATAGATCCACTGCTTCAGCTGCCCCAGTCCCAGGGTCATAATGGCCTGGCGGATGGTGGTGGCCCGGTGGCGCAGGGCGAAATAGGCGGAGTTGACCATTTTCAGCAGGCCGTAGGACAGGCTGGCGTCCGCGGCGATCATCTGCTCGATCTCCTCCACATTGGGCTCATCCCGGGTGACCGCAACCATGAGCTGGAAGAAATTGCTCTGGATGTAGGCGCTGCTGTGGGCCTTGGTGGTGAGCTTGCCCGCCACATAGGACCCTTCCAGCCCATCCGCCCCCAGGGACACCGCCCGCTCATAGGTCCGGGCATCCTCAATGTTGGTGACGATGCACTTGATGTTCATACTGTGGGCCACCTCTACGGTGTTGCGGATGGTGACCTCAGTGGCGGTTTTGGCACTGATTTTGATGAAGTGGATATCATCCAGCAGCGCCAGATACCGGGGGGTGAACTGGAAATCGTTCACCGCCACGCGATAGCCCTCCCGGACGTACTGCTGCACCAGATGCATGGACAGCGGATGGATAATCACCGCGTCGTCGATCTGGATGACCAAATCGCCCTTGTCAAAAAGCCGGGGCGTCTTTTTCATCAGCAGCATGGTGGTGAAGGTCATAAAATTCAGTGCTCCCTTCAGCACCTTGGGGCTGTTCTGTGTCAAAAAGCTGTAAATGGTGTTTGCGGCGGCAAATTCCGCGCTGGAGGTAGAGTTGTCGCTGCTGAAAGCCTGATTCGCACCATGGTACAGGATTTCATGTCCAATCGTATTCCCCTCAGCGTCCTTAATGGGCTGCCGCACGATATATTTGCCGCTCATAGCTGCCTCCTGTCCTTATCCTCTGGTCTGCTTATCCTGGCGCACGAGAAGGTGGTCCATCACATCCACCAAGTGCCCGATCTCCGGCTTGGTGAGCTGCTCGTCCGCGCCCAAATCCCTGCCCTTACGGCGCATTTCCTCACTGATCAGGGAGGAGAAAATGATGAGGGGGATCTCTTTGAATCTGCTG
>ERZ779629.233-NODE-233-length-24668-cov-9.864299_pt1 | contig 24668 bp, 17 predicted proteins | sample MGYA00514192_ERZ779629 | MGnify/ENA primary metagenome ERZ779629 (study PRJEB29562, sample SAMEA4376709) | mouse gut metagenome | isolation source: Cecum | study: EMG produced TPA metagenomics assembly of the A DSS colitis mouse model was used to assess the... | reverse complement strand
AACGCCATCCTCCCCGGCAAGGATTACGAGTTCGGATCCGATGTGACCCAGGGCCGCTCCGGCGACTTCGGTCGGTACTGAGAAGAAGCGCCGAGCCGTCGTAAACAGGCGAAGCGTGAGAACTTGAATACGATAAAGGCCCTCCCCGCGCCGGCGGGGAGGGCCTTTATCGTTTATTCGCACATGTCGATGATAATGTGGGCGAACAGCTTGGCGCTGAGCATCAGGTCGCTCACCCGCACCCGTTCGTCCGCGCCGTGGAGGTGGGTGTCAAAGCCGGGCAGGGTGCAGCCAAAGGCCACCCCGCCGGGGATGTCGTGGACGTAGGTGCCGCCGCCGGTGGACAGGCACTCCCCCTTGAGCCCCGTGTACTCCTCGTACCGGCTCAGCAGGGTTTTGATGAAGGGGCTGTCGGCGGGGACATGGTGGGGCGCGCCCTGCTCGCCCTGGAAGGTGAAGCCCCGGCTCTCAAAGGCGGCCTTTGCCACGTTCAGGCAGTTCTCCTCCGTGGCGCACAGGGGCACCCGGCTGTCGAAGAAGCCCTCCAGCCCCGTTTCCGTCACCTCCAGCAGAGAGAAGGCCACAGTGAGCGGCCCGGCGATGGGCTCCTCCTGGGCGATGCCCAGCGCCCGGCCCTTGCAGTCCCCGTGGGGGATCAGGGCGTTGAGATCGTGGAGGGCGTCCTTGCAGCCCCCATCCGCCAGGGGCAGGGCGCACAGCAGGGAGATGAGCCCGGTGATGGCGTTGTTCCCCCCCTCGGGGTAGGCGGCGTGAGAGGCCTCCCCCTTGGCGCGGATGACGGTGACGCCATTCTCATGGGCAAAGGTGAACTTGATCCCCGTGCGGGCGGTGATATCCCGGGCCACGGGCTGGATGTCGTACATGGTCAGCCCCTCCACCGCGGCGGAGGCGTCCCCCGGCAGAACGTTCCCCCGGATGCCGCCGTGGAGCCAGTTCACCCGGGGCAGCTCGGACTGGGCGGGCCAGCTCCTGGTGAAGATGGGCCGGGGCTTTCCATTTTCAGAGCCGGCGGGCCGGATGTTCCCCTTCTCCGTGTTGATAACGGGGAAGCCGGAGTCGGGGGAGAAGGTGGCGGGGGCATAGGGGTGCCGGGCAAAATACCAGGCGATGTCCCCGGAGCCGCTCTCCTCGTTGGTGCCCATGATGACCCGGCAGTTTTTGCGCAGGGGCACGCCCAGGTCCTTCACCGCCTTCATGGCCAGCAGGGCGGCGGCCACCGGGCCCTTGTCGTCGTCGGCGCCCCGGCCGTAGAGCAGGCCGTCCACCAGCTTGGGGGTATAGGGCTGGGTCACGGTCCAGCCCTCCCCGGGGGCCACAACGTCCAGGTGGCCCAGGATGTGCAGCGCGTCCTCGCCGCCGTTCAAGTCGGCGGTGCCCACGTAGCCCTCGTGGTCCTGGGCGGCGAGGCCCCACTCGGCGGCGATGGCCAGGGCCTCCTTCAGGGCGGCGGCGGGGCCGGGGCCGAAGGGCGCGCCGGGGGCGGGTGCGCCCTCCACGCTGTCGATGGCCACCAGGCGGCTCACCGCCTCCACCAGCAGGGGCTCTTTACCGGAAAAATATGCCTCAATCTGTTCTCTTTTCATATGTAAACACTCCTGTCTCCCCGCGGCACCTGGGCGCGGCCCCGCGGAGCCGGCGGTCTGACCGCCGCTTTGATCTTGTCCATTCTACCGCATTTCCCTGTCAAATACAAGAGAAACGGGGCGGGTTACTCCGCCCCCTCCCGTTCCAGCTCGTCCAGGTATTTATACACGGTGTACCGGGACACCCCCAGCCGCCCGGCGATGTAGGGCACCGACTTGCGGTAGGAAAAGGCGCTGCGCCGCCGCAGAAGGCCGATGACCTTCAGCCGGTCCGCTTTGGTGAGGGCCTCCAGCGGCTTGCCCAGCTCGGCCACGCACTGCTCAAACAGGTCGGCCAGCTGCCGGGAGTCCCCCGGCTGCCACAGGGCGGAGCGCAGGTCGGACTGGGCGCTCATCAGCTCCCCCAAAATGCGGTTGGCGAACACCAGAGAGGTGTAGTCGAAGTTGATGCCCAGGGCCAGGTTATAGTCCTCCCCGATCATGTGGAAGGTGGAGGATTTGGTCTGGCGGCCGTCGGGGGTGACGGCGGCCAGATTCACCTGGTCGGTGGTGGCCGCCTGCTCGTCCAGCGTCAGGCCGATGCCCATGATGTCCATGGTGGAGCCCACCTCCCGGCCGGAGACGTGGCCGTTGTAGATGGACAAAATGGGGTGGGTGGGCACCCCCATGTCGTGGACCAGCGTTTCACAGGAGGAGCCGAACATCTCGGCAATCCCCCGGGCGGTGCGGTCCAGAAATTCAAAGGCCTCGTCGCGGGTCATGGCTGACAGCTCCTCTCGCGATCTGCCCCGGCGGCGGGGCGCTGCCCCCATTATAGCCGCTTTTCGGGGAAAAGACAAGCCCCGGGAGCGCTCGGGAACGCCTCCAAACGGGGCGGCGAATATTTGCCGCCCGGCAGAAAATAATTATTTACTTTATCCCTTTCGTGTGCTAAAATATAGGCGATTGAGGAGCAGGAGGGACCGTTTATGCCAAAAACTACCAACAAAGAGCGGAGTATGGCGCTGTATGAGAGCATTTTGCAGCTGAAAAACCTGGAGGAGTGCACCGCCTTTTTTGACGACCTGTGCACCGTGGGCGAGCTGCGGGCCATGGAGCAGCGCTACGACGTGGCGCTGCTGCTGGACGACGGCCTGGTTTACACCGAGATTCTGGAAAAGACCGGGGCCAGCTCCGCCACCATCAGCCGGGTGAACCGCATCTTTTCCTTCGGCGCGGGCGGTTTTCGCACCATGATTAACCGCCGGAAAAAGAAGGGCTGACCGCTCCGGCACGCGGCCGGACCGGCAGGCAGAAGCGCGTCCGGGCGTGCCCGGGCGCGCTTTGTCTACGCTGCGTAGGTGGACAGCGCCCCGCCCCGCGTGGTATGGTGTGGGGGAAAGGCAGGGAAATCATATGAATCACTATGTCACAGGAGAGACCATCAAGCGCCTGCGCGCCCAGCGCCGCATGACCCAGGAGCAGCTGGCCCAGCAGCTGGGCGTCACCGCCAAGGCGGTGTCCAAGTGGGAGACCGCCCGGGGACTGCCCGATGTCACCCTGCTGGAGCCGCTGGCCGGGGCGCTTCGCATCTCGGTGCCCGAGCTGCTCAGCGGGGAGCAGGTCATCAACTCCAACCGCGCGGCCAACATTCTGCGCTCGCCGCTGTACGTGTGCCCGGTGTGCGGCAATATCATCCACTCCAGCGGCCCGGCGGTGGTGTCCTGCTGCGGGGTGGCGCTGCCGCCCCTGGAGGCGGAGGAGCCCGACGAGGCCCACAGGCTGGTCCGGCAGAGCTTTGACGGGGAGTATTTCCTCACCGTCCCCCACGAGATGCGCAAGGACCACTTTATCTCGTTCATGGCCTATGTCACCACCGGCCGGTTCGACCTGGTGAAGCTCTACCCCGAGGGCCAGCCCGAGGCCCGGTTCTATCCCTGGGGCGGCGGCTGGCTGTACTGGTACTGCAACCGCCACGGGCTGTTCCGGGAAAAGCTGTAGGCCCTGGGCTTGTTTGAAAGTTGTCAACATATAGAATATAGAACGCCGGCAGAACGGCGGCAGGGCTGAATCTCAGCTCTGCCGCCGTATATCTTTGCCGCGCGTCATGACCGCTTCGGTGCGGCAATGCTCTGCGGATCACGGGCCTGCCGCCGTCACTCCACCAGCACGGCGGCCTCGTAGTCTCCCAGACAGCCGGAGAACGGAGCCCCCGTCACGAGATTTTCCCGCCCGTACAGCTCCGGCAGCGCGGCGGCGCCCTCCCGCGTGTGGAACAGAATGGTCACGCGCTGATTTCCCATCTCCCGCTCCATGCGGATGAGCCCGGTTTCGTCGTCCGCATACGTCTCGATGAGCTCCCCCTCTGTCAATGCCGGGTACCGGCGGCGAATCTGGATCAGGGTTTGATAATAGGCAAAAAGCGCCCCGTTTCGCCTGCTTTCCGCCCAGAGCATCCCCCTCCGGCAGTCGGGATCGGGACCGCCCCCCAGGCCCGCTTCGTCGCCGTAGTAGATCATGGGCATACCGGGAAGCAGAAGCTGAAGCGCTGCGGCCAGCTTCTGCTTTTTGACGCTGTTCCCGGCGCTGTGCAGGAATCTCGCCGTGTCGTGGCTGTCGATGAAATTCCACAGGTATCCGTCCAGGGCGCGGTTCAAATTGCCCCGCATAAAGCCCAGGTGATCCAGAAACGCGCTGGCACGCATGGTCCCGGCGGCGGCCAGCTCCAGCGCGGCGAAATAGAACGGGTAGTTCATCACGCTGTCCCACTCGTCGCCCGCCAGGAAATCCCCGGCGAAATGCCAGATTTCGCCCACAATCAGGGCGTCCCGCTTCACCGCCTTGATCTCCCGCCGAAACCGCTTCCAGAAGGCGTGGCTGATCTCGTCCCCCACGTCCAGCCGCCAGCCGTCGATATCGCACTCCCGAATCCAGTAGGCGGCCACGCTGATGATGTAGTCCGCGGCGGCCCTGTTTTGCAGGTTCAGCTTCGGCATATCTCCGTAATATCCGAAGGCTTTATAACCGTGGGTTATGCCCCGTTCGGCCTTCAGCGGCAGCTCACGGGGATAGTACCAGTCCAAATATGCGGAGCCGCCCTGACGCGTCAACACGTCCTGAAAGGCAAAGAAGTTGACCGACGTGTGGTTGAACACGCCGTCCAGGATCACATACATCCCCAGCTCGTGGGCCCTGCGGACGAGCTCCTTCAGGTCCTCCTTGGTCCCGAAGGAGGGGTCGATGGCGTAATAATCGTCGGTGTCATATTTGTGGCTGGATCTGGATTGGAACACAGGCGTCAGGTAGAGGATGTCCGCGCCCAGCGCTTTGATATAATCCAGGCGGCGGACGACGCCCCGCAGGGAGCCCTTCAGATCGGCGTGATGGCTGATGGGCGCCTGATACCACACCTCTTCCGGGACATCCTGGTCCGCGGCAAAGCGGGAGGGGAAAATCTGATAGACCACCTTGTTTTTTGCCCAGCCGGGCAGCGCAAAACGCTCCTCCTCCCGGAGGGTCTGCGGGCAGTCGTACATTTTGTCGATGTCCGTGACGGGCTGGTGGTAAAAAGCGTGGCCGCTGTAATAGACCACGGCGCCCGCTCTGTCCTCGATCTCAAAAAAATATCGAAGGCAGATCACGTCGATCTCCACTTCTGCCTCATAATAATCCCGGCAGCCGTCCGAATGCGCCGGCTTCATGGGGTAGGCGCGGCGGGTGTCCGCCAGCCGGAGGGGCAGGTATTTGTCCTGCGTATGGAGGACCACCCTGGCCGCGTCGTCTTTTTTCACCTCGAGCCTGATGAGAAAACGCCCTTGCTCCAGCGCGAAACAATAGTTTTTGTCCGCAAAATGCCTGATCGCGGCATATTCCATCCGCTATCTTCCTCCCTTCTCCGGCGCCAGCATGAACCTTACGCCGCCTGATACAGCCGGACCCACAGCGCCATCAGCGCCAGGATCAGCGGATAATAGGCGTAGTAAGCGTATTTGGCCAGCCGGCTGTCCCCGGCGGTGCGCTCGCCATTGCACAGGGAGATGAGGATAAACCCCATGGAGGCGGTCATGTAGACCAGGCTCGCCCCGACTCCGGCGATGAGGCTGACGGTCCGCCGCCCGCGCAGGAGAAACAGCACCGAGGCGATCAGGACAAACCCCCAGCCGAATTGACAGCGGATGAGGACCGCCCACAGGCACCCGCCCACTGCGGCCAGCGCACTGAACACGTAGGTTTTGATCCCCCGGCCCTCGGTGCGCTTCATCAGCCACAGGGTAATGAGGGCGATGAATACGCCCCATAGGGTGTTTTGAGAGCTCCAGTCCCACGGCCGCCCCAGCACGGCCAGATCGTAGGGGACCTCGGAGATCAGGGCAAAGGCCAGCACCGACAGGGCGTATTTCCCCATGCTGGAGGTGTGCTCCACCCCCTGCACCAGCAGATAGGCGTAGATGGATATGGCGATCATGCCGATGATTTCCGCCATGGAGGCGATGCCCGCCCACAGCATGGCCTCGGGGTCCCCGCCCAGCAGGTCGCTGAGCTGCTGAGGGGTGTAGCTGGGCACGTGGAGAATGCCGTTCTGGATCACCGCGGCGCTGAAAAAATACAGGGTCAGCAGAATTGCCCCGGCGATTTTCAGGGTGTTGATGGAGATTTTGGGGAGCAGGGATTTCGGCCGGCGCAATGCGTTGTCATATTCCATTGACATCGAGGGGGTCCTCCTTCGACGGGGTGGGGGGAGCTGCGTCATGCCCCCGGGCGGGGCCGGAGGAGCCGCGGACGATCAGCGGGGCCCGCAGGTGGATGGAGTCGATGGCCACGCCGTTGAGCAGGCAGGACAGGGCGTAATACCCGCACTTGCCCAGGGCGAGCCGGTCCTGCCGGACGGTGGTGAGGGGCGGGGTCATGTAGGCGGCGATGGGCTGGTCGTCGAAGCCCACAATGCTCACGTCCTTGGGGATGTTCAGGCGGCGGTCGTAGCATTCCGTATAGGCCGCCACAGCCCGGCTGTCGTCGGAGCACAGAATGGCCGTGGCCCCCTTTTCGATGAGCTTGGGCAGGTACTTCCGCGTGGATTCCGCCACGTAGTACCCCATGCCGATGAGCTCCTCGTCCAACGGAAGGCCGCACTCCTCCAGCGCGCCGCAATAGGCGCTGTACCGCTCCTTCAGCACGTAGGACTCCAGCGGCCCGCAGAGCAGGCCGATGCGCCGGTGGCCCAGGCTGTAGAGGTGGCGCACCGCCGCCGACAGCCCGCCGGCGTTATTACAGCTCACCGAGGCCATGCAGGGGTTCTCCTTAATGCAGTTGTCATAGAGGACGGTGGGGATGGGGGCGGTGCGGAATTCCTCCATCCAGGGGTCCAGCAGGGAGAAGCCCAGCACGAACGCCCCCCGCCAGCCCCCGTGGGACATGAACTGCTGATAGGTGACGCCGCGCTGGTATTCCTCGGTAAGGGGCACCACGTCAACCGCCAAGCCCTCCGACCGGGCCATCTCTTGAAAGCCCACGACAAAGTCATAGCCGAATTGGTTGGGGTCCTGGTATCCCATATTCTCAATGAGGATGCACAGCTTTTTCAGTCCGCGCCGGCTGGAATAGCCCAGCTCGGCGGCGGTTTCCAGTATCCTCTGACGCAGCTCCTCGCTCACGTCGGAGGCGTTGTTCAGTCCCTTGGAGACGGTGCTCTTGGATATTCCCAGCTTGGCCGCAATGTCGTTTAAAGTGACCATGGAGACCTCCTGACCCGCAGGCTGCCCGGGGACGGCCGCGCCACGTTCTCAATCATAGACTTTGGTACATGCAGTCATTATACCAGCGCAGAAGCGAAAAAGCAACGGTTGTTTCGAAACTTCCGAAAAAACCTGGGGCGGGCGGAGGTGCGCCAAAGCGGCGCTTCTCGCCGGGGATTTCGAAAATATCAATAAATAAGTTTCGATTCTCCTCTTTTGGAGCTGGAAGAATCGGCGTTATGCACAAAGGAAAAAAGAGGAAAGCCAGATGATATTTAGAGTTATTACGAATTTTCTCCTTGACATTCCAGGTCCGCTGTGCTACTCTCGTCATTAGCAAAACTTTCCGAAATATTGTTTGAACGGCTGTAAATCCGGGGGGAAATCCCCTGCGGACGAAAAAGTTTCGAAACTTTGTGGAGGAGAGTGAGCGTGAAATGAAAAGGAGGAATTTTCAATGAAAAGAAAAACATTAGCCCTGCTCCTGGCTGGAGCGATGGCCCTGAGCCTGCTGGCAGGCTGCGGCAGCGGCGGGGATGACAAGAACCCCGGCGGCGCCCCCTCTGACGGCGGCAGCTCCAATGGCGGCTCCGGCGAGGTCACCGACATCACCCTGAAGGTGTGGTGCCCCTCCAACCAGATCGACACCGGCATCATGGCCGAGCAGCAGAAGGCCTTTGAGGCGGAGCACCCCGAGTGGAAAATCACCTGGGACACCACCGCCGTGGGCGAGGACACCTGTAAGGACGAGGTGCTGAAGGACGTGGAGGCCGCGGCCGACGTGTTCTTCTTTGCCAACGACCAGCTGCCCGACCTGGTGAGCGCCGGCGCCATCGCCCAGCTGGGCGGCTCCGCCGCCGAGATGGTGAACACCACCATGGCCGAGGCCGTCATCGACACCGCCATGGCCGACGGCAAGCTCTACGCCATCCCCTTCACCCACAACACCTTCTTCATGTATTACGACAAGAGCCTGCTCAGCGACGACCAGATCAAGTCCATGGAGGGCATCATGGCCGCCGAAACCCCCGACAACGTCTATAACTTCTACTTCGAGTCCTCCGGCGGCTGGAAGCTGGGCGCCTGGTACTACGGCGCCGGCCTGCCCGTGTTTGGCCCCGACGGCAGCGATCTGAGCGCCGGTGTGGCCTGGAACAACGCCACCGGTCTGGCCGTCAGCAACTACCTCATCGACCTGATTAACAACCCCAAGTGCGCGTATGACGGCGAGATCGCCGTGTCCGAGCTCATCGGTGACCACCGCCTGGGCGCTTGGTGGGACGGAGCCTGGAACTACGACACCTACCACAATGTGCTGGGCGACGACCTGGGCATGGCCGTGATCCCCACCTTTAACCCCGACGGCACCGACTACCAGCTGCTGAGCTTCTACGGCTCCAAGTGCATCGGCGTCAACGCCAAGTCCAAGAACCCCGCCGCGGCCGTGGCCTTCGCCGCCTTCCTGGGCAACGAGGAGAACCAGGTCCTGCGCTTTGAGAAATCCGCTCAGATTCCCACCAACATGGCCGCCGCCGAGACCGAGGCCGTGAAGGCCAACGCGCTGGCCACTGTCCTGGTGAACGAGTCCAACAGCTGCAGCGTGATGCAGCCCGTTAATACCACCTTCTCCGCCCGGTACTGGACCTATGCCGGCGCCATCCCCACCGAGATGCGCAGCGGCGCGATCAACAAGGACAACGTGCAGTCCAAGCTGGACACCTTTGTCGCCGCCATGACCGCGGAGTAAGGCTCCCCGTTATGAATTCTATATCAGATGGAAACGCCATGGCGTTTCCATCCGTGTAGGCGGGCCTACACGGAATACCTGATACAGACAAGATCCGATGTCCATAAAGCGGCGGGGCGCCGTCTCTGCGGCGCCCCGCCGCGATCAAAAAAACAGGGGGGAGCGAGAAAATCTATGGAGACTATAAGCAAGAATCCGCGCACTGACGCGCCGGCACTGCGAGCCGTGCTGCCAAACACGGCGCGTCCCTTACAGGTGATCCGTGAGAGCGACGCCATTTCCAAGCTGTCCCTTCTCATCTTTGGTCTGGGCAACCTGATAAACAGGCAGATCGGCCGCGGCCTGCTGCTGCTGGCAATCGAGATCGGCTACATCGCCTATATGGTTACCTTCGGCATCGGGGCCATGGGGGATTTCTTCACCCTGGGCACCGTGCTCCAGGAGGAGGTCTGGGACGAAGCCCTGGGCATCTTTGTGTATACGAAGGGCGATAATTCCATGCTGTGCATGCTGTACGGCGTCATTACCATCGTGCTGACGGCCATTGTCATCGCCGTGGCCTACATGTCGCTGAAAAGCGCCTACTGCACCCAGAAGCGCAAGGAGCGGGGAATGCATATTCCCACGCTCCGGGACGACCTGCACTCCCTGCTGGAGGAGAACATCCACGGCCTTCTGATGGCGTTCCCCTCCTTCGGCATCCTGGCCTTCACCATCATCCCGCTGATCTTCATGATCCTCATTGCGTTCACCAGCTACGACCGGGACCACCAGCCGCCCGGAAACCTGTTTGAGTGGGTGGGCCTGGCCAACTTCGCCCAGCTGTTTTCCAGCGGCAGCCGCCTGGCCGCCACCTTCTGGCCGGTGCTGGGCTGGACCCTGATCTGGGCCGTGTGCGCCACCTTCAGCAACTTCATCCTGGGTATGCTGCTGGCCCTGCTGATTAACCGCAAGGGCACCCGCATCAAGGGCTTCTGGCGCTTTGTGTTCGTGCTGTCCATCGCCGTGCCCCAGTTCGTCACCCTGCTGAGCATGAGCACCATTTTCAACGCCAACGGTCCGGTGAACGTCATGCTGCGGGCCATCGGACTGCTGGGGGCCACGGAATCAATCCCATTCTTCACCGACGCCACATACGCCAAGATTACCATTATCGGCATCAATATGTGGATCGGCATTCCGTACACCATGCTGTCCACCACCGGCATTCTGCAAAACATCCCCGTTGAACTGTATGAGGCCGCCCGCATCGACGGCGCCAAGCCGCCCACGATCTTCCGCAAGATCACCCTGCCCTACATGATGTTCGTGATGACGCCCACCCTGATTACCGCCTTCACCGGGAACATCAACAACTTCAACGTGATCTACCTGCTGACGGGGGGCGGGCCGGACTCCCTGGATTACTACTTCGCGGGTAAGACGGACCTTCTCATCACCTGGCTGTACCGGCTGACCATCACGCAGAAGGACTACAACCTGGGTTCGGTCATCGGCATTATGACCTTCCTTGTGCTGGCGGTCACATCGCTGCTTACCTACCACCGGACCGGCGCATACAAGGATGAGGGGGCGTTCCAATAATGAAACAAAGACGACTGGTTTCCAACACGCTTTGCCACGTGCTGCTGGCTGTGCTCGGCTTCATCTGGGTGCTGCCCATCTTCTACGTCGTTTTGACCGCGTTCCGGGCGGAGGAAGGCTCTTATAAGAGCTATATCTTCCCCAAGGGCTATACCTTCGACAACTTTGTGAACCTGTTCAACACCAGCAACAGCATGATCGACTTCAAGCGCTGGTTCCTGAACACCCTGATTATCGCCATTTTCAGCACGCTCATCGCCGCGTTCTTCACCGTCTGCGTGGCCTACTGCATGAGCCGCCTGCGCTTCCGCCTGCGCAAGCCCTTCATGAACCTGGCCATGATCCTGGGGATGTTCCCCGGCTTCATGTCCATGATCGCCGTGTACTACATCCTCAAGGGCCTGGGCTTTTTGGAGACCGGCGCGCTGAAACAGGTGGCGCTGGTTCTGGTCTACTCCGGCGGCGCCGGACTGGGCTTCTACATCGCCAAGGGATTTTTGGACACCATCCCGAAGGCCATTGACGAGGCCGCCTATATCGACGGCGCCACCAAATGGCAGACCCTGATCCACATTACCCTGCCTCTGTCCAAGCCCATCATCACCTACACCCTGCTGACCGCCTTCATGGCCCCCTGGGTGGACTATATCTTCGCCAAGGTCATTATGGGCAGCGACACCCAATACTACACCATCGCCATCGGGCTGTGGACCATGCTGCAAAGGGAGCATATCGAGACCTACTACACCCAGTTCTACGCCGGCTGCGTCATGATCTCCATTCCCATCGCCATCCTGTTCATCCTGACGCAGAAATATTATGTGGAGGGCGTGTCCGGGGCTGTGAAGGGCTGACGCCGCCCCGACGTCCCGCGCCCCGCGCAAAGGCGGGGAATCCCCCGACAACCTACGGGCATGGCCCGCGCGCTCCCGGACCGCGGTATAATCATTCAACTTTCGACCTTGTGAGTTTTTGACTATATGGCGGCCACCTCCATGGAGCGGCGCGGGCCGTGCCCTCTTTCTATGCGCCGGCAAGGCGAGGAACGGAGGCAGATTGTGGAAGCGATGAAACAGACCGCGTATGACAAGCGCTTTGACGCGCTGTACCGCTATGACGGCGGGGACCTGGGCTGCCTGTGCGGGCCGGGCCGCACCGTGTTCAAGCTGTGGAGCCCCGAGGCCCAGCGGGTGGAGCTGTCCCTGTACCGGGACGACGTGTCCGGCGCGTATGAGGTCCTGCCGCTGTCCCGGGGGGACCGGGGCGTCTGGCAGGCGGCGGTGGAGGAAAACCTCCACGGCACGTACTATGATTACGCCGTTTGGACAAACGGCGTTTGCCGGTCCACCGCCGACCCCTATGCCACGGCCTGCGGCCGCAACGGCGCGCGCAGCATGGCGGTGGACCTGTCCCGCACCGACCCGGAGGGCTGGGACAGGGACCGCCCCCCCGCCGCCCAGCCGGAGCAGATCATTTATGAGCTGCACGTAAAGGACTTCTCGTTCGACCCGGACAGCGGGGTGCCCGCCCGGTACCGGGGGAAGTTCAAGGCGTTCTCCTGGCGGGACGAGAGCGGCCGGCTCCCGGTGTGCATGGAGCACCTGGCCGGCCTGGGGGTGACCCACGTCCAGCTGCTGCCCATGTTTGACTTCGGCTCGGTGGACGAGGGGGGCAGCGAGGAGCAGTTCAACTGGGGCTATGACCCGGTGAACTTCAATGTGCCCGAGGGCAGCTATGCCACCGACCCCTCCGACGGCGCGGCCCGCGTCCGGGAGTGCAAGGAGATGATTCAGGCCCTCCACCAGAACGGGCTGCGGGTGGTGATGGACGTGGTGTATAACCACACCTACCGCGCCGACTCCTGGCTGGAGCGCAGCGCCCCGGGATATTATTACCGCAGGAACGAGGACGGCTCCCTGTCCGACGGCTCCGCCTGCGGGAACGATATCGCCGCAGGCCGGGCCATGGCGGACAATTACATTGTCCATTCCGTGCTGTACTGGGCCATGGAATACCATATCGACGGCTTTCGCTTTGATTTGATGGGTCTGCTCACCGTGGAGCTGATGAACCGCATCCGCGCCGAGCTGGACGCCGCCTTCGGCCCCGGCGAGAAGCTCATGTACGGCGAGCCATGGCGGGCGCAGGAGTCCCCCATGGAGCCGGGCTCGCGCCCCGCGCTGAAAAACGCCCTGGCCCTGCTCCACCCCGACGTGGGGGTGTTCTGCGACCTGACCCGGGACGCCATCAAGGGAGACGCCTTTCTCGAGCGCGCGCCCGGCTTCGTCAACGGCGGAGAGGGGTTGGAACAGGATATCCTCCGCGCCGTCACTGGCTGGCGGGAGGGCTGGGGGGACTATACCCCCCGGAGCTGTTCCCAAATTCTCAATTACGTTTCCGCCCACGACAATTTCACCCTGTGGGATAAGCTGGTGATGTGCCTGGACGTGAACGGGGACGGGGCCGGAGCGGCGGACCTGGATGGGCTTTGGGCGGATGTGCTGGCCCAGAATAAGCTGGCCGCGTTCATCTGCTTCACCTGTCAGGGCAGGCTGTTCTTCCAGGCCGGGGAGGAGTTCGGCCGCACCAAGCTGGGAGAGGGGAACAGCTTCCGCTCCCCGCCCCGGCTCAACATGCTGAGCTGGGAGCGGGCCCGCCGGTTTGCGGGGCTGACGGACTACTACCGCCAGCTCATCCGGCTGCGCAAGTCCCTGCCGGGGCTGTGGGACAAATCCCCCGCCGCCGCGGAGCGGATCACCGCCCGGACCATCCACCGGTCCAAGGTGGTGTCCTTCCAGGTGGAGGGGGGCGGCCCCCTGGGAGAGCGGCTGCTCGTGGTTTACAACGCTTCGGACCAGCCGTTTTCCCTCCCCCTGCCCCCTGGGCGGTGGACCATCCGGGCGGACGGCCAGAATGCCGATCAGCGCCGCCGCGTGGAGCAGAAGGATGCCGCCGTTCCCCCGTGCAGCGGCGCGCTGCTCCTGCGGGAGGGAGATTGAAGCAAGGGGTGCTTGTATGAAATTTATCTACGGAAAACAGGACTGGCTGACCTTCGAGCGGGGAGAGGAGACCTGCTTCCTCATGGCCAACGGGCTGGGGGGGTTCTGCTCCCTCACCGCCATCGGCTCCTGCGCCCGGAACGAGCACGGGCTGCTGATGGCCTGCGAGCGCGCCCCCAACCGCCGGGTGCAGATGATCCAGCGCCTGGAGGACACGCTGACGCTGAACGGCCGGACGATCCCCCTGTCCAGTCAGGATTTTGAGGACCGCGCCCGCCGGGCGGACGGGCGGGCTTATCAGGCGGCATTCACCTTCCGGGATTATCCCCAGTGGACCTATCAGGTCCAGGGGGCGGAGGTGGTCAAGCGGGCCGCCCTCATGCCGGGGGAAAACGCCGTGGCCCTGATCTACGAGATCAATAACCGGGGCCGGAGCGAGGCCGTCCTTCGGGTGACGCCCCACCTGAGATTCGTCCCCAAGGGGGAGGCGCTGCTCCCCGGCCAGCAATTCACCCTGGAGGGGAAGCGGATCAGCTCCAACGGGCGGACGCTGTACTTCCAGACCAACGGCCAGGCGGTTCCCCTGCCCCAGGCCCTGCGAGGGCCATTCCAGTTTGCCCAGGACGCCATGGACGGCAAGCCGGCCGCCGGGTGGGCCGCCGTGAACCACTGCATTGAGCTGTCCGTCCCCCCGGGGGAGAGCCGGACGCTGGAGGCGGTGTACGCCACGGCGCACACTCTGCCCGGGGCGGCGGAGGCGTTTTCCCGGCTGGAGGCCCAAAACCGGGCGCTGGAGCGGCGGGCGGGCTTTACGGACGGGGCGGCGCGGGCGCTGGTGCGGGCGGCGGGACAGTTTCTCTCCCGCCGGGAGTCCACCGGGGGGCATACCATCCTGGCGGGCTTCCCCTTTTTCGAGGACTGGGGCCGGGATACCATGATCGCCCTGCCGGGGTGCCTGCTGGCCGCCGGGCGGTGCCAGGAGGCCAAAAGCGTGCTGGAGACCTTTTTGGCCTACGAGCAGGACGGCCTGGTGCCCAACCTCTTTCCCGAGGGCGGCGAGGAGCCCCGCTACAACACGGCGGACGCGGCGCTGCTGCTGGTGAACTGCGTGTGGCTGTACTGGGAAAAGACCGGGGACGCCGCCTTTGTGAAAAAGGCGTTCCCGGTGCTGGAGCGCATTGCCGCCGCCTATCAGCGGGGCACCCGCCACGCCATCCGCATGGACGGCGACGGGCTCATCTCCGCCGGGGAGGGGCTGGATCAGGTGACGTGGATGGACGTGTGTGTGGACGGCATCCTCCCCACTCCCCGCCACGGCAAGCCGGTGGAGATCAACGCCTACTGGTATAACGCCCTGCGCATCCTCCAGGAGCTGGCCCCCCTGGCCGGGGCGGATGGGGCGGAGTACGCCGCTCTGGCCCAGCGGGTGAAGGAGAGCTTTAACCGGGCCTTCTGGATGGAGGACAAGGGGTATCTGCGGGACGTGATCTCCGGCACGGCGGCGGACGGGCAGCTGCGCTGCAACCAGATCTGGGCGGTGTCCCTGCCCTTTTCCGCCCTTCCGCCGGAGCGGGAGCGGCAGGTGGTGGAGGCCGTGTTTGAAGCGCTCTACACCCCTTACGGCCTGCGCACCCTGGACCCCGCCGACGGGGAGTTCCAGCCCTTCTACGGCGGGGACCGGCTGAAGCGGGACCTGGCTTACCATCAGGGCACCGTGTGGGCCTTCCCCCTGGGGGGCTACTATCTGGCCTACCTGAAGGTAAACGGCGGCTCCCGGCAGGCCAGGGACACGGTCCGGCGGCAGCTGGAGGCCATTGCCAGCGCCCTGCGGGAGGGCTGCGCCGGACAGCTGCCCGAGATCTACGACGGCGGCGACCCCGTAATGTCCAAGGGCTGCTTTGCCCAGGCGTGGAGCGTGGGGGAGCTGCTGCGGGTCTATGAAGCGCTGGAGGCGCTGGAAAAAGGAGGAGCATCCACATGAACTATGGCGCGTTGAAGGGGTATACCCTGTCCAGCCAGACGGTCAACCTGCGATTTGAGGGCGGCGAGGCGCGGCTGGAGCTGATCGCCCCCGGCATCGTCAATGTATTCGCCCCCCTGGCCTCCCAGGATCACCGCTCCAAGGCCATCGAGGGGGATAAAACCCGGCCCGTGCCCTTTACGGCGGAGCGCCGGGAGGACGGGCTGTGGGTGGAGGCCGGCGAGGTCAAGGTCCGGGTGAGCGACGGGTTCTGCGTGGACTTTTTCGATGCCGGGGGCAATGAGGTCTGCCTGGATTACCGGGGGGCGCGCCGCCCGCTGGAACGGATCAGCCCCGAGCGGGCCAGGCTGCTCATCGCGGAGGGCCACGGGGCCGAGCTGGAGGGCGCCGCCCACGCCTTTGAGGTGGTGAAGCAGATTCAGGGCGGCGAGCATTTCTACGGCCTGGGGGACAAGACGGGGTTTCTGGACAAGCGGGGCTACGAATACGAGATGTGGAACAGCGATAATCCCGATCCCCATGTGGACAGCTTCAAGGCGTTATACAAGTCCATCCCCTTCTTTATGGCGCTGACGGACCGCTGCGCCTACGGCATTTTCCTGGACAATACCTTCCGCTCCTGGTTTGACATGGGCAAGGAGTCGGAGGATTACTTCTGGTTCGGGGCCGCGGGGGGAAACCTGGATTACTACTACATCGCCGGAAGCGGCCTGCCCCAGGTTCTGGAGCGGTACGCGTATCTGACGGGGACCTGTCCCCTGCCCCAGAAATGGGCGCTGGGCTACCATCAGTCCCGGTGGGGCTATATGACCCAGGAGGACGTGCAGGCGGTGGCCGACGGCCTGCGGGACCACGACATCCCCTGCGACGCCATCCACTTCGACATCGACTATATGCAGGATTTCAAGGTGTTCACTTGGAATCAGGACCGCTACCACGGGGACCCCAAGGGCTTTCTGTCCAAGCTGGCCGCCCGGGGTTTTAAGCCGGTGGTCATCAACGACCCCGGGGTGAAAAAGGAGGCGGGCTATCCCATCTACGAGGAGGGTGTGGAGCGGGGGTTCTTTGCCACCGCCCCGGAGGGCGGCGTGTATATCAACGCCGTGTGGCCCGGGGACGCCGCCTACCCCGACTTCGGAAACCCCGCCGTGCAGGCGTGGTGGGGGGAGCGTCAGCGGTTTCTGCTGGACCTGGGCGTGCGGGGAATCTGGAACGACATGAACGAGCCCGCCAGCTTCAACGGCCCCCTGCCGGAGGATGTGGCGTTCTCCGACGGGGCGCGGGAAACCACCCACGCCGAGCTCCACAACGTCTACGGCCACTTTATGGCCAAGGCGAGCTATGAGGGGCTGAAAAGGCTGGACGGACGTAGGCCCTTTGTCATCACCCGGGCCTGCTACGCCGGGACCCAGAAATATTCCACCGCCTGGACCGGGGACAACCACAGCATCTGGGCCCATCTGCAAATGCTCATACCCCAGCTGTGTAATCTGGGGCTGTCCGGGTTCCCCTTCGCGGGCACGGACCTGGGCGGGTTCGGGTCGGACGCCACCCCGGAGCTGCTGGTCCGGTGGGTGCAGGCGGCCTGCTTCTCGCCGCTGTTCCGCAACCACTCCGCCCTGGGCACCCGGCGGCAGGAGCCGTGGCAGTTCGGGGACGAGGTGCTGGACATCTACCGCAAATACGTCAAGCTGCGCTACCGCTGGCTGCCCTACCTCTACGACCTGTTCTGGGAGGCGGCGCGTACCGGCGCGCCCATACTCCGCCCCCTGGTGTTCCACTACCCGGACGACAAAACCGCCCGCACGTGCAATGACGAGTTCCTGGTGGGCGAGCGGGTGCTGGTGGCCCCGGTGGTGCAGCCGGGGGTCCGGCAGCGTCTGGTCTACCTCCCCGAGGGGGAGTGGTACGACTATTGGACCCGGGAGCGTCTCAGCGGCCCGGCGTCCATCATTCGGGAGGCCCCTCTGGACCTGTGCCCCATCTACGTGAAGGCGGGCAGTGTGATCCCCATGGCCCCGCCCCAGTCCTACGTGGGCGAGCGGGAGGTGGACACGCTGCTGCTGGACGTTTACCCCGGCGAAGGCGTGTGGGACCACTACCTGGACGACGGCGAGAGCTTTGACTACCAGGAGGGGAAATACCATCACTACCGCTTCACGGTCCATGGGGACGGGGCGGTGGAGACGGAGCTTGTCCACGACGGCTACCGGCCCTACCGCGAGATCAAGGTGATTGGGAGCGGCGGGGATTCATGAGATACCGCCACTGTATTTTTGATCTGTACGGCACCCTGGTGGATATCCGCACCGACGAGCGCTCCCCCCGGCTCTGGGTGCGCATGGCGGAGCTTTACCGCCGCAATGGGGCCGGCTATTGGCCGGGGGAGCTGCGGGAGGGCTACTTCCGGCTGGTCAGGGAGCTGGAGGGGGTTGGCCCGCCGGGGCGGGACGCCCATGAAGCCCACCCGGAAATTCAAATTGAGCAGGTCTTCCAAGGACTGTATGCGCAGAAAGGCGTAGAGGCCGGAGACGGGCTTATCCGGCGCACCGGGCTGGCTTTCCGTGCCCACTCCACGGAGTACCTGCGCCTGTACGAGGGGGCGGCGGAGCTGCTGCGCCTCCTGCGGGCCCGGGGCTGCGGGGTGTGGCTGCTGTCCAACGCCCAGGGCCTGTTCACCCGCTGGGAGCTGGAGCGGCTGGGGCTGGACGGCCTGTTCGACGGCGTGTACCTCTCATCGGACTACGGCTGCAAAAAGCCGGACCCCCGGTTTTTCCAAGCCCTGCTCCAAGAGCGGGGCATCGACCCGGGGGAAGCCGTCATGACCGGCAACGACGGGGTATGCGACATCAAAGGGGCCAAGGCCGTGGGCCTGGCCGCGGTCTACATCCGCTCCAATCTCTCCCCTGACGAGCCCCTGCCCGACGCGGACTACGTGCTGGAGGAGATGGACTGGAAGCGGGCGGCGGCCATTCTGACCGGGGACGGCGGCCCCGGATCACATCCGGAGGGACACGAGGAGGAACGACGATGAAACGAAGCGCAGGCATATTGCTGCCTATTTCCAGCCTGCCGTCCCGGTACGGGATCGGCTGCTTTTCCCAGGAGGCGTTTGACTTTGTGGACTGGCTTCGGGACGCGGGGCAGAGTTATTGGCAGATCCTGCCCCTGTTTCCCACCAGCTTTGGGGACTCCCCCTACCAGTCCTTCTCCACCTTCGCGGGCAATCCCTATTTTATCAGCCTGGAGGCGCTGATCGACGAGGGCGTCCTCACCCGGGAGGAGTGCGATGCTGCGGACTTCGGCACGGACGCCGGACGGGTGGACTATGAAAAGCTGTATGGCGCCCGCTATCCTCTTCTGCGCCTGGCTTACCAGCGCAGCGATATCTCCAGCGACCCGGAGTACCAGCGGTTTCTGGCGGAGAACGGCTGGTGGCTGTCCGACTACGCGCTGTTCATGGCGGTGAAGGAGCGCTTCAACGGCGCGCCCTGGACCCAGTGGGCGGAGGATATCCGCCTGCGCTGGGGGTTTGCCCTGGACTATTACCGCCGGGAGCTGTACTTCGACATTGAGTTCCAGCAGTACCTGCAATTCAAATTCTTCCAGCAGTGGCAGGGGCTGAAGGATTACGCCAACGCCCAGGGGGTTCAGATCATCGGTGATATCCCCATCTATGTGGCCATGGACAGCGCCGACGCCTGGGCCCATCCGGAGCTGTTCCAGCTGGACGGGGATAACCTGCCCACGGCGGTGGCGGGCTGCCCGCCCGACGGCTTTTCCGCCGACGGCCAGCTGTGGGGAAATCCGCTCTACCGCTGGGACTATCACCGGGACACCGGGTACGCCTGGTGGATCGACCGCCTGGGCCACTGCTTCAAGCTCTACGACGTCACCCGCATCGACCACTTCCGGGGCTTTGACGAGTACTACGCCATCCCCTGCGGGGAGGAGACGGCGGTGAACGGCCATTGGGAGAAAGGCCCCGGCATGGACCTGTTCCGCCATGTGGAGCGGGCGCTGGGCCGCCACGAGGTCATCGCGGAGGATCTGGGCTATGTCACGGACAGCGTGCGGCAGATGGTGCGGGAGAGCGGCTTCCCCGGCATGAAGGTGCTGGAGTTCGCCTTTGACAGCCGCGGCTCCGACGAGGCCAGCGACTACCTGCCCCACAACTATCCGGAGAACTGCGCGGCCTACACGGGCACCCATGACAACGAGACGCTGGCGGGCTGGCTGGACAGCATCACGGCGGGGGACCGGGCGCTGGTGCGGGAGTATCTCTGCGACCATAAGACGCCGCAGAAGGAGCTGTACCGCGCCCTGATTGCCCTGGTGCTGCGCAGCGCGGCCAGACTGTGCGTGATCCCCATGCAGGACTACATGGGCCTGAACAACCGCAGCCGGATGAACAAGCCGTCCACCGTGGGCACAAACTGGCTGTGGCGGCTCCAAACGGGTGAGCTCACCCCCGCGCTTCAGCGGGAGATCCTGCGCGCCGCGGTTCTCTACGGACGGACGGAGCGGCCCTGGACGCCCACCCCATCAAACAATGGCGAGGAGGATACGGAACATGCAGCAATTACGCAATAAGATGCGCCGGAAGCTGGCGCTGATGCTGGCTCTGTTGGCCCTGCTGGGCTGCCTGACCGCCTGCGGTGCGGAGCAGGGCTGGCGCGCCAGGGAAATCGCGGTGATCGACGACAATTACCGCACCTGGTATGAGATCTTTGTCTACTCCTTCTGCGACAGCGACGGCGACCGGGTGGGCGACCTTCAGGGCGTCATCTCCAAGCTGGACTATATCCAGGAGCTGGGCTTCAACGGGATCTGGCTGATGCCGGTGATGCCCGCCTCCTCCTACCACAAATACGACGTGAAGGACTATCTGGACATCGACCCGGAATACGGCTCCATGGCCGACTTTGAGCAGCTGGCGGCGGAGTGCGAAAAGCGGGGGATCAAGCTGATTATCGACCTGGTGCTCAACCACACCTCCTCGGAGCACCCGTGGTTCACCGCCGCCTGCGATTATCTGGAGTCGCTGGGGGAGCAGGAGGAGCCGTCCGCCCAGGAGTGCCCCTACTACGAATACTATCACTTTGTGAAGGGGGACCCCAAGTCCGATACCTGGTATCAGGTGGGCTCCAGCGACTACTATTACGAGGGCGTGTTCTGGAGCGGTATGCCCGACGTGAATTTTGAGAGCCAGGCCCTTCGGAGGGAATTCGAGGCGGTGATGGACTTCTGGCTGGAGAAGGGCGCGGGCGGCTTCCGGCTGGACGCGGTGAAGGAGTTCTACAGCGGCGCGGTGAACAAAAATGTAGAGGTGCTCTCCTGGATCAACGACTATGTGAAGGCCGCGAAGCCCGACGCCTACCTGGTGGGCGAGGCGTGGGAGGGGCTGCTCACCTACGCCCAGTACTACGCCAGCGGCATTGACAGCTTTTTTGATTTCGAGTTCGCCGGTCCCACGGGGGTCGTCTCCAAGACGCTGACCTACAGCGGGGAGGAAAACAGCGCCCAAGCCTACGCCAAGGCGCTGTGCAGGGTGCAGAACGCCATCCGGGAGTACCGGGAGGACGCCATTGACGCGCCGTTCTTCGTCAACCACGACATGGCGCGGGCGGCAGGCTATATGTCCTATGACGAGCGGAAGGTCAAGATGGCGGCGGCCCTGAACATTCTGATGAGCGGCAGCGCCTTTGTGTACTACGGGGAAGAGATCGGCATGACCGGCAGCGGGAAGGACGAGAACAAGCGCGCGCCCATGTACTGGTCCGCCGACCCCGGCGCCAAGGGCATGACGGCGGGCCCCCTGGACATGGAGCCCCAGGAGAACCGCTTCCCCAGTGCGGAGGAGCAGAGGAAGGACAAGGACTCCATTTACAGTTTCTACAAGGACACTATTCTGCTGCGCAATCAGAACCCGGAGATTGCCCGGGGGGCCGTGGCCCGGCTGGAGGAGATCGAAGATCCGGATATCGCGGCGGTCTCCAAGACCTATGAGGGCCAGGTGATCTATCTGCTCTACAACCTCTCGGAGACCGAGGAGAAGCAGGTGGATCTGGGCGGATACGGCGCGCTGGAGCTGATGGGCTATCTGTCGGCGGACGGCGCGGCGGTGACTGTGGAGGACGGCAAGGTCACTCTGCCCGCCTACAGCGTGGCGGTCCTGAAGTGACCGGCATGGTTCGCGTGCAGCAGACGATTCCAAGCAGTTTCAAAAATACGGGAAAAGAAGGGAGCAGATCCACATGAAACGAAGGATAAGCGCATTCCTGGTGGCAATGGCGCTGCTGGCCGCGCAGCTGCTGGCCGGTATGCCCACGGCCATGGCCGCGGAGGCGGGGGGAGAGCTGACCCTCAAGGTCCACTACCACCGGGAGGACGCCAACTACGAGAATTGGACCGTCTGGCTCTGGGAGCTGGGCGGCGGCGACGCCATTGACGCGCCCCTTGTGGAGGAAGATGGGGACATGGTGGCCACCATGACGGTGACGCCGGGCGTCGCCAGCGTGGGCTACATCGTCCGCCAGCCGGACTGGACCAAGGACGTGGACATGGACCAGTTCATCGACCTGTCGGAAATGGTGTCCGGCACGGTACATATCTATGTGGAATCCGGGGTGGAGGGCCATACCAAGGAGTACGGCGACGACGCGGTGCTGGGCACCAAGCCCCGCTCCGCGGTCTACAACCACGACGGCACCATCACCGTCACCATGACCGGCAAAATCGAGGGAAGCCTGGACGGCGTGTTCACCGTGGAGGGCAAGGACGGCGGCGTGGCCGTGTCCGGCGCGGCGGAGGGGGCCGAGGAGTTCACCTACCTGGTGACCCTGGCCCAGGAGCTGGACCCGTTTAAGAGCTACTTCATTACATATGACGGCGCCCAGTACAAGCTCAGCATACCCAGCGTCTACTCCACCGAGGACTTCGAGAAGGAATACACCTATACCGGGGACGACCTGGGCGCGGTGTGGACCAAGGAGGCCACCACCTTCCGGGTGTGGGCGCCCACCGCGGAATCCGTCACGCTGAACCTGTACGCCTCCGGCAAGAGCTATCAGGACGACAAGACGGAGGAGATCAAGATGGCCCCGGACGTGAACGGCACCTGGGTGGCCTCCAAGAGCGGCGATCTCAACGGGGTCTACTACACCTACACCGCGGTGATCGACGGCGTGGCGGCGGAGGCCTGCGACCCCTACGCCAGGACCACCGGCGTCAACGGCGTCCGGGCCATGGTCATCGACCTGGACGGCACCGACCCGGAGGGCTGGGAGAGCGACGCCAACCCCCACGCGGGAGAGAGCATCAACGACGCCATAATCTATGAGCTGCACGTCCGGGACCTGTCTGTGGACCCGAACTCCGGCATCCAAAACGCGGGCAAGTTCCTGGGCCTGACCGAGACGGGCACCAAAACCCCCGGCGGGGTTTCCACCGGCCTGGACCACATGAAGGAGCTGGGCATCACCCACCTGCATCTGCTGCCCATCTATGATTTCGGATCCGTGGACGAGACCCACACCACCGCGGCTTTCAACTGGGGCTACGACCCGGTGAACTACAACGTGCCGGAGGGCTCCTACTCCACCGACCCCTTCAACGGCGAGGTCCGCGTGAAGGAGCTGAAGCAGACCGTCAAGGCCCTGCATGAAAACGGGATCAGCGTGGTGATGGACGTGGTGTATAACCATGTGCAGGACGCGGGGAAGTTCTGCTTCAACCGGCTTGTGCCGGGATATTTCTCCCGCATCAATGACGACGGCTCCTATTCCAACGGCTCGGGCTGCGGAAACGACACCGCCTCCGAGCGCTCCATGGTCAGACGGTTTATCGTGGATTCGGTTAGCTACTGGGCGGACGAGTACCATATCGACGGCTTCCGCTTCGATCTGGTGGGCCTGCTGGACACCCAGACCGTCAACGAAATTGTGGCCGAGGTCCACAAGGACCACCCGGACGTGATCTTCTACGGCGAGGGCTGGACGATGTCCACCAACGTGACCAAGGAGGGCTATACCATGGCCACCCAGCTCAATTCCCAGCAGACGCCGGGCTTCGCCTACTTCAACGACACCATCCGGGACGGCCTGAAGGGGAGCGTGTTTGATGATACTGACCCCGGCTTCGCCTCGGGAAAGCCGGGCATGGAGGAGACGCTGAGCCGCTGCTTCCTGGGGGCGGACGCCTGGTGCGCCAGCCCGTCCCAGACGGTGAACTACGCCTCCTGCCACGATAATCTGACCCTGTTTGACCACCTGCAAACCGCGCGGCCCGAGGCCGGCCGGGAGGACCTGGTTCGGATGAACAACCTGGCGGCGGCGTTTTACATGATGGCGGAGGGCGTGCCCTTCCTCCAGGCCGGCGAGGAGATGCTGCGCACCAAGGTCAACGATGACGGGAGCTTCAATTCCAACAGCTATAACGCCAACGACCAGGTGAACTGCCTGAAGTGGGGCGATCTGGACGACGAGGCGTACCGGCAGGTCTTTGAATACTACAAGGGCCTGATCGCCTTCCGCAAGGCCCATGGGGCGCTGCGCCTCGGCACGGCGCAGGAGGTGTCCGACGCGGTGTCCGTGGTGAGCGGGCTGGACGCCAACGTGATTGCCTTTGACATCAAGGGCGGCGTGAACGGCGAGACCGCCGAGGAGATGTATCTGATCTTCAACGCCAACGAGACCAGCGCCACCGTGAGCCTCCCGGAGGGGAACTGGAATGTCTACATCAACGCGGAACAGGCGGGCACCCAGGCCCTGGCCAGCATTGACGGCGGCAGCGCTGTGGTGGAGCCCGTTTCCGCGATGGTGCTGGTGAAGGAGGACGCCGCTGCGGCTCCCAGCACGCAGGACGGCGGCGCCCAGGAGAGCACGGGGCTGGCCGCGGGGCTCGCCGTGGCGGCGGTCCTCGCCTGCGGAAGCGGTGCGTTTGCCGTCCTGAACAAAAAGCGTAAAGCGTAAGCAGAGACGCGCGCATGTAAAAAACCCATCGGGCCTCCGGGACAATCCCGGAGGCCCGATGCAAATTTTT
>ERZ779629.231-NODE-231-length-24738-cov-8.106348_pt1 | contig 24738 bp, 21 predicted proteins | sample MGYA00514192_ERZ779629 | MGnify/ENA primary metagenome ERZ779629 (study PRJEB29562, sample SAMEA4376709) | mouse gut metagenome | isolation source: Cecum | study: EMG produced TPA metagenomics assembly of the A DSS colitis mouse model was used to assess the... | reverse complement strand
GTGGACATCACCCACGAGCTGGGCAAGGAGGCCATGATGTTCCTGGGGGACCACTGGATCGGTACTGAGCCCTATCTGGACGAGTTCAAAACCATCGGGCTGGACGCGGTGGTGGGCAGCGTGGGCAACGGCTCCACCCTGCGCCTCATCTCGGATATCCCCGGCGTGAAGTACACCGAGGGACGGTTCCTGCCCTACTTCTTCCCGGACACCTTCCACGAGGGGGGCGACCCCGTCCGGGAGGCCAAGGAGAACTGGGTCACCGCCCGCCGGGCCATCCTGCGCAAGCCCATCGACCGCATCGGCTACGGCGGCTATCTCAAGCTGGCCTGCCAGTTCCCCGACTTCACCGACTACGTGGAGAGCGTGTGCCGGGAGTTCCGGGAGCTGTACGGCAACATCAAGGGGACCACGCCCTACTGCGTTAAGACCGTGGCCGTCCTCAACAGCTGGGGGCGGGCCCGGTCCTGGGGCTGCCACATGGTCCACCACGCCCTGTATCAGAAGCAGAATTACTCCTACGCCGGGGTCATCGAGGCCCTGTCCGGCGCGCCCTACGACGTGCGCTTCCTTAGCTTTGACGAGGTGAAGGCGGACCCCCATGCGCTGGACGGGGTGGACGTGCTCATCAACGTGGGAGACGGGGACACCGCCCACACCGGCGGCGCCGTCTGGGAGGACCCGGAGGTGTCCGCGGCGGTGAAGCGGTTCGTCTACAACGGAGGCGGTCTCATCGGCGTGGGCGAGCCCGCCGGACACCAGTACCAGGGCCGCTATCTCCAGCTGGCCGGGGTGCTGGGGGTGGAGAAGGAGACGGGCTTCACCCTGAACTACGACAAGTACAACTGGGAGGAGCACCCGGACCACTTTATCCTGGCGGACTGCCAGGGAGAGGTGGACTTCGGAGAGGGCAAGAAGAGCATGTACGCTTTGCAGGGGGCCCAGGTGCTGGTCCAGCGGGACCGGGAGGTCCAGCTGGCGGCCAACGAGTACGGCCGGGGCCGGGCGGTGTATATCTCCGGCCTGCCCTACTCCTTCGCCAACAGCCGCCTGCTCCACCGGGCGGTGCTGTGGTCCGCCCACAGCGAGGACCAGCTGAACCTGTGGCTGTCCTCCAATTGGAATGTGGACGTTCACGCCTACGTGAAGAACGGGAAGTTCTGCGTGGTCAACAACACCTACGAGCCCCAGTCCACCACGGTGTACCGGGGGGATGGGTCCAGCTTCTCCCTGGAGCTGGCCGCCAACGAGATCCGCTGGTACGAGATCTGACACAGAGAAAGCCGGCCGGGCCCTGACGGGTCCGTCCGGTTTTCGTTTTGGAAGGAGGGCTCGGCCTCTCGGCGCAGAGGGCCGCCGGGCCGCCCTTTCCCCAAAGGCAAAAAACTGCGCCTCCGATTGACAGGAGGCAGAACTTACCGTATAATATGTAGTCAGTGAGATTATGGAAGGAGAGGACGGAATGAAGCAGTATTACGGTATGAGCCGGCGGGGCAATCTGGACGAGGCTCTCCAAGGTCTCTATCAGCCGCAGTTTATTATGTTGTTTTCAAATAAAGACCAGTTTGAGGACCACGTGGAGGCGCTGGAGAAGCGTTTTCCCGGCGTGCCCAGCATCGGCTGCATCGGCATGAGCTACCGGCAGGGTGTGGCGGAAAGCGGCGTGGGCGTGGTGGCCTTCCACGATGGGGTCGCTGCCGCCGCCAATGTGCTGGAGCAGGTGTCCACCATGCCGGTGAAATACATACAGCGGCTGGAGCAGGATGTGAGGGCGGTGGGAGGCTCGGAGCGGGACACGGTGTGCATCGACTTCTGCGCCGGAAACGACGCCTGCGTGCTCACCACCATTTACACGGTCCTGCGCAAGCACGGCATCTCCCTGATGGGGGGCACCGGCGATCAGGGCCGGGTGTCCGCCAACGGGCGGATCTATGAGGACGCGGTGGCCTACGGTGTGATCCGCAACCAGCACGGCCGGGTCAAGACCTATAAGGAGAACATCTACCACCAGCTGGGGGATTACCGCTTCGTGGCCTCCGGCACCGACCGGGCCAACTACGTCCTGGGGGCGCTGAACGGCAAGAGCGCCAAGCAGGTGTACAAGGATATTCTCCACGTCACGGATGAGGAGATCCTCACCCGGACGTTCCAGAACCCCTTCGGCAAGCTGAACGGGGACGACACCTGCATCATCTCCATCAAGGAGGTCCAGGGCAGCTCCCTGGCCTGCTTCCGGCAGGTGAACGACTCCGACGTGCTCCTGATGCTGGAGCTGGGGGATTACCGGGCCATTGTCCAGGACACCATCCACCAGATCTGCGCGGACTTCCCCCGGCGGTCCGCCATTTTCTCGGTGAACTGCCTGTTCCGCTACAAGCTGTTCTCCGAGCAGGGCTATATGCAGGACTACCTGCGGGATATGTCGGCTCTGGGGAATCACGCGGGCTTTGTGGGCTATGGGGAACACTACAACAACCGATTTGTCAACCAGTCCATGACCTGCGTGGTCTTTGAGTAAAGGAGGGGCCGGCTATGCTGTTGAGGAAAAAGAACCAGCGCTCCCGGGAGGTCCAGGAGCAGAAGAGTCTGTACCCGGTGCTCCACGTGGCGGGCAGCCTGAAGGAGTATCAGAAGGAGCTGGTGAAAAAAGAGGTGGCCTCCCTGTGGGAGCTGGGCCAGGTGGGCGACTCTTTTTCCGCCGTGCTGCGGGAGGGGGACCAATTCCAGGCCAAGCTTCAGGAGCTGGGGGAGTCCTTCTCCAGCATCAGCCAGACGGCGGAGCAGTTCGGCCAGGTCCGAGACGAGATCAGCCAGTCGGTGGACGAGGCCCGGAGCCAGATGGGAGATCTGGACCAGGTGTCCGGGCAGGTGCAGAAGTCCTTCGACGCCATGGCGGAGACCTTCGCCCAGCTGGAGTCCGCCATCCGGGGCATCCAGCAGTCCATGGGCAAGATCGCGTCCATCGCGGAGCAGACCAACATCCTGGCCATCAACGCCTCCATTGAGGCGGCCCGGGCTGGGCAGGAGGGCCGGGGCTTCGCGGTGGTGGCCACCCAGGTGAAAACGCTGGCGGAGGAGATTAAGGCGCTGACAGGCGAGGTGGACAGCGGCGTCAGCGACGTGGAGGGCCGGGCGGGAGAGCTGAGCCAGAGCATCTCCATCGCGGAGCAGACCCTGGCCCAGAGCGCCGCCATCGTGGGCGTGACCGAGGGGAGCTTTGAAAAGATCAACGCTGCGGCGGAGGGCGCCGTGGGGGTCCAGAGCGGCATCGCCGGGGTGATCCAGGCCTCCCAGGGGGAGCTGGAGGTGCTGTGCCAGTTCTTTGACCGCATCAAGGGCCGCTACCAGGAGGTGGTCAAGCACATCGACTCGGCCAGCCGCCTGGGTACCACCAAGAGCGCCATGTTTGAGGACATGGACAACATGATCTCCCAGATTCCCCCCCTGGTCAGCGACCTGGAGTACGGGAAGTGAGAACCTGCGTACATAAAATCAGCGGACCGTCCGGCTGGGAAACTTCCCGGCCGGGCGGTTTTTCGCGCCTGGGGAAGGGGAATATAACCGGAAGAATTTGAGCAGAATAGGGGGTATTCCAGGGAAAGGAGCCCGCTATGGTAGCGTCAGAGTTCAACACGCCGGAGGCCACGGTCCGCATACACGACGACTGGGTGGAGCCGGTCACCGACAGCCGCATTTCCCAGCTGAGCCGCGTCGTGTCGGCCTCCTACCGCCGCAGGGCCCAGGCTGGACCGGGCGGGGCCGCGGCCGCCTTTGGGCCCGCAGGCGGGGAGGCGGAGGTGTAATGATTTGTCGAAATCTGGGAAAATAGGTTGAAAATTCAAGAATATTGTCGTATAGTAGTAAGTGGAGGAGACCATGGAGCAGTACGTCAAATATCTCCGGAAGTCCCGGTTTGACCGGGACTACGCCGAGCTCAGCGTGGAGGAGACGCTGAAGCGGCACGAGGCCATCTTGGACAAGCTGGCGGCGGACCGGGGTTATTCCATCGCCAAGACCTACTACGAGGTGGTGTCCGGCGAGTCCATCGCGGCCCGGCCAGAGATCCAGAAGCTGCTGGAGGAGGTGGGGGCGGGGCTGTACGCCGGCGTGCTGGTGGTGGACTTGGAGCGTCTGGCCAGAGGCAATGGGGCGGACCAGGCGTACATCAGCCAGGTCTTTCAATTTTCCGGCGCAAAAATCATCACCCCGCTGAAGGTGTACGATCCCAGCAACGAGTTCGACGAGGAGTATTTTGAATTCGGCCTGTTCATGAGCAGGCGGGAGTACAAGACCATCAACCGCCGCCTGATCCGGGGGCGGGAGAGCTCGGCCTCCGAGGGGAAGTACATCAGCAGCATCGCCCCCTACGGGTACAAAAAGGTGAAGCTGCCCCATGAGAAGGGCTTCACCCTGGAGCCCCACCCGGAGGAGGCCCCCGTGGTCCAAAGGATATTCTCCCTGTTTCTGGAACAGGCTGGAACCAAGGTCATTGCCAACCACCTCAACGACCGGGGCGTCCCCACCCGGCACGGCGGCCTGTGGACCTATTCCACCATCTCCAACATCCTCACCAACCCTGTCTACATGGGGAAGATACGCCGGGGGTGGAGGCAGCAGATCAGGCGGATGGAGCAGGGCCGGGTGGTTAAACACTATAAGCAGCACAAAAATGTGGAGGACTATCGGCTGTTCGACGGCCTTCACCCCGCCCTGATCTCCGAGGAGCAGTTCGCCCGGGCCCAGGAGATCCGGGCGGGCCGCCAGCCCAGCGCCAAGGTGCGGGATGAATTTGTCCTGCAAAACGCCTTTGCCGGACTGCTCTACTGCGGCGTCTGCGGAAAGCGGGTGGGACGCACCACCCAGTCGGCCCGGCGGGGGGGCGGGTCCCGGCTGAAGTGCGTCAACATGCGGGCTTGCCGCAACGCCAGCGCGGACTACGGCGTGGTAGAGCGGGAGATCATCACCGCCCTCCGGAGCTGGCTGGAGGGCTACCGGGTGCGGATTGAGGCCGCTGGCTTTGCCCAGGACGTGGCGGAGCAAAAGGCCCTCCAGGCCCAGCACAGCGCGGAGCTGGCCCGGCTGGAGCGGCAGCTGGACAACGCCTTCGACCTGGTGGAGCAGGGGGTGTACACCCTGGAGGTGTTCCAGGCCAGGCGGGAGAAGCTGAACGCCTCCATGGCCCGGGAAAAAGCGCAGCGGGACCGCGCCCGGGCGGCGGCGGAGCGGCTGGAGTCCGCCCAGTCCTTCCAGTCGCGGCTGGTCCCCCAGACCGAGCAGCTCTTGGAAAGCTACGAGCAGATGACAAATCAAGAGCGGAACGAGCTGCTGAAGGCTGTGCTGAAGAGAATTGAGTATAAAAAGGGGGCTGATGGAAGGATCGAAATCGACCTGTACCCCAGGCTTCCCCAGCTTTAGGGAGGGACTGATTCAATCCGCAAAGACCCGCGGACCTATTTCATCAGTGCGCCCTTAAAGCCTTGCTGGCATCATGATTCCACACATGTTCTGGTGGATGATCCCACCAGCGGCTACGGAATCTATGTGGGGCGGATGCTCCGACAGTGTGGTATGGCCAACGCGCTTGAAAACGGATAAACGGTTTCAAGGCGGGCTTTGCCCGCCGGCGCGGGAAATGCGCCGCGCACCGGTTATGAGGTCCGCCGCGGAACTGAAACGGGGCCTTTGCCTGTTTCCGGCTGCGGAAATGATAACACACTGTAATTTTCCAAAATTGTGATTCCAAAACCCGGTCGGAGATCGTATTCGACAGCGGATGTCGAAGAAAACTTTGGTAAAATGTGGAAAACCATCTTGCCATCTGGGGGAATCTGTGGTATTTTAAGAGTATACCAAATATTGGTAAAAACTGGTTGTTAATCCACAGGTCATGGACCGGAAAGGAATAGGAACATGAGCGATAAGAAGAAGATCGTGTTGGCGGACGCGTCGGAGGAATTTCGTCAAATGCTGGCGGATATGATCCAGGAGGAGGCCGACCTGACCGTATGCGCCCAGACGGACAGCGGGGACGGGCTGCTGGATCTGGCGGCCGTCCACAGGCCGGATGTGGTCATCATGGACCTGATGCTGACCGGGGCGGACGGGCTCGACGTGCTGGACGAGCTGAGCGAGATGGGGGAGAAGCGGCCCCGCACCCTGGTGCTGTCCTCCTTCAACAACCCCTCCATTGCCGGACAGGTGGTCCAGCGGGGCGGCGACTACTGTATGCTCAAGCCCTGCCGCCTTCAGTCGGTGATCGACCGGGCCAAGGAGCTGGCGTCGGGCCGTTCGGGGGCGCAGATCCAGGAGGAGACCAATACCCGCGATCTGGAGCGGCAGGTCACCGCCATCATCCACGAGATCGGCGTGCCCGCCCACATCAAGGGCTACCAGTACCTGCGGGAGGCCATCGGCCTGGCCGTGGCGGACATGGAGATCATCAACGCCGTGACCAAGGTATTGTACCCTGCGGTGGCCAAGAAATTCGGCACCACCGCCAGCCGGGTGGAGCGGGCCATCCGCCACGCCATCGAGGTGGCCTGGGACCGGGGAGACCTTGAGACCCTGCAAAAATATTTCGGCTACACCGTGTCCAACGCCAAAGGCAAGCCCACCAACAGTGAATTTATCGCCATGATCGCCGATTTCCTCTCCCTGGGCGGGGCCGCCCCGGCGTGAGCAGAATAAAAAGAGGGCTGTGCCGGACGGCACAGCCCTCTCCCATTTGGGTCAAAGCCGGAACTCGTACTCCAGCTTGTCCACGGTCCAGTCCTTGATGACTTCAGCGTAATAGGCGCACTCCTTCCGGCTCACCGCCACGTCCAGGCTGCGGTAGTTGCCGCACTCGTAGGGGCTCTGCCCCGGCATCTCCTTATCCCAGGCGGCGGCCTCCACAAAGGTGCGCTTCAGCAGCTCCACAATGCCCTCCAGAGGCAGCTTGGCCTCATCGAACAGCACGTAGAACCCGGTCTGACACCCCATGGGGCCGAAGTAGACCACCGCGTCCTTCTCGGGGCTGTTGCGCAGGATGGTGGCCACAATGTGCTCCAGGGAGTGGAGGGCGGAATTGCTGAGCAGGTCGTCGGTGTTGGGCCGGCGGAAGCGCAGGTCCAGGGTGACCACCGTGCCGTCCCGGCGGGATAGGTACATCCCCGGCTGGAGCCGGGTGTGGTCGATGGAAAAACTGGCGATTCGTTCCATTTTTATCACTCCTTCATGTTCATGGCCGCCGCCAGAGCCCGGTTCAGGATGTCCACAGCGGCGGGCAGGTTGGCTTGGTACTCCTCGTACTGGGAGGGGTGGAACAGGTGGTCGGACACCACCCGGATACAGCGGAAGGGCACGCCGCTGCGCAGGCACACCTGGGCGGCTGCGGCGGCCTCCATGTCGCACACCAGGGCGTTGAACTGGTCCCGGATGCGGGCGGCCCGGTCCAGGTCCCGGCCGAACCAGTCCCCGCTGGCGGCCACGCCGGGGAGGGCGTCAAACCCGGCGGCGGTGAGCCGCTCCAGGGTCTCCTTCACCCCGGCGCAGGGCAGCTCCACCCGCTCCAGCACGGGGACCAGCCCCGGGGGATCGCCGAATACGTCTAGATCGTGCTGGACGCAGTGGGTGACAGCCACAACGGCGCCGGCGGGCAGGTCCCGGAAGCAGCCGGACACCCCTGCGTTCCAGATCTCCTCCGGGGCAAAACGGTCGATGAGGTGCTGGGCGGCCAGGGCCGCGTTCACCTTGCCTACCCCGCATACGCACACGATGAGATCCCCCGGCAGGCGGCGCAGGGTCAGCCCCGCGCCGTTTTCCACCAGCTCGCCCCCCTGAAAGGGCGGGGCGGTCTCTTTGTGCATGGCAAAAATAACCGCTCTCATGGCTCAATGCTTGGCGGACAGCAGGCCGGCCCGCACGTCCCACAGCTTCTGGGACAGGTCCACATAGTAGTTATGAGGGTACTCGAACCGCTTCACCTCGTCCCACAGGCTGTCCACCTCCCGCTGGCAGTAGGCCCGGGACTGCTGGATGGTGGGGATCTGGTACACCAGCCGTCCGCCCTGGAAGATGGGCGCCAGCAGTGGACGGGCGGTGAGGTCGGACACGGTTTTCCGCTTCCAGGTGGCCTCCGGGTCGAACAGCTCCAGGGGCTGGGTGAAGTCGGGCCGCTCGTCGTGGACGCAGATATAGTCCGCCATGGCCTTCCCCGTGGCATTGGAGAACAGGCGGTACACCCGCTTGAAGTGGGGCAGGGTGACCTTGGCGGCGTTCTCGCTGATCTTGATTTTCGGGGTGATGGAGCCGTCCTCCTCCTCGATGGCGGCCAGCTTGTACACGCCGCCGAACACCGGCTCGCTCTTGGAGGTGATGAGCCGCTCGCCCACGCCGAAGGCGTCGATCTGCGCCCCCTGGGTGAGCAGATCCCGGATAATATACTCGTCCAGGGAGTTGGAGGCCACGATCTTAATACCCGGCAGCCCCGCGTTGTCCAGCATTTTCCTGGCCCGCTTGGACAGGTAGGTCAGATCGCCGGAGTCGATGCGGATGCCGCCGGAGGTGATGCCCAGCTCCCGGAACACCTTGATGGCGTTGGGCACGCCGGAGTGGAGGACGCTGTAGGTGTCCACCAGCAGGGTGGCGGCGTCGGGGTAGACCTGGCAGTAGGTCTTGAAGGCGGTGTACTCGTCGGGGAACATCTGCACCCAGGAGTGGGCCATGGTGCCGGTGGCGGGGGTGCCGTAGAGCTCGTCCGCCATGGCGCAGGCGGTGCCCCCCGCCCCGGCGATATAGCTGGCCCGGGCCCCCAGCACGGCGCCGTCCGCCCCCTGGGCCCGGCGGGAGCCGAACTCGGACACCATGCGGCCTCCGGCGGCCCGGACGATGCGGTTGGACTTGGTGGCAATGAGGGACTGATGGTTCAGGGCCAGCAGGATATAGGTCTCTACAAACTGGGCCTGGATGGCGGGGGCCCGGACGGTGAGAATGGGCTCCCGGGGGAAGATGGGGGTGCCCTCGGGGACGGCCCAGATGTCGCCGGTAAAGTGGAAATCCTTCAGGTACTCCAGAAATTCCGGGGAGAAGCAGCCCTTGCCCCGGAGGTACTCAATGTCCTCCTGGTCGAAGTGGAGGTCCTGGATATAGCGGACGACCTGCTCCAGCCCCGCCGCGATGGCGAAGCCGCCCCCGTCAGGGACGCTGCGGAAAAACACGTCGAAGTAGCAGATCCGATCCTTCAGCCCGGTCTGGAAGTAGCCGTTGCCCATGGTCAGCTCGTAAAAGTCGGTGAGCATGGTATAGTTCATGTCGCGCTTCATGGAGAAAATCCCTCCCTGTCGATGGTAGCTCATATTATATGCTGTCTTGACAGTAAATGCAATCCCCAAAGTGCTTTAAGAACCTGTATTCACAGCCGAGACCGCCGGATGATCCAGGGATTTTTCCCACAGGCAAGGCAGATTTTTTCAGGAATCATTGGGTTTATTTCCGAAAATTGAACGCCCCATGCTGGGAAAAGACCCGGCTGGACGGTGAATTAAGGTTGTGAATACAGGTTCTTAAATAGGGGGCGGCCGTCCGGCGCGCAGGGCCCCGTTTTTGTCCGGAGGGATTTTTTGAAAATAGAGTTGATAAATTTCCCGAGGCGTGATAAAATAACTGCGGCCTGTGAGCGCCTCGGCGCAAGGTAAGGCCGCGCTAGTTGGGGAGATAGCGGTGCCCTGTACCTGCAACCCGCTACAGCAGGGATGAATCCCGGCCCCCGGAGGCAGACTGTGCCGCCTGCCCCATATAAGCAGCGATGATGGATCGGTCCCGCGCAACGCTCACCCGTGAACCGTGTCAGGCGGGGAACCGAGCAGCACTAAGCGGACCTGGGCGTGTGCCGCGGGCCCGCCGATCCTGAGCCGGCTGTATGGGTAACGGGTATATGCTGTCCTTCAAAGGCCGGTGCGCGGTCTTATCTTACGCCGAAGCGCGAGCGTAGGCTGGCAGGCCCGGATGGACCGAAGCGAGGACGGGCGCAGGCCCGCGCAGCGTTGCAACAGCGCTGCGCATTTCTTTTTATTGAGGTGAAGCCCATGTACCAGGCCCTGTACCGCAAGTGGCGCTCCAAAACCTTTGACCAGGTGGTGGGCCAGGACCACGTTACCCAGACCTTGAAGCGTCAGGTGGCCGCGGGGCGGCTGTCCCACGCCTATCTGTTCACCGGAACCCGGGGGACGGGCAAGACCTCCTGCGCCAAGCTGCTGGCCCGGGCGGTAAACTGTGAGAACCCCCAGGACGGCAACCCCTGCAACGCGTGCCCCGCCTGCCGGGGCATCCTCAACGGGTCCATTTTGGACGTGCTGGAGCTGGACGCCGCCTCCAACAACGGGGTGGACGACATCCGGGCCATCCTGGACGAGGCGGTGTACACCCCGGCCACAGTGAAAAAACGGGTGTATATCATCGACGAGGTGCACATGCTGTCCAACCAGGCGTTCAACGCCCTTTTGCAGATATTGGAGGAGCCGCCGGAGCACCTGATGTTCATCCTGGCCACCACTGAGGTCCACAAGGTGCTGGCCACCATCAAGAGCCGGTGCCAGCAGTTCGCCTTCAAGCGCATCCACCCCGGGGACATCGCCGCCCACCTGCTTCACATATCCGGGGAGGAGGGAATTCAGCTCTCCGGCGGCGGCGCGGCCCTCATCGCCCGGCTGGCCGACGGAGGTATGCGGGATGCCCTGTCCCTGCTGGACCAGTGCGCCGGGAGCGGGGAGGCGGTGGACGAGGAGCGGGTTTTGTCCTGCCTGGGGCTTGCGGGCAACTTGGAGGCCGCCGCCCTGCTGGAGAGCGCCGCAGGGGGGGACCTGGCCACCGCCCTGGAGCGGCTGGACGGCCTCTACGCCAACGGCAAGGAGATGACGGCCCTGGCGGGGGAGCTGTCCGCCCTGGTCCGGGACCTGCTGGTGCGCAAGACCGCCCCCAGGGCCGGGTCCGCCCTGATGACCGGCGGCTTTGACGGGGAGACCCTGAAAAGGCTGTCCGCCCGGTTTGACACCGCCCGGCTGGCCCAGATGCTCAACCGCCTCCAGCGCACGGCGGCGGACCTGGCCCGGTCGGCCAACCGCCGGACCGATATGGAGCTGTGCTTGGCCGCCCTGTGCGACCCGGCCTTGGACCCCTCTCTGGCGGGGTTGGCCGCCCGGGTGGCCCGGCTGGAGCAGGGGGCCGCCGACCCTGGGCCCGCCTGCGGACAGGCGCCCGCCCCAGGGCAGGAGGCGCCTCCCGTCCCCAAACGGGAGACGCCTCCCAGGGAGGAGGCCGTGCCCTGGGAGGAGCCTCCGCTTCTGGAGGAGCCCCCCTTGGGGGATATGGACGCGCCTGCCTGGGAGGAGCCTGAGCCCGCTCCCAGGGCCCGCCCCGCCGGGGAGGCCCCGAAGCCTCAGCCCCAGGCCCAGCGGGCCCCGGCCGCGCCGGAACCGGCGGAGGAAAAACCCTCCCCCGTCCCCCAGCCGGACGCGCCCGGCTGGCCGGGGTGGCCCGCTTTCCGGGACCAGCTCAAGGGGCTTTTGCCGGTGAGCGACTACAGCTTCATCAGCAGCTCCGCCATGGCGGAGGGGCGCTTTGACGGCCACAGGCTCACCCTGTGGGTGGCCAACGATTTTTTGCGGCAGCAGCTCAGCCGCCCGGAGATCAGCCGGCCCATGGCGCAGCTGTGCCGAACCCTCACCGGCGCGGCCCAGCCGGTGAACGTTCAGGTGGGTCAGGCCCCGGCGGAGAGCGCGCCGCCGCCCGCCGGGGGAGCCATCGACCCCCTGGAGGCGTTTTTAGTTCAGGGTGGGAGCAATATCATCGTTGAATAAACCGGGAAAACCGGGGCCCCCGCAAAGCCGTCTTTTGGCCTTGTGGGGAGAGAAGGGGCGGCGGAAGCGAGGGACATGAAGCTTGCCCCGACGACATAAGGAGGCAGACAAATGGCAAAGGGATTTAACAGCCGCGGTATGGGCGGCATGGGCGGGAATATGAACAATATGATCCGTCAGGCCCAGAAGATGCAGCAGGACATGCTCAAGGCCCAGGAGGAGCTGGAGAACAAGACCTATGAGGCTGCCGCCGGGGGCGGCGTGGTGTCCGCCACCGTGTCCGGCAAGAAGGAGCTGGTGGCCGTGGCCATCGACCCGGAGGCGGTGGACCCGGAGGACGTGGAGATGCTCCAGGACCTGATCGTGGCCGCCGTCAATGAGGCGCTGCGCAAGGCCAATGACGACGCCGCCAGCCAGATGTCCAAGCTGACGGGCGGACTGAATCTCCCCTTCTGAGTCCATGGAGATGCGCAGCAGCACCCTGGGTTACCTGGAAAACGCCCGGGGAGAATACCTGATGATGCACCGGGTGAAGAAAAAGGCGGATGTGAACAAGGACAAGTGGATCGGCGTGGGCGGGCACTTTGAGGACGGCGAGAGCCCCGACGAGTGCTTCCGCCGGGAGGTGCTGGAGGAGACGGGCCTCACCCTCGCCAGCTTTCGCTTTCGGGGTGTGGTCACCTTTCTCAACGACGACGGCCAGGGGGAATACATGTACCTGTTCACCGCCTCGGACTGGACGGGAGAGCCGGACATGGACTGCGACGAGGGCGACCTGGAATGGGTGCCAAAGGAGAAGGTGCCCGGCCTGCCCGTCTGGGAGGGGGACAAAATCTTCCTCAAGCTGCTGGCTCAGGACGCGCCGCCCTTCCTGCTCACCCTGGAATACCGGAACGACAGGCTGGTCCGGGCCGTGCTGGACGGCGAAAATTTAAGCGTCTGAGCCGCGGCGCACAGCGGCGAAGCGTCATAACATTTAAGTGATTTGCAAGGAGATGCGTACCCTATGAAATTTTCCGAAATGCCCTATGAGCGCCCGGACCTAGAGGCGGTAAAGGCGCGGCTGTCTGATTTCACCGCCCGGCTGAAGGGGGCGGACAGCTATGGTGAGGCCAAGGCCGTTTTCCTGGAGAAGGAGGAGACCGACCGCCGGGTGGAGACCCAGGCGACGCTGGCCCAGGTGCGCAACACCATCGACACCCGGGACCAGTTCTACGACGGCGAGGTGAATTTCTGGAACGCCGCCATCCCCGAGCTGGAGGAGTACGAGCAGGCGTGGAAGCTGGCCATGCTGGAGTCCCCCTTCCGCGGGGAGTTTGAGGCGGAGTACGGCAGCCTGATGTTCCTCAACACGGAGATCGCCTTGAAAACCTTCTCCCCGGACATTGTCCCCCAGCTCCAGCGGGAGAACGACTTGACCCAGGAATACCAGAAGCTGATCGCCTCCGCCCAGATCCCCTTTGAGGACGGGGTGTACACCCTCTCCCAGATGACGCCTTTCCAGAATGACCAGGACGATAAGCGCCGTCTGGCGGCATGGAAGGCCGTGGGCGGATGGTTCAAGGAGCACCAGGGTGATTTGGACCGCATTTACGACCAGCTCACCCACCTGCGGGACGAGATGGGCAGGAAATTGGGCTGCGAGGGGTACACCACCCTGGGCTATTACCGCATGGGCCGCAACTGCTATACCAGGGAGGACGTGGAAAAATTCCGCGCCGCCGTGCGGGAGCACCTGGTTCCCCTGGCGGACCGAATTTTCCGGGCGCAGGCCGGGCGCATCGGCGTGGAGTATCCCTTGAGCTACGCCGACAACGCCCTAAAGTTCCGCTCGGGCAACCCCCGGCCCCAGGGGACGGCGGAGGATATCCTGGCCCAGGGCATGAAATTCTACGGTGAGCTGTCCCCGGAGACGGCGGAGTTCTTCCGCACTATGCTGGACAACGAGCTGATGGACGTGCTGTCCACCGAGGGCAAGGCGGGGGGCGGCTACTGCACCTCCATCCCGGCGTACAAGGTGCCCTTTATCTTCGCCAATTTCAACGGAACCCAGGGGGATGTGGAGGTGGTCACCCACGAGGCGGGCCACGCCTTCGCCTGCTGGATGAACCGGGACCGGGTGCCCGCCAGCTATGTCTGGCCCGGCATGGAGGCCTGCGAGGTCCACTCCATGTCCATGGAGTTCATGGCCTGGCCCTGGGCGGAGGGTTTCTTTGGCCCGGACACCAAAAAGTTCCTGTACAGCCACCTGTCCGGGGCGCTGACCTTTATCCCCTACGGCACTTTGGTGGACCACTTCCAGCATGAGGTGTACGCCAACCCGGACATGACCCCCGCCCAGCGACACGCCAAGTGGAAGGAGCTCCAGCGGGTTTATATGCCCTGGATGAAGCTGGACGGGGATATCCCCTTCTTCTCCGAGGGGGAGGCGTGGCAGCGCCAGAGCCACATCTACTGCTCCCCCTTCTACTATATCGACTACTGCCTTGCCCAGACGGTGGCGCTGGAATTCTGGGCGCTGCTGCAAAAGGACCGTGGGCTGGCCTGGGAGAAGTATATGGCCTACACCCGCCAGGGGGGCAGCCGCACCTTCACCGACTTGCTGAAAAACGCCGGACTGGACAGCCCCTTCGACGAAAAATGCCTGCGCACGGTGTGCGAGACCGCCAGCGCATGGCTGGACGGCGCGGGAGGCCAGGGCGTGGAGGGGTGATGTCCCCGCCCCAAGAGGCCGTTGCAGCTTGTAAAACAAGCGCCCTCCCCAAGGCTGGGGAGGGCGCTTTTCGTCAGGGGGAATCCGTCACTTCTGTCACGGTGAGCACGCCGTCCTGGACGGTGAAGCGCACCTCCAGCCCGGCGAAGCCGAAGCCGTACACCCGCCGGGGGTCCTCCTGGTAGGGAGGGCGGGGGTCCTGGGCCAGCACCCCCAGCAGCGCCGTCCGGCGTCCGGCCGGCACCCGGTCCAGCAGGGCGGGGGGGAAGTCCACCGCCAGCGCTTCCGCCGGGGCCGCCCCGGCGAAGCCCCCCGCCGCCCCGGGGCGGCAGTCGGCGTAGGGGAGGTAGGGCTTGATATCCAGGATGGGGGTGCCGTCCACCAGGTCCGCCCCGGACACGTGGAGCAGCGGGCCCTGGGCTGTGTCCAGCTCCACCCCCACCAGCCCCACGCAGGACAGCCCGATGGGGTTGGGCCGGAAAGGGGATCGGGTGGCGAACACCCCCACGCGCTGATTGCCCCCCAGCCGGGGCGGCCGGACGGTGGGCGACCAGCCCTCCCGGCGGGCCTGGGAGAACTCCCAGATGAGCCACAGGTGGGAGAAGCCCTCGATGCCCCGCAGGGCCTCCGGGACCCGGTAGGGGGGCTCAAACACCACCGCCGCCCGCAGCTCCTCCACCAGCCCCGCCTGCCTGGGCACGCCGAACTTGGTGGCGAAGTCGGAGCGGATATGGGCGATGGGCTCCATCAGTCCACGCTGGGGCTGGCCCGCATGGCCAGGATGGTCCTGCCGATGAGCTCGTCCAGCTCCCAGCCCAGCATGGCCGCGCCCTGCTCGATGACCTCCCGGGAGCACCCGGCGGCGAACTTTTTGTCCTTGTACTTCTTCTTCACCGACTTGACCTCCAAATCAGATACGCTCTTGGAGGGCCGCATGAGGGCCGCCGCGCCGATGAGGCCGGTGAGCTCGTCCACAGCGAAGAGCACCTTTTCCATCTGGTGCTCCGGCCGGATGTCCACGCACTGTCCGTAGCCGTGGCTGGCGGCGGCGCGGATCATGGCCGGGTCGATGTCCCGGGCCTCCATCAGCTCCTGGCTTTTGACACAGTGCTGGTCGGGCCACTGTTCAAAGTCCAGGTCGTGGAGGATGCCCACCGCCTCCCAGAAGTCCGCGTCCTGGCCGAAGCCCAGCTCCTGGGCGAACCAGCGCAGAACGTCGCCCACGGTGCGGGCGTGTTTGCGGTGGAAGCCGCCCTCGTTGAATTCACACAGAAGGTCCCAGGCCTGTTCCGGGGTAGGGATCATGTCAAACAGCTCCTTTTCCAATGATTTAGTGAAATCATATACCTGTTTTCCCCTGATTGTCAAACCTATTTTTTCCCGTCGGGACGGGAAAGGGGAAGCCCTGCGGGGCGGCGTGAAAAATCCTCATATTTTGCGGTTGACATTGGGCGCGTTTTCACATATAATAGACCTGTTAAAGCCATCGTCAATGGCCCTTAAAGCATCCTGGAAAAAGCCGGATGTTTCGGAGGGAGGGAAAATAGATGTCCGAAGTTCATGTCCGCGAGGGCGAGTCTCTGGAGAACGCACTGAAGCGCTTTAAGCGCAGCTGCGCCAAATCCGGCGTGCTGGCCGAAGTGCGCAAGCGCGAGTATTACGACAGCCCCAGCGTCAAGCGCCGCAAGAAGAGCGAGGCGGCCCGGAAGAACCGCAGCAAGAAGTTCTACTAAGAGATGAAAAGCAGCGCCCCTGGGGCGCTGCTTTTTCGTACCCAGGCGGAAAGGGGGCCGTGTTACAGCGGCGCGCCCTCCGCGTTGAACAGCGGGAGCTTTTCCAGGAAGAGGATGTCCTCCCGCTTGGCGGCGTCTCCCTCAGCCAGGATGGCCATGCGGCCCACCACGACGCCGCCCGCCTGCTCCACCAGGCTCTCCACCGCTGCCAGCGACCCGCCGGTGGAGATCACGTCGTCCAGGATGAGGACGCGCCTGCCCTTCATCTTTTTGGCGTCCGCTCCGTCCATGTACAGCTTCTGCTCTCCCTTGGTGGTGATGGAGCGGTCCACCGCCTCAAACACGCCGTCCATGTACAGCTTGGGGGCCTTGCGCACCAGGAAGTAGCCGTTCCGGCCGCTCTGGCGGGCCATCTCGTGGACCAGGGGGATGGCCTTGGCCTCCGGGGCCACCATGCAGTCGAACTCCGGGGCGATCTTCAGCAGGTCCCGGGCGCAGGCGCAGGTGAGCTCCACGTCGCCGAAGATGACGAAAGCGCCGATCATCACGTCGTCGCTGATGGGGCACAGGGGGAGCTGGCGGGTGAGGCCCGCCACGTGCATTTCATAGGTCATGACAGCTCATCTCCAGTTTGAAAAGTATACGAACCTCATTATACTATCTTCACCGCCCGTTGTCAAAATTGAATGAAAGTTTTTGGAAAAAGAAAAAACTGTAGAATTTTGGGAGAAACTGTGATATCATGATAGACGCAACTCAATATCTTTCGGTATAATCGGGGTGAAATGGGTCCCGAGTCTCTACCGCCAACCTATTTGGCCGCTACCGAAAACAGAACAGGCGCGGAAATTCTTTTCCGGGCCGGTTTTGCTTTTTCGTTCCGATTTTGCCGGGGAAATTCTGGAGAGGGAGTTTTTTATGGAAAATATCTTTAAGCTGAAGGAGAACGGCACCACGGTGCGCACCGAGATCGTGGCCGGGCTCACCACGTTCATGACGATGGCCTACATCATCGCCCTGAACCCCAACCTGCTCACCAACTTTGACGTGGGCTCCGCCCTGTGGAACGGTGTGTTCATGGCCACCTGCATCGCCTCCGCCATCGCCATGTTCTGCATGGCCTTCCTGGCCAACAAGCCCTTTGCCCTGGCCCCCGGCATGGGTCTGAACAGCTTCTTCGCCGTGGTGGTGGCCAACATCGCCGCCGCCACCGGCCTGACCTACGTGGCCAGTTTCCAGACCGCCCTCATCATCATTCTCATCGAGGGCATCGTGTTCATCGTGCTGTCCGTCCTCAACGTCCGGGAGAAGATCGTGGACGCCATCCCCCTGGGTGTCCGGCTGGGCATCGCCCCCGCCATCAGCCTGATGCTGATGAACATCGGCCTGGGCTCCAACGCGGGTATCATGGGCGGCAAGGTGCTGGGCGAGGTGGTTGACGGCCAGCTGGCGGAGGAAACCATTGCCTACACCTCTCAGCCCTTCTACGTCATGCGGGACTTTTTCGGTGCGCTGACCCCCAATGTGATCCAGAAAAATATGACGGGCTGGGGCGCCGACTACGGCGCGCTGGTGCTCACCGTGGTCACCATGTTCGTGGGCCTGTTCGTCATCGTCATCCTGGCCAAGAAGGGCGTGAAGGCCGCCGTGCTGCTGGGTATGCTGGCAGCCTCCATCGTGTACTGGGCGGGCTCCTTCGCCTTCCTGCACACCAACCCCTTTGAGTCTCTGTCCACCGCCTCCTTCCTGCCCCCCGTCAAGGACATGGTGGACACCACCCTGTTCAAGTTCAACTTCGCCGGGCTGGCCGAGGTGGGCTGGTTCACCGTCATCACCCTGGTTATCACCTTCTGCATGATCGACATGTTCGACACCATCGGCACCCTGGTGGGCACCGCCTCCCAGGTGGGCATGGTGGATGAGAACGGCGGCATGCCCAAGATGCGGGAGGCCCTGCTGTCCGACGCCATTGGCACCGTGACGGGGGCCTGCACCGGCACCTCCACCGTCACCACCTTCATCGAGTCCACCGCCGGGGTGGAGGCGGGGGGCCGCACCGGCCTCACCGCCCTGACCACCGGGATCTTGTTCCTGGCCTGTATGTTCATCGCCCCGGTGGCCGCCGTGATCCCCGCCGCCGCCACCTCCTCCGCCCTGATCTATGTGGGCGTGCTCATGTTCAAGGGCCTGGCCAAGATCGACTTCAACGACATCGACCAGGTTCTCCCCGCCGCCCTGATGGTCATTGGCATGCCCATCTCCGGCTCCATCGGCCACGCCATCGGCCTGGGTATGATCGCCTACACCATCCTGAAGGTGTTCACCGGTCGGGCCAAGGACGTGTCCATCCTCACCTACGTGATCTCCGCCCTGTTCCTGGTGAAGTTTTTCCTCATCGTGTGACCGGAGAACGCCCCCCGCTGAGCCGGGGGGCGTTTTTCCGCCCCGCGCCTCTGGAGAGAAAAGGATTGTCAGCGGGGGCAAATCGTGATATAGTAGAAAAAACGGCTGAGAAAGAGGGGAAGCGGGGATGGCTGTCATTCAGCAGTTCCGCACCGCTGTGCGGGGGTTCAACCGCCAGGACGTGCAGGATTATATCGAGCAGTTGGCCGCCGTCCACCGGCAGGAGACGGCGGAGCTGCGAAAGCAGCTGGAGAAGTCGGACCGCCGTATCCAGGAGCTGGAGGAGACGGCGTCGAATATCGACGCCATGGCGGCGGAGCTGGCCCAGACCCGGACCGCTCTGGAGTCCGCCGACCAGATGGTGAGCCGCCTGCGGGGGGAGCTGTCCCAGGCGGACGCCAAGCTGTCCGTGGCGAAAAAGGAGATGGAGCGGCTTCAGACCCAGATCGCCGCGCTGGAGCCCCTGGCCGCCGGCTACCAGGAGATCCGGGACCGGGCGGCCAATGTGGAGCTGGACGCCCACCAGAAGGCCCAGGCGGCGGTGAACGAGGCCAAGACGGAGGTAGAGCGAATCCGCGGGGATACCAGGCGGTGGCTCAGCCAGGTGATGGAGGAGTACAGCACCCTGCGGTATGGGCTGGATGGGGTGCTGGAGCAGATCCAGATCCTGGCCAAGGAGCCGGAAAAGGTGGCGGAGCTGGACAAGACCGCCAAGAAGCTGCGGCTTCAGGGTGGACTGAAGTGAGCGCGGTGCGCTTGTACAGCGGCGAGCTGCCCCAGCGGCTGGCCCAGCTGCGGGCGGGGGAGCGGGTGCTGCTGTCAGGCGTGGTTTACACCGCCCGGGACGCCGCCCACAAGCGGATATTCCAGCTGCTGGACGAGGGCAAGCCCCTGCCCTTCCCGCTGGAGGGCGCGGTGATCTACTACGCCGGGCCCACGCCCGGCCAGCAGGGGATGGCGGTGGGGGCCTGCGGGCCCACCACGGCGGGGCGGATGGACCGATTCGCGCCCCGTCTGCTGGACTTGGGCCTGTCCGCCATGATCGGCAAGGGGGAGCGCAGCCAGGAGGTGGTGGACGCCATCGCCCGCAGCGGGGCCTGTTATTTCGCCGCCGTGGGGGGCGCCGGGGCGCTCATCGCCCGGTGCATCCAGGCGGCGGAGGTAATCGCCTTTGATGATCTGGGCTGTGAGTCCATCAAGCGCATGACGGTGCGGGACCTGCCCCTCACCGTGGCCGTTGACAGCCGGGGGAGCGACCTGTTCCGCCGGGGCCGTGCGGAATATCAGAGGGCGTAGGACCCACACCGCCCCGGAATGAGAGCCTGTATCCCCGCCGAAAATCTTCCGCCCAGCGGACGTTTTCGGGGATGGATACAGGTTCTTGCGCATGCTCCTCCCCTGGGAGAAAACTTAAAGAACAGAGTTTCGATTTTTGCTGGAATTTTCCGACCAGGTGTGCTAATATATTATATCGACTCTATAATGCCGCTCAGCGGCTGATTTTGAATGAGGTGAGCGCATTGACCCTTTGGATGGCGATTGTTTTGGGCCTGGTGCAGGGTGTGGCGGAGTTCCTGCCCATCTCCAGCTCCGGGCACCTGTCTCTGCTTCAGCATTTCTTCGGACTGGAGGAGATCGACGCCCTGTACAATATTCTCCTCCACTTCGCCACGCTGATCGCGGTATTCGTGGTGTACTGGCGGGATGTGGCCGATATGGTGGTGGAGTTTTTCCGCATGATCGGCTCCCTGTTTATTCGGGAGGAGGGGCGGACCCGGGGCAATCCCCCCGAGGCCCGGCGGATGGTGCTGCTGCTGATTTTGGGCACCCTGCCCCTGTTTCTGGTCCTGCCCTTCGACGACGCGGTGGAGGGCCTGGGGACCAATCCGGTGTTTGTGTCCGCCATGCTTCTGGTGACGGGGTGCATCCTGTTCCTGTCCGACCGCTACGGGGGCGGGCGGAAAACCGGCCGCACCGCCACTGTAAAGGACGTGCTGCTGGTGGGTGTGGCCCAGGGGGCGGCCACCATCCCCGGCCTGTCCCGCTCCGGCACCACCATCTCCGCAGGGATGGCCCTGGGCTTCGAGCGGAATTTTGCCGTGCGCTTCTCCTTCCTGCTGTCCCTGCCCGCCGTGCTGGGGGCCACCCTGCTGAAGGTGGTCAAGGTGGCACAGTCGGGGGAGTTCGATGTGGAGCTGCTCCCCATGTACATCACCGGCATGGTGGTGGCCGGGGTGGTGGGCTATTTCTCCATCTCCCTGGTGAAGCTGCTGGCCAGCAAGGGCAAGTTCGGCATGTTTGCCTACTACTGCTGGATCGCCGGGGCGGTTTCCCTGGCCGCCAGCTTCCTGCTCCCCATACTGGCCCCTGCGGCGCCCTAAAATAGGAGGATCTTCCCTATGGCTTCCACACAAAAGAAAACTTCAACTGCGGCGTCCGGGGGTTCCAAGAGCCGGTCCGGCGGCTCCCAGAGCGGCGGCAAGCGGGCCGCGCCCAAGTCCGGGAGCTCCTCCGGGACCAGGAGCCGCTCCTCCCGCAAGTCCGTTCCCCAGAAGAAGCCCTACCGCCGGGAGGTGGGCGGGGTGGTCTGCCTGCTGATGGCCCTGTTCGGGGCCATTGGCTATTTTAAGACGGAGGAAGGGGCGGTCATCGCCCTGTTCTGCGACCTGCTGAAGGGTCTGTGCGGCTACGGCTTTTACCTGGCCCCCCCTCTGCTTTTGGGGACGGCGGGTATTCTGCTGCTCCACCGGGGCCGTCCCGTCCGGCTGCGGGTGACGGGGGCGCTGAGCCTGCCGGTGCTGGCCGGGGCCCTGATCCATCTGTTCCTGTGCGCCGCTGAGTATGAGTGGGGCTGGGCCCTGCTGGGCCAGCTGTGGAAGGATGGCCGGGCGGCGGCCTGCGGCGGTGTGATGGGCGGCCTTCTGGCCATGGCGTTCCGCTTTGCCTTCACCACGGTGGGGGCTGTGGTCATCCTGGCGGTGCTCAGCGCGGCGGCGGCGCTGTGCGCCCTGCGGCTGGGTCCGGGGGACATCCTGGACTACCTCCGTGAGCAGCGGGAAAAGCGTCCGGCCTACGACCCGGCGGACTACCCGGAGCCGGAGCCCCGCAGACCCGCCCGGAGAGAGCCGGAGCCCGTCCCGTCCCGGCGGAAAAACGCCGCCATCGACATCCCGGTGGACGACGGCCCCCTGCTGGCGAAAAAGCCCACCACCCCTGTGACCACCGTGCGGAAAAAGTCCTTTTTTGACAGGGTGGCGGGGGTTGCGCCCCCGGGGCAGGAGGGGAAAGCCGCCTTTGAGGAGGAGGCCCCGGAGTACGAGGACGTGGCCGAGCTGCGCCCCATGCGGGAGCCTCCCCGCACACCCAAGCCGGGTCCTGCGGCCCCGCCGCCCGCGGCGGCGGACGAGCTGCCTCCCCCTCCGCCCACGCCGCTGGGGGAGGGCATGGCCCCAGCCCCCTCCGCCCGGGAGGAGCCGGTCCCTGTGGTCCGGGAGGACCCGGTGCCCCCGCCCGTCATCCGGGAGCCCGCCCCGCAGAAGCTGTCCAAGGAAGAGGAGCGGGCCCAGGTCCAGGCGGAGATGGCCCGGGAGATCGAGGCGGGCATGGAGCAGGATTCCCCCGCCTACCGCTACCCCCCCGTGTCCCTGCTCAACGAGGGGCGGGGCGGCAATGCCGCCGCTGCGGACGGAGAGCTTCACGCCAACCAGCAGCGCCTCCAGGACGCCCTTCAGTCCTTTGGAGTCAGCGCCCACATCGTCAACGTCATCCGGGGCCCCGCCGTCACCCGGTATGAGCTGGAGCTTGACCAGGGGGTGAAGCTCAACAAGATAACCAACCTGTCCGGAGATATCGCCCTGGCCCTGGGGGCTTCCGCCGTCCGGGTGGCCCCCATCCCCGACAAGATCTCCACCGTGGGCATCGAGGTGCCCAACCGGCAGGTGAGCCCGGTGTGCATCCGGGATGTGCTGGGGTCCAAGGCCTTTACCGACAGCCCCTCCAAGGTGTCCTTTGCCGTGGGCAAGGACATCAGCGGAAGCCCCATCGTGGGCAATATCGCCAAGCTGCCCCATATGCTCATTGCCGGCACCACCGGCTCGGGCAAATCGGTGTGCACCAACTCCCTGATTATCTCCCTGCTGTACAAGGCCACGCCGGAGGAGGTCCGCCTCATCATGGTGGACCCCAAAATGGTGGAGCTCAGCGTATACAACGGCATCCCCCATTTGCTCATCCCGGTGGTCACCGACCCGAAAAAGGCCGCCGGAGCCCTGCAATGGGCGGTGAGCGAGATGATGAAGCGGTATCAGAAGTTCTCCGAGGTGGGGGCAAAGGATCTGGCGTCCTACAACAACCACGCCAAAAAGCGGGAGGATCTGGAGTCCATGCCCCAGATCGTGGTGGTTATTGACGAGCTGGCCGACCTGATGCTGGTGGCGGCCAAGGAGGTGGAGGAGTCCATCTGCCGGGTGGCCCAGATGGGCCGGGCCTCCGGGATACACCTTGTCATCGCCACCCAGAGTCCCCGGGCCGACGTGATTACCGGCCTGATGAAAGCCAACATTCCCAGCCGCATCGCCTTTGCGGTGGCCTCCAGCCTGGAGTCCCGCATTATTCTGGATACCACCGGCGCGGAAAAGCTGGTGGGCAAGGGGGACATGCTGTACGGCCCCCTGGGACAGGACAAGCTGCGGGTCCAGGGCTGCTTCATCACCGAGGAAGAGGTGGCCAACGTGGTGGACTTCATCAAGGAGGGCGCCTGCGCCCAGTACGACGAGCAGGTGATGCACGAGATCGAGAAGAACGCCGAGGACAAGGACAAGGCCGCCAAGGGCGTGGGCGGTTCCGAGCCCGATGGGGGCGGCGATTATGACGAGCTGCTTCCCGCCGCCATCGACGTGGTGCTGGAGGTGGGACAGGCCAGCGTGTCCATGCTCCAGCGCAGGCTGAAGCTGGGATACGGGCGGGCGGCCCGCCTAGTGGATCAGATGGAGGAGAAGGGCGTGGTGGGCCCCTTTGAGGGCTCCAAGCCCAGGCAGCTGCTCATCACCAAGGAACAATGGGCCGAGATGCAGTACAAGCAGGACATGACCCCTGCCGTGCCCGACGAGCTCCCCTTTGAGGGGGACGCCATCTCCCAGGATGCCCCGCCCTTTGACATGGACGAGTGACAAAAAAGCACCCGAAAGGGTGCTTTTTTGCTGTGTATGGGCGAGATGCCGCCTGGGGGAGGGAATTTGCGGCGCTGGCCAGGGGAGAGCGAAACGCATGAAAAAGCCAGCCGTCTTTCAGACGGCTGGCTTTTGGTAAGCAATGAGCCGGAATTACTCGGCCACGTCGATGACGACGCCGGAACCCACGGTGCGGCCGCCCTCGCGGATAGCGAAGCGCAGGCCCTTCTCAATGGCGATGGGGGTAATCAGCTCCACGTTCATGTCCACGTTATCGCCGGGCATGCACATCTCAGTGCCCTCGGGCAGAGTGATAACGCCGGTCACGTCGGTGGTACGGAAGTAGAACTGGGGACGGTAGTTGTTGAAGAAGGGGGTGTGACGGCCGCCCTCGTCCTTGGACAGGACGTACACCTGGCCCACGAACTTGGTCAGGGGGAGAATGGAGCCGGGCTTGCACAGCACCTGGCCGCGCTCGATCTCGTCCTTGTTGACGCCGCGGAGCAGGCAGCCCACGTTGTCGCCGGCCTCCACATAGTCCAGGGTCTTGCGGAACATCTCCATAGAGGTGACCACGGTGCTCTTCTTCTCCTCGGTGAGGCCGACGATCTCAACGGTCTCGCCCGCCTTCAGCTGGCCGCGCTCCACACGGCCGGTGGCCACGGTGCCGCGGCCGGTGATGGTGAACACGTCCTCAACGGGCATCAGGAAGGGCAGGTCGGCCTTGCGGTCGGGAGTGGGGATGTAGCTGTCAACAGCGTCCATCAGCTCCTTGATGCAGGCAAAGTCAGCGTCGTCCACGTTGCCGGACTCGCTGGTCAGGGCGTTCAGAGCGGAACCCTTGATGATGGGGATGTCGTCGCCGGGGAACTCGTAGCCGGACAGGG
>ERZ779629.230-NODE-230-length-24896-cov-8.367538_pt1 | contig 24896 bp, 18 predicted proteins | sample MGYA00514192_ERZ779629 | MGnify/ENA primary metagenome ERZ779629 (study PRJEB29562, sample SAMEA4376709) | mouse gut metagenome | isolation source: Cecum | study: EMG produced TPA metagenomics assembly of the A DSS colitis mouse model was used to assess the... | reverse complement strand
TCTGGCGGGGGATGTTCTCCTTCAGCTTCTCGCAGATCCGCCGGGCCCGCTTGTAGGCCTTCTCCCGGTGGGCGATGAAGCTCAGCGCGTCCACCTGGTCCCCGTTGAGCAGCAGGTCCACCTTCACCAGATCGGAAGGGCGGTACTCGTCCAGCTCGTAGTCCAGGGAGGCGTAGCCCCTGGTCTTGGCCTTCAGCGTGTCGAAAAAGTCGTAGATGATCTCGTTCAGCGGCATGAGATACCGAATCTCCACCAGATTGGTGTCCAGGTACTGCATATCCTTGTACTCCCCCCGGCGGTCCTGGCACAGGGGCATAATGCTGCCCACGTAGTCCGGCGGGGAGATGATGGACACGTTGGCGTAGGGCTCCATGGCCTCCTTGATGGAGCCGGGATCGGGGTAGTTGTGGGGGTTGTCCACCCGCACCAGAGTCCCATCCGTTTTAGTCACCTCATAGATTACAGACGGTAATGTGGTAATCAGATCCAAATCGAACTCCCGCTCCAGCCGCTCCTGGATGATCTCCATGTGGAGCATCCCCAAAAAGCCGCAGCGGAACCCGAAGCCCAGGGCGATGGACGATTCCGGCTCGAAGGACAGGGAGGCGTCGTTCAATTGCAGTTTTTCCAGGGCGTCCCGCAGGTCGGGATATTTGGAGCCGTCCTCGGTGTACACGCCGCAGTACACCATGGCCTGGACGGGGCGGTAGCCGGGCAGGGGCTCCGGTGTGGGCCGGGCCGACTCGGTGATGGTGTCGCCCACCCGGGTGTCCTTCACCGTCTTGATGGAGGCGGTGAACCAGCCCACCTCTCCGGCGGACAGCTCTGGGGCGGATTCCATGCCCAGGGGGCGCAGGTAGCCGCAGTCCAGCACGCTGTACTGGGCCCCGGAGGCCATCAGCCTCACCTGCATCCCCGGCCGGATGGTCCCCTCCATCACCCGGAAGTAGACGATGACCCCCAGATAGGGGTCGTATTGGCTGTCAAAAATCAGGGCTTTCAGGGGCGCGGCGGGGTCTCCGGCGGGGGCGGGCACGTTGTGCACGATGTCCTCCAGCACCGCCGGGATGTTGACGCCCTGCTTGGCGGAGATCTCCGGCGCGTCCAGGGCGGGCAGGCCGATGATGTCCTCAATCTCGTGCTTCACCCGCTCCGGGTCGGCGGCGGGCAGGTCGATTTTGTTCAGCACCGGGCGGATCTCCAGGTCGTGGTCCAGGGCCAGATAGGTGTTGGCCAGGGTCTGGGCCTCCACCCCCTGGGCGGCGTCCACCACCAGCACCGCCCCCTCGCAGGCGGCCAGGGACCGGCTCACCTCATAGTTGAAGTCCACGTGGCCTGGGGTGTCGATGAGGTTGAGGCAGTAGGTCTGGCCGTCGGCGGCCTTGTAGTCCATGCGGACGGCCCGGGCCTTGATGGTGATGCCCCGCTCCCGCTCCAAATCCATGTTGTCCAGCAGCTGGGACTCCATCTGCCGCTGCTCCACCGCCCCGCAGATTTCGATCATCCGGTCGGACAGGGTGGATTTGCCGTGGTCGATGTGAGCAATGATGGAAAAGTTCCTGATTCTGGATTGTTCTGTCATGTATTCAAACCTCCGTGGGGAAAGTCCGCCCCGCCTGCGGCGGGCCTCACGCGCCCTGCTCCAGCTGGTCCTGCCAGCTGTACAGCGCGTCGTAGTCATAGCTGGTCACAAACTGGCGCAGCTCGTCCAGCTGGCTCTTGTAGTGCTCCGGCCAGATCCGCCAGTCCCCGTTAATCATCCCCTGGGCCGTCTGCCGGGTCACCTGGGAGGAACAGTGGACATGGTCGGTATAGTATTCCAGATTGGTGGTGGTCCAGCGGTCGTTGAGGAAGCTGTACACGCACACGTTGTCATAGGCCAGCAGCCGCCCCCACGCGTACTCCAGGGCGGTGAGGATGGCCTCTGTGGTTCCCTCCCGCTGGGCTTTGTCCCAATAGAGGATGCTGTAGGGGGGAAACCAGATTTTGAACTGGGTGTCCGGGTGGTCCTCCACCCAGGAGCACACCAGGTCCATGTTGGTCCGGGCGTCCTCCAAAAAGGAATTGGCGGGCAGAGGCTCGCTGACGGTCTCGGGCCGGGGATAGCTCTCCAGGGCGGTGAACCAGGAAAACTTGTGCTTGCCGTCCCAGATAAAGGCCTCGTCCAGGGTGGTTCTGGCCTCATCCCCCTGCATCAGCGACTTCACCGCCAGCCCCAGGCTCTCCGCGTTGAAGTAGAACTCCAGGTCGTCCACCGGGTTGTCGTTGTACAGGTACTCCGGCAGCTCCACCCCGCCGTCCTCCCGGATGAGCACGTTGGGGTCCAGCCCGAAATATACCGTATTCAGCGTCCCATGGGTGCGGTAAGCCAGGTCCAGGGCGATGTCAAACTCGCTGAGCCGCCCGTCTGGAAAGGTGACCTTGAGGGTTTTCCGGCCGGTGCCCTCCTCAAACCAAGAGGCCCGATAGTTGGCCACCAGGGAGGTGCCCATCACAATGTCCTCATAGGGCTGGCGGCGGATCAGCCCCGCCATCTCATAGCGCTCGTTGACGAACAGGGCAGCGCCGCCCTCCTCCAGGGTTCCCGCGGTGAGCAGGGGGTCGGCCCAGGCCACCACCGCCGCCGTCCCTCCCAGCGCCAGCAGGACACAGGCCAGCGCCGTGATGAAAAAGGTTTTTGCGTTCAAGGCTCCGCCCCCTCTCGCTGTCATTGCCGCACTGGGATTGGACCCATTACGGCCCGGCTTCCTTCCGACGAAAGCAAAACCCAGTCCCACTGCGTGGGCCTTTGTTTTTGCTTTCGCTCCAGTCCATCCGGCCCTATGGGTCTATCCTCGCGCTTCTCTCAGAAATTGGCATAGATGAACGTATCCACCCCGGCGAAGAACAGCACCGCCCCCGCCAGACAGGCTGTGGTGAGGAAGCACCGCCAGAGGGTGGGCTGGAAGCGCTCCGCCCGGACCAGGGGGTTGGGCAGGGCCAGCAGACCCAGCCCCACGGGAATCAGCGCCAGCGGGAGCCAGTAGATCAGCAGAAGGCCTTTGGGGGCCGCGGCGGCCTGGAGCCAGCCCAGGACGCTGCCCAGCGCCTTGAGGGGCAGGGCGGCGGCGAATTCCCTGCTGGGCAGGGCCCAGCCCCCCTGGAACAGACTGCCCAGCAGGGCGGCGGCCTGTCCCACGCTGTCCGCCCGGAAAAACACCCAGGCGATGTTGACGAACAGGAAGGTGAGGAGCCAGGCCAGGGGTTTCGGCAGGGAGAGCTTGCCTTGAGAGAGCCGTTCCGCCACCTGGGCCAGTCCATGGAGGGCCCCCCAGACGAGAAATCCCCAACCCGCCCCGTGCCACAGGCCGGACAGCAGGAACACAATCATGACGTTCCGGCAGGCGGCGGCGGTTCCATCCCGGCTGCCCCCCAGGGGGAAGTAGACGCACCGCCGGAAAAAGGTGGACAGGGTGATATGCCACCGCCCCCAGAAATCCCGGACGGACAGGGCCTGATAGGGGCTGTTGAAGTTTACCGGCAGGCGGACCCCCATCATCCGAGCCATGCCGGAGGCCATGTCGCAGTAGCCGGAGAAGTCGAAATAAATTTGCAGGGTGTAGCACAGAATAGTGAGCAGAGCATCCGCCGGGGCCAGCTCCCCCATGTTGGCATAGCCGAAATTGGCGCCGTTGGCGAACACGCCGGCCACCAGCACCTTCTTGCCCAGCCCCAGGGCAAAGCAATACAGCCCCGCCGCCAGCTCCTCCCAGGAAAAGGGGGCGGGACGGCGCAGCTGGGGGGCCAGCTCCCCCGCCCGGGTGATGGGCCCGCAGGTGGCGGTGGCGAAAAAGGTGAGGCAGCAGGCGTAGTCCAGGGGGGAGACCTCCTCCCCAGCCTCTCCATCATAGCAGTCCCGCAGCCACAAAATCTGTTGGAACGTGACGAAAGACAGGCCCAGCGGCATCAGCCATGCCGGGGGGGCGAACAGCCCCTCCAGCGGCGTCATGGACAGCAGGAAGCCGGTGTACTTGAAAAAGGCCAGCACCGACAGCAGGAGCAGAGACCCCGCCCACAGCAGGGGCTTTCCCCGGGCGGGGTCCCGGGCAATGCGGCGGCCCAGGGCAAAGCTGGCCGCTCCCTCCGCCCCCAGCACCAACAGGGACAGGGGAGACGCCCAGCCGCAGAACGCCGCCCCCGCGCACAGCAGAAACAGCTGGGCGGCCCGGCCCCCCAGACGGCCCCCCAGCACCCGCCACAGGATCAGCACCAGGGGCAGGTAAGCCAGCACAAACAGATGGCTTTGCACGTTCATGGAATCTCCTCGGTTCTTGTCACGCTCCGCCTGCCGGCGGCCTGGGGCTTTTGCCTTCGCTTCGGTCCATCCGCGCGGCTCACGACGGCTTCGCGCTTCTTTGTTGTCACGCTGCGCCTGTTCGCGGTGCGCGGCTTCCCTCCGTCTCAGGCAAAACCCATCCGGGCCCGGGGGCCCTCCTTGGGCTTTTGCCTTCGCTTCGGTCCATCCGCGCGGCTCACAACGGCTCCGCGCTTCTCTGTTGTCACGCTGCGCCTGTTCGCGGCGCGCGGCTTCCCTCCGTCTCAGGCAAAACCCATCCGGGCCCGGGGGCCCTCCTTGGGCTTTTGCCTTCGCTCCGGTCCATCCGCGCGGCTCACGACGGCTTCGCGCTTCCTTATCAGTGGGTGTTCTCCAGGTGGCTGGCCATCTCGCCGTTGAGCCGTTCGCCGCAGGTGTGTACGATCTGGAGCAGGGACTGGTAGGTCCCCGGATAGGCCGCCTTCATAGAGTCGTTGTCCAGAGGCGGGAACTGGGTCCCCTTGCCGGGATTGGACAGGGCGTCCACAAACTCCGCCTCGCTCATAAGCATATCCGCCCGGGGCAGGCCCGCCAGGAACCACGTCTGGGGAATGTTGAAGAAATCGTCGTTCTCGTTGCCGCTGGCCCGGTGGATGTGGCGGAACAGGATATACACCGTGCCGGACAGGTAGTTGGCCGCCGCCCGGATGGCCTTTTTGCTGCCAACCTTGCTGAGTATGTCGAACAGCAGGCCCACGGAGTTCACCACCAGCTTTTTGGACAGGGTGGCCAGCACCGAGCCCCGCAGCACGTTGTCACGTTCGTCGGACACGTCGTACAAGGAGTCCGCGTCCAAAATAGTGGTGCCGTCCCGGCTGAGGGTGCGCCCCAGCAGGAAGTCGGCGGATACGTTGTAAAAGTCGCAGGCCTTGACCACAAACATCAGGCCCGGTTCCCTGGCCCCGTTCTCATAGTGGGAGAGCAGCGCCTGGGAGATGCCCAGCGTCTTGGCGGCCTGCCGCTGGGAGATGCCCCTCTCCTGCCGCAGAAGCGAGAGGGTGCGCGCGAAATCGGGATTGGTCATCCGGATTGTCCCCTTTCCTAGTGTAGCTTCAAACATCGACGTCGTCATTAGGAAAAGGCTGTTGGGACCACGGACACACGAACACGCGGAGGTACGGACCTACGGGCTCACGGACCTGTGGCGGCGCTCCAAGGGCGAGCAGAAATCCCTTCAGCATTTCCTGCGGAGGAAAGACCCAGGCCCTCCGCAACACAGTAAGTATAGTATAGCGGGGGCAATACGGTTTGTAAAGAGTGGATTCCCTTGGAATGTCAAAGAAAATCCGCCGGGATTTTTTGTGATTTTCACCAGAACCCCCTTGAAAAAATGGACCGCCGGTGATAAATTAAATAACAGCATTCTAATAAAACTGGGCGAAAACTGGAAATACCTGGGGTTTTCCGGCGCTGCCCCGAAAAAATGGAGGAAACGACCCATGTTTAGACTGATGATCCAGAAGCTGAAGAAGAACCCCAAGAAGATTGTATTCACCGAGGGTGAGGACCCCCGCATCCTGGAGGCCGCGGCCCGGCTGCTGTCCGGAACCTTCCTCACCCCCATCCTCATCGGCGATCCTGATAAGATCTACAGGGTTGCGGACGAGGAATGCCTCAATGTCAAGGGGGCCACCATCCTCCAGCCCCACACCTACGAGAAGATGGACGAGATGGTGGACAAGATGGTGAAGCTGCGCAAGGGCAAGATGACCCCTGAACAGTGCCGGGAGGTCCTTCAGCAGGGCAACTACTTCGGCACCATGCTGGTGGCCATGAAGGAGGCCGACTGCCTGCTGGGCGGCGCCACCTACTCCACCGCCGACACCGTCCGCCCCGCCCTCCAGCTCATCAAGACCAAGCCGGGCAACAAGATCGTGTCCTCCTGCTTCATTTTGGTGCGGCCCTTCGCCACCGGCGGCAACCAGGTGCTGGCCATGGGCGACTGCGCCATCAACATCGAACCCACCGAGGACGACCTGGTGGAGATCACCCAGGAGGTGGCCGCCTGCGCCCGCCGGTTCGGCGCGGAGCCCAAGGTGGCCATGCTGAGCTACTCCACCATGGGCTCCGGCAAGGGCCCCATGGTGGACAAGATGCGCAACGCCTGCAAAAAGCTCCAGGCCATGGACCTGGACTTCCCCGTGGACGGCGAGTTTCAGTTCGACGCCGCCGTGTCCCCCACCGTGGGCCACCTGAAGGCTCCTAAGTCCAACGTGGCGGGCCGGGCCAACACCTTCATCTTCCCGGATATCTCCTCGGGCAACATCGGCTACAAGATCGCCCAGCGCATGGGCAACTTCGACGCCTACGGCCCCATCCTGCTGGGCCTGAACGCCCCCATCAACGACCTGTCCCGGGGCTGCAACGCCATGGAGGTGTATTCCATGTCCATCATCACCGCGGCCCTCGCCGATTGACCTCCGTTTAGCCGCAGTCAAGCGCCCTCCCAGGCCGGGAGGGCGCTTTCCCTGTCAGCAATCCGCGCGCATTTGCACCGTTCCGTTGGTGGACCTTTTTTTCGTCCTCCGCTATACTGGGAGGACAACACGAAAGGAGTGGATTTTTATGAGTTTAGGAACCAGTCTGTACCGGGCCCGGAAGAAAAGCGGGCTGTCCCAGGAGGGTGTGGCGGAAAAGCTGGGGGTGAGCCGCCAGACCATCTCCAAGTGGGAGACGGACGAGACCCTGCCCGATATCCGCCAGTCCAAACGGATGGCGGCGCTGTACAAGCTGTCTTTGGATGAGCTCATCGACTTCGACCTGGAGGTCCAGGAGATCCAGGAGGCCATAGAGCGCACCAGCGACAAGACGGCGGACAAGATCGACTGGACAAAGGCCTGGGGGAAGAAGTACCCCATTCTGATGACCTACCAGGAGACGGTGGACCCCGCCCCCTACGCCCAGGAGCTGGCCCAGATGCTGGACCGGCTCAAAAAGGAGCAGGGCTACAGCGAGCTGGACGCCATGCTGGTACTCAAGGACATCCTGGCCAAGGTGTGGCAGGCACGAAAGAAGGGGTGAACAAGGGCCACGGACTTGCCGTCGTCCCATCCAAATTTTTGCTGCATCTCGTCCTGATGGACGGAACCGAACAATCCAATGGTAGTGGTCAAAACTGCCTCCAATCTGGGGTCACCCCCGCTTGAACTGTTTTTCCAGCTGCTTTTTGGTCAGCTCGATGGCCACCGGCCGGCCGTGGGGGCAGTATTTCACCGCCCCGCTCATCACCAGCCGGGCCACCTCCTCCAGCTCCTCGGCCCCGCTGCGCCAGCCCCCCTTGATGGCCGCCTTGCAGGCCATGGTGTGCAGCAGCTCGTCCCGGGCGGAGGCGGGGTCGGCGGTCCCCGCCGCCTTCAGCCGCCGGGCCAGCTCGCACAGGGCCCCTTCGATGTCCCCCGCGTCCAGATAGTCCGGCGCGGACCGCACCGCCAGCGCCCCGGTCCCGAACTCCTCCGCCTCAAAGCCGAACTGGGCCAGCAGATCGGCCTGTTCCAGCAGCGCGGCCCGTTCCTCCGGGGCGGGGGTGAAGGTCACCGGGGTGAGCAGCTCCTGGACCATGGGCCGGTAGTCCGCCGCTTTGAGCCGGTCGAAGTTGGCCCGCTCGTGGGCTGCGTGCTTGTCGATGAGCAGCACCTTGTCCCCCTGCTCCACCATCACATAGGTGCGGAACAGCTCCCCCCGGACCACCCAGGGCTCCTCCTGGGGCTCCGGCGCGGGAGCGGGGGTCTGCGGCGCGGGTACGGCGGACTGCGCATCCACTGGAATGGGCTGCGCCGGGGGTGCGCTCTGTTTCTCCGGGACCGGCTCCGGCGCGGGCCGCGCCTCCCTGGCCGGGAGGGGCGCGGGTCCCCCCGGCGCTTTTTTCACCGGCGCTGGGGTCTCCGGCCTTTGGGCCGGGACCGTTTCTCGCCGCTCCGGCAGGGGCTCCACCCATTGGAAGGGGGAGTCCTTCTTTTTTTTCGCCTCGGGAGGGGGCGGGGCCCCCTCTCCCGCCCGTTTCACCGGCGAGGCCGGGGTCTCCGGCTGTTTCCCCGGCTGAAACCCCGGCATGGGCTTGAACCGGGAGGCGGGCATGAACTGTGCGCCGGCCAGCTCCCGGGCCCGGTCGTTGAGGGGCAGGGCCGTCTGGTTGGGCGTGACCTCGTCCGACGGCTTCACCCCGGGCAGCACCGCCTGGGGCCGGGTGCGGTCCCCGTTCAGGGCGGACAGCACCGCGCCGTACACCGTGGCGAACACCGCCTGCTCCCGCTGAAACTTCACTTCGGTTTTGGTGGGGTGGACGTTCACATCCACCTCTCCGGGCGGCAGCGTCAGGTGGATGACGCAGCCGGGGAATTTGCCCACCATCTTCTGGTTTTTGTAGGCCTCCTCCACCGCCGCCATCATCACCCGGCTCTTGACATACCGTCCGTTGACGAAAAAGTGCTGATACCCCCGGCTCCCCCGGCAGCAGGCGGGCAGAGAGGTGAAGCCCTCCGCCCGCATCTCCTCCCGTGTCCCGTCCACGGGGAGGAAGCCCAAGGCGATATCCCGGCCCATGACGGCGTAGACGGCGCTTTTCAGCTGGCCGTCGCCGGGGGTGAGCAGCTCCTGCCTGCCGTCCCGGATGAACTTCACGCTGAGCTCCGGGTGGGACAGGGCCGCCCGCTGGACCACGCCAAACACCGCCGCCCCCTCCGCCGCGTCCTTTTTCATGAACTTCAGCCGGGCGGGGGTGTTGTAGAACAGGTCCCGCACCGCCATGGCGGTGCCTTTGGGACAGCCCGCCTCCTCCTGGTCCACCACCTGGCCGGCCTCCACCGTGAGGGACGCCCCCAGGTCCTGATCCTCCGTCCGGGTCAGGAGCTCCACCCGGGACACCGCCGAGATGGCCGCCAGGGCCTCCCCCCGGAAGCCCAGGGTGCCGATGGCCTCCAGGTCGCGTTCATCGGAGATTTTCGACGTGGCGTGGCGCAGAAAAGCCGTGGCCGCCTGGTCCGCCGGGATGCCGCAGCCGTCGTCCGTCACCCGGATCAGGGCCATGCCCCCCCGGCTGATCTCCACCGTGACGGCGGACGCCCCCGCGTCGATGGCGTTTTCCATCAGCTCCTTCACCACGCTGGCGGGGCGCTCCACCACCTCCCCCGCCGCGATCAGGTCGGCCACATGGGGGTCTAATTGTTTTATTGTCGCCATATTATACCTCGAGTAATATAGTTACCGGGCCGTCGTTCTGGGAGAGCACCTGCATGTCCGCCCCGAACTCCCCGTGCTCCACCACAAATCCCCGCTCCCGGCACTGGGCCATGAACCGCTGGTACAGCGGGATGGCCCTGTCCGGCTTGGCCGCGTGGGAGAACCCGGGGCGGCGGGAGGAGGTGTCGGCGTACAGGGTGAACTGGCTCACCACCAGCAGCGCGCCCCCCACAGCCGCCAGGTTCAGGTTCATCCTCTCGTTCTCGTCCTCAAATATGCGCAGGCCGCAGACCTTGTCCGCCATCTTGTCCGCCTGGGCCTCGGTATCGTCAGGGCCCACCCCCAGCAGTACCAGAAGGCCCGTTTCAATGGCCCCGTTGATTTTACCGCCTATCTCCACCCGGGCGTTCTTCACCCGGGTCACAACCGCTCTCATGGCAATGTCCTCCTTACCGTCTGGTTCCGTTCTTGTCAAAGGTTTTCTTCAGCGCCCGTTCCACAGGAATGATCGTAAAGATGACCATCACCGTTTCCGCGATTACCACCAAGATGCCCAGCAGCCAGTTGGTCTGCTCTCCTCCGGGACGGGTCTGCATCCACGCCAGGAGGACTGCGGACAGCGCCAGCAGAACCCAGCCCATCCGCCACCAGACCCGCCCGCACACCTGATGGGCAAAATCCCAGGTGTCCCGGTTCTTCATGGACATGGGGGTGCGGTAGCCGTATGCGCCGTTGATGTCTTGGGGCGGCTTTTTCATGAAGCGCCATCCGAAGACAAGCAGGATGGCGGGCACGGCAAAAACGTCCACCAGCAGAATCGCGCAATCATACCATTCCATCGTGACTTCCTCCTTTTTCTCCATTATACACCTGAAAACGGTCCTTGTCACCCGTCTATTTTCCCACGCAGAACCGCTCAAAGATCCGGGCGGTCACGTCCTCCCGCACCGTCCGCCCCGTCAGCTCTCCCAGGGCGGCCATGGCCTCCTCCACGTCGGCCACCACCGCGTCGGGGGGCATCCCTGCGGAAAGGGCCTGCGCCCCCCGACGGATGGCTTCCCGGGCCCTCCCCGCCGCCTCCGCCTGCCGGGCGTTGGTGAGCAGGGCTCCGGCCTGGGCCTCCGGCGGCTCCGGGAACAGGGCAGCCACCGCCTGTTCCAGCGCCTCCATGCCCTCCCCGGTGAGGGCGGACAGGGACACCGCAGCGGCGGGGGCGTTCCCTCCCCAGCCCGCGGTCCACAGGGCGGTGGGCCCGGTCAAATCCCGCTTGCTCGCAATCCAGATCCAGGTCTTTCCCGACAGCGACGCCAGCTCCAGGGCTTCCCGGTCCTCCTGGGTGAACGCTCCCGCGCCGTCGGTCACCGCCAGAATCAGTTCAGCCCGCTCCAAAGCCTCCCGGGAGCGCTCCACCCCCAGCCGCTCCACCACGTCCTCCGTCTCCCGCAGGCCCGCCGTGTCCGCCAGCCGCAGCACCACACCGCCCAGGGTTGCCCGTTCCTCCACCGTGTCCCGGGTGGTGCCGGGGATATCGGTGACGATGGCCCGCTCATAGCCCAGCAGGGCGTTGAACAGGGTGGATTTCCCCGCGTTGGGCCGCCCCACGATGGCGCAGGGCACCCCCTCGTTGAGCAGACGCCCCCGCCGGTAGGTGGCGGCCAGCCGGTCCAGCTCTCCCGCCGCCGCTTCCAGCGCCCCGGCCAGCTCTTCCGCCTCAAAGGGCTCAATGTCCTCGTCGGGGTAGTCCAGCACCGCGTGGAAGTGGGCGCACAGGTCGCTCAGGCCGCCGTAGATGCCGTCCACGGTCCGGGCCAGGGCCCCGCCCAGCTGGCCCGCCGCCTGCCGCGCCGCCGCCGGGGTCTCGGCGTGGATCAGGTCGGCCACCGCCTCCGCCCGGGTCAGGTCCAGCCTGCCGTTGAGGAAGGCCCGACGGGTAAACTCCCCCGGCCCCGCCTGCCGGGCCCCGGCGGCAAACAGCGCCTCCAGCCCCAGGGCCAGCACCGCCGGGGAGCCGTGGCATTGCAGCTCGGCGGCGTCCTCCCCGGTGTAGCTGTGGGGCGAGCGGGACACGGTGCACAGGCAGTGGTCGATCACCGCCCCCTCCCGGTCGCGGAGGGCTCCGTATACCAGGGTGCGGTCAGGGCGCTCCCCCATGGGGCCGCCGTGGAAGGGGACAAACACCCGGTCCACGGCCTGGACGGCCTCCGGCCCGGACAGGCGCAGTATGCCGATGGCGGAGGGAATCGGGGGGGTGGCGATGGCGGCGATGGTATCGTTCATAGCGGGTTCACCTCGAAAGCGTTTGAGGCCATCTTACCACAGCCCGGCCCGCTTTTCAACGCCGTCTATGGTTGCGTCCCCCATCTCCTTATGGTATACTGGACACATCAATCAATGAGGAGTGGTCCGCCATGTCAAAGCCCGTCACCTTCGCCATCTGCGGCTGCGGGGACCGGGGGCTGGATTCCTACGCCCCCTACCAGGAGCTGCGGCCCCAGGAGATGAAAATCACCGCCGGGGCGGATATCCGGGCGGAGCGGCTGGCCCTGCTGCAAAAGCGGTACGGCGTGCCCCCGGAGATGTGCTTTTCCTCCGACGAGGCGCTGCTGGCCCAGCCCCGGCTGGCCGACGTGATGCTGGTGTCCACCCTGGACCGCCGCCACGTGGCCAACGCCCTGGCCGCCCTGGACAAGGGATACCACATCCTGCTGGAAAAGCCCATCTCCCCCAGCCTGGAGGAGTGCCGGGCCCTCCAGAAGAAGGCCCGGGAGGCGGACCGGGTGGTGGTGGTGTGCCACGTGCTGCGGTACACCCGGTTTTACGCCGCGCTGAAGGACCTGCTGGACCGGGGGGCCGTGGGCAAGGTGGAGACCATTGACGCCGTGGAGCACGTGGCCTACTGGCACCATGCCCACAGCTTCGTCCGGGGCAACTGGCGGCGGTCGGAGGAGACCAGCCCCATGATTTTGCAGAAGAGCTGCCACGACATGGACATACTGCGCTGGCTGGCGGGAGAGCCCTGCCTGCGGGTGCAGAGCTTCGGCTCCCTGGACTACTTCAAGTCGGACAACGCCCCGGCGGGAGCGGCCCCGCGCTGTCTGGACGGCTGCGCCTGCAAGGAGGAGTGCCCCTACGACGCGGAGAAAATCTACATCACCGACCCCCGGACCGGCATACGGGGCGGGGGGAAAGACTGGCCCTGCGGCGTGGTGGCCAGCGAGCCCGACGAGGAAAAGCTCCGGGCGGCTCTGAGGACGGGCCCCTACGGCCGGTGCGTGTTCCACTGCGACAACGACGTGGTGGACCACCAGACGGTGAACCTGGAGTTTGGCGGAAATATCCACGCCACCTTCACCATGACCGCTTTCACCCAGTCCTGCCACCGCACCATCAAGGTGACGGGCACCCTGGGGGAGGTGGAGGGCGGCATGGCCGGCGGCCTGCTCCACCTGCGGCCCTTCGGCCGGCCGGAACAGACTATCGACACCCGGGAGGGGCCGGGGACCCGCTCCGGCCACGGCGGGGGCGATTTCGGCCTGATGGAACAGTTCTGCCGCCTCATCGCCCAGGGCGGCACCCAGGCCCTCACCGGGCTGGACGCCTCGGTGGAGAGCCACGTGATGGCCCTGGCCGCCGAGGTCTCCCGGCTGGACGGGGGGCGCACCATCACCCTGGCGGACTTCTGAGGAAGCCCCCGGAAAATCCGGCTTATTTGTGGAGAAATCCCGCCGCGGAGGCGGGGAAACCCATTGACAACAGAGGGCGGGAGCTCATATAATATAGGCTGTCTCTGCCGCCGCCCGTCCGGGGGACGGCAGACGGATTCATTCCGGCGGGGAACGGCCCCTGGACGGACCGGCCGGACGGAAAGGGAGGCGCGCGACAGTGTTTGAAATATTGTTTCAGAAACCCGTGGCCGCAGGGGCTCTGGCCTGCCTGTGCCTGTTTGGGCTGAGCGGATGCCAGGCGTCCCAGCCCCCCGTGCCCAGCCAGCCCCAGGCGACCCGGCAGGCGGAGCCGGAGGCGGTGAACCTGGTCCGCAGGCTGGACGGCTACGCCCCGCAGAAAAAGGAGTACAGTTTCTATTTCACCTATAAGCTGGTCCACCCCTGGTGGGACGCGGTGGCCCTGGGCATGGAGGAGGCCGCCCAGCAGTACGCGGACCAGGGCGTGATTATCAGCTATGAGTATCTGGCTCCCTCCGCCGTCTCCGCCCAGGACCAGATCCGGCGGCTGGAGGAGGCCGCTCCCCGGGGCTTCGACGTGATCGGCGTGGATGTGGCCGACGTGGACGCGGTGACCCCAGCCGTCAACGCCCTGCTGGACCAGGGGCACAAGGTGATGACCTTTTCCAGCTCCGACGCCTCCCGGGAGGACGGGTGCCGCCGGATCGCCTACGTGGGCAACACCCACAACTTCCAGGACGGGGCGGACCTGGCTCAGGCCCTGTGCCAAAAGCTGGGCGGGCAGGGCAAGGTGGCCGTCCTGGTGGGCACCCCCGGCGCACCCTGCCACGAGGACCGGGCCCTGGGGGTGAAAAGCGCCGTGGCCCAATACCCGGGCATGGAGATCGTGGAGCTGGAATATGATGAGGACACGGTGGAAAAGGCCTACCAGTTCACCAAGGAGTTTCTGGAGCGCCACCCCGACCTGGCTGGCATCGTGTGCTGCAATATGAGCAACCCGGTGGGGGCGGCCAGAGCCGTGGTGGAGGCCGGACGGCAGGGACAGGTGGTCATCGTGGGCATGGACCACGACCAGGAGGCTTTGGACTATCTCCGGGACGGGGTGATCTATGCCCTGGGGGTCCAGGACTGCTATTCCATCGGCTTCGACACCATCCAGGTGGCGGTGAAAATTGCGGACGGCCTGCTCCCCGGGGAGGCCTACCCTGAAAAAACAGAGGAATCCACTACGATCATCTACCAGGACGGCGCGGCGGTGATGCTGCGCACCCTGTACGGCGTGATCGACTGAGAATGGCAGGTAACATGACAATGGAGCAGTCACAGCAAAGGGGCATCAAAGAAAAACAGGAGCGGCAGACCGTGGCCTCCGCCGTCTGGGGCGGGCTGATTGTCGCCGCCATCCTGCTGATCACCACGGTCTGGGTGGCCGCAAGCGCCCAGTCCAGCACCAACGAGGCGGTGGCCAGGGTCAGCGAATTCTACCTGGACGAGCTGGCCGGGCGGCGGGCCCTGGTGGTGTCGGAGGAGCTGAAAACCAACTTTGACCACATGGACAGGGCCATGAGCATCCTGGACAGCTCCGACCTGGAGTCCCAGGCGTCCCTGCGGGAGTTCCTGGGCCGGGTCCAGCAGCTCTACGGTGTGAATCGGTTTGCCCTGGTGGACGAGAACGGCGTCGTCTACACCCAGCACAGCACCACCTCCGGCCTGAGCCGCTACCCCTTCCTGGCCCAGGAGCTCACCGAGCCGGTCATCAGCATGTCCAACCTCTATGGCGCGCGGAAGCAGGTCGTTTTGGCCACCCCGGTGGAGGGGATCTCCTTCCAGGGCGCCCAAATCAAGGTGTGCTTCACCCAGATCAATATCGCGGACATGCTCAGCTCCCTCACACTCCAGGGGGACGAAAACGAGACTTATTGCAGCCTCTACCACCGCAGCGGCGAGAGCCTGACGGGGAACGCTTTCGGCTACCTGAGCGCGGGCCACAACCTGCTTGAGGCTCTGAAGGACGCCCAGATGGAGCCCGGGTCCAGCTGTGAGCAGCTGATCCAGGACTTTGCCGAGGGCAGGCCGGGGAACCTCTCCTTCCACTACGAGGGGGTCCGGGAGGACCTGTGCTACGTCCCGGTGGAGGGGGCGGACTGGATGCTCACCATCCTGATCCGGGACAACGTGCTCACGGATCAGATCAGCTCCATCAGCTCCGGCATGATGCGCCGGGGCATCATCCAGATCGCCGTCACGGTGCTGGCCATGCTGGCGGTGTCTCTGGCCCTCATCCTCCAGTCCCGGCGGCACGCCCGCACCCTGCTGGAGCAGGAGAAGGCGGACAGCGCCCGCATCCGGGCCGCCTACGCCCAGGTGGAGCGGCAGCAGACCGCCATGGACATGATCCACGCCGCCATGGGCTCCGGCCAGTGGAGCATGGACTTTGACGAGGAGGCCAACATGGTGTCCTGCACTTGGTCGGACGTGTTCCGCAATATGCTGGGCTACGAGGGCGAGGGGGACTTCCCCAACATGCTGGAATCCTGGACGGAGCTGCTCCACGACGAGGACCGGGACCGGGTGCTGCGGGCCTACTGGGCCGCCGTGGGGGATTACACCGGCGGCACCGTCTTTGACGTGGAGTACCGCCTGCTCACCAAGCACGCCGGGTGGCGGTGGTTCCACACCGCGGGGCGGCTGTCCCGGCGGGAGGACGGCTCCCCCATCACCTTCGTGGGCCTGTTCATGGACGTGGACGACGCCAGGCGGATGTCGGCACAGCTGGAACAGCAGAAAAACGACCTCCAGGACGCCCTGGCCGCCGCCCAGCACGCCAACCGGGCCAAGACCACCTTCCTGAACAACATGTCCCACGATATCCGCACCCCCATGAACGCCATCATCGGCTTCACCTCCCTGGCCGCCGCCCACATCGACCACCCCGAGCAGGTGCAGGACTATCTGGCCAAGATCACCACCTCCAGCAACCACCTGCTCAGCCTCATCAACGATGTGCTGGACATGAGCCGCATTGAGAGCGGCAAGATGAAGATCGAGGAAAAAGAGGCCTCTCTGCCCGAGATCATGCACGACCTGAAAACCATCGTCCAGTCGGACATCACCGCCAAGCAGCTGGAATTTTACATCGACACGGCGGACGTGGTGAACGAGCACGTGCTGTGCGACAAGCTGCGGCTGAACCAGGTGCTGCTGAACCTGCTGAGCAACGCCATGAAGTTCACCATGCCCGGGGGCATCGTCAGCGTCCGGGTCATCCAGAAGGGGGCTGCGTCGGAGGGCCGGGCCTCCTATGACTTCCAGGTGAAGGACACCGGCATCGGCATGAGCAAGGAGTTCCTGGCCCACGTTTTCGACCCCTTCGAGCGGGAGCGGACCAGCACCGTCAGCGGCATCCAGGGCACGGGGCTGGGCATGGCCATCACCAAAAACATCGTGGACATGATGGACGGGACCATCTCCGTGACCAGCGAGGAGGGGAAGGGCAGCACCTTCACCGTCTCCCTTCAGCTCCAGACCTGCTCCGGCCCGGTGCGCCAGGAGGAGATCCCCCAGCTCAAGGGCCTGCGGGCGCTGGTGGCCGACGACGACTTCAACACCTGCTCCAGCGTCACCAAAATGCTGTCCACCATCGGGCTGCGGCCCGACTGGACCACCTCCGGCAAAGAAGCTGTGCTGCGCACCAGGCTGGCCTGGGAGCAGGGCGACGAGTACGCCGTGTTCATCATCGACTGGCTCATGCCCGATATGAACGGGGTGGAGGTGGTCCGGCGCGTGCGGACCATCATCGGCGAGGAAAAGCCCATCATCATCCTCACCGCCTACGACTGGTCGGACATTGAGGAGGAGGCCAGGGACGCCGGGGTCACAGCCTTCTGCTCCAAACCCATCTTCCTGTCCGAGCTGCGGGAGCTGCTGGAGTCCCCCTTTGCTGCGCCGGAAAAGGCGGTTCCCCTGCCCGAGGTCTCCTTTGAGGGGAAGAAGATCCTGCTGGTGGAGGACAACGAGCTCAACCAGGAGATCGCCGTGGAGATATTGCAGGGCGCCGGATTTGTGGTGGAGGTGGCGGACGACGGCAAGTCCGCCGTGGAGCGCATGGCCGCCGCTCAGCCCGGACAGTACGACCTGATCCTGATGGACATTCAGATGCCCATTATGAACGGCTACGAGGCCACCCGGCAAATCCGGGGGCTGGGCGTCCCCGGCACGGCGGACATACCCATCATCGCCATGACCGCCAACGCCTTTGACGAGGACCGGTGGGCGGCGCTGGAGGCCGGGATGGACGGACATATCGCCAAGCCCATCGACATTCCCAAGCTGATGGAGCTTCTGGGGAACCTGCTGGCCCCCGTCTGAGAAGAGAAAAAGGACCGCGCGGAGCACTCCGCGCGGTCCTTTCTTCAGTTCAGGCGGCTTTTCAGCTGGTACAGCAGGTTCATGGCCTCGATGGGGGTGAGGGTCTCCACCGGGACGGCCCGCAGCTGGTCCAGCACCGCCGCCCCGGCCATATCCCCCAGGGACACCTGGGCCTCCTCTGCCGGGCGGCCCTTGGGGCCGGGGGAAGCAGCGCCCTGGGCCTCCAGCTCCGCCAGAATCTCCCGGGCCCGGTCCACCACCCGGCCCGGCACCCCGGCCAGCTTGGCCACCTCCACCCCGTAGCTCTGGTCCGCCCCCCCGGGGACGATCTTCCGCAGGAACACAATGCCGTCTCCCCGCTTTTTGGCGGCAATCTGGTAGTTGCGCACCCCCTCAATGGCGTGCTCCACCTCGGTGAGCTCGTGGTAGTGGGTGGCAAACAGGGTCCTGGCCCCCAGCCGGCGCTTGTCCGCGCAGTATTCCAGCACCGCCCGGGCGATGGACATGCCGTCGTAGGTGGAGGTGCCCCTGCCGATCTCGTCCAAAATCAGCAGGGACCGGGCGGTGGCGTTTTTCAGCATCTGGGCCACCTCGGTCATCTCCACCATGAAGGTGGACTGGCCCGCCGACAGGTCGTCGGAGGCCCCGATCCGGGTGAACACCCGGTCCACCACCCCGATCCGGGCGGATTTCGCGGGCACAAAGGAGCCCATCTGGGCCATGAGCACGATGAGCGCCACTTGACGCATATAGGTGGACTTGCCCGCCATGTTGGGGCCTGTGATGATGGACAGGCGGTCGTCCCCGCCGTCCATACGGGTGTCGTTGGGCACGAAAAGGGAGTCCTTCAGCATACGTTCCACCACCGGGTGGCGGCCCTCCCGTATGTCGATGACGCCGCTGTCGTCCACCGCCGGGCGGACATAGCCGTTCTGCACCGCCGCCGCCGCGAAGGAGCACAGCACGTCCAGGACGGCCGCCCCCCGGGCCACGTCCTGAACCTGCCGGACCCGCTGGGCGGCCGCGTCCCGCAGATTGCAGAAAAGCTGGTACTCTAAAGCGGTGACCCGGCTCTGGGCGGACAGAATCTCGTGCTCCAGGTCCTTCAGCTCCTGGGTGATGAACCGCTCGCAGTTTGCCAGGGTCTGCTTGCGGATATAGTCCTCCGGCACCATGCTGTAGTAGCTTTTGGACACCTCGATGTAATAGCCAAACACCTTGTTGTACCGCACCTTCAGGCTCTTGATGCCGGTGCGCTCCTTCTCCCGGCCCTCCAGCCCGGCCACCAGGTCCGCTCCGTGGTTCAGAACGTCCCGGAGATGGTCCACCTCCTGGTCGTAGCCCTGGCGGATGAAATCCCCCTCTCGGATGGTGAAGGGCAGGCGGTGGTCGTCCTCATCCTCCCGGATGGCCCGCTTCAGCAGGGCCTGGAGGTCGGCCAAAAGGGTGAACTCCTCCAGAAAGTCAAACCTTCGGGGGGCCGCCTGGGCCAGGGGAGCGGCCAGCCGGGCCAGCTCAGGCAGGACGGCCAGCCCGTCCGCCAGGGTGAGCATGTCCCGGGCGTTGGCGGAGCCGTACACCACCTTGCCGATGAGCCGTTCCAGGTCGGGCACCTGCCGCATGGCCCGGGTCAGCTCCTCACGGACCACCCCGTCCGCCGTCAGGGCCGCCACCTGGTCCTGCCGCGCCACGATGGCCGCGGGGGAGCAGAGGGGCTGCTCGATCCAGGCCCGGATCAGCCGGTGGCCCATGGGGGTCTTGGTCTTGTCCAGCACCCACAGCAGAGAGCCCTTTTTCTCGCTGCCCCGGATGGTCTCGGTGAGCTCCAGGGTCCGCCGGGCGGTGAGGTCCAGCTCCAGATACCGCTGCCCGCCCCCGCCGTCCATCTCCAGACGGCTCAGGTGGCTCAGGTCGGTTTTCTGGGTCTCCTTCAGGTAGGCCGCCAGCGCCCCCGCCGCCTGCCGGCACATCCGGGGTCCGTCCTCCTGGGGAAGGGCCTGCTCCCCCTCCTCCAGCACGCCCAGCTCCCGCAGGGCGTCCAGCGCCTGGGCCGGACGGAACCGGGCCTCCGGGGTGGGCTGGCACAGACAGCCCAGCCGCTGCTTTAAAAATTCGGTGAGCCGGGGCTCGGAGGAGGCCGCGTCGGACAAAATGGCCTCGCTGGGCGGGCAGGCTGCCAGGGCGTTGAGCAGATGGGTGAGGCAGTCCTTCCCCTGGAAGGGGACGGCGGTGAACTGGCCGGTGGACAGGTCGCACCGGGCCAGGGCCGCCCCGGCGCTGTCGGCGTAGACCGCGCAGATGTAGTTGTTCCGGCTCTCGTCCAGCATCTCGTCCGCCATGGCAGTGCCAGGGGTGACAATGCGGATCACGTCCCGGTCCACCAGCCCTTTGACGGTGGCCGGGTCCTCCAGCTGCTCGCAGATGGCCACCTTGTACCCCCGCTTGATGAGCCGGGCGATGTAGCTCTGGGCCGAGTGGTAAGGCACTCCGCACATGGGGGTGCGCTCCTCCTCCGGCTTGCCCCGGTCCCGGGTGGTGAGGGTCAGCCCCAGCTCCTCCGCCCCCAGCTTGGCGTCGTCGTGGAACATCTCATAAAAATCGCCCAGCCGGAAGAACAGCAGGCAGTCCGGGTGCTGCTCCTTCACCTTCCAATACTGCTTCATCATGGGGGTCAGATCGGCCATAGGATCACTCTCTTTCTCTGAAAACGCGGTAAAACCACAGGGGAGGGGCTTGTTTCCTCCCGCCTTAAAAACGGACCACGGGAGGGGCAAGCCCCTCCCCTACAGCATTGACGTTATTCCCCGTAATCCACAATAACATATACATACTGCACCCCGGCGATGTCGGCGGCGGGCTCCACCTGGGCGTAGCGGCTGACGCCGTCCTCTTCCACAATGATGGAGCGCACGGCCCCCGCCACCAGGCCCCGGGGGTACACACCCCCCAGCCCGGAGGTGGTCACCTGGTCCCCGGTGACCAGCTTGGCTTCCTCGGACACAAAGGACAGCCGCAAAAGCCCCTCCTGCATGAGGGTGAAATCCCCCTCCAGGATGGCGTCCTCGTCGGTGCGGGCCACCCGCCCCCCCAGTTCCAGCCGGGGGTCCAGGATGGTGGTCACCCGGCTGGAGTTGATCCCGGCCTCGGTGACCACGCCGATGAGGTAGCCGTTCTGGTCAATGACGCAGTCGCCGTTCTCCACCCCGCCGCTGGCGCCCCGGTCGATGGTCAGGTCGGAGGTCCAGTTGGAGGAGGCCCGGCGGACCACCGCCGCGGCCCGGTACTGGAGGTCGGGGCGGGCCTCCGCCAGCCCCAGCAGGTCTTTCATCCGCTCGTTCTCGCGCTGGGCGTCCTGCCCGGCGATGGCGTCCCGTTCCAGCTCCGCCACCCGGCGGCGCAGGGCCTCGTTCTCCGCCGCCAGCTCCTCGTAGCGGAAGGCACGGTCATACCGGGCCTGTGTCCAGCTGGACACGGCGGCGGACGCCGACCGGAAGGGGGTGGCCAGCACCTCCAAGGCGCTGGTCACCGGGTCAAAGCCCAGAATCTGGGCCCCCAGGGCCAGCACCAGCGTCAGCAGGACGGCGGCCAACAGCAGAAGGCCCCCGTTGTTTCGGAAAAATCGACTCATTGTTGTGTGCTCCTATCGCCGGCGCGAGCTGCGCTTACTCGCTTTCCCCTATCGGGAAAAGCTCGTCCGCTGTGCCGCGCCTCCTCTCCCCACGAAACCCGCCCGCTTTGCGGGCCGGGCTTTCGCGGGGGCTCCTTCATTTGCGAAACGATCCTGGCTGCGTAATATCGCCGCATTTTAACAAGTCAACTCCAAATTCCGCTAAAATGCGGCCCAGCCGGAACACCGGCAGGCCCACCACATTGCTGTAGTCTCCCTGGATGCCGCTGACCAGCAGGGCCCCGCGCCCCTGGATGCCGTAGGCCCCGGCCTTGTCCATGGGCTCCCCGGTGGCGATATAGCCCCGAATCTCATCGGGGCTGAGCGCCCGGAAGCGCACGGCAGTCTCCTCGTGCTCGGTGACGGCCCGCTCCCCCTGGAGCACCGTCACCCCGGTATAAACATGGTGCTCCCGGCCCGACAGCGCGGACAGCATGGCAAAGGCGTCCTCCCCGCTCCGGGGCTTTCCCAGCACCAACCCGTCCAGGGCCACCACCGTGTCGGCGGCAATGACGATGTCCTTGGGCCCGGCCTTCTTCGCCGCCCGGGCCTTCCGCTGGGACAGCTCCTCCACAATCCGGGCGGGGGAAAGGCCCTCCGCCACCGACTCGTCCACGTTTGGCGCAGACACCTTGAACTCCTGAATCCCCATCTGCCCCAGCAGCTCCTTCCGCCGGGGAGAGTTTGACGCCAGAATAATCCTTGCCGCTTCCTCCGGCGCAGGCTCGCTGACGCCCAGCAGGTAGTCGGCGGAAACATGATACAGCTGCGCCAATTTCACAATTGCGGCGGCGCCTGGTTCTCGCTGGCCATATTCATAACTGCAATACGTGCTAATTGACACTCCGATGGCCTTAGCGACATCTGTTTGTTTTAGTTTTTTATCAAGACGAACCGCTTTGATGCGTTCTGCTAAAGTTCCCATAAAAACTCCTTGACTATTCGGATATAAGAAGTTATAATATAACTACAAAGAAATAGGTGGTGTCACTATGACAGAAATTATTGACAAGCTATATTATATGGTGGAGGACTGGATCGGTCAACATGATCTGCGAGGGGAAAAAATAAACGAGTTGGAAACCCGTCAAGAAGCCTTGCAGGAAGAAATCATTTCCCGTCTGGGGGAGGATGGCCGGGACATGATGGAAACCCTGTCCGGACTCAATCTGGAGCTGGAAGACATCCACGACGAGGCGCTGTTCCGGGCGGCTATGGAGCTGGGGGCGCAGATCGCCCAGCCCAGGCGCGGGGGGTGGACCGCAGAGGGGTTTCAGTGACCGGCGGCGGGCGGCAGCACAAATAAGGGGGATACGGGTCGAAAGCACCACGCGCCGGAACGCCTGTCCCCCGCGCCGGTTCGAGCTCTCCCGTAAACCGGGGGTTCTTAGGGGGAGGCACGCCTATGAGCGAGGGAGCGCCCTTGGCTCCCGAGACGAATCCGGCGGGCCTCCCCCTAAGCGTCCTTTTGGGTACTTTTCCCACGTGGGAAAAGTACCCCGCCGGAGGCCCCGGAGGCTACTCCACGTCCCGATAATACAGCCCCCGGGTGTAATCGGTGGGGACATAGTTTCCCTTCCCCCGGTAGGCGGACAGCACCTGGACGCACTCCACCCCGTTCTCGGTGGTGAAGAGCAGGCGGATGGCCCGCAGTCCGGCCTTTTTCCAGTCCTGGGGCTTGTCCGCCAGAAACAGCTTGTTGGCGTTCAAAATCTCGTTGCGGCACCCGTAGGCCCGCTCCACAGGGAAGCGCACCCCTTTGCGGTCGGTGAGCAGGTTCACGTTGGAGCAGACGCACTTTCCCGACTGGGTCTTGATGGCGCAGTTCTCCGTAATCATCAGGGGCAGCCGCCCATAGGCGATGATCTCCAGGTCCACCGCCTTGGACACGTCCCGAATCTGGGCCAGCTTCAGCTCAAAAGAGGCGGTCAGCGACTGGAGGCCCAGCCGCTTGTACTCCTTGACCCCCTGGCTGTTGAACACCTGGAGGCCGAAATCCCCCCGCATGACAAAGCCCAGCTCCCGGCACAGGGGGATGAGGCCCAGATTTCCCACGTAGGCGTCGGTCACCCCCGCCTCCTTGCAGATGTCCAGCTCCTCACGCAGCTTGGGCAGCTCCCGGTCAAAGCAGATCCGGGGCAGCACCGCCGCCACCGGGATTCCGCGCTCCACCGCCCCCCGCACGCCGTCCGGGTGGGCGGCGATCTCCTCCACAGGCAGGGTGATCCGGTCCGGCCGGGCCTTGATGAGCTCAAAGGTGATCTGTCCCGCCCGGCGCAGGGAGACGTACACGTTCGGCTCCCCCCGGTAGTTCTCGTACCGGGCCCCCGGCTTGAACACGCCATGGCGGCGCTGGGGCAGGGCGGTGCGCTGGGCGGACAGCCCGTCCAGCACCTGCCGCCGCAGGGCGTTCAGCGAGGACAGGGGCACCGCCAGCCCCTCCTGCACCAGGGAGCGTACCTCCGTCACCCGGTAGGGGGTGCCCCCGGTCTTGGAGAGCTGGGCCTCCACGTCCGCCTGGGTGGTGGCCCTGCGGCGGGCGGGGTCGGGAGCCATCCCAGCGGCGGTGACCACCCGGCCCTCCCGGTCCTCCACCCCCACCTGGACCGGCTCGCCGGGGCGGATCATGGCATAGAATTTCACCGGGACTCCCGGGCCCTCCCCCCTGTCATAGGCCGCCTTGGCCTGGGCGAACAGCTCCTTGGGATTTTTAGCCTCCTCCCGGATGCCGAACATGTCCGGGCCCTTGTTCTCCATGAAATAGCCGTCGGTAAAGCCCTGGCGGGAAAAGGCCTGCTCCAGCTGGGACAGCTCCTGGGCGGTGGGCTCCCGCCCCTCCCGCAGGGCGCCGGCGTACACCTTGGTGACGATATAGACGTACTCGGGCCGCTTCATCCGGCCCTCGATCTTGGCGCTGGCCACCCCCATCTCCTGGAGCTCCTTCAGGTGGCCCGCCAGGGACATGTCCTTCAAAGACAGGGGGTGGCCGTCCGCCATGTCCCCCCAGCCGTAGGGCAGGCGGCAGGGCTGGGCGCACATGCCCCGGTTGCCGCTGCGCCCCCCGATGACGGAGGACATGAAGCACTGGCCGGAATAGCACATGCACAGCGCCCCGTGGACGAACACCTCGATCTCAATGGGGGAGTGCTCGCAGATATAGGCGATGTCCCGCCGGGACAGCTCCCGGGCCAGCACCGCCCGGGTGATGCCCAGGTCCGCCGCCTGCTTCGCCCCATCCAAGGTGTGGATGGTCATCTGGGTGGAGGCGTGGAGGGGCAGGTCCGGGGCGGCCTGCCGCAGCGCGCGGACCAGGCCCATGTCCTGGACCAGCACCGCGTCCGCCCCCAGCTGGGACGCCTGGACGGCGCAGTCCACCGCCGCGGGCAGCTCCCGGTCGGAGCACAGAGTGTTCAGGGTGAGGTACACCTTCACCCCCCGCAGGCGGCAGTAGGACGCCGCTGAGGCAAATTCGTCCCGGGTGAAGTTTTTCGCGCCCCGGCGGGCGTTGAATTGTCCAAAGCCCAGGTAGACCGCGTCCGCCCCGGCGCACACCGCCGCGCGCAGCGCCTCCGGGCTGCCGGCGGGGGATAGTATTTCCATAAGGTCCTCCGAGTTGTTTTTCTATAAGGTCAAGGGCCCTCCTTTTTTC
>ERZ779629.226-NODE-226-length-25062-cov-8.845603_pt1 | contig 25062 bp, 20 predicted proteins | sample MGYA00514192_ERZ779629 | MGnify/ENA primary metagenome ERZ779629 (study PRJEB29562, sample SAMEA4376709) | mouse gut metagenome | isolation source: Cecum | study: EMG produced TPA metagenomics assembly of the A DSS colitis mouse model was used to assess the... | reverse complement strand
GCCGTCCACACCGACCTCTACGACCGGACGGACATTATCCCCTTCGACAAGCTGGTTGAATTTTTCCAGAAGAATTTGAAGTAAAAGGAGGCCTCCGACATGGTAAAGCAGACGGCGGGCAGAGACGCCCTGCATGAGTTCGCGCCCAAGTTCGCGGAGCTGAATGACGACGTGCTGTTTGGCGAGGTGTGGTCAAGGGAGGATCAGCTGCCGCTGAAAATCCGCTCTATTGTGACCATCACCGCCCTCATCAGCAAAGGCATCGTAGACAGCTCCCTGAGCTACCATCTCTCCTCCGCCCGGAAGAACGGCGTGACCCGCACCGAGATGGCGGAAATTCTGACCCACCTGGCCTTTTACGCCGGGTGGCCCAACGCCTGGGCCGCGTTCCGCATGGTCAAGGAGGTCTACGCCGGGGATGGTGAACAGGAACAGCACGGCGGTTTCTTTGGGCAGGGCGAGCCAAACACGGCCTTCGCCCAGTATTTTACCGGCAGCAGCTATTTGAAGCCCCTGACCGACCCCAAGGAGACCGTGTTCATTGCCAACGTCACCTTTGAACCCCGGTGCCGCAATCACTGGCACATTCACCACGCCAAAAGCGGCGGCGGGCAAATTCTGATCTGCGTGGACGGCGAGGGCTGGTATCAGGAGGACGGAAAACCGGCGCGGAGCCTGAAGCCCGGCGATGTGGTGACCATCCCCGCCGGGGTGAAGCATTGGCACGGGGCCAAAGCGGACTGCTGGTTCAGCCACCTGGCGGTGGAGTGTCCGGGTGAGGACGCGTCCAACGAGTGGCTGGAGCCGGTGACGGACGAAGCCTATGATGCGCTGCCTTTTCGTGGAAGGGGGCGGGCACGATGAAAAAACGGCCGGTATCATTTATATTGGCAGTCTGCATGGTCTGCCTCCTGACCATGACCTCCTGCGCGGCGGAAGCACCTGCCGCCAGTGGCGGGACGAACCCAGACAGCACAGGGCTCACATCTGCGACTCAGACTGCGACAGCGTTCACCGATGTGCCCGCCGGCGCGTGGTACGCTGAAGCGGTCCAATACTGTCAGGAAAAGGGCCTGATGACCGGAACATCTGACACCACCTTCGCGCCGGAGGAGACGTTGACCCGCGCCATGCTGGTCACCATCCTGTGGCGGCAGGCGGAGAAGCCGGTGGTGAATTACCTGATGCGGTTTTCCGACGTCCCCGAGGATCAGTGGTACAGCGAGGCCGTCCGCTGGGCGGCCAGCGAAAAGCTAGTGGAGGGCTATGGCGACGGCCGCTTCGGCACCGGCGACCCCATCACCCAGGAGCACCTGAGCCTAATTTTCCAGCGGTACACCGATCAGCCTGTTACCCAGGGCATCCCCGGCTTTGACGGCGGCTCCAAGCCTGCCACACGGGCCCAGGCCGCGGCGGCGGTGATGAACTATGCCCAGCTTCCCCAGCAGGGGGCAGTTGGCGGTAAAATCCTGGTGGCCTATTTTTCCGCCACCGGCAACACCCGCCCGGTGGCGGAAAAGGTGGCGGAACTGACGGGCGGCGACCTCTTTGAGATTGTGCCCGCCCAGCCCTACACCGCCGCCGATTTGAACTATAACTCCGACTGCCGGGCCAACGCTGAACAAAATGACCCGGGTGCCCGGCCCGCCATTGCCAGCACCGTGGAGGACATGGGACAGTATGATGCGGTGCTCATTGGCTACCCCATCTGGTGGGGCCGCGCACCTAAAATCATCCACACCTTTCTGGAGACCTATGACCTGAGCGGCAAAACCATCGCCGCCTTCTGCACCTCCGGGAGCAGCCCCCACGAGGACGCAACCCTGCGGGACTACGAGCCGGACGCCACCTGGCTGGAGGGCCGGCGTTTCTCTGAAACATCCCAGGTGGAGGACTGGGTCAACGGCCTTGACCTGCCGAAATCCGAGGGTAATAGCGCGGTGGGCGCATTCAATTTTGAACGAAAGACCGTCACCCTCAACAGCGGCTATGAAATGCCGCTCAACGGCCTGGGAACCTACAGCCTCCATGGGGAGACCTGCGTTCATTCTGTAAAGTCCGCCTTGGCCAGCGGCGTCCGGCTGATCGACACCGCCTCCGCCTACGGCAACGAGGAGGAGGTGGGTCAGGCCATCCGGGAGGCCATGGAGGAATTGGGCATACAGCGTGAGGAAATCTTCGTCACCACCAAAATTTATCCGGGCAGTGAAATGGCGGACCCGGAGCGGTCTATCCAGGCATGTCTGGACCGGCTGGACATCGGCTATGTGGACCTAATGCTGCTGCACCATCCTGACAGAAACGATGTGAACGCCTATCAGGCGATGGAAAAGTTTGTGGAGGAGGGAAAAATACGCTCCATCGGCCTGTCCAACTGGTATGTGGAGGAGCTGGAGGAATTTCTGCCCCAGGTGTCCACTACCCCGGCGCTGGTGCAGAACGAAATTCACCCCTACTATCAGGAGAACGATGTGATTCCCTATATTCAAAGCCTGGGAATTGTGGTGCAGGGCTGGTATCCCCTGGGCGGCCGGGGACATACGGCGGAGCTGCTGGGGGATGAGGTGATCTCCGGCATCGCCAAGGCCCACGGGGTCTCCTCTGCGCAGGTCATCCTCCGCTGGAATTTGCAAAAGGGCGTGGCAGTCATTCCCGGCTCCAGTAACCCCGACCACATCAAGGAAAATACCGAGCTGTATGATTTTTCGCTGACCAATGAGGAGATGGCGCGGATCAATGCCCTCGACCGGGGCGAGAAACACGATTGGTATTAAAATCAACCTTCCTATGCACTACTGTTTAGTGGTACATAGGAAGGCTTTTGTATTGCATGCTCTAAAGCTATTGGGCATTAATGTGGTTCATATGCATCTGGCAAAATGGTTGAATCGACGGTTCCATTTTCACTTCCGCGCTGACGCGCCCAAACCACTCCGGCTCTCCATTCGAGCGGATTTTTCGCCCACTGGCGCAAGACCTGTTGCGGGAAGCCAAAATTTTTGGTATAGTGTAAATGGAAGATTGTGCCCTGGCCGATTGACCGGGGTATCAAGAGGCAAACCCCTTTGCCGGAATAGGAGGAATTGTGAACAGCAGGGTCTAAAAGAACATATGCTATTTAGCATAGTATGATTACAGTATGCGTCAACATTTCCTGCCGGTGGCAGGAGAGCGGCCTGAGGGCCCGGAGCAGAGGAGGAACATTTTTGTATCACAGAATGAGATTTCGGATCGCGGCGGCTTTGCTGGCGTTTTGCGTTATGGTCACAGCGCTTCCGGGTACGGCCCTGGCCGCAGACGGACAGACCAGAGCGGTCCACACGACTGCGAACAGTAAGGATCTGGCTAAAATTGTGGAAAACGCCAACGATGGCGATATTATCGAAATAAGCGGAACGTGTATGACCAACGACACAAACAGCAACGCCCCTTGGGTGATCAACAAGAAAGTTACCATCCGCGGCGTTACTACGGACGCCAGCCTGAACCTTCGTTCTGGCGGAATCATCCTGGCGGCGGACGTTACCTTTGAAAATCTGGAGCTGGCCTTTCCCAACCGTGTGCGCAACGCTATCATGGCAAACGGCCATACCCTCATCTTGAGAAATGTCACCCGCAGTAAAAGCGCGAATAATGATGTCCATTTGTTCTGCGGCGGCGCAACGGGATTGGCGATTGCCGCTCAGCCCGGCGGCCACGGGAATATTATCATTGAGAACTGTCCTGAAATGGGCAACGTCTATGCCGGCAGCATCTCCACCGACGGAGACCCCAACGAATCCTCGATTCCCGCTACGGTTACGATGATTGGTACGAGCAAGGCAGGGGACTTTTACGCCTGCGGGGCGTTGGAAACATACGTCCCCGGCGACGAGATGCTGAATCCCAACTACGAGGTTGCCCCTCCCAAACCCAGCACCGAGCGTTTTCGCGTAACCGGAGACGTCACCTTCAATCTTTACTACACCTCCACCTCCATGGTGGACGGCGCCACCGGCGGGGATAAAAACGCCGCTGTAGTCTATACAGGCAAAGGCAACCTCAATGACGGACTTACCCTGGACAACCTGTCCAGCCTTACAGTGGGCAGCGGGGAGGAGCTAAAGCCTAAAACGGGCAGCAGTCTTGATGGCGCGGAACTTGTTGCCCCTGCTTCCAGTGTTCTGAACCTGACCAATCTGACCAACCTGGTATTTGCCGGCCTTCAGGGCGGCGGCGACCTGGTTTTGAAACAGGACCAGACCTTGACCATCAACGGCAGTGTGTCAGGAAAAACCAGAATCGGCATCAGCAACATTTTTAATGGAGCCTCGACAGCGGCTCCTGAACTTGGCCATGTGTACGTCAGTGCGCCTCAGTCCGATGCCAGCAGCTTTGAGCTTGTTCCTTATCAAAACAGCCATGACACAAAGCTGGTCCGGGACGGAAATGGAGACTGGACTGCGCAGAAGGATTCCCCCGAGGAAAAGCCGCCGTCCAAGCTGGTAAGCCTAGCCCCGCAGAATGTTCAGCTGACCAGCCAGGACAGCGTGGACGCCGCAGAAGATGGTATTTTGATCCCGCTGAACACAGTTTACAGCGGCGAGCCGCTGGCCCTGGAAGATGCTTTACGGATTTCTGTAAATGGTAAAGAGGCTCAATTTGTTCAAGACCCTAAGTGGAGCTATTATGAAACCCCTGACTTACTGATATATGTGGGAGATACCGGGGACGGGGATGAGTTAATCATCTATGCCATCAACAACCCATACGTAGACCCGGTTTCTGATGGCATATACCAGTTTGACATTACTGTCCCGGGAGCCTATACCGCTTCTGGCAAGGACCTTTCCGCCTCCTGTACGCTGACCGTTGGCAATAACGTGACGCCCCCGCCCACCACGATTCCCGTCCCCGCCGCGAACACCGGCCTGAAATGGACGGGAGGGGAACAGACCGGCGTGGAGGAAGGGACCGGCTACACCCTGACCGGGCACAAGGGGACCAATGTGGGCAGCTACACCGCCACCGCCACGCTGAAGTCCGGTTATGTGTGGAATGACGGAACTGCCACAGCGAAAAGCATCTCCTGGAGCATCGCCAAGGCAGACGGCCCCGCCGCCCCCACCAGCTTGTCCGCCGTTCCTCCCACCTCGGCAGGCGGAGCGGACGGAAAAATCTGCGGCGTCACGGCGGCGATGGAGTACGCCTCCCGCGCGGATTTCTCCGATGCGCAGTCCTGTACCGGCACTGAGATCGTGAACCTGACCCCCAAAGTCTATTTTGTGCGCCTGCGTTCCACGCAGAGGCATGAGGCGGGGGCCTCCGCCTCGATCACCGTTCCGGACTTCGACGAGCCCACCGTCGTCTCCATCCAGGTGAACAGCGCCGGACATAAGACCAGCTATGAACTGAACAGCCCGCTGGACGTGACCGGGCTCACCATCGAGGCGGTCTACTCTGACCAGAGCACCCAGACCGTTCCGGTGACAGAGAATATGGTCAGCGGCTTTGATTCCAGCACGGCGGGCAGCAAGCCCTTGACCATCACCTACGAGGGCAGACAGACCACCTACACTGTTGAGGTGACGGCGGCGGAGCAGCCCGGTCCCAACCACATCCACGACTGGAGCGCAGGCTGGAGCAGCGATTCCAGATACCACTGGCATAACTGTCAGGCGGAGGGCTGTCCCATCGCGGAAAACCGTGAGAAGGAGGGCTATGGCTCCCATAAGGCCGGGGCCTGGATCACAGACCAGGCGGCGACAAGCAGCCGACCCGGCAGCCGCCACAAGGAATGCACCGTCTGCCGCTATGTGACGGCAAGGGAAACCATTCCGGCCACTGGCGGCGGCTCCGGCTCCTCCGGCGGTGGAGGCAGCTACATTCCGCCCACCTATAGACCCGACGTGCCCCAGCCCAGCCAGGGCGGCAGCGTGAGCGTTTCCCCTTCCAGCCCGGTGCGGGGCGACCCCGTGACCGTGACGCCCAAGCCGGACCAGGGCTACGAGGTGGACAAAATCACCGTCACCGATCAGAACGGCAAGCCCGTGGAGGTGACGGTGAAGCCGGACGGGACATACACATTCAAGCAGCCCAACGGCAAAGTAAAGATCGAAGTGACCTATAAACCGGTCAAAACGCCCTGGAGCAGCCCCTTTACGGACGTATCCGAGGGCGATTGGTACTACGAGGCGGTGCAGTTTGTCCAGGCGGAGGGCCTGATGAACGGCTACGGCGGCGGCAACTTCGCCCCCGACGCACAGTTGTCCCGCGCCCAGCTGGCTCAGATCCTGTTCAACAAGGAGGGCAGACCGGGAGTGAATTACCTGCTGGACTTCTCCGATTTAGCTGGCGAGGCGTGGTACACCGAGGCTGTCCGCTGGGCCGCCAGCCAGGGTATTGTAGGCGGCTATGGCAATGGGACCTTCGGCCCCAACGACCCCATCACCCGTGAGCAGCTGGCGGTCATGCTCTGGCGGTACTCCGGCAGTCCCGCCGCCACCAATAAGGAACTGCATTTCAGTGATGAGGGCGAGATCAGCGCCTTCGCACGGGAGGCCCTGCGCTGGGCCGTGGAGAACGGCATCCTGAACGGCTACGACAACGGGCGGTTAGGCCCCCAGGGGCAGGCCACCCGGGCGCAAGCGGCGCAAATGCTGAAAAACTTTATTGAGAACCAGGAGGACAGCGCAATACGGTAAAACGCTGAATGATAGGACAGAGGGACGCAGGGCAGATTCGCCTTGCGTCCCTCTGTGTTCATCAGGTAAAGATAAATTCAGCATGAACGGTTTCTGTTGCTCGTTCACGAATGCTGTTCATACGCCTCTGCCGAGCACCCCGTCCAGCTCCTCCGGGGTATACAGCGCGTTGAGCGCCGCCAGCAGAGCCTTGGCGCTCATATGCTCGGGCAGGTCCAGCCGCCTTAAAAGCGCCGCTCGCCGCGCCGCCGCGTCCGGCGTGCCGGACAGCCCCAGCACGAACAGGTCCGCCGCCGTCAGGTCCCCCGCCGGGCGGTCCGGCTCCGCGCCGTCCAGCACCGTGGCCCCCGCGTTGAGGATGGCCTGGCGCAGCACCTCGGGCTTCATCCCCTCCACGCCCAGCTTGCCCTCCCGGCCGGGGGCGCGCTTGCGCCGCTCCTTGCCGTACAGGTCGGGGATATAGGCGTGCTTCAGCTGCCCCTTGGGGATGGCCCCCTTGAGGTGGTTGCGGATGACGAACCCCGCCCCGTCGGAGTCGGTGAGGACGATAAGCCCCCGCGCCTCCGCCAGCCGCCGCAGCAGCGCCAGCCGTTCCCCGTCCTTGAACACGCCGAAGCCCGCCGTCTCCAAAATCAGGGTGTCCGCCACCCCGGCCAGGGCGGCCTTGTCGTACCTGCCCTCCACCACAATGGCCTCTTTGATGCGCAGCGGTCCGCTCATACCGCCGCCCTCCGGCCGGAGGCCAGCTCCATCAGCAGCCCGGTGAGCAGCTCCCGCTCCCTGCCGTAGGAGGATTTCAGCTCGATGTCCGCCCGGGCGCACCGGCCCGCGGCGTACCGGCACCATGGCAGGGAAAACCGCCGGGCGGCGTCCAGCAGCTTGTCCGCCTGGTAGCCCGACTTCATTCCCCACAGCTCCATGAATTCTCCCCGGCTCTTTCCCCGGTCCAGGTACAGCCGGGCGGTGTAGAGCTGCCGAAAATACTTGCCCATGGCGGCCAGAATCATGATGGGGGGCTGCTGGCTCTGGAGCAGGTCGGCCAGCACCGAGGCCGCCTTGTCAAAGTCCTTGCGGGCCATGGCGTCGGTCATCTGGAACACCACGGCGTCGATCTGGGGGACGGCCACCGCGTCGATGTCCGCCCGGGTCACCCGGGGGTGGGGCGCGTAGGCCGCGATCTTGCCGATCTCCGCCGCCAGGGTGTGCATCAGGTCGCCGCACAGGAAGATGAGGTACCGGGCGTCCTCGGTGTCCACCCCCTTGCCCGCCTTTTTGAACTGGCGGCAGATCCAGTCGGTGAGGTCCCCCTGGTCCTGCCGCTGGAACTCCACCACCGCCCCCTCTTTTTTCAGCAGCGCGGCCAGCTTGGACCGGCCGTCCGCCTTATAGGGCAGCAGGTCGTAGACAAACACCAGGCAGCAGTAGTCCGGCAGCCCCTCCAGAATGGCCAGCAGCCGCTCCCTGGCCGCCTCCCCCTGGCCGTACAGGTCGAAGTCGGTGACGGCGACCAAGGTGCGCCCGCTCATCATGGGCAGGCAGTCCACCGCCTGCTCGATCCAGTCCACCGAGCACTCCTTGCCCTGGGCGGCGTGGAGGTTGAAGTCCTCCATCCCCTCCGGCAGCAAAACCTGCTTGAGCTGCCCCAGGTAGTAGTCCCGCAAAAACGCCTCCTCCCCGTGGAAGAGGTAGAGCTGTTTGGGCGCGCCCTCCTTGATGGCCCGCTTCAGCTCCCGCATGGCGGTGTTGTCGGTCTTATTGCGCTTTGGCGGCATGTCCGCCACCTCCTTTCGTGGTGTATATCCCCACCCGGTCCCCCCTCACCCGGACGGTGATGGAGCCCGCCTCGTCGGTGCGGTAAACCTCCGCCCCCGCCGCCTCCAGCCGGTCCAGGGTCTCCTGGGCGGGGTGGCCGTAGGGGTTGTTGACCCCTGCGGAGACAATGGCCAGCTCGGGGGACGCCGCCTGGAGAAACGCCCCGCAGCTGGAATTTTTCGAGCCGTGGTGGCCCGCCAGCAGCACCTCCACGTCGGGGATGGGCTGGTATTTCACCAGCATCCGCTCCACAAAGGCGTCGGCGTCCCCGGTGACCAGCACGTCGAAGTCCCCCCGGGAGCACAGGGCGAACAGCCCCGACTCGTTGGACGTGCCGCCCCCCAGGGGCGGGAAGAGGGTCAGCGTCCCCTCCCCCAGGGCAAAGGTCCGGCGCTCGTCCACCGTGACGACCTGGGCGCCCTCCGCCCGGGCCAGGTCCAGCAGCTTTTCCATGGCCTCCCGGCTCTCCTCTCCCGCCGGGACGGCCACCCGGTCCACCCGCATCCGGTAAAAGAGCTGCTCCACCCCGTTGAAATGGTCGGCGTCGAAGTGGGTGAGGACCAGCAGGTCCAGCCGGGTGCGGCCCATGGCGGCGAAGTAGTCGGCGGCGGTGTCTCCGGCGCTGCGGTAGCCGTCCCCGCCGCAGTCCACCAGCGCCGCCCTCCCGCCGGACAGCAGGGCGGCGGACGAGCCCTGGCCCACGTCCAGCGCCGTGACGGTCAGATCCGCCCCCTCCGCCTCCAGCCGCCCCAGGCCGATGGCCGCGCACAGCAGAAGGGCCAGCGCTCCCAACGGGATCAGCGGGCGCTTTGGCCGCTCCCTGCCCGCCAGCGCCGCCAGCAGCGCCAGATACGCCCCCGCCAGCCAGATCAGGCAGTATGGGCTGTCCGCGCTCAGCGAGGCGAAGGGGAATTTCCCCAGCAGCAGCGCGATCCACCGGGCGTAATGCCCCAGCCCTCCCGCCGCCCAGCCCAAAACCGCCGCCAGGCCGGGGAGAAACACCGCCAGCGTCCCCAGAATCAGCGCGCACATCATCAGCAGGCTCAGCGCCCACAGGGCCAGCACGTTGGACAGCGGCGACAAAATCAGAATCTGCCCGAAGTACAGGGCGATGAGGGGCACGGTGAACAGCATGGCCCCCAGGGAGGCGGACACCCCGGCCAGCGCCGTCCTCCCCGCCCTCCAGAGCAGCAGCTCCACCCGCTTTTCCTTGGCGGGGCGCTTTTTCCGCAGAGGCCGGTACATCCGCTCCAGCAGCGGCCCGCTCACCAGCAGAATGCCCGCCACCGACGCGAAGGACAGCTGCAGGCCCACGCTGGCCGCGGCGAAGGGGTTCTGGACCAGCAGCACCAGCAGCGCCGCGCCCAGCGCCGACGGCCCGTCCTCCTCCCGCCCCGCCAGGGGCGCGGCCAGCAGGGCGCTCTGCATAATCACCGCCCGGAAGGCCGACGGCGTGCCCCCGGCCATGAGGGCGTAAAATACCAGCAGGGGAACCAGGGCCAGCGCGGCCCTGCGCCGGCGGGGGCACACCGCCAGCGCCATGCGCACCAGAAAGCTGATGTGAAAGCCGGACACCACCGCGGCGTGCATCAGCCCCGCCCGGTTGAAGGCGGAGAACAGGGTTTCGTCCAGCCCGCGCTTGTCCCCCAGGGTGACGGCGGCGGCGATGGGAGCTGCGGCGGCGTCAAAGGCGGCGTAAATGCCCGCGTTCAGCTCGTGGGCGCACAGGGCGGGCCAGTGGCGCAGAGGGACCCGGTCCGCCGCCCGGATCTCCGCCTCCTGGCGGCAGTAGGCCAGCAGGTACACGCCCTTGGCGGTGTAGTAGGTGGTCTCGCCGCCGTAGGCCCGCTCCGCGCCCTTCACCCGGGCGGCGCAGGAGAGCCGGTCCCCCGGCTTCAGCGTCCCCCACTCCTCGGGGCCGTAGGCCAGCACGTCCGGGGCGAAAAATCCGCCGTCCAGCCGGAGCGTCACGCCATACCCGCCGATGGAGGTGGGCACGGGGTAGGAGGACACCTCCCCGGACAGGGGCACGTCCTCCCCCGCCCAGCTCTGCGCCGGGGCGCGGAACAGGGCGAAGTAGGCGGCGCACCACCCAAAGGCGGCCAGTCCTCCCAGACACAGGGCCAGCCCCCGCCGGGAGACCTGATACAGCCCCCACCGAACCCGCCGGCCCCGGCCCCTTGGCTTGCGCAGGAGGATGGGGCTCTCACGTTCCCCGGGCCGGGAGGCCAGCCAGCCGCCCAGCGCCAGCAGCAGCGGCACCAGCAGCTGGACGGGACCCAGCCCATCATAGCAGCTCCACAGGCAGACGGCCCCGAAGCCCACCGCGAACCATGCCAGCTTCCGCATACCGCCGCCCCCCTTCCAAGCATTCCCCTCTATTTTATCCGCAACGGGGGGACAAGTCAACGCCGGGGTGGAAAATACCGGCGGGACTTGTCAAACCGCCCCGGGTCTGGTATGCTGAAGGACAGCGTAAGGAGTGAAATTTATGGATATATTCGATCTGGACGGCACCATCACCGACACCAACGGCCTGTGGGCGGAGGTGGACCGGGATTTCCTGTCCCGCCGGGGGCTGGCCCCCTCCGCCGAGTACCAGCGGGTGGTGGAGCGGTCCATCTACCCCATCGCGGCGGCGTTCACCAAGGAGTACTACCGTCTGTCCGACAGCGTGGAGGACATCATGGCCCAGTGGGACGCCCTAGCCCGGCACCGCTACCAGGAGGCCCGGCTCAAGCCCGGGGCGGTGGACTACCTGCGCCAGTGCAGGGCGGAGGGCCGCCCCATGGCCCTGTTCACCGCCTGCCGCCCCGCCCTGTGCCGGACGGCGCTGGAGCGCTTTCAGCTCACGGACCTGTTCGGCCACATCGTGTACGCCGAGGAGATCGGCCTGGAAAAACGGGACCCCCGGTGCTTTGTGGAGCTGAGCCGACGCCTGGGCGTGCCGCCGGAGGCGTGCACCCTCTTCGACGACAGCCCCGACAACTGCGCCACCGCCCAGAAGGCGGGCATGACCGCCGTGGGGGTGTACGACGTCTATTACCACGCCCGCCAGGAGGAGCTGAAATCGGTGTGCAGCCGCTATATCCGCTCCTTTGAGGAGCTGTTGGCGCAGTAAGATTGGCAAACCCCTCCCCGCCTACATAGAATGTGGAGCAAAGGAGGTGTTTACCACATGGAAGATATGATCCCATGCGCGCTGAAGGACCAGGAGGTGTTCCAGCGGGTATGGCAGCGGGTGATGGCCGGACGGGACCCGGATGGCAGTCCCATCAGCCCCGCCCCCTCCGGCGGAGGGGATGTGTCCTGCGACTGTCTCCGGGACCTGCTGCACCAGGACGGGGAGGGCCTGCCCTCCTCCTGCCTTCCCGGCGCGGATGCCCCGCCGCTTGAGGAGCAGCCCCCCGAGGAACAGCCCCCGGCGGAGGAAGCCCCCGCTCCCCAGCCTCCCAGCCAGGGCCTGCCCCCCAGGGAGGGGAACAGCTGGGGCGGCGACCTGCCCCCTCTGTGGGAGGAGCCCCAGGGGGGCGACGACCGGGCCGCCCGCCTGCGCCGCCACGTGATGGACGCGCTGGAGGGCTGGCAGTTCTACCGCCACCTGGCCCGTCGGGCCCGGGGGACGGACGCCCGGGCGCTCAACGCCCTGGCCGGGGAGCTGCATAAGCACGCCCGGAAGCTGTCGGCGGCCTATTTCCTGCTCACCGGGCTGCGCTACTGGCCCACGGAGGTGCTGGGCGCGCCCGCCATCCCGTCCTACTGGGGAGCGCTGCGCCAACGCCACCAGGCCGAGCAGCGCCAGGAGACCGCCTTCCGCCTGGCCGCCGACGACTGGGAGGACCCGGACATGCTGGAGCTGTACGGCGAGCTGGCCGACGCCTGCCAGCAGCGCTGCCGCCGCCTGCGGACCCTGCTGGAGCAGGGCGTGTGATTACTTAGCCGGAAAAGAAGAGAGCGCCGGGGCCTATGGCCCCGGCGTTCTCCCTATTCCCGACGGCGGCGATAATAGCGAAAATCCCCCTCGTCCCTCACATGCTGAAAGCCGAGCTTTTCCAGAATGTGCTGGCTGCGGGTGTTTTTGATCACGGTGTCCGCGTTGACCGCCGCCATATCCAGGACGTCAAACGCATACCGAAGGGCCAGCCGCTCCGCCTGTGTGCCGTAGCCCCGGCCCTTTACCCCGTCGTTCTGCATATGGACGCTGAGAGCGCACTCCCTTTTCTCCCGGTCGATCTGCTTCAATTGCAGCTCCCCCACCGGCGCGCCGTCCTTTAAAATGGCGAAGAGGACGCGGTCCGGCGTCTGCTTTGCGTCAAAATACCGGTCTACCGCCTCTTTACTGTAGCGGTAGGGCGAGAACAGGCCCATATCCATATAGATGGCCGGGTCGTTCTCCCAGCCCTGATACAGCTGATGACAGAGCTCCCGCGTCATGACGCACAGCGATATCTGGTCCATAGTCAAGCCTCCCATACGGTTGATTCGCGTCCATTCTATCATGCCGGTTCCTCTTTGGCAACAGAACACCCCTGTACTTTTCCGCCGCGGTCTGGTATAATGCTTCTACTTGACGAAAGGGATCTGATTACATATGCTGACGCCGGAACAGACGCTGGAATTCTGCCGCCTCCGCCGGGAGGTCATCGCTCAAAACTATAAAACCCTCAACCCCGAGCAGCAAAAGGCCGTGCTGGCCACCGAGGGGCCCCTGCTGCTGCTGGCGGGGGCGGGGTCGGGCAAGACCACCGTGCTCATCCACCGGGTGGCCAACCTCATCCGCTACGGCCGGGGGTCGGACTGCCTGGAGGCGCCCGAGTGGGCCACAGAGGACGACCTGACCTTTCTGCGGGATTACGCCGCCCACCCCGACAAAGAAAAACGCCTCCAGGCCGACCGGCTGTGCGCCCTGGACCCCGCCGCCCCCTGGACCATCATCGCCATCACCTTCACCAACAAGGCCGCCGGGGAGCTGAAGGCCCGGCTGGAAAGAATGCTTGGCCCCTCCGCCCGGGACGTGTGGGCGTCCACCTTCCACTCCGCCTGCGTGCGCATCTTGCGCCGGGACATTGAGAAGCTGGGCTTCCCCTCCTCCTTCACCATCTACGACACCGACGACTCCCAGCGGGTGATGAAGGACTGCATCAAGGAGCTGCGCTTCGACGACAAGCAGTTCCCCGCCCGCTCGGTGCTGGCCGCGATCTCCCGGGCCAAGGACAAGCTCCAGCTGGCGGCGGACTTCGCCCGGGAATGCGATGCCTCCGGCGACTTCCGGCTGCAAAAAATCGCCCAGCTGTATACCGAGTACGAAAAACGCCTGTGGGAGGCCGGGGCGCTGGACTTCGACGACATCATCCTGCACACCGTCCGGCTCTTGCAGGAGCACCATGATGTGCTGGAATATTACCAGAAAAAATTCCGCTACGTCCTCATCGACGAGTACCAGGACACCAACAACCTGCAATACCTGCTGGCCTCCCTGCTGGCCGGCGGCCGGGAGAACATCTGCGTGGTGGGGGACGACGACCAGTCCATCTACCGCTTCCGGGGGGCCACCATTGAGAACATCCTCTCCTTCGAGGACCAGTACAGGGGCTGCCGCACCATCCGGCTGGAGCAGAACTACCGCTCCACCAAAAATATCCTGGCCGCGGCCAACGCCGTCATCCGCCACAACCAGGGCCGCAAGGGCAAGGAGCTGTGGACCGCGGGGCAGGACGGGGACAAGGTGCAGCTCTACACCGCCATGAACGAGAACGACGAGGCCCGCTTCGTGGCGGACAAGCTGATGGCCGACTACCGGGCGGGGCTGAAGTGGAACACCCACGCCATCCTCTACCGCATGAACGCCCAGTCCAACCAGCTGGAGGTGGCCTTCAAGCGCAGCGGCATCCCCTACAAGGTCATCGGCGGCACCCGGTTCTTCGACCGGGCGGAGGTGAAGGACATGCTGGCCTACCTGTGCGCCATCCACAACCACGCCGACGACCTGCGCCTCACGCGCATCATCAACAATCCCCCCCGGGGCATCGGCCAGACCACGGTGGAAAAGGCCCGGGCCATCGCCATGCACAACGAGTCGTCCCTGTGGAACGTGGCGGCCAACGCCGCCGCCCACCCGGAGCTGCAAAAGGCCGCCCCCCGGCTGGGCCAGTTCATCGCCATGATGGACGAGCTCGCCGCCCTGTCCCACACCATGGACCTGCCCGACTTCTACGAGGAGGTGGTGGCCCGCACCGGCTACGCCGCCATGCTCCAGGCCAAGCATGACATTGAGAGCCGCTCCCGGCTGGAAAACGTCCGGGAGCTGCTGACCTCCATCAACAGCTACCTGGAAAACGCCGACGGGGAGCCCTCCCTGGCGGGCTTCCTGGACGAGATCGCCCTGTATACCGACCTGGACAGCCACGACCCCAGCGAGGACGCGGTGGTGATGATGACCATGCACTCCGCCAAGGGGCTGGAGTTCCCCACGGTGTTCGTGGTGGGCATGGAGGAGGGCATCTTCCCCGGCATCCGGGCCATCGGAGAGGCGGAGGAGATGGAGGAGGAACGGCGGCTGTGCTATGTGGCCCTCACCCGGGCCAAACAGAGGCTGTATCTCACCTGCGCGGGGCAGCGTATGCTCTTTGGCCGCACCAGCACCAACCGGCCCTCCCGGTTCGCCGGGGAGATCCCGGCGGAGCTGCTGGACCAGTCGGGCCGGTCCTACCTGGACCCCACCCCCACGGGCGGAGACTGGGACGAGTTCGACCAGACCCCCCGGGTGTCCACCCACCGGGAGCCCTACCGCCAGGGCTCCGTCGCCCCCCAGAGCGCCTATGGCGCCCAGCGCCGTACCTCCTACGCCCCGCCCCGGCCCCAGAAGCCCACGCCCGCCCGGCCCGTGTTCCAGTCCGCCGCCCCCGCGCCCAGCGCCGCCCTGCCCGACTACCGCAAGGGGGATATGCTGGAGCACAAAGCCTTTGGCCGGGGGATGGTGCTCTCCACCCAGAGGGTGGGGGGGGACACCCTGCTGGAGATCGCCTTCGACGGGGTGGGCACCAAGCGCCTGATGCTGAAATTCACCGCCCAGCACATGAAAAAATTGTAAAGGGGAATGGCAATGCGCATCGTTATCAGCATTTTCGCCATTTTATTCGGGCTGCTGCACATCATCGCGGCGGCGGCCCAGTTCAAATCAAAAGACCCCGCCGTCCGGGGCAGCACCGTGATGATGGCCTGCGGCGGGATCGCCGTGGCCTGCGCCGCTATCTCCCACCTGGTCGGAGCGCATCCCATGGGCTGGGTGGACGCCTTGTCCGCCGCCCCCGGCGGGCTGCTGATATGTGCCGCAGCCTACCTTAACGGCAAACGGTCCGGCAGTTTCCACCTGTCCCACCACCTCGTCCGGGGGGCCATAGCCATCCTGCTGGTGATCGGAATGGCCGTCTGGTAATCAAACGCGCCGGGGACTGACAGTCCCCGGCGCGTTTCGCATCTGTTACAGCTGGCGGTACATGGCCTCCGCCCCGGCCTTGCCCACAATGTCGGCCACAGAGAGCACCTCCACCCGGATGAGCTTTTCGCCAAACTTCAGCTCCAGCACGTCCCCCGGCGTTACGTCGTAGGACGCCTTCACCGGCCGTCCGTTGGCGCTCACCCGCCCGGCATCGCAGGCCTCGTTGGCCACCGCCCGGCGCTTGATGAGCCGGGACACCTTCAGCCATTTGTCCAACCTCATAAACAGCCCTCCAAAACAGGATTCCCACCCCGCGGGGGGTGGGAATGGCCGGTTGATTACTGCGCCACCGTATCCTTCAGCGCCTTGCCGGCCTTGAACACGGGCACCTTAGAGGCGGGAATCTCAATCTGCTCCTTGGTGTGGGGGTTGCGGCCCATGCGGGCGGAGCGGCTCTTCACCTCGAAGGAGCCAAAGCCCACCAGCTGCACCTTCTCGCCCTGCACCAGGGACTCGGTGATTACGTCCACCATGGCGGCTACGGCGGCGTCGCTGTCCTTCTTGGACAGGCCGGTCTTTTCCGCCACAGCGGCAATCAATTCGGTTTTATTCATGTTGATATTCCTCCTGAAAGTCAAATTTCTTTTGCGGCAGCGCCGCGTATATCACTTAAAGCGCGGCGTGGCGCAGTAAGCCTTTCTCAATGGGACTGCTTCAGCTGGGCCTTGGCCTGGGTCCACAGGTCCATAAATTCCTCCCGGGAGAGCTTGTCCGTGGTCTTTCCCTGGCCGGCGGCCAGCTCCTCCACCCGGCGGAAGCGGGCGATGTCCTTGTCAATGTTGGCATGGAGGGCCTGCTCCGGGTCCACCCCCGCCGCGGCGCAGGCGCATACCGTGACGAACAGCAGGTCGCCCAGCTCCTCGCTCAGATCGCCCTCCCCCGCGGCCGCGGCCTTGACCTCCCCCAGCTCCTCGGCCAGCTTGTCCATGGCGGCGTCCCAGCCGCCCCACGGGGCCCCGGCGCGCACCGCCTTCTTCTGCACCTTTTCCGCCCGCCACAGAGCGGGCAGGGTGCGGGCCACCGCGTCCAGCTCGTCGGCGCGGGTGGCCTGGTGCTTCTCCTTCTTTTTCAGCTCCTCCCAGTTGGAGAGCACCTCCTGGGTGGAACGAACATTTACTTCTCCAAACACGTGCGGGTGGCGGTAGATCAATTTTTTACACACCCCGTCCGCCACATCGTCCAGAGTAAAGCGCCCCGCGTCCTCCTCAATGGAGGCGTGGAAATAGACCTGGAGCAGCACGTCCCCCAGCTCCTCCCGCAGGCCGGCCAAGTCGTCCCGGTCAATGGCCTCCGCCGCCTCGTACGCCTCCTCCAACAGATTGCGGCGAATGGAGGCGTGGGTCTGCTCCTGATCCCAGGGACAGCCGCCGGGATGGCGCAGAATGCGCACAATCTCCACCAGATCCCGGCAGTCATAGGATTTTTTCTCCGACCAATTTATCACACTATCACCTCAATTGCAAGAGTTTTTCCGCACCCCTGCGTTTTTTTACAATAAAATTCCATGAGCCCTTCACTCCACCCGGAGGATGCGGGCCAATTTCTCCCCTTTGGGGATAAGGGACAGGTCGTCCTTGGAGATGGCGCGGGTAAAGACGATGAGGCCAAAGTAGACCACCACCGCCACGCCGATGGCGGCGAACACGCTCAGCGCCACGCCGGTGCGGCTGAGCTCCACCGCGGCGGCGCCGTCCGGCAGAAGCTCCTGCGTCTCCGTCACAAAGAGCTTCAGCGCCAGAAACGCCTTGGACACCAGCCCGTTCACCGCCCAGGCGGACGCCCCCATGGCGGCGGCGGCCCCCACGGGCTTGACGAACACCCGGGCCAGGCTCAGCGACCGGGGCAGGGTGCGCCGGATGATGAACATGTCCAGCAGGGCGATGATCCAGAAGCAGGCCACGGTGGAGATGGCGCCGCCCCGGATGCCGATGGCCGGATTGCCGATGAGCACATAGCCCACCACCAGCTTCATCCCGCAGCCGATGACGGTGGTGGCCATGGGCAGGGCCACCATCTGGTGGGCCTGAAGGATGGAATTGCTCACCAGCATGAAGCACACCGAGATGGACGCGATGCCCAGCACCGACAGCATCCACCCCGCCAGCGCCACGTCGGTGGACGGATAGAGCAGGCGGATGATGGGCTCGCCCAGCACGAACAGCCCCACCCCCGCCGGAATGGACAGCAGCGCGGTGGTGCGCAGGGTGGTCTCGCTGATCTGAGCGGCCTGGCGGCGGCGCTTCACCTTCAGCGCGGCGGACACGTGGGGGATGACGCTGGCCGTCAGCGGAACCATGAAGGAGGCGGGCAGGTTGTAGAGGGTGAGGGCCTTATCGTACATCCCCTTCATATCCCGGGCGGCGTCCTCCGTGAGCTTCAGCGCGTCCTGAAGGCGGCCCAGCATGATGCTGGTGTCCAGTATGTTGGTCAGCGCGATGACGGAGGAGCTCAAGGTGATGGGGATGGCCAGCTTGGCCAGGGTAATCAGGATGGAGCGGCTGTCCTCCGGCTCGTCATGGCTGTCCGGCAGGGTGCGCACGTGGCCCCGGTAGCAGAAGTACACGTACAGCGCCCCCAGCATACAGCCCACCGACACCCCCAGGATGGCCCCGGCGGCGGCCACCGACTCCCCCAAGTCCTGCTTGATGAACAGGGAGGCCAGGACCAGGCCCACGGCCAGCTTGCAAAGGGCCTCGATGACCTGGGACACGGCGGTGGGGGTCATCAGGGCGTGGCCCTGGAAGTACCCTCGGAAGGCGGACAGCGGGCAGATGAAAAACACCGCCGGGGCCAGGGCCAGAATGCTGTAGGCCGCGTGGCTGTCCCGCATCAGCTCGGCCAGCTGGTGGGGGAAGAAGGCCATGATGCAGAAGCTGATGGTGCCCAGCACGCAGAAGGTGGCCAGGGCCAGCGAGAACACCTTTTTCACTTGGTTACCCCGGCCCACGGCGTTGGCCTCGGACACCATCTTGGACAGGGCCACCGGCAGGCCGCCGGTGGAGATGATGATGAGCAGGGAGTAGATATTATAGGCGGTGTTGAAATCCGCGAAGCCCGCGTCGGACAAAATGCCGCCCAGGGGGATCTTGTACAGCGCCCCGATGAGCTTGACCACGATGACGCTGGCCGTCAGAATGGCGGCGCCGCCGAAGAAGGAATTCTTTTTTGGGGTGGAAGCAGACATATCCTCAAACCCTTTCCCGTCAGCCGAAAATCAGGGGCAGGGCGTACTGCCGGACCTCAGCCTTGATCCTGTCCAGGTCCAGCGTCAAAAACGCCCCGTTTTGGTATATGACGCGGCCCCGCGCCATATTCATTGCCACGTTGGAGCCGTGGGCGGCGTACACCAGATTTTCCGCCTCGTCGTGGCAGGGGGTGAGGTTGGGGGCGGTAAAGTCCACCAGAATGAGGTCGGCAATCCGCCCGGCCTCGATGCGCCCGGTGTTCCGGCCCAGGGCGCGGGCCCCGTTGACGGTGGCCATCTCCAGCGCCTGGCGGGCGGTGACGGCCATGGGATCGCGCCCCACGCCGTTGTGGAGGATAGCGGCCAGCTTCATGTCGGCAAACATGTCCACGCTGTTGTGGGAGCTCACCCCGTCGGTGCCCAGGGCCACATTCACCCCGGCCCGCCCCATGGCGGGGATGGGGGCCACGCCGGAGCCCAGCTTCAGGTTGGAGTAGGGGTTGTGGACGCAGGACACGCCCTTTTGGACCATGAGGGCCCAGTCCTCGGGGGTGGTGTAGACGCAGTGGGCGGCGATGGCCCGGGTGTCCCACACCCCGTACCGGTTGAGCAGCTGGATGGGGGTGCTGCCGTATTTGTTCAAGCACTCCTCGTGCTCCTTTTGGGTCTCGGAGATGTGCACGTGCATGCCCAGCCCGTGCCGCTGGGCAAAACCGGCCACCCACTCCCACGCCGGGGCGCAGGAGGTGTACTCCGCGTGAATGGAGGCGTCCACCTGGATCTGGCCGTCCCCGGCGTTGTGCCAGTCCTCGTACAGCCGGACATGGTTCTCGCAGTCCTCGCACGTGTCCGGGGAGAAGTCCTCCGGCCTGCCGAAATACACCGCGCCCACCGACAGGTTGGCGGAGATGCCGGCGTCCAGCGCCTGCCGGGCGATCACCCCGGGACGCATATACATGTCGGCAATGCAGGTGACGCCGGAGGCGATCATCTCCGCCAGCCCCAGCCCTGTGGCGGCGGCCAGGGAGCGGTCGTCCCACCTGTCCTCGGCGGGAAAGATGAAGTCCTGGAGCCAGCTCTGCAAGTCGTGTCCCCCGCCGTAGCCCCGCATGAGGGTCATGGGGATATGGGTGTGGCAGTTGACAAATCCGGGCATCATCACCTTGCCCGTGCAGTCGATGGTCTGGTCAAACGTCCCCTGGGGGTGGTCAGGGCCCACATAGGAGATATGGGTCCCGTCCACCGCCACAAAGCCCTGGCGCAGGGTGGTAAAGTCCTCGTCCATCCGCAGCGCGGTGACGTTGGTAAACAGCGTGGTCATGACAAACGGCCTCCCTTTACAGCTTTTCCAGGCAGCCCAGCACCAGCCGGGAGAACTTATCCCGGGCGGCCGCAGCGGCGTCCAGCACCTCCTGCTCGCTGAGAGGCTGGTCCAGAATGCCCGCCGCCATATTGCTCAGCAGGGTGAAGCCCAGCACCTCCATGCCGCAGTGCCCGGCCACAATGACCTCGGGAGCGGTGGACATGCCCACCGCGTCGCCCCCCAGAATCCGGGCGGCCCGCACCTCGGCGGGCGTCTCGTACTGGGGCCCGTAGCAGTAGAAATACACGCCCTCCCGCAGGGGGATGGACAGCTCCGCCGCCGCCTTCCGGGCCACGCCCTGGAGCCGGGCGGTGTAGAGGTGGGACGCGTCGGGGAAGCGCACGCCGAACTCGGGGATGTTGGCCCCCCGCAGAGGGGATTCGGAGAACAGCTTGATCTGGTCGGTAATGAGCATCAGATCCCCCGCCTGCCAGTCGGTGCGCACGCACCCGGCGGCGTTGGTGACGATGAGCGTATCGCACCCCAGCAGCCGCAGCACGCGCACGGCATAGGATACCTCGTCGTAGCCGTAGCCCTCGTAATGGTGCATCCGGCCCTGCATGACGGCCACGGGCCGCCCCGCCAGGGCGCCGAATACCAGCTGCCCCTTGTGTCCGGGAGCGGTGGACGCCTTGAAGTGGGGGATATCGCCGTAGGGGATGGCCACGGGATTTTCCACCACGTCGCCCAAAAAGCCCAGGCCGGAGCCCAGCACCATGGCAACTTTGGGGATAAATCCCCCAATTTTTTCCCTGATGTAATCAGCGCTCTGCCGGTATTGCTCAAATGTGTACGCCATAGCCGCACCCTCCCATGTTATATTTTTATTGAATCAATATAGTTTACACCAAATCCCTTTAAAAATCAATGAACAGGATATAAATTCCTCAAAAAGCCCGCAGGTTTTGTGGACGGCCCCCGTTGCAATTTCAGCGGAATTGGGGTAAAATACCGCAGGGAAGCGCGGAGCCGCAGGCCGCGAGCAGGCGCAGCGTGACAACAAGGACCAACAAAGGAGGCCGGTTTATGAGAGACGGCTTTATCAAGGTGGCGGCGGGTACGCCCAAAATCCGGGTGGCCGACTGCGACTATAACGCAGGGCAGATCATCGCGCTGATGAAAGAGGCGGCGGCGCAGGGTGTAAAGGTCTTGGCCCTGCCGGAGCTCTGCGTCACCGGGTACACCTGCGGGGATCTGTTTTTGCAGCCCACCCTGCTGGACGGGGCGGAGCGGGCGTTGGAGCGCATTTTGGAGGAGACGGCAGAATTGGATCTGCTCACCGCGCTGGGACTGCCGGTGCGGAATACGAATCAAAAGCTCTATAACTGCGCCGCCGTTATGCACAAAGGTGAGCTGCTGGGGCTGGTGCCAAAATCCAGCATCCCCAATTATGGGGAGTTTTACGAGGCCCGCTGGTTTGCCTCCGGCCGGAACTGTGATGAGGAGGACGCAGTCTGGCTGTGCGGCGAATGGGTGGATATGAGCCCCCGGCGGCTGTTCAACTGCTATACTTTGCCGGAACTCACCATTGGTATTGAGATTTGCGAGGACCTATGGGCCGCCGAGCCCCCCTCCGGCGCTCTCGCCCGGGTGGGCGCTACCCTGATGTTGAATCTGTCCGCCTCCGATGAGATCGCGGGTAAGGCAGACTACCGCCGCGCCCTGGTCACGGGCCAATCCGCCCGGTGTGTCTGCGGCTACGTCTACGCCGACGCGGGGGAGGGGGAATCCTCCACGGATCTGGTGTTCTCGGGACACAACATGATCGCGGAAAACGGGACCCTTCTGGCGGAAAAGCGGTTCAGCACCGGGCTGACCATCTCGGAGATCGACGTGGGACGGCTGGCCCATGAGCGCCGCCGGATGAACACCTTTGCCGCCCCATCAGACGGGGTTGTCACCCTCCAGTTTAATTTGGGCCTCACCGACACCACCCTCACCCGCCCCATCTCCCCCACCCCCTTCATCCCGTCGGACGAATCCCGCCGGGGGGAGCGCTGTGAGGAGATTCTCACCATCGCCGCCCTGGGCCTCAAAAAGCGGCTGGAGCACACCAATGCCCCCTGCGCCGTGGTGGGGCTGAGCGGCGGGCTGGACTCCACCCTGGCCATCCTCATCACCGCCAAGGCGTTCGACCTGCTGGGCCGGGACCGGAAGGGCATCCTGGCCGTCACCATGCCCTGCTTCGGCACCACCAAGCGCACCCGCTCCAACGCGGAACTCCTGGCCCAGGAGCTGGGGACGGACTTCCTGGAAGTAAATATCGGCGCGGCGGTGAAGCAGCACTTTGCCGACATCGGCCAGTCCATGGAAACCCAGGACGTGACCTTCGAAAACGCCCAGGCCCGGGAGCGCACCCAGGTGCTCATGGACCTGGCCAACCAGCGGGGCGGGCTGGTCATCGGCACCGGGGACCTGTCCGAGCTGGCCCTGGGCTGGGCCACCTATAATGGGGACCACATGTCCATGTACGCTGTCAACGCCTCCATTCCCAAGACGCTGGTGCGCCATCTGGTGGCCTGGGAGGCGCACCAGCGGGGCGGCGCCATCGCGGACGTGCTGCGGGACGTTCTGGACACCCCCGTCTCCCCGGAGCTGCTCCCCCCCAAGGACGGCCAGATCGCCCAGATCACCGAGGACCTGGTGGGTCCCTACGAGCTTCACGACTTCTATCTGTACTACGCCATCCGCTGGGGCTTTCCCCCCCGGAAGGTGCTGCGGCTGGCTCAGCGCACCTTTGGCGGCCGCTATGACCGGGAGACGCTTTTGAAGTGGCTGAACAACTTCTACCGCCGGTTCTTCTCCCAGCAGTTCAAGCGCTCCTGCCTGCCCGACGGACCCAAGGTTGGCTCGGTGGCCCTGTCTCCCCGGGGGGACTGGCGGATGCCCAGCGATGCCGCGGCAAAGCTGTGGCTGGATGAGTTGGAGGCGCTTTCATAAAACACAAAGCGCCAGCCAGTCGCCCAGCGGAACGATTTTCCGCAGCACTGATTCTTACAAACCGGGGTGATTTTTTATGAACATTCTCATAGACCTCTTTCTCACCTTTGCCCGCATCGGCGTATGCACCTTCGGCGGCGGCTACGCCATGCTGCCCATCCTCCAGCGGGAGCTGGTGGAGAACAAAAAATGGGCCACGGAGACCGAGCTGGCCGACTACTACGCCGTGGGCCAATGCACGCCGGGCATCATCGCGGTGAACACCGCCACCTTCGTGGGCCGCAGCCAGGCGGGCGTCGCCGGGGGCGTCGTGGCCACCCTGGGGCTGGTGTTCCCATCCATCGCCATCATCATGGTCATCGCCGCGTTTTTACAAAACTTCATGCACCTGGAATTCGTGATCCACGCCTTCAACGGCGTCCGGGCCGGAGTGGTGGCGCTGATCGCGTCCAGCGTCATCAAGCTGTTTAAAAACGCCGTCATAGACTGGCCCACCCGGGTGATCTACGCCGTGGTGCTGGTCCTGGCCGGATACGGCGCCCTCTTCTCCCTGCCCCAGGGGATTCTGGGCACGGTGCTGGGCGCGGCGACCTCCCCGGTGTTCCTGGTGATAGCCGCGGGAGCCGCGGGCCTGTGCGTCCGCGCCGCGAAGGGAGGGCTGAAGGGATGACCCTCGTCAGATTGTTTTTCGAGTTCTGCCGGGTGGGGCTGTTCTCCGTGGGGGGCGGCCTGGCCACCATCCCCTTCCTCACCGACCTGGGGGAGCGCACCGGCTGGTTCGGCGCCAGCGACCTCGCCAACATGATCGCCATTTCCGAGTCCACCCCCGGCCCCATGGGGGTGAATATGGCTACTTATGTGGGCTTCCACACGGCGGGAGTGGCTGGGGGCGTCATCGCCACCCTGGGGCTCATCTTCCCCTCTGTGGTCATCATCCTGGTCATCGCCGGGTTTTTGCAGAAGTTCCGCCAGTCCAAGGCGGTGGACGCGGTATTCTACGGCCTGCGGGCGGCGTCGGTGGCCCTGATTACCGCCGCGCTTTTGCAGGTGGCGAAAATCGCCCTGCTCCGCCCCGCCCAGGGCCTGGAGAGCGCCTTTCCCCTCTACCCCAACTGGATCGCCATTATACTGGCCGCCGCCATCTTCGTGCTGGCGAAGTTCACGCCGCTGAAAAAGCTGCACCCCATCTGCTTCATCGCCCTGGCCGCCGTGGCCGGAGTCGTATTCCAGATGTGACGCAGAAGAGCCCCGCGCCTAAAGCGGGGGCCTCATAGGAAGTATTTTCATCTTGAAGAAGTGGCGTAGTCGAGAGGCTGCGCCGCTTCTTCCTTTGTCTGGGGCGCGGGAAGAATACCGATGAAGTTATGGGGTGTCTGTTCTTGCTGGCCTGCTTTGTCAGCGATACAGTAATATTTTAGGTTCAATGCCTAAGGGCTGTTTTGCTTTTCTCATGTGTCCAGGTTTCACCGGGATTATTGATGGTTAATTGATATTTTTGATATCGCGTGTCTTTTCCCATATTTCAGCTTCCTTTTCCTGGATGGTACACGGTACAGAGGTTGCCTGGGTAATACTATCCAGG
>ERZ779629.223-NODE-223-length-25216-cov-5.872422_pt1 | contig 25216 bp, 27 predicted proteins | sample MGYA00514192_ERZ779629 | MGnify/ENA primary metagenome ERZ779629 (study PRJEB29562, sample SAMEA4376709) | mouse gut metagenome | isolation source: Cecum | study: EMG produced TPA metagenomics assembly of the A DSS colitis mouse model was used to assess the... | reverse complement strand
GAGGGGGCGGTGAGCCTCAAATTCCAGAGGGCAGAGGGCGTGGGTGATCCCCTCCAGCGCGTCCTCAATCGGATGGGCGAAGTCGTACATGGGATAGATGCACCACTTGTCCCCGGTGTTGTGGTGGCGCATGTGGTTAATGCGGTAGATGACAGGGTCGCGCATGTTGAAGTTGCCGCTTGCCAGGTCGATCTTAGCCCGCAGGGTATACTTTCCGTTGGGGAACTCTCCTGCCCGCATTCGGGCAAAGAGGTCCAGGGACTCCGCGATGGGCCGGTCCCGCCAGGGAGAGCGGGCCGGAGTGACCACATCCCCCCGGTACTCCTTGAATTCCTCCGGGGTCAGTTCACAAACATAGGCCAGTCCCTTTTGGATCAGCTCCACCGCGTACTCATACATCTTCTCAAAGTAGTCCGAGGCGTAGAAGAAGCGGTCGCCCCAGTCGTACCCCAGCCAGTGGATGTCCTCCTGGATGGCGTCTACGAATTCCTCGTCCTCCTTGGTGGGGTTTGTGTCGTCCATGCGAAGATTACAGATACCGCCGTACTTCTCCGCCGTGCCGAAGTCCACAAAGATGGCCTTGGCGTGACCGATGTGCAGATAGCCGTTAGGCTCGGGCGGAAAACGGGTATGGACCTGCTTGCCGGCGTACTGCCCACCCTGGGCGATATCCTCATCAATAAAATCGTGGATGAAATTCTGGGCCATCCCGGCGTTCAGCTCTTCCGCCATCGTCTTCAGCTCCTTGCGAAAAAATATACAAGCTACCGAACTGGTAACTTGTATATTTTATCCTGTTACGCCGCAAATTGCAACAGTTTATTTCCTGAGATGCCCCTACTATGTCTTTCCTTTCATCCCACCCCTCTCATCGGACTGTCCTTTCTAAATATTGTGCCAGCAGCTCATCCGGGTCAATGGATGTGACCGGGCAGACCATATCCCGCAGCCAGTCGGTCTCAAAGCCCTTCTCAATGTGGGTCTCGGTGAGCGCGGCGTTTGGCTCTCCAAACACCTGCCCAGTCCGCTGCGTGGGGTCGCCGTTCCAGTCCCACAATGACACCACCTTCACGCACCAATCTCCGTCTTCGCTGGACGGGTCGACCACGAACCGGACCGGTTGGAAGTTGGGGTACAGCGGATTGCTGTGACTGGGCTCCATCTGGGCTCCGACGTGGGTATGGGGGGCGGAGACGGCTCCGCCGACGGGCTAGGCGGCGGGAGGATTGCCGGTTCCTTTTCCCCACAGGCGCACAGGCCCAAGAGCATTGCTGCCGCCAGTGCCACCATCCAGCACTTGTTTCTTTATCAAAGTCCCTCCTTTCTTCTGTTTTTACCTCTATTCTGCGTTTATCTCCCTGGAAAAGCAAGGAACATTCAGAAAACAATTTGGCTACAAAAAGACAACAAAGAGCCTCCCGCTGCCGGGAGGCTCTTGCAAATGGAGCTTATTCCGCTGGGATGACCTTAATCTGGCTGGCGGGCAGAGAGGTGCGCTCCATGGCAATCTCCATGATCTTGGCCGCGTCGGCCTCATTGAGGGTCCCTTCGGCCACGGACACTACCACCGAGGCGCTGTCTTCGCCCACAAAGGCTACGCAGTCGGCAAAGCCCTTGGCGGTCACCAGGTTTTCGATCTCCGCCTCCGCCATGGTACAGCTGGCCATGACCTGAATGGAGGCGTTGGCCTCGTCACGCATGACCTGGTCCGCTTCGTTGTTGGCGGCAGCCTCCTCCAGAAGGCTCAGTGCAGAGTCCCGGGCCTGCTGGCGGTTGATGCGGGCGTTGGAAAAATAGTCGCTGCCGCTCTTTTGCTGGCCGTCCCCCGCCTCTGGCGGCGTGGACGCGTCCGCCCCGGCGCTGGGCGTCACGACAGGGTCCATTCCCGGATCGGCGGACGCGCCCACCAGCGCAGCGCCGCCCAACAGCTTGCCCGTGGGCAGCGCCCCGGCGCTGACATCCGATTTTTCTTGTGAATAGGACCAGTTTAAGTACACCGCCGCGCCCACACAGAGCACGCTGCCCGCCCCTTCGGCGGGTCGCTGCCATTGCTTCATGTTTACCTCAACCCTTTCCCTTACAAATCGCGATCTTATCCGTCCCCAATCCTGTCAGGGCGGACACCGCCTCCATTAGCTTCAGCCGGACTGAGGCGTCGCCGCCCCCCTCGCAGACCACCACCGCGCCTTGAAAGCGGGGATAGAGCTGCTGGAGCAGGACCGGCCCTTCGCCGCTGCCTGTTCCGGCTGAGACCACCACGGTCTCGCTTTGCCGCTCGTAGGCGCCGTCCGCCTCCCTGGACTCCTTGCTGTCCTGAGCCAACACCCGGCGGGAGCCTCCCTGCACCGTGAGCATCACCGATACGTCCCCCGCCCCGTGGATCTTGGACAGAGTCTCGGAGAGCTTTTCCTCCAGCGCCGCCACCGAAAAGTCCTCCTCTGCGGCTCCGGTCTGCACAGGCGGAGGCTCTTCCTGCGCTTTTACATCTTTCTTGCCGCTGGGCCAAAGCAGCAGAAGCAGTCCAGCCAACAGCACCAGCCCTACATACTTATAGCGGTCTATCAGCGGCAAGGCCATCTCTCTCCATACCGTCCAATTTGGTTTTCTCCAGCTCTCCGGCCATTTCCACTTCATGACGCGTCCACCCTTTCCAACGTCTGAGCCTCCGGCTCAATGGCAAAATCCGCCGTAATTGCCCTGCTCAGCGCCTGCCAAGCCTGATCGTCTCCACATCCCTCCACCCGTACCGTCTCCGGCGCCGGGAAGCCTTCCTCGGTCACGCGGCACCGCACCTCTACGCGGCACTGTGTTATGCCCAAGCCTGCCGCCTTGTCCGAAATATATGCGGCCGTCTCTTCCTCTATGATAGCTTTTGTTACCTCTGCATTTTGCGCCGCAAAGGTCTCTGTATAGCCGCTATAGCGCCCCTTCAGCCCCGCTATGGCATCCGCGATCACGTCGCTGTCCAGCTGTTTGACCGGCCCCAACACCGTCAGCAGGATCAGCAGTCCACCGGCATAGCGGGCCAGGCGTTTGGGAAATCCCTTGGGGCTGAGCGCCTCCGCGACTGCCGCCACCATTGCCGCGCAGACGACGGAGAAAAGCCAGCTTTTGATCCACTCCATATTACACCGCCCCCGCCGCGTTTAAGCACGAGATCACGCCAAACAGCAAAAGCATTCCACAGCTGGCCACCATCCCAAGCTCCATGGCAAAGGCGCCGCCGATGTTGTCGATCAGCTCTGGCACCTTTCCCTCGGAGATCGTACCTGCCAGAGCGGCGGCGAGCTTATACACCAGGTAATGCACCCCTATCTGCAAAAAGGGCGCCAGACAGATCCCCAATATCACCAGGGCGCCGAATACGCCGATGGTATTGCGCAGGATCGCCGCACTGGCCAGCACTGTCTCCGCCGCGTCAGACAGCACGCCCCCCACCCCCGGCACAGCCCCCGAAATGGCCAGTTTGGCCGTTTTGACGCTCACCGCGTCCGCCGCTCCCGCGATCACGCCGCTGATGGACAGGTAGCCTACAAACACCAACAGCATGGCAGTCAGGCAGGCGGTTATGACACCCTTCAAGGTCTTGGCCACCCGCTTCAAGCCTCCGCTGCCAATGGCCGCGTGGGCGGCGACGGCGGCCACATAGAGATAGGTCAGGGGGATCAATATCCGGGAGATCAGCTGGATAAGCAGGTCGGAGAACAACAGCGTTGCCATCTGCCGCGCCGCGGCGGATGCCGGTGTCCCTCCCGCCGCCGCGGCGGCGGCCAGGGTGGGAAGGAGCAGATCCGCGAAGTTTGCCAAACGGCTGATAGCCTCCCGGCCCAGCCCCATGAGAGAGTGGACGTCGCTGACCGACGCGGCACACACCGCCATCATCCCTACCATGCTTACCGCCGAGATCCCCCCGCTGCTTCCCAAAGCCTGCGTCCCCTCCGCCAGGGTACACAGCAACACGATGACCAACAGCAGTACGCCGCTTTTCATTGCCCGTTTGAGTACGCCGAAGATCTGGCTTGTCCCCGTATCCAGCAGTGACTCCAGTCCCTTGTTCCAGTCGAGCCCCAGAGACCAATCCACCTCCGGCGCCAGCTCCCCCGCCGCCTCCTCCAGGTTAGAGAGGTCCGGCATCGCCTCTTGGGCGGCGGCGGTTTGGAAAACCAACGGAAACAACAGGCAGAGACATAGCCCTACCAACACGGATCGCTTCATATCCATTTCCTCATATCAACTCCATGATCAGCGCCAGCACCGCCTGAAACAGCGGCATACACACCAGCAGAGCGCACACTCCCCCGGCGATCTCCACCGCCGCCGCAATGCCGCCCTCGTTGGCGTCCCGGCACAGTTCGGCGCACACCCGAGTCAACAGGGCGATGCCCAACGTCTTAACTACCGGCGCCAGCACCGCGGCGGAAAGCCCCGCCCGCTCTCCCAAAACATCGATCAGCTCCCGCACCAGTGACAGCGCCGCCATGGCTGTACTCAAGATCAGCGCCACCGCGCACAGGGTCACGACCAGCGCCAGGTCCGGCGTCTGCTTCTTGACTACCGCCGCGCACACGGCCCCGATCACCGCCGCCGCCACCACTTGTCCGATCATGCTCATCCTACAGTCCAAACAGGGTCTTTACCAGCTCAAAGAGACTGCTGATCTCCCGCACCACCATCATCAACACCACCACCAAGCCAGCCAAGGTGGTCATGGTGGCCTGCTCGTCCCGTCCCGCCCGGCTGAGCACCTGGTTGAGAACGGACACCAGTATCCCTACCGCCGCGATCTTGAAGATCAAATCAACGTTCACAGCCCTTTTTCACTCCTTCGTTTTAGATCAGCGCCAGCACCGTCACCGCTCCCCCGGCAACGCCCAGCGCCAAGTACACCTTTCCCAGCCGCTGTCGGTCCTCCCTGGCCGCCAGATATGCTGCGGCCAGCCGTTCCCCCGCCACATGAAGGGCCTTGGCCTGGGTCTCGGCGTCATATTGCCCCAGCACCTCTCCCAGCTCCTCCAGCGTCTGCCGCTCCTCCTCCCGCAGCAGAGGCAGTTCCCTTTCCACCGCCTTTGACCAGCTTTCCCGCATGGTCGGGTGTTTCTCATCCTCCATGGCGGCAAACACGGCTCCAAAAAAGGTTCCTGCCCTTCCCCGTCTGCCGGAGAGATGTTCAAACAGCCTGGGCAGAGGGGTAAAGCGAAAGCTTATCTCTTCCTCCAGATAGGCCAGCGCCCCCTGCAATCCACGCAGCAGCTCGGCGCGCTCACCCAGCCGAGCCACCCCGCGCCAAGCCAAACCCACCGCCCCCGCCAGGACCATCACCGCACCCACTATGCTTCGCATTTTCTCTCCCCTTGCTTTACCACGTTGTACCGCCGTTCCTTTCCGGTCCCTTGGATCAAAATAAACCGCTCAAAGACCTGTTCCCGGGTCAGTCTCTGATAGACGTGTCTCCGCTCCAGATCGGCAATAGAGCCCCCGTGCGCCGTCGCCAGCAAAGAAACGCCGCACCCCAACGCTTGAAGCAGTGCCTCGGCGTCCGCCTCCCGGGTGATTTCATCTACCGCCAGCACCTGCGGGCTCATGCTCCGCAAAAGGGCAAGCATGCCTATACTTTTTGGGCAGCTGTCCATGATATCGGTGCGCGGCCCTACATCCAGCATTGGGCTTCCCTCCCAGACCGAGGCTACCTCGCCTCGCTCATCCGCCAGTCCTACCCGCCGCGGAATGCAGTTCTCTCCGCTTGAGATCGCCCGGATCAGGTCTCGAAGGAGCGTGGTCTTGCCCTGCCCCGGCGGCGCCAGGATCAGCGTATTTTTTATCTGTCCCTCTTCAAACAGCTGTGGGACCAGCTTCGCAGCGATCCCTTTGACCTCCCTAGCCTGACGCAGGGATAGAGACGAGACGGACCGCAGATTCACGAGCCGACCATCCTCCACCACCCCTGTGCCGCACAGGCCCAGACGGTGACCTCCTTGGACTGCCACAAAACCGTTGCGCAGCTGTTCCAGCACGGTATGTACAGAGAAAAAACTTGCCCGCTCCAGCACTCGTCTCAAGGCATCGCCGTCCACCGTGTCCCCGGCTAAAAAACACTCTCCCGTCGGCAAACTGACAGACATGGGCCTCCCCTGTCTCAGGCGGACCTCTTCTATGCGTTCCCGCTCTCCCTCTGGCAGCCCCTCGATCTGCCCTTGCAAGGCCTCCGGCAACAGCTCCCAAACCTTGTTCACGGCGTTCCCTCCACTCTTTGGTACTTGTGTGACTCCATCCTATGAACGCCTGTCCCTCTTTAGAAGGAAAACTTGTCCCTCTTTTTTCCACGGGCATAAAAAAAGCGCCCGGCTCTCGCCGGGCGTTTGAAGAGACGTTGTTTTTACTTTTATGGCTCAGGCCAGGAACTTCTCCAAACGGTCCAGACCCTCCTTGATGTTGGCCATGGAGGTGGCATAGGACCAGCGGACAAAGTTCGGCGCGCCAAAGCCGGAGCACGGGACCACCGCCACCAGGCCCTCCTTCAGGAACAGGTCGGCAAAGTCGTCACCGTTTTCGATGACCCTGCCGTGAATGGTCTTGCCCACCAGCTTTTCCAGGTTCATCATCACATAAAACGCGCCCTGAGGCTTGATACAGCTGACGCCGGGGATGGCGTTCATCCGCTCTACAATGTAGTTGCGCCGTTCCTCAAAGGCGGTGCGCATATCATCGATGTCGCTCTGCTCGCCGGCCAAGGCGTCCACCGCGGCCCACTGGGCAATGGAGCTGGGGTTACCGGTAGAGTGGCTCAGGTAGTTGGCCATGACCTTGGCCAAGCGCTCGTTGGTGGCGGCGTAGCCGATGCGCCACCCAGTCATGGCGTAGGATTTGGACACGCCGTTGACCAGAATTGTGCGCTCCTTCACGTCCTCGCCCAGAGAGGAAAAGCTGGTAAACTTCGCTCCGTCGTAGACCAGGCTGTAATAAATCTCGTCCGCAATGACGTAGATATCCCTCTTGATACACACCGCCGCAATGGCCTCCAGCTCCTCCTTGGTGTACATCATGCCGGTGGGGTTGGAGGGATTGTTGAGGATCAGCGCCTTGGTATTCGGGGTAATGGCCGCGTCCAGCTGCTCCGCCGTCATTTTGAAGCCGTGCTCCTCCGTGGCGGTGACCACCACGGGCTTACCGCCCACCATGCTTACCATCTCATAGTAGCTGACCCAATAGGGCGCGGGCAGGATCACCTCGTCTCCCGGATTCACCAAACAGCGCAGGGCAATGTAGATGTTGTGCTTGGCGCCGCTGGCCGCGACGATCTGGGTGGGCTTATAGTCCAGACCGCAGTCCTCCTTCAGCCGCTTGCAGGCCGCCTGCCGCAGCTCCACCAGCCCCGCCGCGGGGGTGTAGCGGGTCTTGTTGTCCAAAATGGCCTTGATTCCCGCCAGCTTGATGTGGTCGGGGGTGTCGAAGTCCGGTTCGCCCGCGCCAAAGCCAATAACGTCGATGCCGTCGGCGCGCATCTGCTTAAAAAGCGTATCAATGGCCAAGGTCGTCGAAGCGTGTACGCCCTCAGCAAGATGGGAGATCTCTTTCATGGTCCAGCCACTCCTTTCGAGACGTTATGACATATTATATGCGCCCTCTTGCAAAAAGGCAAGGAAAACTTTTGCAAAACCCGCTCAAAATGAATCTCAAAAGCTCTTGTCATTCATTTTCACCAGTTCTACCCTGTACTCTATCCAAAAAATTAGGCAAAAAACACCCGGGACACACGGAGTGTCCCGGGCAGTCAGATCAAGCTCGATGGTAGAGGTCGTTTCCCCGGCTGTCGATGGCTACGGTCAAGGGCAGGTCGCGTATCTCCATGCGCTTGACGCTCTCACAGCCCAAGTCTTCAAAGGCGATGACCTGCGCGTCCTCGACCCGCTGGGCGATCAGCGCACCCGCGCCGCCCACAGCGGCAAGGTAGACCGCGCCGTTTTTCCGGATAGCCTCCACTACCTCAGGAGACCGCTCGCCTTTGCCGATCATGGCCCGCAGACCCAGGTCCAGCAGCCGCGGCGCGAAGGGATCCATCCGCCCGGAGGTGGTGGGACCGCAGGAGCCTACCGCCAGCCCCTGCTGAGCGGGGGTGGGTCCGGCGTAATAGATGACCGCATCCTCCAAGAGAAACGGCAGTTCCTTTCCCTCGTCCAGCAGGGAGAAAATACGCTTGTGGGCCGCGTCCCGGGCGGTGTAGATCGTCCCGGAGAGAAGCACACGGTCACCGGCGCGCAGCTGGGATGCCCGCTCACGGGTCAGCTCCTCCACGCGGAGGGGAATGCCCTCGCTCACTTCTCGCTTCTGCGCCCGTCCCATCCAAAAGGGCGGCGGCGCTCCGTGGGACGGTCAATGGCGTACTCCACGGCGCGGGCGCCCTCGGGTGCGCTCTTTCCGCCCACCTGGCTCTCCGCCGCAACCGCGATATCCTCCAGCCGCCGGCCGTGTTCGTCCAGCTCGGCATATACCGCGTCCAGCGACTTGGCCGCGCGCTCCATCTCAGTGGTCGCGTGAGAGAGGGTGGCAGAGACGTCGCCGCACAGCCGGGCATAGCTGGACTGGGCCTGGCGCAGCCACTGGGCCACCTTGCGGCGGGTCTGGGCAGCTTCCTCTTCCCCGGCCTTGACGATGACTTGGGCACGCTTGTGGGCGTCCAGCTCGATCCCGGCGGCCTTATCCTTCAAGGTCTCATAGGCCCGGGCGGCCGGAGCCATGCGGTCCGCCGCCTCCTGGAGGACGGCCAGATCCTGCTGGGCGGCCTGAAGCTGCAGCTGAAGGCTATCCCGCTCTCTCTGCGCCTCCAACAGCGCCCGGCGTACCTCCTCCAGCTCTTCCTTGGAGCGCTGGGCAGCCTTTTCGGCGGCCTGTGCCTCCGAGCTGGCCAGGGAGCCCTGCTCCTCCAGACTGGAGCGCTGGTCACGCTCCTGCTCCAGCTCTCCCTTTACGCTTTTGATCCTGGCGGCATAATCCTTGTGAACAGCTTCGATATACTGCATCACGTCCTGGCGGTTGAAGCCAAACGCCGCCGTACGAAACCGATGCTCTGTCGCGCTCATAAGCGCCCTCCTATCTTCATTGCGGGTCATATTTCTTCAAACTTCGGTGCTATTCTACCACATTCCTTCCCTTCTGGCAAGCACATTCTTCCCTCTCGCTCCTATGATGCCTGTCCTGAGCCCTCTTTTCCCAGGCAACTTTTCCCTCCGGCATTGACGGCACGGATATTATAGTGGTATAATAGTTTGAGATTTTGTGGAAATGGAGGTGCTGGCCATGTGGGTAGCTGACGGTTGGAAGGATTACCACCTGTTGGACTGTGGCGACGGCGAGAAGCTGGAACGCTGGGGCGACTATACCCTGATACGTCCCGATCCGCAGGCCATCTGGCGAACGCCCCGCAAAAACCCCGTCTGGCGAACCCCTGACGCCCGGTATGCCCGTTCCTCCACCGGCGGCGGATGCTGGGACAAGGGCAGGCTCCCTGAGCGGTGGACCGTCTCCTACAGGGACCTTACCTTCAACATCAAGCCCATGAACTTTAAGCACACCGGCCTCTTCCCCGAGCAGGCCGCCAACTGGGACTTTGCCGGAGACCTGATCCGCCAAGCCGGGCGGCCCGTTTCGGTGCTCAATCTCTTTGCCTACACCGGAGGAGCTACGGCAGCCTGTGCCGCCGCCGGGGCAAGCGTCTGCCATGTAGATGCCGCCAAGGGCATGGTGAGCTGGGCACGGGAGAACGCCCGGTCCTCCGGACTGGAGGCCGCGCCCATCCGCTGGATCATTGACGACTGCGGCAAATTTGTAGAGCGGGAGATCCGGCGTGGGCGCAAATATGACGCGGTCATCATGGACCCCCCCAGCTATGGCCGGGGTCCCTCCGGGGAGATCTGGAAGCTGGAGGAAAACCTCTGGCCCTTCGTGGAACTGGTCTCCGGTGTGCTCAGCGACGACCCTCTCTTTTTCATCATCAACTCCTACACCACCGGACTGGCTCCGTCGGTACTCACCTACATTCTGGAGTCTATCGTCACTCCCCGTTTTGGTGGACACACTGTCAGCGATGAGCTGGGCCTGCCCGTGGAGGACACTGGTCTGGTCCTCCCCTGCGGCGCCACCGGCCGTTGGACCAAGGAGGGCACGCCATGACCGATGCTATCATCAACGTCCAGGACCTCTGTTTTTCCTATGACGCCCCGGAGGGTGAGGCTCCCATTGTGCTGGACAGTGTGACCCTGTCCATTGACCCCGGCTCCTTTGTGGCGGTGCTGGGTCACAACGGCTCGGGCAAATCCACTCTTGCCAAGCATCTCAACGCCATTCTGCTGCCCAGCGGCGGCAAGGTCTATATCCAGGGGATGGACACCGCCGACGAAAGCCTTCTGTTGGAGGTCCGCCGGGCGGTGGGCATGGTGTTTCAAAACCCTGACAACCAGATCGTAGCCAATGTGGTGGAGGAGGATGTGGCCTTTGCTCCGGAAAATCTGGGCGTTCCCTCCGCAGAGATCCGCCGCCGGGTGGATGAGGCCTTGGAAATGGTGGGAATGTCCGACTACGCCACTCACGCCCCTCACCTGCTCTCCGGCGGGCAGAAGCAACGCGTCGCCATTGCCGGAGTCATTGCCATGCGGCCCAACTGCATCGTCATGGACGAGCCCACCGCCATGCTGGACCCTATGGGCCGCCAGGAGGTACTGGAAACCATCAAGGGCCTCAATAAGAACTACGGCATGACCATCGTCCTCATTACCCACCATATGGACGAAGCCGCACAGGCTGACCGTCTTATTGTCATGCAAAAGGGCACGGTGGTTCAGGACGGCCCGCCCAAGGAGGTCTTTGCACAGGTCGAGGCGCTAAAGGCAGTAGGCCTCACGGTTCCCGACACCGTGGAGCTCTGCTGGCAGCTGCGTCAAACAGGCGTAGATCTCCCTCTGGATGCCCTCACCGACGACGAGTGCGCCGCCGCGCTCTATCAACTGCTGAAAAAGGATTGACTGCATTGGAACCCATCCTCCAGACCGAACAACTGAATCATCTTTACTCCGCCGGGACGCCCTTTCAGCACTCCGCCCTGGTGGATGTGGATTTTTGCGCCTATCGGGGGGAATATCTGGGCATTATCGGGCGCACCGGCTCAGGCAAATCCACCCTGGTCCAGCATTTCAACGGCCTTTTGAAGCCCACCTCCGGCCGGGTGCTGTTGGAGGGCAAGGATATCTGGTCGGACAAGGCTCTCACCCGCGCAGCCCGTTTCCAGGTCGGCTTGGTATTTCAGTACCCGGAGTATCAGTTGTTTGAGGAAACAGTCTACAAGGACATCTCCTTCGGACCTAAAAACATGGGGCTGGACACCCACGAGGTCGACCGCCGGGTCCGGGAGGCCGCTGAGTTTGTCGGTTTGAGTGAAGATGTATTGGAACAATCCCCCTTTGCCCTCTCCGGCGGGCAGAAGCGCCGGGTGGCCATTGCAGGGGTCATCGCCATGGAACCCTCCGTCCTCATTCTGGATGAGCCCACCGCCGGGTTGGACCCTCTGGGCGTGGAGCAGGTGCTGTCCAACATTCAGGCCTATCACAAGGCTAAAAATGCCACCATTATTATGGTCTCTCACTCTATGGAGGAAATGGCCCGTACCGCCGATCGGTTGGTCGTCATCCACGAGGGCAAGATCCCCTTCCAGGGTCCGCCCAAGGAGGTTTTTGCCCACGGAGTCGAGCTGGAAAACATGGGGCTGGGCGTGCCTCAAATGACCCGTGTATTCAGCCGCCTGCGCGCACTGGGTGCGGATATCGACCCCGCCGTCTACACCGTGGCCCAGGCCAAAGCTGCCCTGCTGGCCGCTCTGGGAAAGGGGGCGGAGTAAATGGCCATGCGAGACATTACCCTGGGCCAGTATTTCCCCGGCGATACTCCCGTCCACCGCCTAGATCCACGGACCAAGCTTCTGTTTACGGTGTTATACATCGTCGCTTTGTTCATGGCAAAGGGCGCGTTGACCTATGGCATTTTGCTGGTCGTTCTTCTGGGGTCCATCGCCGTTTCTAAGATCCGGCTGAAGATCATGCTCAAGGGGTTAAAGCCTATCACCTTCATTGCCGTGATCACCGGCCTTTTGAATCTTTTCTACACCCCCGGCGGGGAGGGAGAAGCTCCCCTGCTGTCCTTCTGGGTCCTCACCGTCTATCCCGCGGGCATCCGGGCCGCCGCCTTTATGATCCTGCGCATCGTTATGCTGGTGCTGTGCACCTTCCTTCTAACCTACACCACCTCTCCCATCCTCATCACGGACGGTTTGGAAATGCTTTTGAACCCCTTGAAAAAGCTCCACCTGCCCATCCATGAGCTGGCCATGATGATGTCCATTGCCCTGCGGTTCATCCCCACCCTTATCGAAGAGACCGACAAGATCATGTCCGCCCAAAAGGCCCGTGGCGCGGACTTTGAGACGGGCAGCCTGATCCAAAAGGCCAAAGCGCTCATTCCCCTGCTGGTGCCTCTGTTCATCTCCGCCTTCCGCCGGGCCGACGAGCTGGCGGTGGCCATGGAGTGCCGCTGTTACCACGGCGGCGAGGGCCGCACCCGGCTCAAGGTCCTTCGTTTTGGCCTTAATGACTACCTCGTCCTCGCCGCCACTCTCGCCCTGTGCGTCGGTATCGGCGTTCTGGGCCATTTCGGGTGGTGACAGTATGCGAAACATTGCCTTGAGCTTAATGTATGTGGGTACGGCCTATCATGGCTGGCAGGTGCAAAAGAACGGCGTTACCGTAGAGTCCACCTTGGAGAAGGCCCTGGCCTCAGTAGTAGGCCACCCGGTCAAGTGCGTGGGCGCGGGCCGCACCGACGCGGGGGTACACGCCCTTAAATACGTCGCCAACTTTCATACCAGCTCCTCCATCCCCTGTGACCGCCTGCCCCTGGCGGTGAACACCCGCCTGCCAGACGACATCGTGGTCACGCGGGCCACAGAGGTGCACGGGGACTTCAACGCCATTGGCTCGTGCCTGAAAAAGGAGTACACCTACCGCATCTACAACTCCCGCATCCGCAACGCCTTCTTCGTAGACCGTGCGTGGTTCTATCCCAAGCGGCTGGACGAGCACATCATGCACGCCTGCGCCCAGCAAATGGTGGGCACCCACGACTTTGCCGCCCTGCGCAGTGTGGGCACCGAGACCAAAACCACCGTGCGCACCGTCTACTACTTTGACATCACCCGCCAGGGCGACCTCATCGAATGCAAGGTCTGCGCCGACGGCTTCCTTTACAATATGGTGCGGGCTATGGTGGGCACCTGCGTCTACGCCTCCGAGGGTAAGCTCTCCCCCGCCGACCTCCCCCGCATCATGGAGGCCCGTGACCGCACTGCCGCTGGACCTACCGCGCCTCCGGGTGGACTTTATATGTCTGAGCTTTGGTATGAAGAGGATGTCTTATGATACGAGAAGTCAAAAAACAGGATAACGAGCCGCCCAAAAAGCGGCACCCCCATCTGCTGGTGCGCTTGACCGCTTTTATAGTGACCTTAGCGCTGGCCTGCGGTGCCGTCTTTTTGGTGGTCAACCGCGACAAGCTGAACTTTGACGCCCTGCGCCGCTGGTTCACCTACCGCACCTTGGCCAAATCGGACGCCGGCGTGGGCGAGAGCTTCCCCTACCAGGGCGGCCAGTCCCTCACCCTTACTGTCTGCGGCGGAGACCTGCTGGCGGTCTCCCAAACGGGCATTCGCCTTTACAGCCCCGGCGGCGTGGCCTATGTGGAGGATATCGTCACCATGACCCACCCGGTCTGTCAGGTAAGTAAGGACACCGCCGTGGTCTACGACGCCGGAGGCACCTTTTTGGCGGTCTACCGGGACCGCGCCCGTGTCTTTACGTTAGAGGACGACAATACCATTCTCAGCGCCCGGCTTGGGGCCAACGGGTCCCTGGCCGTAGTCACCCGCTCCAGCGGCTATAAGGGCGTGGTCACGGTTTACAACAGCAAGTTACGCCCTCTGCTGGACCTGAATCTTTCCTCCGCCTTTGCCTTGGACGCCGTTCCCTCTCCCGATGGCCGTGAACTTTTGGTGGTCACCGCCGGGCAGCAGGAGCACCTGTTCAACTGCACTCTGGCCCGGTACACCATCTCCGATCTGGACCTGAATGACCCCACCCCATCCGCCACCTGGTCTCTGGGCAACCGCCTCCCGCTGGACGTGGTGTGGGACGCTGGCGGGATCCGTGTCATGGCGGAATACGCCGCCATGGCCGCTGACGGCAACTTACAGGAAACCGGCGCGACAGACTGGTCGGACCGCTTTTTGAAGCGCTACTCCCTGGGCTGCTCAGATGCGTTCGTTATCCTCACCGGGAAATATCAGGCAGGCAGTCAAACCTCCCTGGAATTGCTTGACCGCTCCTGCGCCCCGCTCGGCTCTCTGGACAGTGGCCGTCCTATCCTTGACATCAGCGCCGCCGGAAAGTATATCGCCGTGCTCACCGCCCAGCAGCTGGACATTTACACCCGGGACCTGACCCTCTATTCCACTGCGGAGAATACCTCCAGCGCCTCCCACGTAGTTCTGTTAGAGGACGGCTCCGCGTTTTTGACTACCCAGGACACCGCCTGGCTCCAGCTTCCCAACTGAATTTTGATTTTAGGAGGTCCTTGCTATGCTTCCCATTGTCTACGATCTGATCATTCTGGCGGTCCTGGGCTTTTTCCTCTGGCGGGGCTGGCGCAAGGGATTGATCCTCTCCCTGTGCGGCCTGGTGGTGGTGATCCTCTCCCTGATTGGGGCGAACTTTATTGCCGACACTGCCGCTCCCCCTGTCGCCAAGGCCCTTCAGCCCAAGCTGGCCGCGGTCATTGAGGAAAACGTAAACGATTACATGACGACCCACTATGACGATCTTGACCCCGTCTCCCCTTTTGATGCTCTGCGTAAAATGGGTGGGATCTATGCCTGGTGCGCCGACTCCGTGGAGGATACGGTGAGCAAGATCGGCCGCGACCTCGATCTTTCCGAAATGTTCTCCATCGCCGCCAACCGGGTGGCCGAGCGGCTGGCCCACCGCATTCTCTTCGCCATAGCCTTTGTGGTGCTGTTCGTGCTGTTGACCCTGCTGCTCCACGCCCTGGACCTGGTGGCTAAGCTCCCCGGCCTCCATTTTTGCAACGGTCTGGGCGGCGGGCTCATCGGCCTTGTGAAGGGAATACTGGTGCTCTTCGTGGTGGTCACCGTTCTGGGTATCTCCTCGCGCAGTCTGTTCTCCCCCGAGGTGGTGGAAAAGACCTACCTCTGTAAGCTGCTGGTGGAGTTCAACCCGGTCCTTTCCCTGTTCCCTCCTGCCTGACGTAACCAAAACCCGCCATTTCTCCCGTTGAGGGAACAATTTGGCCGGCCACATAGTCTAAGCATTTAACAATGTGTTCACAAATATGTGCTACACTCGCCCCAAGTGATTTCAATCCCGCCAAGTAAGCGCGGTCACCGCAAGGAGAAAAGCCATGCAGCCTACTCTGTGTTCCCGATGCCACAAGAATCCCGCTGTGGTATTCATTACAAAAATCGAAAACGGTGAGACCAAAAACGAGGGTCTTTGCCTCAAGTGCGCCAAGGAGCTTCACATCGGTCCTGTGGAGGACATGATGAAGAAGATGGGCATTACCGAGGAGGATCTGGACGGCATCACCACCGAAATGCTTTCCGCCTTTGGTGGAGCTGAAGGCTTTGAGGGTCTTATGCCCCAAAGCGAGGATGAGGATGACGAGGACGAGGAAAGCGGGCGCACGGCCACCTTCCCCTTCCTCAACAAGCTTTTTGGCGGCGCCGCTCCCACCGACAGCGCTCCCAAGGGCGAGGACAAGGACGAGTCCGGCCCCGCCGAACAGCGCGGCGGCACCCGCGCCAAGAGCGAGCGCTCTCCCAAGCGGAAGTTTTTGGAGAATTACTGCATCTCCCTCACCCAAAAGGCCGCCGACGGCAAGCTGGACCGCCTGATCGGCCGGGAGTCGGAGTTGAGCCGCACCATCCAGATCCTCAACCGCCGCCAGAAGAACAACCCCTGCCTCATCGGTGAGCCGGGCGTGGGAAAGACCGCCATTGCCGAGGGGCTTGCCATGCGCATCCATAACAAGGAGGTCCCCTACAAGCTGTTGGACAAGGAGGTCTATCTCTTGGACCTCACCGCCCTGGTGGCGGGCACCCAGTTCCGGGGCCAGTTTGAGAGCCGCATGAAGGGCCTTATTGAAGAGATCCGCAAACTGGGCAACATCATTCTGGTCATCGACGAGGTCCACAACCTGGTGGGCGCGGGAGACGCCGAGGGCTCTATGAACGCCGCCAACATCCTCAAGCCCGCCTTGAGCCGTGGCGAGATCCAGGTCATCGGCGCGACCACGCTGACCGAATACCGCAAGTACATTGAAAAGGACTCCGCCTTGGAGCGCCGTTTCCAGCCTGTGATGGTGGATGAGCCCTCTGTGGAGGACACCGTGGAGATCATCAAGGGCATTGCCCCCTACTATGAGACCTTCCACAAAGTACGCATCTCCCCGGAAATGGCCCGTCTGGCCGTCACCATGTCCGAGCGTTACATCACCGACCGCTTCCTGCCCGACAAGGCCATCGACCTCATCGACGAGGCGTGCTCTGATGTGAACCTCCACAACAAGGCTCTGGCCCGTACCACCGCCATTGAAAAGGAGCTGGCCGACATCGCCAAGGAGCGGGAGGTCATTCTGGCCTCCGCCAACAAGGCCCGCACGGCCCCGCCCGCGCCGTCCGGCGACGCCGCGGCTTCCGCCACCGACCGCGCGGTAGGCACCGCCGTGGCTGTGGCGGAGCCTACCTCCGACGAAATGGACCAGCGGGCCTATCAGCGCATGGCGGAGCTTCGAAGCATCGAGGTGCGGCTGAACGAGGAAAAGGCCGCTCTGGAGCCCAGTCTTACCCCTCCCCTCACCGCCGAGCATCTGGCCCGGGTCATTGAGCTTTGGACCAAGATCCCCGCCAGCCAAATTCAAGAGCAGGAGTATCAGCGTCTGGCCCAGCTGGAGGACCGCCTGAAGGCCCATATTATCGGTCAAGATGAAGCGGTCCATGCGGTTGCCAACGCCGTCCGCCGGGGCCGGGTGGGCATTTCCCCCAAGAAAAAGCCGGTTTCCTTTATCTTCGTAGGCTCCACCGGCGTGGGAAAGACTGAGCTGGTCAAGCAGCTGGCCGCCGACCTCTTCAACACCCCCGACAGCCTCATCCGTCTGGATATGTCCGAGTTTATGGAGAAACACTCCGTCTCCCGCATTGTGGGCTCTCCCCCCGGCTATGTGGGCTATGACGACGCGGGCCAGCTCACAGAGAAGGTCCGCCGCAAGCCCTATTGCGTCATCCTCTTTGACGAGATCGAGAAGGCCCACCCCGACGTGATGAATATCCTCCTGCAGATCCTGGACGACGGCCGCATCACCGACGCTCACGGCAAGGTGGTCAACTTTGAAAACACCGTCATTGTGATGACCTCCAACGCGGGCAGCAGCAACAAGGCCTCCGGCTCGGTGGGCTTCGGCCACACCGCCAGCCAGCAGGGCAAGGACCGGGCCATGAAGGCGCTGGAGGACTTTCTCCGCCCCGAGTTTTTGAACCGCGTGGACGAGATCGTCTACTTCAACCAGCTCTCCAAGGAGAACTTCAAGGATATCTGCGAGCTGATGCTCAAGGAACTGCGGGAGGTCATGGTGAGCAAGGGCATCACCTTCACCTGCGGCGAGGACGTGACCGACTACCTGGTCAACAAGTCCTACTCCGCCGTCTACGGCGCGCGCAATCTCCGCCGCCTGATCCAAAAAGAGCTGGAGGACCCCATCGCCACCCGGCTCATCGACAGCTATGTCAAACCCATTACCTCCCTCACCGCCACCGCCGACGACAATGGCATCACCGTGGTGGGCGTGTGATCCAAGCAAGCCAAATGAAAAGAGACTGACGGAGCTTCCGTCAGTCTCTTTTTATGCTAGCCCTCCGGTTTGTAGCTGTCTCCGCGGGGCGGGCCTTCCAGGTTCATTTGGCGCTTGCGAGAGGCAGAGTGCTCCAGCTTAGCCGCCAGCGCCTCCCGGTCGCCGCACTCAATGGCCTCCCGGTAGGCGCGCAGGTTGTTCTCCAGGGTCTGGATGACCCTGCACAGGGCTGGGGCGTTGAGGGAGAAAAGCTCCGTCCACAAGGGCACGTCCAGGGCCGCCACCCGTGTGCAATCCCGAAAGGAGCCGCCCTCGAAGCCCTTGCAGTCAAAGAGGTCCGGGTCGTCGCACACCGCCGCCGCCATCACGTGCATCACCTGACTGGTGTAGGCGATGATGGCGTCGTGCTGCTCCGGCGTGGCAGTGACCACATCCCGGAAACCCATGTACTCCCCCATCCGCTTCATCAGCTCCAGGTGCTCGGTGGTATTCCCCGGCTGAGGCGTTATGATGAAGTGGGCGTTTCGGAAGAGGCTCCCCTCGGCGTGGGCAATGCCGGAAACCTCCTTCCCCGCCATGGGATGGCAGCCAATGAAATCCACCGAGGGCGGCAGACGCTTTGCGCCGTCCACAATGGCCGTCTTCACGCCACATACATCGGTGACCAAACTGCCCGGCTTAAAATCGCCCAGATAGGCCGCCAAAAAATCCAAGATCCCCTGAGGCGGCAGACAGAGCCAGGTCACGTCTGCCCTGCTCAGGACTTCCTTGACCTCTGTGGTGGCGGTATCACCCACCCCGTGGACGTTGGCGTAGTCCACCGTCTCCCGCCGCCGGGCCACGCCGACGATTTGATAGTCCTCAAAGCCCCGCAGGGCCATCGCCAGTGATCCACCGATCAGTCCCAGCCCTACGACCGCAATGGTTTTCCGCTCCATGGTCAGATTTCCCGCCCCACACAGGCCGCCACGGCGGCCAGCTTGGGCATCAGCGCTTCAAACTGCTGGGGCGTAATGGACTGGGCTCCGTCGCACAGTGCGTTCTTGGGGTCATTGTGTACCTCGATGATGAGACCGTCCGCTCCGGCGGTGACCGCCGCCATGGCCATGCGCTCCACCATCCAGGCCTTGCCGCAGGCATGAGAAGGGTCCACCACCACCGGCAGATGGGAAAGCTGCTTCACCGCAAGTACGGCGGACAGGTCTAAGGTATTGCGGGTGTAGGTCTCGAAGGTGCGGATCCCCCGCTCACAGAGGATCACGTTCTTGTTGCCCTCCGCCATGATATATTCCGCGCTCATGAGCCATTCCTCAATGGTGGAGGAAAGCCCCCGCTTGAGCAAAATGGGCTTCTTGCTCCGACCAACCTTCTTCAAAAGGTCAAAGTTCTGCATATTGCGCGCGCCGATCTGGATCACATCCACGCACTCCTCAAAGAAGGGCAATTGGTCGGCGCTCATCAACTCGGTAACGATGGGCATCCCCGTCTTCTCCCGGGCCTCCATCAGCAGGCGGACACCCTCCACCCCCATCCCCTGGAAGGAATAGGGAGAGGTGCGGGGCTTATAGGCGCCGCCCCGCATAGCCACCGCGCCGCTCTCCTTCACGGCCTGTGCCACTGCTACGATCTGCGCCTCGCTCTCCACCGAGCATGGGCCCGCGATCACAGCCAGTTTTTTCCCTCCCACGGTAACGCCCCGTCCCATGTCGATGACGGAGTCGTCGGGGTGATACTTGCGGTTTGCGGCCTTGAAGGGTTCGCTGACCCGCATGACCCGTTCCACGCCGGGCAGCTGGCTGAGGTATTCCTCATCCAGCTTGGCGGAGTTGCCCTCCGCGCCTAAAATGGTGGTCTCGCTGCCCTTGGACACCATGACCTTGACCCCGCCCGTCTCCATGGCGGCGATGGCCTCCTGCAGCTGCTCCTGGGTAAACTTAGACTTCATGATCAAAACCATGCTTTTTCCCTTCCTTTCTAAAAATAGCAAAGAAAAAAGGAGCCGTCCCACTCAGGGCCGTCTCCTTGCCAGCGCGCTTGGCGTTTCGACAGTCACGAGCAGGACAAATTGCCGCTATCATAATAATAGCGGTAATACCCATACTCATAGCCACGTCGAGCTGCCATGTCAGCGCCTCCTTTTTCAAGGTTGGTTATACTTTAGCACTTTTTGTTGTTAAAGTCAACCCCTAATTTTCAAAACAGAGGCGGCCCCCTCCGGGGCCGCCCCATCCTCGCTCTGACCGCTTAAACACCCTTGCGGATCATGGTCTCCAGCAGCTCGGCAAACCGGTCTACCTCTTTGGGCGTGTTGAAGGCGGAAAAGCTGAGCCGCACCGTCCCTGTCTCCAGGGTGCCTTGCGTTCGGTGGGCCAGAGGGGAGCAATGCACCCCAGCGCGCACCGCCGCGCCGCGCTCTCCCAGCCACTGGGCCGCTGATTCACAGTCCATGCGCGCCAGCCGGATAGAGAGCACGCCGCCCTGACGCTTCCCCAGCGGGTCGCAAAACAGCTCCACGCCGGGCAGCTGGCCCAAGGCATCTCTGGCTCGAGCCAACAGCCTGCGCTCGTGCTCCAAGATATTCTGCGGCCCTTTGGCGAACACGAACCGCAAGCCTTCCAGCAAGCCGGCCACTCCGGCAATGTTGTGGGTCCCGGCCTCCAGCCGGTCGGGCAGAAAGTCGGGCATCTCCTGGTTGACGGAGTCGCTGCCTGTGCCACCTTGGATCAGCGGCGCGGCGGCGACATCCTTACCGCACAGCAGCAGCCCGGTCCCCTGGGGGCCGTAAAGCCCCTTGTGGCCGGGCATGGCCACGAAGGCCGCGCCCCAGCCGTCGGCGTCGATGCTCAGGCATCCGGCCCCTTGGGAGGCGTCCACGATCAGCGGGACCTCCCGCTCCCGACACAGCGCCGCGAGCTTATCGATGGGCTGGACCATGCCAAACACGTTGGAACACTGGGTGCTGATCACGCAGGAGACATCCCCGGTCAATTCCCGCTCAAAAGAGGCCAATACAGCCTCCTGGTCAAAGAGCGGCCCGGCGGCCACCTTGATGTTGGCGTTCAGCGCCTTCAGCGGCCGGGTGACAGCATTGTGCTCCCAGCCGGAGATCAACACCGTGTCCCCCGGCTTGACCAGGGAGCGGATGGCGGTGTTGAGAGCGTGGGTGGCGTTCATGGTGAACACCACCCGCTCCGGCTCCGCCACCCCCAGAAGCTCCCCCGCCAGCGCGCGGCAGTCATAAGCCGTCTGGGCCGCCGCCATTGCGGGCTTGTGCCCGCCCCGGCCGGGGCTCGCGCAGGTACGGATGGCCCTGGCACAGGCCAGCGCCACCTCGGTTGGCTTTTGCAGGGTGGTGGCGGCGGCGTCAAAGTAGATCACAGCCGCACCTCCTGATAGCTTCCGTCCGCCTCCATAATAAACACCCGCTGGGGTGACAGCTCCGCACGGTTCAGCGCCACCAGCGCGTCAGGCAGGCGCCGCTGGGCGATCTTGACCCCGTGACTGCACCCCTCGCTGGCAATGGTCCTGGGGGTGCGCATGATGTGCGCGGTGATCCCGACCTTGCTCAAAACGCTGGCCGTCCGCTGGGCATAGGTCAGCGACTTGCAGATGATAAGATAGTAAACCATGTCTTTCACTCCCCTGGTCCAAGGTATGCCGCCCAACCTTTTTCTGCCACCGCCTTCCACCGTCGCCAAACTCTCCCCCCTTTCTCCCCTCCCCCCTTGTATAAGCCTACGAAAATCCCCGTTTGGCCTTGCCAAAATGGCCGAAATTTGGTATGGTAAGTATGAGTTTTTTTAGGAGGTGTCCTTATGACTCAGAAGGTCGCTGTGGTCCTTGGCTCGGATTCCGATCTGCCCGCAATGGAGCCCTGCTTCCAAGCCCTGCGGAAGTTCCAGATCCCCTTTGAGGCCCACATCTTATCTGCGCACCGAACCCCGGGCGAGGCCCACGACTTTGCCGCCAACGCGAAGGCCAACGGTTTTGGCGTCATGATCGCCGCTGCCGGAAAGGCTGCCCACCTGGCGGGCGTTCTGGCCGCTGTCACCACCCTCCCTGTCATCGGCGTTCCCATGAAAACCTCTATGATGGGAGGACTGGATTCTCTTCTTTCTATGGTCCAAATGCCCAAAGGCATCCCCGTCGCCTGTGTCGCCGTCGACGGCGGAGAAAACGCCGCGATCCTTGCCGCCCAGATGCTGGCTCTCGCTGATGAGGGTCTGTCTGAGCGGCTTGCTTGTTTTAAGGACGATCTGGCCGCTCAAGTTTTGGAGAAGGACAAAAAATTACAGGAGGGTCTTGCGCAATGAAAAAGTTAGAACAGCTCTACGAGGGAAAAGCCAAGAAGGTCTTTGCCACCGACGATCCCAACGTGGTCATCGTGGACTACAAGGACGACGCCACCGCCTTCAACGGCGAGAAAAAGGGCACAATCGTGGGCAAGGGCGTTATCAACAACAAGATGACCAACCACCTGATGCGGAAGTTGGAGGCCGCCGGCATCCCCACCCATTTCGTAGAGCAGCTCTCCGACCGGGAGACCGCAGTCAAGAAGGTCTCCATCGTTCCCCTGGAGGTCATTGTTCGCAACATCTCTGCGGGCTCCTTTGCCAAACGTTACGGTGTGGAGGAAGGTATCCCCTTTGCCGAGCCCACCTTTGAACTTTCCTATAAGAACGATGACCTGGGCGACCCCCTGCTCAACGACTCTCACGCCCTGGCCTTGGGTCTGGCCACCAAGGAGGAGATCGCCCTCATCCGGGATTACGCCCTTCGCATCAACGCCCTTTTGAAAGGCTTTATGAAGGAGATCGGCATCGACCTGGTGGACTTTAAGCTGGAGTTTGGCAAGACCGCCGACGGCACCATCGTTCTGGCCGACGAGATCTCCCCCGACACCTGCCGCCTCTGGGACGAGAACACCCACGAGAAGCTGGACAAGGACCGTTTCCGCCGGGATATGGGCGGAGCGGAGGAAGCCTATGAAGAGGTCATGCGCCGCCTCATGGGGGAACAGTAAGGGATGGGCGGTTTTTTCGGCGCCATCTCCGGGCGTGACGTGGTGCTGGACCTGTTTTTCGGCACCGACTATCACTCCCACCTTGGCACCCGCCGGGGCGGTCTGGTGGTCCATGACCGCCAGGACGGCTTCCAGCGCCAGATCCACAACATCGAAAACACCCCCTTCCGCACCAAGTTCGAAAATGACCTCGCCAAGTTTCACGGCACGGCGGGCATCGGCTGTATCAGCGACACCGACCCCCAGCCCCTGCTGGTCCGCTCCCATCTGGGGCTGTACGCCATCACCACCGTGGGCATCATCAACAATGCCGAGGAACTGGTGACCAAGTATTTCTCCGACCACGGCCACCAATTTATGGCCATGAGTTCGGGCAAGGTCAATGACACCGAGCTGGTGGCCGCCCTCATCAACCAAAAGGACGATCTGGTCAGCGGTATCCGCCACGCCCAGGACGCCATCGAGGGCTCCGCCACCATCCTTTTGCTCACCAAGGACAGCATCATCGCCGCCCGGGACAAGTTGGGCCGCCTCCCGGTGCTGATTGGGAAGGACCCTGACGGCTGCTGTGTCTCCTTTGAGTCCTTCGCCTATCAGAAGCTGGGCTATCAGGACGCCTACGAATTGGGGCCCCGGGAGATCGTGGAGCTTACCCCCAACGGCTGGACCACCCTCTCTCCCCCGGGGACAGAGATGAAGATCTGCGCCTTTTTGTGGACCTATTACGGCTATCCCAACTCCTGCTACCAAGGGGTCAACGTAGAGGTTATGCGCTATAGAAACGGCGAGATCATGGCCCGGGACGAAGAGGCCCGGGGTACCCTCCCGGCGGTGGACTATGTGGCCGGCGTCCCCGACTCTGGCGTTCCCCACGCCATTGGCTACGCCAACCAGACCCACGCCCCCTTTGCCCGGCCTTTCGTCAAGTACACCCCCACCTGGCCCCGGTCCTTTATGCCCACCAACCAGGACGTGCGCAACCAGGTGGCCAAAATGAAGCAGATTCCCGTGCCCGAGCTGATCCAGGGCAAGCGCCTGCTCTTTGTGGACGACTCCATCGTCCGGGGCACTCAGCTCCGGGAGACCGTGGAATTCCTCTACCGCTCCGGTGCCAAGGAGGTCCATATCCGCTCCGCCTGCCCGCCGGTGATGTACGGGTGTAAATTCCTCAACTTCTCCCGCAGTAATTCCGACATGGAACTTTTGGCCCGTAAGACCGTCCAGGAGCTGGAGGGCGACGAGGGACAAGCCCACCTGGCAGAATACACCGACCCCACCACCCACCGGGGCGGCTGTCTTCTCAAGTCTATCTGTGAAAAGCTGCATTTCCATTCCCTGGGTTATCAAACCTTAGACGGCCTTTTAGAGGCCATAGGTATTGACAAGAGCAAGGTGTGTACCTACTGCTGGTCCGGCAAAGAATAATAGGAGGTCCCACAATGGAAAACTCACATTCCGCGTCCTACGCCGCCGCCGGAGTGGACATCGAAGCGGGCTACAAGGGCGTTCAGCTCATGAAGGAGCATGTGAAGCGCACCAACATCCCCGGCGTGGTCAGCGGCATCGGCGGCTTCGGCGGCCTGTTTGCCCCTGACCTTTCCGGCATGACCGAGCCGGTGTTCGTCTCGGGCACCGATGGCGTGGGCACCAAGCTGCGCCTGGCCCAGCTCCTGGACAAGCACGACACCATCGGCATCGACTGTGTGGCCATGTGCGTCAACGACATTATCTGTTGCGGCGCAAAGCCCCTGTTCTTCCTGGACTACATCGCCATCGGCAAAAACATCCCCGAAAAGGTGGCGGATATCGTTTCCGGCGTAGCGGAGGGCTGCGTGCAGTCCGGCTGTGCCCTCATCGGCGGCGAGACCGCCGAGCACCCTGGCGTGATGGTCCCTGACGACTACGACATTGCCGGCTTCGCCGTCGGGGTGGTGGACAAGCCCAAGATCATCGACGCCGGCAAGGTCGCTGAGGGCGACGCCCTCATCGGCCTCACCTCCTCCGGCGTCCACTCCAACGGCTTCTCCCTGGTCCGCAAGGTGTTTGACATTGAAAATGCCGACCTCACCTCCCCGATGGACGAGCTGAACGGCAAGTCCCTGGGAGAGGTCCTGTTGGCCCCCACCAAGCTTTATGTCAAGGCCGTGCAGGCCCTTTTGGACGGCGGGATCGGCCTCCACGGCGCCAGCCACATCACCGGCGGCGGCTTCTTTGAGAATATTCCCCGGATGCTTCCTGCGG
>ERZ779629.218-NODE-218-length-25775-cov-7.533709_pt1 | contig 25775 bp, 18 predicted proteins | sample MGYA00514192_ERZ779629 | MGnify/ENA primary metagenome ERZ779629 (study PRJEB29562, sample SAMEA4376709) | mouse gut metagenome | isolation source: Cecum | study: EMG produced TPA metagenomics assembly of the A DSS colitis mouse model was used to assess the... | reverse complement strand
TTGTCCGCGATCGCCTGCCGTCCCGCTTCGTCGATCCCCAACAGACTGCCGTCCGCCGCATAATACCTGTAATGCACGATGTTCATGCCGCCGCTTTGATCGGTATACTTGGGATCGCAGTTGAGTTCTTTGAGAAAATACGTCCCGCTCAGGACAGGTTTCCATTTGACCGCGATGCCTTTGCCGAAGATCTCCCAATCCAATACCAAGTCCGCAGGCTGCTCGAAACACGCGTCGTCGTACTCCAACGTATCGCCCGCGACCGTCGCCTTGTACGTCTTGACTTCGATTCCGCTCGCATTTTGATAGTCGAAGATCCCGCCGGGCGCGCTCAGTCCGAGCGGCAACGTCGTCGGGTCGATCTCGACTTTGATCACGCTGCCGTCGTTATATTCCAACTTGGTCGTATCGGGATCGTAGACATTGGATACCGTACCCGTCGACGTCGTGTACTTGTACTTCCATTGCACGTTCGAAAGATCGAATTCCCCTTTGACGATCTCCCAATTGAGCGACAGCTCATACTGCTTCTGATCGTTGGCGAACAGGTAGTCGTCGTGTACGATTTTGAGCAACACTTTGGTCGTATAATGCGCGACCGCCGATCCGCTCTGATTGCTGTATCCGTCCGCGTACGTCGTACCGTTGAACGACGACGTCACATTGTCGATCTCGACGAGCAAATTGCCTTCGCCGTCCTTGGGCAATGTGTCGCGCTTGATTTCCGGTTTGTTCGTCACCGCGCCGTAGCTGTCCCGCGTCCCGAAATACGCGAATACGATCCGAGCGCCGTTCGCGATGTCCGCTTGGTTCGCGCCGCCCGGGATCGGATTGCCGCTCGATCCCAACGCCGTATACTGCCATGCGATGTCGCTCGTATCGACCTTCTTCGACAATACGGCGAACGCACGCGGCATACCCGCCGCATTCAATCCGTTTTGGATCGAATAATTGATGCTCTCCCCGACGCTGTTGTCCAACGCGGCGGTCAATTTGTACGCGCCGATCGGGATCACGGACAAATCGATCTCCGCGACCGTCTGCGTACCGGTCTGCGTCGCTACGATATCCTGCGTCGCGCCGCCCGTATCTGCCGTATAAAACGCGTGCAAGCCGATCGTATCGCCCGTCTCGATGTCCGACGCGGTCAACGTCGCCTTGTATGCGCCGCCGAGCGTCCATTCCCATTTGCCGTCGGGCACGTCGTTGGACAACGCGAGCGTCAGTTGTTTGGGCGTAATCGTAACCGTCAACGTACGCGGATCCGTCCCCGCGGTATCGTCCCACCAAAAGGTATTGTCCGCATCTTTCAACGTAAACTCTACCGTATACGTTCCTGCGAATTTCGCATGGATTTGTCCGGTCGTCGCATCGAACGAACAGCTCGCCGCGTCGATCGCAACGCCGTTCGGGTCTTTGCCCGCGACCGTCGCCTGCATCTTGCTCGCGTCGAAGTCTTGCAAGGTAAATGTCTGATCCGCGGCATTGTACGCCTTGCTCCGATCCGTCGGATTGTCGCCCGTCGTCGGCAAGTCGATCGGCTGCGTCGCATCCGTCGCGGCCTGCGTCAGATCCAAATGAAACGCGGGACGCACCGCATAGGCGGTCGCGGTATCTTTGAAGTTGGCGCCGCCCGACGCATTCAGGTAATACACGCTATCCGCATTCACGGAGTCTCCGGTACGCAACCAAGAATTCGTTGCGTTGCCGCGTTGGGAGTCCGATAAATTCCAGATGCCCGTAATCCCGCTGTATCCCGTCTCCGCCAAACTCGGCAACCACAGATAATCGCTCGACCACTGCGCATAGTGCGTCTTGCTGCTGTAATTCATGTTCGCATTGTTATATCGAACCGAATCCGGCGTTCCCCACGCCTCGTTGGGACAGGTGTACCAATTTTTATCGTACGTGCGCATCGTTTCGGAACTTTGATACGCGACGTTTTTGGGTTGAACGATGTATTTCGTCAACGACAGTTGCCGCGATCCGTCTTGAACCGCAGCCATCGTAAACTTCGCATATTCGTGCGTTGCGCTCTGCGCGATCGTCGTCAAAGTCGTCGCGCCTTTCGTCGCGACATATCCGCATCCGCCGCTGTTCAACGCGCTCGCGCGGATATAACTCGTACTGTACATGTTGCTCGGATAATCGTACGTCGGCGTATTTTCGGCCCATTTATTCCACGACGACGTCTGCGCGCTCGTTGCCAACCACATCGTCGCGATCACGTGTCCGTTGTCCGCTTTGCGCAGATCGGTCACCATCCACTGTTTGCCGTCGATCGTGACGACGACGTCGTCGCCGCCGTTGGCGGTACGGATTGCCTGCGCGTCTTTGGCGCTTAGCCCCGCGATATTCGATTTGTCTTCCGTCTTGCTGCACAAGGCGTCCACCAGTCTCCAAAACTGCTCGCCGTCGAACACCTTCTTCCCGCTCGCCGCCGTGTCGTAATCGGGCAATAGCAACTCGCCGATTCCGGACGACGATCCGGAAGCGCCTGCCGCATATGCCGATTCGCGATCCGTACCCAATACGACAAAACAAGCCGCTACGATCAGCAAGATCAATGCGATCGTAACCCATCTCTTTTGAATCGAACTGCACAATGACATATTGATTTCTCTTTCCCGATGAAATATTCTTTATTCCATTCCAAACAACGCATCCGAAACCGTTCGCAGATACCGTACTTGGCGAACTTTTCAACACTATTGTATTCGCGTATCGAAAAATTGTCAAGATAAACGCCTTACTTTCGCCCCGATTCCAGCATTTGGCAATCGACTTTCGGGAACCGAAATCGCGATTTTTATCCGAAAGCGCGCACAATGAGCCGTTCCATGCGCCTTTTGTTAAAAAACGGAGACCGAACCCGATCTCCGAACCGTTGCAGCCGATTCCGTCCGCGTTATTTTTGCGCGAGAATGTCCTTGACTTTCATCAGGCGCACGATATTGCCGCGTTCGTTTTCGTCGAGTTTCATCGTGATGTAGCGGATCGTCTCTTCGATCTGCGGGATCATGATATATTCGAGCGCGTTGACGCGGCGGCGATTCTTTTCGATCTCGATCGCAAGCATGTTGCAGGCTTTTTCGATCTGCGCCAACTCGATCATTTCGTTTGCCAATCCGGAAATCGTGCGGATCGAGTCGTCCAATTGCGCGGTCACGCGACCGAACGCATAAGGAAACAACTCCTTCTGCTCTCCCTGTACGATCTCGAAAGTCGGCGTAACGACGCTCATGATATTCTGCGTGCCGCATTGCAATTGCATGCGCGCGGCGGGCATCGCCAACGCCTGCTGAATCACGTAGTCGTCGCTGACCGCCTTGGCAAGCACAAAATCGGACAACGCGCCCGCAAGCGCCTGCTCGACCTGTTTGCGCAACGCGAGATTGCGCTTTGCCAATTCGACGAATCGACGGATCATTTCGTCCGATTTGTCTTTGAGCAATTTATGTCCGCGCACCGCGGTTTTGAGACGGTCTTTGAGCCGTCTCAATTCCATACGGGTGGGATTGACTTTGAGCCGCGTAACCGCCATGCTTACTCTTCCTTATCCTTGCGGATCTTGTCGTAGAACGCTTCCAGATACTCGTCCTTGATGCGCTTCATCTCCGAGCGGGGCAAGATGGTCAGCAATTCCCAACCGATTTGCAACGTCTCTTCGATCGAGCGATTTTCGTGGAATCCCTGATTGATATACCGCTCTTCGAACGCTTCGGCAAACTTTGCGTACAGCCGATCGACCGGCGTCAACGCCGCTTCGCCGAGAATCGCGGAAAGTTCCTTGGCTTCCTTGCCCTGCGCATACGCGGCAAACAACTGATTCATGTTGTCGGCGTGGTCGGCGCGCGTCTTGCCCTTGCCGATGCCCTTGTTTTTGAGACGGGAGAGCGACGGCAATACGTCGATCGGCGGATTGTAACCGCGCTTGTACAGCTCGCGGCTGAGAATGATCTGTCCTTCGGTAATATAACCGGTCAAGTCGGGGATCGGATGCGTCTTGTCGTCTTCGGGCATCGTCAGGATCGGGATCTGCGTGATCGAGCCTTCCTTGCCGACGATCCGTCCGGCGCGCTCGTACATCGTCGCCAAGTCCGTATACAGATAGCCCGGATACCCGCGGCGACCGGGAACTTCTTTGCGCGCGGCGGAAACTTCGCGCAACGCTTCGCAATAGTTGGTGATGTCGGTCATGATGACCAGCACGTGCATGCCTTTGTCAAACGCGAGATATTCCGCGGCGGTCAACGCCATGCGCGGCGTCGCGATCCGCTCGACGGCGGGATCGTTGGCGAGATTGACGAACATGACCGCGCGTTCGATCGCGCCCGTCTTCCGAAAATCGGACATAAAGAATTCCGCTTCTTCGTACGTAATGCCCATCGCGGCAAATACGACCGCAAACTTGCTGTCCTTGCCCAACACCTTTGCCTGACGCGCGATCTGCGCAGCCAGTTCGGCATGCGGAAGTCCCGACGCGCTGAACACCGGCAGCTTCTGCCCGCGCACGAGCGTATTGAGCCCGTCGATCGCGGAAATGCCGGTCTGAATGAATTCGTCCGGATAGTCGCGCGCGGCGGGATTGATCGGTTGCCCGTTGATGTCGATGCGCTTTTCGGCGATCAGCGGCGCGCCGCCGTCCTTGGGATTGCCCAATCCGTCGAACACGCGTCCGAGCATGTCTTCGGAAACCGCCAGTTCGAGACTGCGTCCCAAAAAGCGCGCTTTGCTCGTGGACATCTGGATGCCCTGCGCGCCTTCGAACAACTGCACCATCGCCTTGTCGCCGTTGACTTCGAGCACCTTGCCGCGACGGATCGAACCGTCTTGCGCGACGATCTCGACGAGTTCGTCGTATTTGACGCCCGCGACGCCTTCGACCAGCATCAGCGGTCCGACGATCTCCCGAATGGATTTGTATTCTTTCAACATAAGCTTACTCCTGCGTCGCCAACGCGCCGAGCTGGGCGCGCATGTCTTTGTCGATCTGCTCGAATCTGTGCATCTCGCTCTCCGGAATGTATTTGGAACGTCCGATCTGCTCGCGCGCCGCGATACCCAGGATATCGTCCAACTCGGCGTCCGCGGCAAGCGCGGCTTTGCTCTGCGTATAGCAGTCCATGATCAGACGCAACATCCGATACTGTTTGTTGAGACTCGCATAGGTATCCACTTCGTGGAACGCATCTTGATGCAGATAGTCTTCGCGGATGGATTTTGCCGTCTCCATCGTCAGACGGTCCGCAGGCGAAAGCGCGTCCATACCGACCAGTCGGACGATCTCGTCCAGGCTGGATTCTTCTTGCAATACGCGCATCGCCGCCGTGCGGTAATCCGCCCAATCCGCGCCGATGTGCTCGTCGTACCACTCGCCCATCTTGTCCAAGTACAGCGAATAGCTGCCGATCCAGTCGATCGCCGGAAAATGTCTGCGATACGCCAGCGATGCGGACAGTCCCCAGAACACTTTGACGATGCGCAGCGTCGCCTGCGAAACCGGTTCGGACAAGTCGCCGCCCGGAGGAGAAACCGCCGAAATCGCCGTGACCGATCCGATGCGCTCTTGCGATCCCAGCGCATAGACGATGCCAGACCGCTCGTAATAGCTCGCAAGTCGCGAAGACAGATAGGCGGGATAGCCTTCTTCGCCGGGCATTTCTTCCAGACGTCCCGACATTTCGCGCAAAGCTTCCGCCCAGCGCGACGACGAATCCGCCATGATCGCGACGTTGTATCCCATATCGCGGAAATACTCCGCGATCGTAATGCCCGTATACATCGACGCTTCGCGCGCCGCGACCGGCATATCCGATGTATTGGCGATCAATACCGTACGTTTCATCAACGGCTCGCCCGTCTTGGGATCGACCAGTTCCGGGAACTCGTTGAGCACGTCCGTCATCTCGTTGCCGCGTTCGCCGCAACCGACATAGACGATGATGTCCGCATCCGCCCATTTCGCGAGCTGATGCTGTACGACCGTCTTGCCGCTGCCGAACGGTCCCGGGATGCACGCCGCGCCGCCCTTGGCGACCGGAAAGAACGTATCGATGACGCGCTGTCCCGATACCAACGGCTCCGCGGGACTCATCTTGCTGCGGTACGGACGACCGATACGCACCGGCCACTTCTGACACATCGTCAGCTGCCGCGCGCCCTGCTCCGTCTCGACGACGCAAATCGGATCGTCGATCGTATATGCGCCGCGTTCGATCGAGCGCACGACGCCCCGCACGCCGACGGGCACCATGATCCGATGCTCGACCGTCGCGGTCTCCTGTACGACGCCGACGATATCGCCCGCCTCGACGCTCTGACCGACCTGTACGCGCGGCTCAAACGTCCACTGCTTGGTATGGTCGAGCGCAGGCATCTGCACGCCGCGCGCGATGCGGTCGCCGTAAGCGCGCACCAACTGCACGAGCGGACGCTGAATGCCGTCGTAAATGCCTTCGATAATGCCCGGTCCCAATTCCACGCTCAACGGCGCGCCCGTCGATACGACCGGCTCGCCCGGTCCCAGACCGCTCGTCTCCTCATATACCTGAATGGACGCGCGATCGCCGCGCAACTCGATGATCTCGCCGATCAGGTTGTTTTCGCTCACCCGCACGACGTCGAACATCTTGCATTGGGTCATGCCTTCCGCTACGATCAACGGTCCGGATACTTTGACTACTTTTCCGATTTCTTGCATATTGTGTCCCTTGTTGTGTTGTACACGGTCAATCCTTGTTCAGGATATCCGTGCCGACTGCCTTTTCCACATCGCGCGATACGCCGCCGATCCCGTATCCCGAACTGCCGTCCGAAGACGGAATCGGAATGATCGCCGGATACGTGCGCGATTTATAACGTTGCAACAACTCGTCCAACGACGCGGCGAGATTTTCGGTCAGGAAAATCACCGCGTATTCCTTGGCGAGTTTTTTGATCAACGCTTCCGCCTGCTCCGCCCGATTCGCTTCGAACGTATGCATGCCGATCGCCTTAAACGCGAGAATCAAATCTTTGTCGCCGATCACGGCGATCTGCGCGTTATTCATACAAGCCTCTCAGACGACGTTTGATCGCCGATTTGTCCGCATTGTTTTTGAGCAAAATCAAAATCATGCGCACATTGCGGATTTCCGCTTTTTTCGCGACGTAAAATCCCGCCAACGGCGCGACCGAAAACAGATCGTTCCTGCCGTCTTTGAAAATCGCCAGCAAATAATCGTCCCACGCCGCTTCATACGCGACCATATCCCCGCTTGCCGCGAGATCGCTCAACGCGCGGTACGGCGTATAGCGCAACTTCTCCGCGAGCGTCTCGACCGGCTGATCGTAGATCGCCGCCAAAGCGTCGATCCCGACGATGCCGCCCGGCATGCAGTCGTCGCAAAACTCGCGCGCGCTTTTGTCGACCGCTTTGCTGCGCAGCCAGATCGAGACGTTGCTCAGATCCGCTTGCGCCTGCCAATAGCGTACGAGCAAAGGATTCTTGGCTTTGCGCATGCGCTCGGTCACGTCCTCGTACATCGCCCGATCGAGCAGCGTATCGATTCGGCTCGGATCGGGATGCTCGGTCATGACGCGGTCGATGCGTTGCAACGCATCGCGCATCTGCGGCGGCAGATCGACGTATTCGTCGGACACGATCGCCTGTTGCAACGCGTCCGTATCGATCAATCCGCGCGGCGCAAGCATGTACGAAGCATCCTGCTCGCGCATGTATTTCGCCTTGCAAAGCGCCTTTGCGTTGTGATAATCGTTGCGTACCGAAAAGGTCTCCATGCCGCTGCCTTTGGGCATGGATTCTCGTACAAAAGATTCTACGCGGGCGTCTTCGCTCGCAAGCATCGTCTCGTACTCGTACGCATCGCCGATCGTAACCCCGCCGTATCCGCTTTCGCTCAAAATGCGCACGCCGTCCTGCAACGATTCCGCATAGACCATACGTGTGATTTTTTCATGCGAAAGCAACGTGTTTTCCAACACTTTGACGCGTGCGTTGGCGTAGATCAACGATTGGGTCGCCATCAGCCCTTCTCCCCGAACAAAATCTGTTCCAGACGCGCCTCGCAGTCGTCGCGCGACAGTTGCAGCTCCGACTCGACGGTCAGATTCTTATCGCAATACTTGCCGACCAGCGTCACGCCGCCCGCAAAATTGCCGACACGCTCGGACAGCGTCAACGACTTGCCGCAATCGGACGCGACCGACCGCACGAATTTGGCGGTCACGATCTTGCGATCCGCTTCGCAGACGACGACTTCGTCTCCGTCGTCCGCCGCCGCGGCGATCGCACGCGCGATCCAATGCAGATACGCTTCGCGCCGATCGTTGCGCAACGTCTCGACCGCTTGCGCGTACAATTCGTCGATCAACTGTTTTTTGACGGACAAAGCGTGCTTGCGGGCATCCAACCGATCGACCGTCGCGCGACGGGTCTTCCACTCGTCGGCAACCGCCGCCGGCTTGTCCGCCTGCTGCGCGCAATACCGATCCGCTTCCGCCTGCGCACGCTCGGTCATCTCCCGCGCCGTCTCTTCGGCGCGCGCGAGATTGTCCTGCGCCGCCTGTTCCGCGTCGCCGAGAATCTTATCGATAATCGCCTGTTTGTCGTTCATAATCGCCTTACTTGATGAAGATGACGCACAGGAACGAGATCAACAGCGCGAGCAGCGCGTACGTCTCGACCATGACGGTCATCAACAGACCTTTACCGGACGCTTCGCTGCGCTTGCCGACCATCGAGATCGCCGCGGCGGCGCATCGTCCCTGATAAATACCGGATACCAAACCGACAACCGCCATCGGCGTGCAAGCCGCGACGCAGCCCCAGCCCTTGATCGCTTCCCAAGCGACGACGTTGCCCGTCAGCAATCCGGTCTGCATCAGTACCATAAACGCGATAATCAGCCCGTAAATGCCCTGCGTACCCGGAAGCAACTGCAACAGCAGGCATTTACCGAATTTGTCGGGATCTTCTCCCGTAACGCCCGCGGCAGCCTGCCCCGCGATTCCGACGCCGATCGCGCTTCCGCACCCCGCCATCAAAGCGGCAAGCGCCGCGCCGATCAATGCAATATACGCACCGTTCATTGTTGTGTACCCTCCTGTGGTTTGATATAGTAATATTTCATTTCGCTGCCGAGCGGACGGAACAGTCTGCCGCCGCCGGTGTAAAATTTGCCGAAGAATTCCACGAATTGCAAACGCGAATTGTGCACGTAAGCGCCCAGCGTGTTGATGCCGACGTTAAACACGTGTCCGATCAAGAAGATCACCGCGTATGCGACCGCGCCGAGCGCGTGCAACGGAATCAGTTGGAACAAAACCTGTCCGATCTGATTGAATACCATGCCGATGACCGCCGTCGCCAAGCCCAATCCGAAGATACGCGTATAGCTCATCAGATCGGAGAAAAAGTTGATGATCCCGTACAGGCTGCCCAACGCGCCGGTAACTTTCTTGGCGCCCTTTTTGCCCAACGCGCCCGCCAGCATCAACAAGACCAGTCCGACGCCGAACAACGCCCAGCCGACCGTAGGCAACCAGCTCGCGAGCTTGCCGCCGACCGCGCCGCCGGCAAGTCCCAATATGATCAGATACCAACTGAACGCGCCGCAGATACCGGCAAGCGGCTTGCGCTTGCGAATCAGCGCGACCATATTGATCCCCAGTCCGAAACACATCTGGAACAATCCCATGCCCAGCGACAGATACAGCATCATCATCGGGTCTTCGATCGGATTGAACCAATACGGAACGCCGATATCTTGGGCGGAGAATCCGAAATAACTGCCGAATACCATGCCCCACAGCAGCGTCGAAATGCCGCCCATGAAAATGATCTTGATCAGATTGCTCTGTCCTTTGGGCGGTTTGGTCCGCCACAGCACGATTCCCGCGCCCAACGTCAGCAACAGTCCGTAGCCGGCGTCCGACACCATCATGCCGAAGAACAGGAAAAAGAAGAACGTCACAAACGGGTTGGGATCGATCTCGCGATAGTCGGGCGCGCTGAACATATTCGTGACCGACTCGTACGGCGTGACGACGCCGTTGTTGACGCAACACGTGGGCGGGATCTCGTCTTCGAGCGGATCGCGCATCGCGTACGCAAGCGTCAGTCCGCTCTCGTCCAACTCCCGATCCAGCCGATCGCGCGCGGCGGTCGGCACCCATGCTTCCAAAATATAAGAACTGCGCGTGCTCGCCGTCATGCGGGCGCACTCCAATTTGCGCAATTCGATCGTATAATAGTCGTGCAGTCTGCGCGCCGCCGGCAACGCATACTCGGTCAGCATCAGCGTGCATACGAGTTCGTCCCGCCGACGATCCAGACGCGCGATCTCGCGCTCGCAAGCCGCGATCCGATCCGCAGCTACGCCTTCCGCCCCCGCGGGGAGCGGCGTAAATTCCAATTCGCTCAACGCGCTCAGCACGTCGTCGATCTTCTCTTTGTCCGCGATCACGACCGCCGCGCACGTCGGCGAACCCGCAAACACGTCCCAGATCGCTCCGTACGCGTCCAACGCGACGAGACGCTCGGCCTTGGACGCCGCGATGCTGCCCGCGCGCACCGCCGTCGTACGCGTATCGCGCAACCGCTCCAACGCGATCGGCATCTGCGCAAACGGCGCCAATTGGTCGCGCTCGGCGACCAGACGCGTGCGATCCGCCTTGATCCGCGTCAGTTCGTCCACGCAAGATTTCGCCTTGGCGATCTGCGCGAAAACTTCGATCTCGACCTGCGGCGAACGAACAAGTTCGTCAAACGTCAAACTCGGCTTGGGGCAAAACATTCCGCCGTCCTTGGCGGGTCTGTATTGCAAATCCGTATTTTTGTCGTCGGAAATTTTTTGTGCGGCGGTGCGATGCGATTTGAGCGCGTCGAACAAAAACTCGATCTGCGCGATCTTCTGCGTCAATTCGTCCGCGGCGCGCTCGTCCGATACGTGCTCTGTCTGACCGTACGACGGCGCGACGGTAATCTCCGCGCAACCCAACCGATGCAGCTTGTGCATCAGACGGTCTTTTTCCCGATTGTTGCCGACCAGCAACAGTTTGGTCATCTCAGCGATCGCCATCTGCCGTCAGTCTCTCCAAAATCAAATCCATAGCCGCGTCGCGGTTGGCGCGCGCGCTTTCGCGCAACGCTTCGTCCGTCTGCGCAAACGACGCGCGCATGCGCTCGCTTGCCCGATCCGCTTCGGCACGCGCGGTTTCCAATGCCTGCCGAACATCCCGTTCTGCCTGCGCTTTGGCGTCCGCGACGATGCGCTCCGCCTGCAAACGCGCTTGGGCGACGATCTCTTTTGCCTGCGTCTGCGAACGGCGTACGATTTCTTCCGCCTTATCTTCCGCCTGCAAAATACTGTCGATAATCTCTTCTATCATGTTGTCTCCGATCTCCTGCCGCCGTCGGCGTCGCCGTGCGGTCGCGCCGCGCCCGTCGGCTCAGCGAAAATATTCGTCTTCGATCGCGCGGATCTTGTCCAGCCGTCCGACGTGCCGTCCGCCCTCGAACGGCGTGTCCAGCCATGCTTCGACCATGCGCAACGCCGTCTTTTCGTCCAACACGCGTCCGCCCATCGCAAGCACGTTGGCGTCGTTGTGCTGCGCGCACATCGTCGCCGTAAACACGTCGTGACAGACCGCGGCGCGGATGCCTTTGACCTTGTTGGCGGCGATCGAAATCCCGATGCCCGTCCCGCACAGCACGATGCCCTTGTCGCATGCGCCCTGCGCGACCGCGCGGGCGACTTTGAGTCCGTATTCCGGATAATCCACCGATTCGCCTTGCGCGCAACCCATATCGGTCACCGCGACGCCGCGTTGTTGCAATAAGTCGACGATCGCCGCTTTGAGTACGATGCCGCCGTGATCGCATCCGATCGCAATTTTCATACGTTTCTCCTATATTTTCGTCTTGTCACGGAATAGTATAACAAATTCCGAAAACGATTTCCAGCCCTATTCCGCCGATTTTACCAAAATTTTCCATTCGACGCGCCGCTTGCGCACGCAGAGCGCGGTTTTTACAACGCAAATTTATTTTTTCACAAATCCGTGTCGACGATTTCCGCTCCGATCCGCGCATCGAGACGGCGATTTCCGCCCGCGATCGCGATTATTTCGCGCAGAACTTATCCATCCAGGCGGCGACCGCTTCCCGAATCTGCGCGCAGGTTTTGCGGTACGTCTCCATATCCCCGCCGTACGGATCGTCGATCTCGCCGCACGCGTGAAAATCGCCCAGACAATACAGCTTGTCCGCCGCGACCCGCGCGGAAAGCGCGTCTTTCTGGGCGTGCGTCATCGTGACGACCGCGTCGCACTCCGCGAGCATCGCCAGCGTCAATCCTTGCGCCGTGTGCGAAAACACGACGCCCTGTTCCAACAGCGCGAGTTCCGCATTGCGCGCCATCGGCGACGCGCCGAAACACATCATGCCCGCGCTGTCCGCCGTCACGTGCGCCAGTCCGCGCCGCTCGGCATACGCCTGCGCCCATGCCTGCGCCATCGGCGAACGGCACGTATTGCCGGTACAAACAAACAAAATCTTCATAGCGCGTTGCCTCCGCTTGCCTTGCGTACGCGGTTCATGACCGACGCGTACGCGCCCCGATCTCCGAAGTCCTGACATACGATATAGTCCGCTTGCGCCTGCGCGCGATGCAACGCGTCATAAATATTGCGCATGACGGCGCGCGCGTCGTCGCCCAAACAAATCAGCCGCCGACCGTCCGCCGCGTCCGTCCAGTCCGTTCCGCACAGCAAGATCGGACGACCGCCCTGCGCGGCGATGCGATCGTACGCCGCAAACGCCTTCTCCCGATCCGCGCACGTGACCATCGGACAGTCCGGCGCATAGTGCTTGTACTTCATGCCGGGCGCGCGCGCCACGACGACTTCTCCCGCAAACGTCTCGACCCGTCCCAACGCGTCCGCCAGCATCTGCGGCGTAATCGCGCCGGGGCGCAAAATAATCGGCGTATCGCCGGACAGATCGACGATCGTCGATTCGATCCCCACGTCGCACGCGCCGCCGTCGATGATGAGTCCGATCCTGCCCTGCATGTCTTCGTACACGTGTCGGGCGCTCGTCGGACTGATCCGCGCGGAACGGTTGGCGCTCGGCGCGGCGACAGGCGTGCCGCAAGCGCGCAAAAACGCCTGTGCGACCGGATGCGCGGGCATTCGGATCCCAACCGTATCCAAACCCGCCGTCACGCAGTCCGGCACGCATGCCGCGCGCGGCAAAATGATCGTGATCGGTCCCGGCATAAACGCGTCGATCACCGTGCGCGCCTGCAAAGAAACCGTACGCGCCAGCTCGTCGATCTGCGACTTGTCCGCGACATGAACGATCAGCGGATTGTCGGACGGACGCCCCTTGGCGGCGTAAATCTTGCGTATCGCATCGCGATCGAACGCATCCGCGCCCAATCCGTAAACCGTCTCGGTCGGAAACGCGACGACGTCCCCGCCGCGGATCCTTTCCGCGCCGCGCGCAATCGCCTGTTCTCCGTCCATGATTTCCGTCCGCAACATAAGTATCTCCCGAATGATTTTATCCGTGCGCGATCATCGAGATCACGCCGTAGCCGAGCAATATCCCGAAAATCGCGGTAATCGCGTTCCAATTTTTCTCGCCGTTTTCATACGATTCGGCAAACATATCCTGAAAGACGACGAACAGCATCGCGCCCGCCGCCAAAGCCAGACAAATCCCGGTGAAGATCGCGGAAATCCCGCTCACCCAATACCCGACGATCGCGCCCAATACGGTCGGCAGTCCCGCCAGCACGCTCCACGCGACCGCCGCCCCGTTGCGCACGCCGCCGCGGCGCAACATCGCGCAGATCGCCATGCCTTCCGGCACGTTGTGCACCGCGATCAACAGCGCAAACGCAATCCGTCGCGACGCGCCGTCAAACGCGCCGATCGCCATGCCCTCCGGAAAATTGTGCAATCCGATCGCAAGGATGAGCAACATCGCCGCCGCGCGCATGCGTCCCGCGCCGCCGTCGTCTTTGAGATAGCGTCGCATCGGCACGTTGAGCAACCGCCCCAGTCCCCAGACGATCGCGACGCCCAGTCCCGCGCACGGCAATACCGCAACCAATCCCGCATGCTCGACCGCCTCCGGCAGCATGTCGAAACAGACCATCGCCAGCATAAATCCCGCCGTAAAACTGAGTATCGCGGACATTGAGACGCGATTGTGCGTCTTGATCGCGATCATCGCGACCGCGCCGATCGCCGTTCCGACGACGCCCGCCAACAAACTCATTCCGACTACCTGCCACATATCTTTATCATACCCCCAACCGACGTCAATTGCAACCGTTGCGCCGAGACAATATTAAGATATTTTCGCGAAATCGGGGATATACCGCGCTATTTTAGAATATAAGTAGGAAAATTTTTCCAATCGCGCAAAACGGCGCAATTCGGCGTCATACAAACTTTACAATCCGCAATCGGCGTGTTATAATGGGCTTAACGAGTCAAAAAGGAGCGTTCGCATGCTGCAAAAAATTCTCGATTTTATGGTCGCAAAGATTCAGATCGCATCGATTTCGTTGCCGATCTGGGCGCTGTTGGTCGCCGCGGCGGCGGTGATACTGATCTTGTGCGTCATCTTGGCGTGCCTGAACAAAAAACGCGTCACCCCCAAAGAAAAGCTGTCCGCGTCCGACATCATTCGCGACGAACAGAACAACACCGACATCGGTTTCAAGTCCGGCGCGCTGCCCGTGCCGACTCCGGTCGCGTCCGAGACGCTGCCCGCCCCCGCCGAATATCACGACAGCGTGCTCGCCGCGCAAGCGCCGGAAGCGGAACGTAAAATCGCTCCCGCCGCAATCGTGAAAAACAACGAAGCCGGTCAAGACGATCCGATCCTTCCCCCGACGGAAGAACCCAAACGCAAGACGGAAGAGCCCAAACGCAAAAAGACCGAACCGGTCAAACAAGCCGAACCCGTCCAAGAAGCGCAACCCGAGCCGAAATTGGAAAAGATCGATCCGATCTTGGAAGAAAAGCCCGCTCCCGCAGCGCCCGCGCCGACGGAAGAACCAGAGGTACGGGAAATCGCAGCGGCGCAGGACGTGCTTGCGGAAGACGAAAGCGCCAACGTGATCGTACCGCCTGTCAAGAAAAAGCCGCCCGTACGCTCGCAACCGCGTCAAAGCGCGCCGCCGCAACCGGTCCGCCTGACGTCCGCATACGAGCAAGCGAGCGAACGCAAACGTCCGGTCAAACAGACCAAACCCGCCGCGCCGAAAAAGCAGCCGCCGCGTAAAGAATTCGTCGCGCCGACGATCGGCAACAACGGTTCGCTGAACGCGACGTTCGCCGGAAATTCCCAACTGATCGACGTGGACGGACAAAAAGTCACCGCGATCAAACTGTTCGGGGACAAGATCGAACCTACGCGCGGCAAATACGTCGTCGTGCGCGACGCCGCCAACGACGCGCGTCCGTTCCGCTTCCAACTGCGGGCAAACAACGGACAAGTGCTCTTCATCAGCGAAGGATACAAAATCCGTCCGCGCGCGCGGCAGATCGAAACTTTCCGCAAAGCGGTCGAAACGGGAACGTTCTCTTACGAACAAAACAAGACGGGACACTTCCAATTCAAGCTGTACACGTCGGACGGCAAATTGTTCGGAATGAGCGATCTGTACCGATCGCGCGACGGCGCGGAAAACGCGGTGCAATCCGTGCAGTACTTCGCCTTGCAAGCCAACTACATCGAAGACGGCACGATCCTGCCCGAATAAATCCGTTATCGCAACGCATGTAAAAACGGAACGGTTGCCCGTTCCGTTTTGTTTTGCGCTCGATCCGGATCAGACGCGCGCCGCAATCACCGTCATCGCGCCGCGCAACAGGACTTCCCCCGCGCCGGCGGGAATGAATACGGTATGTCCGAGTTTGGAATTGGAGCGCACGCCGTCCACGAATACCGACCCTTCGCCGTCCACGACGGTCAGCGACACAAAGCTGTCCGCATCCACGAAGATCGTCTTTTCGCCCGCAACGGTATGCTCGTATACGGTAAAATACGGACAGGATACCAATTCCCGCGTCGTGTCGTCGATTGCGCGCACGGTCTCGTTGACGCGGTGCACGGAATCGGAACAGATGACGGGGATCGCGCGATCGACATGCAATTCGCGCGCTTTGCCGTCCTTGTCGAGCCGTCCGTAATCGTACAGACGGTAGGTCAGCGAACTGTTCTGCTGCACTTCGCAGACGAGCATGCCGCCGCGGATCGCATGCACGGTGCCGGACGGAATGTACACGCAGTCGCCTTTGCGCAACGGCAAAAAGTGCAATGCCTGCTCGATCGTACCGTTGTCCAGATGTTCGCGCACCTGCTGCGCGCTCAAAGGACGCTTGAATCCGCAATAGACGCCGCTGCCCTCTTCGCAATCGGCGACGTACCACATCTCGGTCTTACCGAATTGCCCTTCGTGCTCCAACGCGTACGCGTCGGACGGATGCACCTGTACGGACAAATCCTGCGCCGCGTCGATAAACTTGATCAACAACGGAAAATACGGAAATTGCGCCGCGCGCGCGCCCAGATATTCCGGATGTTCCCGCAAGAGCGCGCCGAGCGACTTGCCCGCGTGTTCGCCGTTGAGTACGACGCTTTCGCCCTGCGGATGGCACGCCAGCTCCCAGCTCTCGGCGATCGTCGCCGAAGACGCCTGCTTGTTCCAGCGCGCTTTGAGCCGCGTGCCGCCCCAAAGATAGTCCTTGGTGACGGGAATCAATTGAATCGGATACATAGTCTACTCCTTTTTCGCTCCCAAGCGAAACGTCAGTTGATACGGAATACGACGACGAACGTCGTCCCCGCGCCTTGTTTGCTCTCGACGCTGATCGTGCCTTTGTGCTGCAACGCGATGTGCTTGACGATCGCCAGCCCCAGCCCCGTGCTCGACTCGTGCGTGCGGCGACGGCTTCCGTCCACTTTATAAAAGCGCTCGAACAGTCTGCCTTGATACTCGGGCGCAATCCCGATGCCGGTGTCCTGCACGCGCAACTGCACCGTATCCGCGTCGCTGCGCAGTTCGATGCGCACGCTGCCGCCGTCGCGGTTGTATTTGATCGCGTTGTTGACGAGATTTTCGATCAGCACGCGCATCATCTGCGGACGCGCGGGCATGCGCGCTTCGCCGACGATTTCGACCGAAACGTTGCGCGACTGCGCGATGACGCGCTGTTGGTCGACGACCTGTTCGCACAGCGGTCGGATGTCGGTCATCTCGATGTCTTCGCTGCGGATGTCGGCGTCCAGTTTGCTCAATGCGAGCATGCCGTCGATGAGTTCTTTCATCTTGCGGGCGTTGGCATTGATTTCGCCGGCGCAGTGGCGGATCTGTTCGTCCGTCGCGCCGTCCATCGTGATCAGTTCGGAATATCCGCCGATCGCGGTCAACGGCGTTTTGAGCTCGTGCGACGCGTTGGCGAAAAATTCGGTACGAATGTGCGCGGAGCGGATCTCCTGCGTGATGTTGGTCAGCACCAACAGCATGCCCAAACTGCCGATCTCGTTGTGCCACTGTTCGTTGGGGAACAACGTCTCCACGCGATAGCAATTCTTGCCCAGATCGAGAATGCTCACGGTATATTTGCGTTCCGCCAACGCCGCGTTGAGCGTCTCGAGCAACGTCTCGTCTTCGATCAACATATCCACGGACATGCCGACGATATGCGATTCCAGCCCGAAGATGTCGCCGACCGCGTCGTTGGTCAACATGACCGTACCCTTCTGAGACAAACCGATGACGCCCTGATTGATCGAGCGCATCAGCAAGCGATTCTTGCGTTGTTCGTGTCGCAGTTCGCGCACCGAATCGGCGATCGTGCCGCCGATCTCGTTGATCTGACGGTACAGTCGGTCGAATTCCGTCCCCGTAGACGGATAATCGCGCAATTTGCGGTAGTCGCCGCGACTGATGCGTTCCAGCATCAGTTCGACGTCTTTGAGCGGACGCATCGCGGTACGAATCGCCGATCGCATCGCGACAAACGACATCAGCACGATCGCCAGCCAAATCACCGCGCCGATCGCAACGGACACCGCAAACGCCTGCCCGCCGATCTGATGCGCCGCCGCGGTACGGACGATCAGCATGTCGTACCCTTCCAGCGCAGGCGCGTCGATCCGCGTATAATACATCAGCGACCGCTCGCCGACATAGGCTCCGCCGATCTGGAACGCTTCTCCGCGCTCCGCCGCTTTGCGCACGGCGCGTTCGTACGACAGCTGCGGATCGAGCCGCTCCCCGTCGCTTTCCGCAATCGGTTCGCCGCTCGGATCGAATACGGAGATGCGCAGAAAATCATTGTTGTTGGCGCTCAAATACGCCTGCAATCGTTCGATCGTATCGCACGCTGCGATATCGGCGCGCACGGATTCGGTATTGGAACGCAAGTCGTTGCGCGCGGTCGTCAGATTGACGGTATTGACGGTCAGAATGCTCAGCACAATGCCCAAAAGCACCGCAAGCGTCGTCATGACGATGACGCGCAGCAGTACTTTTTTGCCCATGTCCGCCTGACCGGAGTCGCGCGTCAGATCCTGCAAAATTTATATCCGACGCCGCGCACGGTCGCGATGTACGCGCAAGGCGTATGTTCGGCGATCTTGCCGCGCAACGACTTGATATGCATGTCCAGCGTGCGCGTCTCTCCGAAATATTCGTATCCCCACACCGTCGTCAAGATCGTCTCGCGCGAGACGACGCGATCGGGGTTCTGCATCAACAGTTTGAGCAGATTGTATTCTTTCAGCGTCAGCGCGACCGGATGCGAAGCGACGGTGACGATATGTTCGGCGTCGTTGATGACGATTTCGCCGTGCTCGATCACGCGATCTTCGATCTTGTCGAACTTGCGCAAATTGGCTTTGACGCGCGCGATCAGTTCCAACATCCCGAACGGCTTGGACAAATAGTCGTCCGCGCCCGCGTCCAATCCGCGCACTTTATTTTCTTCGTCGCCGCGCGCGCTCGCGATGATCACCGGAATATCGCGGGTCGCATTGTCTTGTTTGAGTTTGCTCAACGCGGTCAAACCGTCCATGCCCGGCAACATCATGTCCAAGATCAGCAAATCGCACTTCTCGCGCGCCAGCCGATCGAACATCTCTTCCGCCGTCACGAACCCGCTCACTTCGAATTCGGAACGATCGAACGCCATCTCGTATAATCCGCGAATGCTGTCGTCGTCTTCGACGACGTAAATACGGTATTTCATCTATGGATTCCTCCTGCCCGACCAAGTTGGGTTTAGGTCAGTATAGCATAACGCGCGCGCTTTGTAAACAGCCAATTTACGCCTCGACGCCGTCCGTGCCGTCGCTGCCGTCCTTGCGACGCATCCACTCGCGCACATACGCAAGCCGATCGCGCGCCGTCTGCGTCAGCGTCTCGAAACCGAACGCGCGCAGCGTCTCTTTGTACAGATCGTCGTCGCTCAGACTGATCTGAATCTGCAAGATCTGGCGCATCGCCGCGGCAAGTTCTTCCTTGGCGATGTCGTCCAACCGTCGCGCGCCGTCGTCGCCGCGGAACGTCGTCATATCCCGCGACATGTCGCGCCGCCAATAGAAATCCTGTCCCTGATCGGGCGTACGCACCGCGCCGATCGCGCACAACTGCGCTTCGATCGTATCGGAAGCCTTCTGACTCATCTTTTGCAGTCCGAGCACTTCGCGCATGCGCGCTTTGATCGTCGCCAACGATACGGGACTTTCTTCGTCCACGATGCGTTTGAGCGCCAAACGCAGTCCGTCGATGGCTTCGCGATCGCCGTCGTATACCGACGACGCCAAAATCGTCGGCAACGATCGCGTACACCGATACGTCTGCGAGTCGTAGGCAAACGCGACGTCGTCTTTTTCGATACAGGGATGCAATTCCATCCGCTCGCGCTCGTAAGGACGGCGCAACGCTTCTTCGATGCGGTCGAGCATGACGGATTTGTTGCGCAGATACTCGACGGCAAAGACGCGCACGAGCTTCCAACGCAATCCGTTGAGCACGGACGGCTGCACGTACATCTTGTCCCGACAGCTGACGTTGGGACCAATCGCTTTGCGATCGATCAAAATCCCGAGCGCATAGCCGTCTCCCGACGGATTGCGGATCGCGAGATCGACGCAGAATTCGCTGTTGCCGACGCGCGCGTCCACGACGTGTCCGCGTTCGCGCAAGTCGCGCGCCAGATATTCGACGACGCCGTCCTCGTTCTGCGCGGCGTCCGCGTCGGCGCGGTATTCTCCGCTTTGCGCGAGTTGCAAAAATTGTTTGAGATAGCGCGCGCCTTCGTTCTTCGCCTTGGATTCGGCGATGTCGGCGGCGCGGATCGTCGAGATCACGATCATGCGTTCTTTGCTGCGGCTGACCGCGACGTTGAGACGGCGCTCGCCCTTTTGTTGCGCGAGCGGTCCGACGATCGTCGCCTTGCCGGACGCGTTCTTACGGAATCCGACGGACAGCAAAATGATGTCGCGCTCGTCGCCCTGTACGTTTTCCAGCGACTTGACGAACATTTCGTCCTTCGCCTGCTCCAACGCATGGCGCAGCGACGCGTTCTTGTCCAGAAAATCTGCGACGGCGTCGCTCAGTTGCTCTTGCTGACGGATATTGAACACGATGATCCCGATCGACTTGCCGACGTTGGTCGGATCGGACAGAATCTGTTGCAACTGATCGAGAATCGCGCGGATTTCTTCGCGGCTGATGTCCGAATTCTTTTTGTCGGCTTTCAATTCCACGGGCACGAACGAGATGCGGCTCGCCCGCGCGTCCGCCGACGGGAATGTAAACAATTCCCCGTCGTAAAAATGATCGTTGGAAAATGCGATCAGCGATTCGTGACGCGACCGATAATGGTACGCCAACCGATACCGCGGCATCCGAATGGAAATGCATTCGTCCAACAGCGACTCGGAGTCTTCGTAATCGCGATCCTCTTCTTCCAGTTCGGGATCGCCGGTAAAATACGCGCTCGGCGGCATCTGCTGCGGATCGCCCGCAACGATCAACGAATTGCCGCGCGCGATCGGACCGATCGCCTCGTGCGTCGGAATCTGCGACGCTTCGTCGAAGATCACGACGTCGAACTTGCGCGTATGCACGTCCAAATATTGCGCGGCGCTGAGCGGGCTCATCAAAAAGCAGGGGAAATACTCGCGGATGATCGCGTCGAAACGACTGAGCGTCTTGCGAATCGTCGTGCCGCGTCCGTTGTTGGAAATCGCCTTTTTGAGAATGCCGATCGGCGAAGACGACGCGTAGCGGAATTCCGTGGAGCGGTAATTGCGACTGAGTCTGTGCGACACGCGCGCAACGGTCAATTCGCTGTACCGACGCAACCGCTCTTTGTACGTCTGAATCTGCGCGTTGAACAGCGATTCGTTGAAATAATGAATGCGTTCGTCCGCAAAATACAATTGCAAGAACCCGTCCGCCAGCGACGCGTCGAACACGTCCGTCAGCGCGCCGAGCGCGATCTTGCCGCCGCGCAACGCGTCGACGAGTTCTCCCACCCCCGCTTGGCGCAACTGCTCGGCATAGCGATTGAGCTGCGCGAAATGCACGAGATCGGCAAAACGCTCCGCGTCGCAAGCGCAATCGAGCATGCGCCGATACGTCGCGATCTCATCCTGTACCCCGTCGTACAGACACGGATCGATGCGATAGCGCTGCGCCGCTTCGTGTTCGAGCGCGCGGAACGCGCGCATCCGATCGGCGGCGAGCCGATACAGCATGCGCGTCGCCGTATCGCGCCGCTCGGCAAGGTCGGTAAAATATACGATCGCCTGCGTCAACGGCACTTGCTCCGTCAACTCGCCCACGAGTCGAACAAACTCGCGCGTGTCGTCGTACGCCCGACGAATGCGCGCAAGATCGTCGCCCGCTTCGAGCACGTCGCGATCCACCAATCGGTCGATCCGCGCGCGATGCTCCGTCACGTACGCTTTGTCCGCGCGCACGTCGCGCACGCGTTCCAGTTCGGATTGCAACGCGGACAGTCGAACTTTATATCCCGCCGCGCAGACGCGACGCAGTTGTCTGCGATATTTGAGCCGCGCGAACCACCGCGCAGGCGCGCTGCGCGGGCGCTCCAAGTCCGTAAGGATCGCGGCGGCGTCCAACGTGTCGAGCAACTCGAACCGATAGCGATCGGCATACGTCTTGCGCGCGTCCGCATAACGTTGGGCAGCGTCGAATACGGCGCATTCCCGCTCGACGTCCGCGCCGTCCGAATACTCGGGCAAACGGTCGAGATACAGCGTCCCTTCCAGACACAATTCCGTCAGACGCATCAACTTGGCGACCGTCGCGCGGTCGTCCCGCCACGCAAACGGCAAGCGTTCGAACAGTTGCCGATACGCCGCGCAAAACGCGTCGAACGCGTCTCTGAGCGCGCCGAATTCCCGCACGAACGCCGCGCGATCTTCAAATCGAATCTCCGTCAATCCGAACGTCCGGAACGGATGCGTATCGTAATCGCGCACCGCGCCGGCGGATTCGCGATACCGGAACATCAGATCCCGAATGCGCGCGTCCGCATCCGCGTCGTACGCCGCGATCCAATCGGTCGGGAACGTCACGCGGCAACGCACGTCGCGCAGTCTCTCGTGCGTGACGATCGCGTCGTACATCGAACAAAAACGGTTGCCCGCAACGTGCATGCGATTGACGGTCTCCGCCAGCTCGTCGCGTTCGGCGTCCAAACGCGCGCATTCGGCGTCGTAGTCCATCGGATTCTTGACCGCGCCGAAATCCATCGTCGCGCCGAGTTTGGAGAAAAACGCGGATTTGTTGGTCTTGTTGGAATGCAATTCCAAAGCAAAGCGATCGAGTTGCAACTCCTGCAAGCGTTCCTGCACGACTTCCAACGCCGCCATCTTTTCGGCGACGAACAAAACCGTCTTGCCGTGATACATCGCATTGACGATCATATTGACGATCGTCTGCGATTTGCCGGTGCCGGGCGGTCCGTCGAGTATAAACGAGTTGCCCGCCCCGCATTCCAAGATCGCGCGCAACTGCGTCGAATCGTACGGCAACGGCGCGGCAAACTCCGCATACCGTTCCAACTGCTCGATGTTTTTGCCGGCGGTCACGAGGCGGTTTTCGATGCGATTGGTGTTGTCGACAAAACTGGCGACCGCGCGATTGGCGGCGAGTTCGGCGCGGCGTTCGCGAATGTCCTGCCACATGATGTAGTGCGCAAACGACAGATTGGTCAAAAACACGCGCCGCTCGTCCAACTGAATATCGCCTGCGTTCATCGACTGGAACGTGTGCACGATATCGCCGTACGCGTCGTCTCCCCCGAGCCCGTACAGTCCCGAGTAATCGACGCCGGGATGCTCCTGTCGATAGTATTCGAAAAAGGTCTGATTGACCATCAGATCGTCGTAGTCGTAGCGCACGATATAACTCTGATGGGTCTTGCCGCGCTCGACCCGTACCGGCAACAGCAAAAACGGCGCGCACGCGCGCTTATCCCACGTCAGATTGCCGATGCACAGATACAGCGTAGACGATCCGGTCTCTTCGAACGCGGTCTTCGCCTTGCGCATCAACGTCTTGATATCCTTTTCTTCGCCGATGCCGAGCAAGCACGCCTTTTTGGTCATCAACTGCTCTGCCAGATCCAGCACTTCGTCCGGCTCGGTCTTGCCGCCGTACAACTGGATTTCGATCGAATCGCGCTCCGCAAGCAACTCCGCGACGTCTCCGTCGCGCACCGACGCCAAATCGATGCGGTTGCCGTTGCGGAATTTATAATTTACGAGCGAATTCGCTTCGGTCAGATCGAGCAGCTTGCGCTCCCAGAACGTAAAGCGATCCTTCGTTATTTCCTTGCGCACGTCGCGATACGAGACGGCTTTGACGTCGTCCAGATCTTGATGTTCCAAACGCATCGGCTCGATATTCAGATCGAGTACGCCGTTGTCCGGCTCGATCGGCAGACTGCGATAAACGCCGCGATGGCAGCGATGCACGTCCACCGCGCAGAACGTCGCGCCGCGATAATCGATCAGATTGGCTTTGCCCGCGTCGAGCGCGTTGCGGAAATTCAACGCTTCCGTCGCAACGAACGCCGTGCATTCGATCAGCACGCATATGCGCATCGCGCAATCGTTGGAGACGACGCCGGCGCGCTTCTCCGTCCCGCTGTAAAACGCGTCTTCTTCGAGAAAACATCCCGCAAACGCATGCCCCTGCGTGAAGATCAACAACGGATGCAAGCCGATCTCTTCCAAACACGCGCACATCAGGATCGCCAGATCCAGACACGTGCCCTTGCGATCGTCCAGCACTTCCTGCGGCAGACGGATCCGCTGCAACCACTCGTCTCCGCTCGGCGGATTTTGGTATACGATGCCGTATTCGTGCAACGCTTGGTAAATCGCGCCGATCTCGCGCACAAGCGCTTCGCGATCGGCATTCTGATACCCGACCAAAGATTGCCCGCCGTTGTGTCGCACCGCGTTGAGCGTGATCTGTTTGACACCCTTGGCAAGCGGCGTCACAAACTTGGCAAACATCGCGTAATCGCGAAAATTCGGCCCCGACTGCTGCACGGGATACACCTTGATCTGTCGATACGCCCGCGCCAACTCGCTGCCGTCCGACGCGTACAGGACAAAATCCATCCGCATGACATCCGTCTGCACGAGCCGATACAACCGCTCCGCATCCACGCGCAACATCGGCGCGTCCACCGTCTCGTTCTCTTGCGACAAATGCGACAAGCGAATTTCGTCGCACTCGAAATACGGCAGACTGAATCCGATCTTCAAACATACGTCGTCGTACGTCTGTGCCCCGCAATCGATGCGAATGTCGCGGATCAACGAATACTTCGTAGACCGCAGCGTGCTGTCCGAGAGTTTGCACAGCGTATCGGTATGGTAGTCCGCGTACGAAAAATAATCCGCGACGTCCGGGATCAGCTCCGGCGCTTGCCGGTCGCGCTCGTTCGCAACGTCGTCGTTTTGCGCGACCGCATGCTGCTCGCGCGCCAAAATATCTTCCCGCTCTTGTTTCGTTTCACTCACACCGACGCTCCTTTGCGCCGTACGGCGCGGCGGCATTTCGTTCGCCGTCGTCGCGCAAGCGCATATCGAATATCGTTTTTATTGTACGCTATATTCGCGCGGATGTCAATTGCGCGCGCATACCCGCGCGACGCAACGATTATGGGCAAAAAATCGGACGGCGCGCTTTTGCATCGCCGTCCGATCGATCGGATCTTCCGTTATCAATGTCGGTCGCGGTTGCGACGTTCCTGTCTGTTGCAATACGACCGATGCGCGCCGCCGATCAGGATCAACACCAGCAAGATCGTCCCGATCATCGCAGTGATCGCAATCATCATGATCTTAATCCAATGCAGATCCCGCAACAGCGATTCCGGCACGCCCGCCGCGTTGCCGTCGCCATTGCCCGATCCGCCCGAACCGTTCGGATCGCTGCCGTATACGAATTGCTTGGGCGCGCTCTCGCTCGGCGTCTGCGACACTTCTCCGTTGACGTCCGCCAGCTCGAAGTTTGCCGCGCTCGACGCGCTCAACTTCGCGACTACCTGATACGACTGTCCCGCGACCAGATCGGATTCCGCGACCAGATTCCCGTCCGCGTCGTAATACTCATACACGATCTGTACGTAGTCCGCGTATTTGCTCGATACCGTCAACGTCGGTTTGCCGCTGCTGTCCGTGCCCC
>ERZ779629.215-NODE-215-length-25983-cov-25.814332_pt1 | contig 25983 bp, 19 predicted proteins | sample MGYA00514192_ERZ779629 | MGnify/ENA primary metagenome ERZ779629 (study PRJEB29562, sample SAMEA4376709) | mouse gut metagenome | isolation source: Cecum | study: EMG produced TPA metagenomics assembly of the A DSS colitis mouse model was used to assess the... | reverse complement strand
GCTCTTTCTCCTTACTCATCCAGCTTCAGCACCGCCATAAACGCCTCCGTCGGCAACTGCACCGTCCCCAGATTCCGCATCTTCTTTTTACCCGCCCCACAAAATCTCCGATTTTGCGGGGACCCCGTTTATGAAACATGCTCGGGCGGAATGAATCCGCCCTGCGCCAAGGTTTTGCTTCGCAAAACGCTTGTACGCCGCTTGCGCGGCGGCTCGCTTCCGCTCGCGAGGGCAAAAAGAATCTGCTCTTTCTCCTTACTCATCCAGCTTCAGCACCGCCATAAACGCCTCCGTCGGCAGCTGCACCGTCCCCAGATTCCGCATCTTCTTTTTGCCCTCTTTCTGCTTCTCCAGCAGCTTCTTCTTCCGGGTGATGTCGCCGCCGTAGCACTTGGCCAGCACGTCCTTGCGCATGGCCTTCACAGTCTCCCGGGCGATGATCCGCCCGCCGATGGCGGCCTGGATGGGCACCTCAAAGAGCTGGCGGGGGATGTTCTCCTTGAGCTTTTCGCACAGCCGCCGGGCCCTGGGGTAGGCCTTGTCCCGGTGGGCGATAAAGCTCAGCGCGTCCACCTGATCCCCGTTGAGCAGCAGATCTACCTTCACCAGGTCGCTGACCCGGTAATCCGACAGCTCGTAATCCAGGGAGGCGTACCCCTTGGTGTGGGCCTTCAGGGTGTCAAAGAAGTCGTAGATAATCTCATTGAGGGGCATCTGGTAGTGGAGCTCCACCAGATTGGTGTCCAGATACTGCATATCCTTGAACTCCCCCCGCCGGTCCTGGCACAGGGGCATGATGTTGCCCACGTACTCGTTGGGGGTGAGGATGGAGACCTTCACAAAGGGCTCCTGGGCCTCCGCGATGACGCTGGGGTCCGGGTAGTTGTGGGGGTTGTCCACGTTCACCACCGCGCCGTCGGTCTTGGTGACCTTGTAGATAACGGAGGGCAGGGTGGTGATGAGGTCCAGATCAAACTCCCGCTCCAGCCGCTCCTGAATAACCTCCGTGTGGAGCATCCCCAGAAAGCCGCACCGGAACCCGAAGCCCAGGGCCACGGAGCTCTCCGGCTCAAAGGTCAGGGAGGCGTCGTTGAGCTGCAGCTTCTCCAGCGCGTCCCGCAGGTCGGGGTACTTGCTGCCGTCCTCCGTATACACGCCGCAGTAGACCATGGACTGGGCCTTCCGGTAACCCGGCAGGGCCTCTCCGGCGGGGTTCTCCTGTCCGGTGATGGTGTCGCCCACCTCCGTGTCCCGCACGTTCTTGATGGAGGCGGTGAGGTAGCCCACCTGCCCCGCCCGCAGCTGCTCGCAGCTCTCGTACCCCAGGGGCCGCAGCAGCCCGCACTCCAGCACCTGATACTGCGCCCCGCTGGCCATCATCCGGATTGGCATTCCCTTTTTCAGCGTCCCGTCCACGATCCGGAAGTAGACGATAACCCCCTTGTAGGCGTCGTAGTAGCTGTCAAAGATGAGGGCCCGCAGGGGGGCGTCGGGGTCTCCGGCGGGGGCGGGAACATGCTGCACCACGTCCTCCAGCACGGCGGGGATGTTAAGCCCCACCTTCGCGGAGATCTCCGGCGCGTCCAATGCCGGGATCCCGATAATATCCTCGATCTCGTGCTTAACCCGCTCCGGGTCGGCGGCGGGCAGATCGATTTTGTTGACCACCGGCCGGATCTCCAGATCGTTGTCCAGGGCCAGATAGGTATTGGCCAGCGTCTGCGCCTCAATGCCCTGACTGGCGTCTACCACCAGCACCGCCCCCTCGCAGGCGGCCAGAGACCGGCTGACCTCGTAGTTGAAGTCCACATGTCCCGGCGTATCGATAAGGTTGAGCGTGTACGTCTCCCCGTCCTGAGCGGTGTAATCGAAGGTAACGGCCCTGGCCTTAATGGTGATGCCTCTCTCCCTCTCCAGATCCATATTATCCAGCAGCTGGTTTTCCATATCCCGCTCCGCCACCGCGCCGCAGGCCTCCAGCAGCCGGTCGGCCAGAGTAGATTTTCCATGGTCAATATGGGCAATAATCGAAAAATTTCTAATTTTCTCCTGGTTCATCCTTGCACCTCGTTTCTTCGCGCCCTCCGGGCGCGAGGGGTAAATTATTCCGTTCGATAGTCCCGGGGGCTGCGCGCCCCCGTAAGCTGTAGGGCTGCGCTGCAGCCCCCTCGCCGCCGGTCGGGCGGCGAACGCCTCACTCCTCCAGACTCCTCGCCCTCTCATCCGTATTATGAAACACCTGTGCCACTGCCTGGGCCAACCCCTGGTAGCCCTCCGCCAGGGACTGCGCATCCACCGGGGGATACTCCCCCTTGTAGGCCTCCAGGGCGCGGGCGTAGTGAATCCGCGCCAGGGTCATGTCCGCAGACAGCACATCCATGTCAAAGGTCTGCCTGTCAATGGAAAAATAGCTCTCGTTCCCGCCGGCGCAGCGGTAGAGCTGCCGGAAAAGCTGATAGAGGGCGCTGCTGAGATAGGCCCCCGCGTGGCCCACCGCCTCCTTGCTCCCCACCTGCCCCAGCAGGTCAAAGAGCACGCTGGTGGTGTTCACAATCAGCTTCTTCTGCAGCTTGGCCATGATGCTGCCCTTCAGGTTCTCCTTGGCCTCGCTGGCGTCCATAAGCTCCTCCGCCTCGATGATGGCCCCGTCCCGGCTCAGCGTGCGCCCCAGCAGATAGTCCGCCGACACGTGGTAGTAGTCGCAGGCCCTGGCCACGAAGGCCAGCCCCGGCTCCCGGATGCCGTTCTCATAGTGGCTGAGCAGCGCCTGGCTGATCCCCAGCTCCGACGCCGCCTTCCTCTGGCTGACGCCCTTCTCCTGCCGCAGCAGCGCCAGCACCCGCGAAAAATTCTCATTCATTCTCTCTGTGTACCTCTCCTCTTGATCTCGCACCCGCCGGCCCCCGCCTGGGCGAAAGCCGAAATACAGGAAGTATAGTATAGCAGACACTATACGTGGTGTAAATAGTATTTTGCAAATTTTCCCGAAAAATTTCTCCCGGGCGCACGCCCCCGTGCAACTCCCCCCTCCTTCCGCCCTACAGTTTGTAGGGAGCACCACCACCGCGGTAGCCAAGTCCGGAAGTAAGTGCGACCAGGCCCAGGTACCGGGCCGCGTGCGGCGGGGTCAAGAAGACCGCACAGAGCGCACCTTGACAACCCCATATATCATGACACCATAGGACCCCCAGCCCCGCTTCCCAACCCAGGGGGCCTAAAATTTCTCCGCCCCCTGAGTGTTTTTCCTTTTTTCGTCGTACTATAGCCGGCCGGTCAAATCAAGCGGCAGGAGGTGAACCCCTTTGCGGGACGAAGCCATCATACGCGCCATACAGCGGGGAGACGAGGGGGCCATTGCCGGCGTCATCACCAGATACGCCCGGCTCATGTGGTCCGTCGCCGGCTCTGTGCTGCGGGGCGTCGGGTCCGACCAGGATGTGGAGGAGTGCGTCGCCGACGTCTTCGTCTACCTCTGGCAGCACCCGGACAAATTTGACCCCCGGCGCGGGAGCCTCCGCTCCTGGCTCGCCGTCGTGGCCAGGAGCCAGGCCGTCGACCGCTGCCGCGCCCTGGCCCTGAGCATCCCCGGCAAGAAGGTGGAAAACACCCTCTACCGCGCCAAGCGGAAGCTGCGGGCGATCATCGCCGGCCATGAAAAAGGAGGACCATGCTTATCAAATTTACGAAGATGCGCAGTATATCTGTTGCGACATGACCGATTTGTTCTATACAGACCTGCGCCAGTACACGGAGAGCATGATCGCCCAGCTGGGCGGCGTCTTCTTTGACGAGCAGATCTGGGACCGGGTGCAGAATATCAACGCCTACTACCGAGAGCACCTCCCCTCCCTGCTCCGCCGCACGGAAAGCTGAACCGGGAACCTCTCAAGCGGCGCGCCTCCTTTCATTGCTGCATAAAGCGCCCGCAGCAAATAACGAGCGCTTTTCCGGGGAATTTTCGCGTACCGGCTGAACCGGAAGGGATTGGCAGAAAATCAGCGCTTTTTCCGAAAGCGGCAAATTCCTGTTGCGCCCTGGGCGCGGATGCGGTATAGTAGAAACCGGTATTCGTCTTTGAAAATGCCGGCCGGACAAGGGGCCCTCCCACTGGTCAGGGCCCCTTTTCGCAGGAATACCCGGCGTATTACAGGCGCATTTCACGCGGAACGGCGGGCAAAACCCGCCGGACGGCGTGCGGGACTGTGCATACAGGTTCTCATAAAAACGGACAAAGCGAGGTATCCCTATGGAATTTATCAAAGGAGCGGACCTGTCCTCCCTGCTGGAGGTGGAGCGCTGCGGCGGCCTGTTCCGGGACGGCGCAGCGCCGGAGGACGCGCTGGCCATATTCCGGCGCTATGGCGTCAGCTGGGTCCGGCTGCGGCTGTGGAACGACCCCTACGACGGGGCGGGAAACGACTACGGGGCGGGGGTGTGCGACCTGCCGGCGGTGCTGACTCTGGCCAGGCGCGCCAAAAATGCCGGCATGTCCTGGCTGCTGGATCTGCACTACTCCGACTTCTGGGCGGACCCCGGCAAGCAGACGACGCCCAAGGCGTGGCAAAACCTGGATGAAGCGGGGCTGGAGGCGGCGGTCTACCGGTATACAAGGGACGTGCTGTGCGCCTGCCGGGCCGCCGGCGTGGAGCCTGAGATGGTGCAGGTGGGCAACGAGCTGACCAACGGCCTGCTGTGGCCCACAGGCAGAGCGCCCAACTGGGAGACCATCTGCCGCTATGTGACCGCAGGGGTCCAGGCCGTCCGGGAGGAGGCCCCGGCGGCCAGGGTGATGGTCCACCTGGACAACGGCGGCAACCACGAGCTGTACCGGGAGTGGTTTGACCACTACTTCCGGCTGGGCGGGGACTGCGACGTCATCGGACTGAGCTACTACCCCTTCTGGCACGGCACCCTGGAGGACCTGTCCGCCAACATGAACGACATCGCCCCCCGGTACGGAAAGGATCTGGTGGTGGCGGAGACCAGCATGGGCTTCACCATGGACAGCTTTGCCGCCTGGGAAGGCCGGAGCGAGGACCAGCGCAAGGGCCCCGCCACCCGGCCCGAGCTGGTGGAGAAGGTCCCCTACCCCATGAGCCCCGACGGCCAGGCGGCCTTTATCCGGGACCTGATGGCCGCCATCGCCGCCGTGCCGGGCGGGCGGGGCACGGGCTTTTTCTGGTGGGAGCCCGCCTGGATTCCCGTGCCGGGGTCCGGCTGGGCCAAACAGCCCGGCTGGGAGTACGTCCGGGAGCGGGGCCCCGAGGGCCACGAATGGGCCAACCAGACCCTCTTCGACTTCGACGGCAATGCCCTGCCCGCCCTGGGGGTGATCCGGGACTTCGTTCCCCTCCCCCGATCCCTGGCGGTGAACGGCACGGACTATCGGATATTGCGCCTGCTGGGAAAGGGCAAGGGGGGATACTCCTATCTGGCGGAGGGCCCCCTGGGGCCGGTGGTGGTCAAGCAGCTTCACCACGAGCGCTGCGACTACTACCAGTTCGGCGACAAGCTGGCCGCCGAACTCCGGGACTACGAGCGGCTGCGGGCCCTGGACATCCCCCTGCCGGAGCTGCTGGCCGTAGATCGGGCGGCGGAGCGGCTGGTGAAGACCTACATCCCCGGCCCCACGGTCTATGAGCTGGTGCTGGAGGAGGCCCTGCCGCCGGCGTGCGCGGTACAGGCGGAGGCCATGGCGGAGAAGCTGCGGGAGGCGGGGCTGAACATCGACTGGTTCCCCACCAACTTCATCCCCTGGGAGGGGACGCTGTGGTACGTGGACTACGAGTGCAACGACTACATGGAGCAGTGGGATTTCCCCCACTGGGGCAGGACCTACTGGTCCCGGACCCCGGAGCTGCTGGCCCACGCGGCCGGGCGGGAAAGGGAGGCGACCTGATGGCCAGAAGACTGCCCCTCTACCGCCCCGGCGTGCCCATGGCGCGCCTGTCCGGGACGGCGCTGTACTGGATCGGCTTCGCCCTGGTCTGCCTGGGCAGCCTGAGCGCGGCGATTTTGCAGCGGGGGATCCTGGGCCTGGGCGCCGGTACGACCCTGGACCAGCTGGCCCAGGCCATGAAGCCCGGCGGGGACGCCATGGGCTGGGTCACCGGGGCGGTGCTGTGCGCTCTGGCCTCCGCCCCGGCCGTCCCCATCTACGCCAAGCTGCTGTATGAGGGCTTCTCCCGCGCCGCCGGCCACCGGCGCCTGCTGGTGCGTCTGGCGCTGTGCGCGCTGGTCTCGGAGATCCCCTACGATCTCGCCATGAGCGGGCGGCTCCTGGATCTGCAGGTACAGAATCCGGTGTGGGGGCTGCTGCTGTGCGCCGTTACCCTGGAAATTTTGCAGATGTGGCGCTTCCCCTCCCCGGCGGGAAACGCCGCCTTCCGCGCGCTGGTGTCCGTGGCGGCCCTGCTGTGGGCCCTGCTGCTGCGCATCTACATGGGCGGCCTGCTGCTGGCACTGGTGCTGCTGTTCCACTTCGCCCGCTCCCGGAAGTGGGTGTGGATGCTGGGGGGGAGCCTTATCACCTTGCTCCACTTCCCCGCCCCCCTGGGGATGGTGTTCGTCCACTGGTACGACGGGGAGCGCGAGGAGGAGCCGGGCTGGCTCTTCTATGCGCTCTATCCCCTTCAGCTGCTGGTCTTCGGCGCGGCGGGAATGCTGCTGGCATAAATGTTTCCACACAATGTTTCCACACGCAGAGAGGCCCCGGCGCGGCATTGCCGCGCCGGGGCCTCTTCTTTTTCTATTCGACCTTGATGCCCCGCTCCTTCAGGCGGCGGTTCACCAGCTCGCGGAACAGCGTGTAGGCCACCGAGGTCAGAGGGATGAACAGTACCATGCCCGCGATGCCCATGAGGCTGCCGCCTATACTCACCGCCGCCAGCACCCAGATGGAGGGCAGACCCACGGAATTGCCCACCACGTGGGGGTAGATGAGGTTCCCCTCCACCTGCTGCAGCACCAGGAACAGCACCACGAACACCGCCGCCTGCATGGGGGAGGTCATCAGCAGCAGAAACGCCCCCACGGCGCACCCGATGAACGCGCCCACTATGGGGATCAGCGCCGTCACCGCAATCAGACACCCGGTCAGCAGGGCGTAGGGCATCCTCAGCAGGGACATGGACGCGAAGAACATGGCCCCCAGAATCACCGCCTCCACGCACTGGCCGGTGATGAAGCTGGAGAAAATCTGCTGGCTCAGCGCGCACACCCGCACCGTCCCCTCCGCCCACCGGCGGGGCAGCAGCGCGTAGAGGGCCCGGCGGCACTGGAGCCCCAGCCGCTCCTTCTGCAGCAGCAGGTAGATGGCGAAGATGAAGGAGATGAAGCCGGCGCTGACGGCGCTGAACACCCCCATGGTCACCGAGATGGTAGAGCTCACCACGCTGCCCACTCCGCTGGTGAGAAAGCTCCACAGGTTCTCCAGCAGGGCCCGCCAGTCCACCGTCAGCCCGCCCAGCCAGGCGGCGATCTCCGGGTAGGCGGCAAACTGCTCCTCCCCCCAGGCGATCAGGCGGACGGCGGCGTCGGAGGCGACGGCCCCCAGGCTCCGTATGCTCTCGGCCAGCTGGGGCACAATCACCCACACCAGCAGCACCAGAATCACCGCCAGCAGCACAAAGGTCAGCAGCAGGCTGACCGCCCGCGCCAGCGCCGGGGGGACCTGCTTCCCCTTCGCGCCCTTGGGCCGCCGGAAGAGCTTCCCCTCCAAAAACCGCATAGGCACGTTCAGCACAAAGGCCAGCGCCCCGCCGGCGGCCAGGGGCGCGGCGATGCCCCACAGAAAGCGCAGGGCGGCCAGCACCACATCCAGATGCTGCGCCCCCACCAGCAGCAGCACCGCAAAGGCGATCAGCGCCGCCAGCTTCTTCATGGTTTCACGGGAGAGTTCCATGTCTCTATTCCTCCGTCCCTTTCTTGTGGGTCTATCCTATCGCGTCCGGCAGAGTTCGTCAAGGGAGAAATTGTAAACTCTTTTACGGGGCCGGGGGTACTGCAAAAAAGTACCGTACTTTTCTTTTCCCGCCCGCCGTGCTATGCTGGGGCAAATCCAAAAAGGAGATGATCCCATGCATTTCACAGGAACCATCCGGCGGCCACCCTGCCAGGCGGACTCCCTGCTGCCGGAGGCCGCCTGCTGGAGATCGCCGGCCTGATTCGCCGGTACCTGCCGGAGGCGGAGACCATCGGCTGCTTCGTCAGGGTGACGGACACGGCGGACAAAACCGACCGGGAGCTGTCCGCCCTGGGGGAAGCCGGGTACGACGGCATCACCATCGGCGCGGAGACCGGGGACGGCCAGTCCCTGGCCTTCATGGACAAGGGCTGCCAGCCGGAGGACATCCTCACCCAGTGCCGGCGGCTGGACCGGGCGGCCATCCGCTACAGCTTCTTTTACCTCGCCGGCGTCTCCGGGGCGGGAGAAGGGGAGATGGGCGTGACCTTCTTCAGGCTGATGTGCCTGCCGGGCAAGCTGGCCCGCTCCGCGCCCCAGACACCTCGGGCGGCCGCGCGCTTCAGGCAGAGAATAAGGAAACCGGGAGACCTGGCGGTCTCCCGGTTTCCTTATGGTTTGGAGGATCAGATGAAAAAGAAGTCTTGTCACTTGCAAGACCTATTGTATCCCCAGGTTATTAACAAATACAGCATAGATTGTTACGAAAGTCTAAAATCTTTCCGTCGGAGCGCCTCAATCCGCCGGCGCTCCGCAAAAACCGGCGGCTTCATAGGCCTCCCTGGCCCGCAGGACAAAGCGCCGCCGGACGGCGGGCAGCTCCCCCAGCCCCCGCAGGGACCAGGATACCTGGAAGCCCGCCCTCTCCAGCAGGCTCCGCAGGCTGTCGGGACCGGGGCCGGCCATGTCGTTTTTGGAGTGGTCCCCGGCCACCAGCAGCAGGGGGACCAGGTGGACCTTCCGCCGGGGCTGGGCCAGGAGGGCGTCCACGGCCTCCCGGAAGGAGGGGCGGCCCTCCACGGTGCACAGGGCCATATCCGGGGCCATGTGCCGGGCCAGGCGGAGGTACAGGCCGTTGGCGCTGTGGGTGGTGCCGTGGCCCATGGCCAGCAGGACCGTATCCTTGTCCAGGGGGTAGGCCTCCCGGAGGATGGCCGCCATGGCCGCCAGATCCGCCTCGTCCCGCAGCAGGGGGCCCCCCAGGGCAAAGCGCCCGTCCGCCGGGATCCGGGCGCGCAGGCGGTCGTACTCCTCGCCGGGGATGAGGAGGGTGGGCTGGACCAGCGCGCCCTCCAGCCCGCCGGCCGCCATCCGGGCCAGGGCCTCCTCCACGCCGTCCACGGCCATCCGCCCCGCCAGGCGGCGGCGCACCACGGCGCTGGTGAAGGCCCTGTAGCAGGGCAGCTGGGGGAAGGCGGCGGACAGATCCGCCTCCGCTGCCAGGATGGTCCGCTCCAGCGTGTCCAGATGGGTGGTGCCGAAGCTCACCGCCAGAAGTCCGATGTTCATCCTATGCGCCTCCTCCGTATGCCGCCGGCTGGCCGCCGTGCTGTCAACGGCTCTCTTGCCCCTTTTTCGTGCAGAAAATCCATGTGCGCCCCTACTTCCCAAACCCGCAGTTGGGGAAGGTGCATTCCCCGCACCCCAGGCACAGCCCGCCCTCGCCCAGGGCGGCGATGTCCTCCCTGGCGACGGGGACACCGGCGGCGGCCAGGGGGAGGATGAGATCAAAAATGGTGCGCCGGGCGTACATGACGCAGCCGGGCAGGCCCATCACCGGGACGCCGTCCTGGAAATACCCCATCAGGAACATGGCGCCGGGCAGGACGGGCGCGCCGTAGGAGACGATCTGTGCGCCGCTGGCCCGGATGGCCCCCGGCGTGCGGTCGTCCGGGTCCACGCTCATGCCGCCGGTGCAGAGGACCAGCTCCACCCCCTGGGCCCGCACGTCCGCGATGGCGGCGGCCACCTCCTCCAGGCCGTCGCCCACCACCCGGCGGGCGGCGACGGCGATGCCCAGCTCCGCCAGCTTCGCCGTCACCACCGGGGTGAAGGCGTCCCGCACCAGCCCCTGTGCCACCTCGCTGCCGGTGGTGACGATGCCGGCGGTCTTCAGCTTCCAGGGCAGGATCTCCAGCAGGGGCCGGCCGGCCCCCACGGCCTCCGCCCGGACCAGCTGCTCCTCCGCAATGACCAGGGGGATGACCCGCGTGCCGCAGAGCTTGTCCCCCCGGCGCACCGGGGTATCGCCGTGGCGCGTGGCGATCATCATGTCGCCCAGCAGGTTGATCTCCCGCAGCCGCCGGGCGTCCACCCGGAACAGGCCGTCTATGGCGGCGGTGAGCTCCAGCTTGCCCTCCTTCACGGCGCTCTGCTCCATGTGCTCGTTCCGGCACAGGGCGCACAGGCGGGCGGCGGCCTCGTCCTCGTGGACCATGCCGGGGACCAGCTCCCACACGTACAGATTTTCCTTCCCCATGGACAGCAGCACCGGGATGTCCTCCTCCCGGACCACGTGGCCCTTGCGGAAGCGGGCATCCTTGTATTGGCCGGGGATGATCTGGGTCATGTCGTGGCAGAGCACGTGGCCCACCGCATCTCTGGTTGGAATCAGTTTCATATCCGCAGCTCCTCTCCGTGTTCGTGTCTATCGAGCGCCGCCGCGCGCTCCAGAAATACCGCCCGGTTCTCCGGACCGGCGAACCAGCTGTAGGTGGTCTCCGGCACCAGGGGCCGGATCTCCTCCCACCGCCCCGCCCGGACCAGCGCCCGGACGGCGGTGGCGCTCACCGCCCGGCCATCCCGCTCCAGCCGGGGCAGCTCCCTGAGCGCCACCCCGCGGGCCGGGAGGGCCTGAGCCAGGGCCTCGTTGTAGGCGCGGGTCACCGGGCAGAAGGGTTCGCTGCCCACAAAGCGGACGGAGATGCCCGCCGTCTCCGCCAGGCGGCAGAACACCGCCGCATCCAGGGCCGTCCAGACCGCGCCGCCCCGGCGGCGGTCCTTGAGGAAGTAGTCCGGGAAGGTGGCGGAGGAGATGAGATAGTCCTCCGTGCCCGCCACGGAGACGTTGGGCAGATGGCCCACGGCGGCCTCCGCCAGGGCCCGGCGGTCCGCCGCCGGCACGGCGCTGCGGTCCTCGGAGACCACCAACAGGCACAGGCGGGCGCACTGGGCGGCGGCCTGCTCTACCAGGTACAGGTGGCCCAGGGTCATGGGGTTGGCGTTCATCACCACCGCCCCCACCGGTCCCGCGCAGTCCGCCGGGCGGACGGAGGCCGCCCAGGCGGCAAAGCCCCCCCGCCGGTCCTCCATCAGCACCACCTCCTCCGTCCGGGCCACCTCGTGGAAGCCCAGGGGGGCGAACTGGGTCCGGCGGTCCGGCTTGGTGTAGAGAAACAGCCGGCGGCGGCCCTCCTCCAGGGCCAGGCGGCGCAGAGGGGTGAGCACGGCGGCGGTAAGGCCCTCCCCCCGGTGGTCCGGGTCCACCGCCACGCACTTGACCACGTTCTCCTCCAGGGAGGCGGCGGCGATGATCCGGCCCGCCCCGTCCCGGACCAGGGCGGTGTGGCGGACGCCGGGGGCGCCGCCCAGGCCCGACCGGTCCAGAAAGGCGCGCAGCTCCTGCCGGACCCCGGCCCGGGGCGGGCTGTGCAGCTCCAGTGTGCAGCCGTATTCCATGGCGGTTCCTCCTCTCATAGAGCGGGGGCCCGCGCCTCGGCGCGGGCCCTGGTTTCTTCCTTAATAGTATGGGATAAAGGCCAGATCCATGTCCACCTTGCCGCCGATGCCGGGCACGGTCCCGCTGTCGGTGTACTGCCAGATGCGGTAGTTGTAGTACATGTCCGGCTGGTTCCGGCTGTTGTACTGGGCGAACCACAGGTCGTAATCCGTCAGCCGGCTGAGGTTCATGCGCTGGTAGGCGCTCTCCAGGCCCACGTAGATCAGGGAGCGGTATCCCTCCTGCTCCACCCGCTGGCAGAAGGTCAGGGCGGCGTCGGTGATGATCTCGGGGTCGATGCTGGCGTTGCGGCTGTCCTTGGAGTAGATCTCCCAGTCGAAGGCGATGGGGTAGGTCAGACTGTAGGGGCGGACCCGCTCGAGCACGTACTCCGCCTCCGCCAGGGCCTCCTCGGCGGTGATGGCGGTGGAGTAGAAGTACACACCCACCTGGATGCCCGCCTCCAACGCGCCGGTGATGTAGGTCTCAAAATTGGCGTCGTCGTAGAACTCGCCGGTGCTGGCCCCCCGGCCGCCCACCCGGATGAAGGCAAATTCAACGCCGGCCTCCGCCACCTTCCGCCAGTCGATGTCCCCCTGGTGCCGGGACACGTCGACGCCCCAGGCGGTGGTGTAGGCGGGGTCGTTGTAGTACATGCGGCTGCCGTCCCGGACGAAGAGGTTCCGGTTGTAGGGGGCCGCGGGCACGTCCCACAGCACGGGGACGGTCTCCTTGCGGAACTCGATGTATCCGGACTGGGCGGGGTCGTTTCGCTCCGTGTACTGCCAGGAGCTCACACGGGATACGATGGCGCACATCTCCGCCCGGTTGATGGCGTTGTCCGGGTTGTAGTAGCGCCGCCCGCCGGAGACGGCGCCGTTGAGGATGCCCTCCTCGTAGAGGGCCAGGGCGCTGCCGTCGTCCACGTCGGCGAAGGGGGAGGCCCCGGCACGGGCCTCCAGGCCCAGAGCGGCGGCGGTGATGCGGGCGATGGCCAGGCGGCTGATGGGGCTCTCCAGGTCGGTGATCTCACCGGGGAGGACGCACCCCAGGTTCTCCGCCAGCTCCAGGTACAGCCCGGCCCAGTGGCCGGAGGGGGCGTTGCCGGGGTCCGGATACCGGGCCGCAGTGAGGATGAGCTTGAGGGCCTCCCCGGTCTTGAGGGTGCCCGCGGCCTGGAAAGTGCCGTCAGGGTAGCCCCCCAGGATGTTCTTGGCGCTCAGCTCCCGGACGTAGGCGTAGAACCAGTCGCTGTCCTTCACATCCTTGTAGGGGTTGACCCACTGGGAGAGGTCCACGTCGTTCCCGGCGGAGCCGGTCCCCTCGCCGTCCCACCGGGCGGTGAGGTACACGGGCTCCAGGGCCGTCTCCGCCCCGGTGACAGGCACGCCGGTGTTGGTGTACCAGCCCAAAAAGCTGCGCCCGGCCATCTCCGGCACAGGCAGGTCCCCGTAGGGCAGGCCCACGGGGTAGAACACCGTGGTGTTCTCCAGCTTCCCGCCGGCGGGGGAGAAGTTGATGTAGGTGTAGCGCTCCGCCCCGTCGTTGTCGTAGTCCCCGTAGAGGAAGAGGAAGGCCTCCCGCAGCCGGCGGTCCACCAGGTGCTCCCGCACGGTGCTGCCCTGGTGGCACCAGGTGGCAATGGCATTGACCACCTCCTGCTCGCTGTACTGCCAGATGCCCTCGATGAGGTAGGAGCAGAAGCGGTAGTCCTCGTTGATCCACTGGGTGCCCAGGTTGTAGGTCATGCTCATCATGGCGTCAAACTGGGCCTGGCTGACGGAGATGCCGTGGTCCATGAGCAGGGTGTTGACCACGTCCTCAAACTCCACCAGCTTCTCCCGCAGCAGCGCCTCGGCCTCCCACTCCGACACGCCGCCGGGGAAGTCCTCCGGCTCGCAGAGGGTGCCGTATCCGATGTACCACTTGCCGTTGTCGCTGTAGGGCATGGCACGAAAGTCCTCGTACTCCATGATGAGGGCCGCGCCCTCGTCGCTGGTGGTAAAGGTCTCCACCGCCAGGGCCGCCGACGGCAGCAGCGTCAGAATCAGTCCCAGGCACAGGGCCAGGGGCAGGATGTGCTTGAAGGGGGCTCGTTTTCTCATGGGGTCTCTCTCGCTTTCTACAGGTCTTGTGGAGGGATAAGTGACTTGATTCTACCATATTCGACCCGGAAAGGGAAGAGAGGCCCCGGTGAATTAATAATTTTGTAATATATAGAAGCTGCGCCGCCAAAAAATCCCCGGCAGGCGCAGCCTGCCGGGGAGGGTCGCGGTGTTTACTTCTTCAGCTGGAAGCGGCGGGTCTCGCTCTGGAGGCGGCGGACCTGCTCGAAGAGCTCCGTGCTCACGGCGGCGGACTCCTCGCTGCTGGCGGAGTTGGTCTGGACCACGGCGGAGATCTGGCCGATGCCCTCGGTGACCTGGGCGATGGCGGCGGCCTCGCCCTCCACCGCCTGGGCGATAACGCCGATCTCCTGGTTGGACTTGGTCACCAGCTCCAGGGTCTTGTGCAGGGTCTGGGACACCTCGCCCACGATGCGGCGGCCGCGCTCGGTGGCCCCCACGGAGCTCTCAATGAGCTCCTTGGTGGCCTTGGCGGCCTCGTCGGACTGGGCGGCCAGAGAGCGGACCTCGTTGGCCACCACGGAGAAGCCCTTGCCGGCGGAGCCCGCCCGGGCGGCCTCCACGGCGGCGTTCAGCGCCAGGATATTGGTCTGGAAGGCGATGTTCTCGATGGTGGCGATGATCTTGCTAATCTCCTGGGAGACGTTGACGATGTCCTCCATGGCGGAGACCATCTGTCCCATCTGCTCCTCGCTGAGGCTGACCTGCTCGCCGGTGAGGCGGGCGTTGGCCTGGGCGGAGGCGGCGCTCTTCACGTTCTCCTCCGCAGTCTTGCTCAGATCGTCCAGGGTGGCGAAGAGCTCCTCCACGGCGCTGGCCTGCTCCGTAGCGCCCTGGGCCAGGGACTGGGCGCCGGAGGAGAGCTGCTCGGCGTTGCCGGACACCCGCCGCTCCGCCTGGTTGATCTGGGCGAAGGAGGAGGAGATGGTGGTGGTGAAGCTGTTGATGGACTCCTCGATGGAGCGGAAGTCGCCTATGTAATTGCAGGAGGTGGTCACGTCAAAGTTGCCCTGAGAGAACTGGGCCATGATGCGGTTGATGTCCTCCACATATTCGTGAATCTGGCGCAGAGAGCGCTCCAGCGTCTCCGCCAGGTCCCCCAGCTCGTTGTTGGCGCTGTAGTGGAGATCCAGATCCAGGCGCCCCTCGTGGAGGGGGCCGGCGCCCCTGGTGATGAGGATGATGGGCTTCACCACCCGGCTGAGGACGTACAGCACCAGGCTGATCAGGCAGATGAGGGATATGGACAGGCCGATGAGCGTCGTGAAGTGCATGATGTTCAGGGTCCGCTCCATGTCCGCCGCGCTCTCGCTGCTCAGGACGGTGCCCCGGTCCACCACCTGGTCCAGCAGGCCCACCAGGGTGGTGAGATTGGACTGGATGGTGTCCTGATAGTAGTCCCGCGCCCGCACCGAGTTGGTCCCCTTCAGCTCCAGCACATAGGAGGCGGACTCGTGGAGGGCCTTGTGCAGAGGCTCAATCTGGCTGCGCAGGGACTCAATGGCGGTATCCTTGAGCTCCTCCTCGCCGTAGAGCCACTGGCCCAGGGCGCAGGTGGTGGGGTCCATGCTGCCGGTGAACTCGGTGTCGGCGTAGAGGGCGTTGCTGAGGTTGGCGGACCACTTGTAGTGGGCCACCTCCGCCTTCTGCGCCTTGTCCAGCAGGGCGGCGGCCTTGATGGCGGTGTCCTGGGTGCTCTGGATCCGGAAAATATTGAATGTCATTGCGAAGCTGAAGAGCACGATGGAGACAAGGGCGAAGGCCACCCGAATCCCCACCATTTTGACGATGCCTTTACGCATAATACTACACCCCTCGTACTTTCCTCTAGATTTCCACTGGCCTGTCTGTCAGGCCGCATATAGGCATAGTATAGCACACCCTCCGCCCCTTTTTCAACAGTTTCTTGCGGGAGTTTCGGAAAAAAACCGGGACGGGCCGGCGCAGATTTTTTGCAGGTCTGTCCCGCCGCCCGTCAGGGGCGGGACGCCAGCAGGCTGTCCAGACAGACGCCGTCGGCCTCCGGCATGTCCGCACCCAGGACCTTTGCCAGGGTGGGCGCCTCGTCCACCAGGCGGGCCCTGGGCAGGACCGCCCCCGCTTGGAAGGCGGGACCCCTGGCCAGGAAGACGGGCTGGGGCCCCTTCTCCGGCTGGTAGCCGTGGGTCGCCTGGCCGAGGCGGTAGTCCGCCGGATCGGCGTCCGCCAGCAGGGGCTCCTCCCAGCTGTCGCTGAAGGCGGTGTAGCCGTCGGTCTCCACCATGAAGGCGAAGGGGCCGTACATACCGTAGCGCCGGCGGGCCTCCCGGCGGGTGAGCACCTCCTGAAAGCCCCAGACGCCCTCCCGGGCCAGGCCCCGGAGGAAGTCCCCCACCTCCCGCTCCAGCGCCTTCCCCGCTCCCTCCTTTATGTAAATGGTGGCGCTCATCCCGTTGGACTGGGCGAAGGCCCGCCAGTCCGTCACCTGCCCGGCGCCGTCCTGGTCAATGAAGCCGCCGCGGGCCAGCAGGCAGTTGAGCTTGACGCGCCGCACGAAGTTCATCTGCCCGTGGTCGCTGAGGATCACGAAGTTGGTCCGATCATAGACCCCCGCGTCCTCCATGGCCTCCATCAGCTCCCCCAGCCACAGGTCCATCAGGTCCAGGCCCTCCCGGATCTGGGGGGCGAACACGCCGAAGCGATGGCGGAGGCTGTCCAGATAGCAGTTGTGGAGCATGAGCAGGTCGGGCCTGCGGCGGCGGATGAGGGAACAGGCGCAGCCGTTGACAAAGTCGTCGAAGGTGTTCTCCCTTGTCAGGGGAAGGCCCTTTTGAAAATGGTAGGGAAAGCGGCAGAGGTTCTCCCGCACCGCCTCCAGGGCCGCCTCACGGGCCCCCAGCTTCGCGAAAGCCTCCTCCGGCGTCTCGCCGTAGTAGGGGAAGAAATACTCGTCGATCAGATCGTCAATCCCCGCATTCAGCCCGGTGACGGGCCAGTAGACGGCGGCGGTGGAGCGGCCGGCCCGCCTGGCGGCGCGGAAGAGGTCCTCCACCCGCAGCCGCTCGGCGTAGAGGTGCCAATGGTCGATCCCGTCCTTGACCGTCTTGAAGGCGGTGTTGGATATGACCCCGTGCTTTCCGGGGAAGCACCCTGTGGCGATGGTAACATGGGCGGGGTAGGTGATGCTGGGGTAAATGCCCTCCACCCGCTCCACCTCCGCCCGCCCGGCCATGAGCCGCGCGAAGTGGGGCCGGCTCTCCAGGTAGGCCACATCCTCCCGGACCATGGCATCCATGGACAGAACGATCATTTTTTCCTGCATGTGCGTGCCCTCCTTCATCCTCCGATATGTGGGATTATGTGGATTTTCCAAAATTCCACGTTGCAATTATAGCCTTTTTGTGGTACTATGTCAATATTATTTGTAAAATACACAAAAGCAACGAAGGAGGCATGTGCAATGGAGCCCTATGTGATGGCCTTTGATGTGGGAACCAGCGGCGTCAAGACGGCGGTGATCGCGGCGGACGGGCGTCTGCTGGCCTGCGCCGGCGGGACCTATCCCCTGGCCGCGCCCAGGCCCGGGTGGGCGGAGCAGAACCCGGAGGACTACTGGCTGGCCCTCTGTGCCGGCGCCCGCCGGGCTGCGGCGGAGGCTGGGATCCCGCCGGAGGGGATCGCGGGAATCTCCCTGTGCACGCAGTGGAAGGGAATCATCCCCGTGGACGCCCAGGGCAGGGCGCTGCACCCGTGCGTCATCTGGCTGGACGCACGGGGGGAGGAGGAGGCCGCATACCTGAACGAGCGCCTGGGGACCGGGCTGTTCAGCGGCCAGAGCTACTGGGCCAAGCTGCTGTGGCTGAAGCGGCGGCGGCCGGAGATCTACAGCCGGGCGGCGTACATCCTGGAGGTGAACAGCTTCCTACGCCGGCGGATGACGGGACAGTGGGCCGTGGACGTGAGCAACGACTTCATCCACTCCCCCACGGAGGAGACGGACCGCTTCTACCGCCGCGTTCTGGAGGCGGGGGAGCTGGACCGGGAGAAATTCCCGCCCATGGTGGACAGTACGGACCAGACGGGGGTCTTAGCGCCGGGGCCCGCCGGGGAGCTGGGGCTTCCGCCGGGGATTCCGGTCTTCGCGGGCAGCGCGGACATTCCCGCCGTGGCCATCGGGGCGGGCTGCGGGGCGCGGGGGGCGGTACACGCCTACTTCGGCACCTCCGGCTGGGTGGGCGCGGTGACGGACCGCCGGGCGCCCGCCTCCGGCCTGGCCGCCGCGGCTATGGACCGGGAGCGGGATGTGGTCCTGTTTTCCCTGCAGTCCGTGGGCCTGGCCCTGAACTGGGCCGTCGACCAGTTCTACGCGGCGGAGCGGGCTCAGCTGGGCGGCGGCATTTTTGATCTGCTGGAGCGGGAGCTGGAGGACCTGCCCGCCGGCTCCGGTCGCCTGCTGGCGGCCCCGTGGCTCTCCGGAGAGCTGCCGCCCCTGTCCGAGCGGGCCCGGCTGGCCTTTCTCAACGGCTGCCCCCTCCACACCAGGCGGCACTACGTCAACGCGGTGATGGAGGGCGTCTGCTACGCCATGCGCCAGTGCGCCCAGCGGTGCGGAGAGCTGAGGGATCGGCCCCCGGAGGCGCTGACGGTGGTGGGCGGCGGGGCCAACAGCGGCCGCTGGATGCAGATGCTCGCGGACGTGCTGGGCATACCGGTGTCCGTACCGGCGGACCACGCCCATGCGGGGGCCGTCGGCGGGGCGTACTGCGCCCTGGCGGGCCTGGGCCTCTGGCGGGACGCCGGCGCGGTCCGCAGGAGCCGCCGGGCGGAACGCCGCTTCCTGCCCAGAGAGGAGCGCCGCGAGGAGTACGAGAAGATGTACGGCGTCTACACAGGGCTGTACCAGCGCCTGGAGCCCATTTTCACCCAGCTTCAGACATAAACAGAGCCGGAGGAAGAAGCCTTTCTTCCTCCGGCTCTGTTCCTACTCCTGGGCGAGAATCAGCTCAATGCCCATCTCCCGGATGCCGTCGGCATACTCCTGTGTCAGCGCGCTGTCGGAGACGATGGTGTGGATCTGGTCCAGCGGCGTGTCCAGTGAGAAGGTGTTGCGGCCGAACTTGTCGCTCTGGGCCACCAGAATCGTCTGGTTGGCCCGGCTGAGCATCTCCGCCCGGATGGCGGCGTCGCTGCTGCCATAGTCGGAGACGCCGTACTGGAAGGTAATTCCCCCGGCGCCGATGAAGGTCTTGTCCGCAAAGATGCCCTGGATCGCCCGCACGCCCATGGCGCCCGACATGTTCAGCTCGTTGTTGTCCAGCTTGCCCCCCAGGACGTAGATGTTGAAATTGGTCTCGATCAGCTCGTTGATCACCGCCAGGGAGTTGGTCAGCACCGTGAGGTCCCGCAGGCGCTTGAGGTGGCGGGCCACCTCGAGGATGGTGGACCCGGAGGCCAGGATCACCACCTCCCCGTCGTGGACCAGCTCCGCCGCCGCCCGCCCGATCATCACCCGGGTGTTGTTCCCTCCGGCGCTCTCGCTCCCCCGCTGGTGGGGCAGGGCCAGCGGCTCCCTGCGGTCCGTGAGGATGGCGCCGCCGTACACGCGGGTCACCAGCTTTTGGTCCTGCAGGACCTCCAGGTCCCGGCGGGCGGTCTCGTTGGAGACCTGGAACTGGGATGCGATGTCCTTCATTTTGATGATGCCGCCCTGCTGGGCGAGGATCTCCAGAATGGCGTGCTGCCGCTCCTGTGCTAACATGATGCAAAGACCTCCTGTTCAGCTTCATCAAAATTATATCCGAAGCGGGGGGAAATCTCAAGAGGAAAAGGTTTTTTTGTTGACTGTGGAAAACTTTGTGGTGGTTTTATGTGTAAAACCCACAAAATGCAATAAGATCACACAAAAACTATTGACAAAACAACACGAATAGTGTAAAACAAAAGGGTAATCCCGCAAAACATGGGAACAATATTATCAAACGCAAGGATTGGAGGTCGTTTGCAATGAGTGCACCCAAGTTATTTTCTCCCGGTCCGGTCATGGTGAAGGACAATGTCCGCAGCGCCCTGCTCCATTACGACATCTGCCACCGCAGCGAGGAGTTTGAGGACATGTTCGCCGACACCCAGGAGAAAATCCGCTGGCTGTTCCGGGCGGATGACAGCTACTACCCCGTGATCATCTCCGGCTCCGGCACCTCCGCCAATGAGACCGTGCTCTCCTCCCTGTTCCGGGACGGAGAGAGCGTGCTGCTGATCCGCAACGGCCTGTTCGGGGAGCGGCTGCTGGAGATCATCGATAAGTACGGCATCCCCAAGGTGGACGTGGCCTTCCCCTGGGGGACCTACCCCGACCTCAAGGTCATCGAAAGGGCCCTGGAGGAGCACCCCGAGGTGACGGCAGCGGCCATGGTCTTCCACGAGACCAGCACCGGCATGATCAACCCCGCCGGGGAGATCGGAACGCTCTGCCGGCGGTACGGCAAGCTCCTCTACGCGGACTGCGTCTCTGCCGCCGGCGGCGAGTTCGTGAACGTGGCGGAGAACAACATCGACGTGGCCACCTCCGTGGGCGGGAAGTGCGTGGGGGCCTTCCCCGGCTCCGCCTACATCTGCGCGAAAAAGGCGGTGCTGGACGCGCTGACGCCGGAGCAGTGCAAAAACGTCTATCTCAGCCTCTACAAGCACTACGCCACCGCCCGCGCCGCCCGCCAGACCCCCAACACCCCCAACGTCAACCTCTTCTGGCCCCTGAACACCGCCCTGGGCAACATCATGGAGGAGACCCTGGAGGGGCGCGTGGCCCGCTGTCAGGCCTGCGCCAGGATCATCCGCCAGGGCCTGACGGACCTGGGCATGCGGCTGCTCCTGTCCGAGCACATGTCCAACACGGTGACCTCCGTCTTCCTGCCCGAGGGGATCGCCGCGCCGGCGTTTCTGAAGGAGATGGAGGCCCGGGGGTACATCTTCTACATCGGCAAGGGGGACTACGCCGCCCAGAATCTGATCCAGGTGGCCAACATGGGGGAAATCTACCCCCAGGACTGCGAGAACATGCTGCGGGTGATGGAGGAGTGTCTGCGCACCATGGGGCGTAAGCAGGCGTCCTAGCATCTGCGTCCCGGCTTTGGGAGGAGAGACATTCCATATGAAAATTGCGATATGCGAGTTCAGAGAAGAGACCAACTCGTTCAACCCCGTGCCCCGCAGCATGGCCGACTTCCAGCGCTGCGGCGTCTACGGCGGGACGGACATGTACCGGGCCCTGCGGGATAAGCCCTGCGCCGTGGGGGGGATGATCCGAGTGACGGAGGAGGGCGGCGGGACGGTGGTCCCCCTGTACTCCATGAACGGAAACAGCGGCGGCGCGGTGGACCACGGCGTTCTGCTCCACTTTCTGGAGGAGACCATCTCCAGGCTCAGGGCGGAGCTCCCGGTGGAGGGGCTGCTGGTCTCCCTCCACGGGGCCACCCAGACCACCCAGGTGGAGGACGCCTGCGGCCTGCTCCTGCAGCAGCTGCGCGCCGTGGCGGGCGAGGAGACGGTGATCGCCGTCAGCTGCGACCTCCATGCCAACGTGACGGCCCTGATGCAGAAGTCCGTCAACTACATCTGCGGCTACCACACCTATCCTCACGAGGATTTCTTTGAGACCGGCTGCCGGGCGGCCCGGCTGCTGCTGTCCGCCCTGTCCGGGGGACCGGCCCCCCGGTCGGTGCGCACCACCGTGCCTATGATCGTCCCCGCCAGCAGCTACACCACCCTCCGGGGACCCTTCGGGGCTCTGATGCGGTATGGGGAGTCCCTGGTGGAGGCCGGGGAGCTGCTGGATTTCTCCGTGTTCCAGATGCAGCCCTGGCTGGACGTGGCGGACGCCGGTTCGGCCATCGTCACGGTGGCCAGGGACAAGCTGACCGCCAAGCGGCGGGCGGTGGATCTGGCGGAGCGCCTGTTCCACATCCGCAGCACCTTCCGGGCGGAGCTCTACTCCATCGACGAGGTCATCAGCCGGGCGGAGCGAAACCACTCCGGCAAACCCATTATCCTGGTGGACGCGGCGGACTCCTCCAACGCGGGCGCCTGCGGGGACAGCCCGGCGGTCATCGCCCGCATTCTGGCGCGCGGCTCCCATGTGAAGGCCGCCATCAGTCTCAACGACGCCCAGGCCGTGGACGCCATCTACCGGGCCCGGGAGGGGGAGGCCATCAGCGTTATGCTGGGCGGCGCAAGGGGCGGCGGCTTCTACCAGCCCGTCAGGGTGGAGGCCCGCGTGCGCTCCTTCCACGACGGACATTTTGTGCAGGAGGGCCCGGCGGGCCGGGGGCTGCACAACAACATCGGCCGGACCGCCGTACTGAACGCCGGCAGCATGGACATACTTGTCTGTGAGGGTATGTCCGCCCCGGGGGACCCCCAGCTCTACCGGCAGTTCGGCATCGAGCCGAAGGAGTACCAGCTGGTGGCGGTGAAGGCCTGCACCTCCTTCCGGGCGGCCTACGAGCCCATGGCCCTGGAGATCTGCGAGACCGACACGCCGGGTACCGCCCCCATCCATCTGGATCGGGTACACTACAAGCGGCTGCCGCACTACTTCTATCCGTTTACGGACATCAGCGAATACTCCATCCCCCTGCCCGTATAGACGCAGACGGGGCGGCGCGGCGGCAAATGCGCAAAAGGAGGTCCGAACTATGCATGAAAAGATACGCGCGGCGGGCAGGAACCGGTTCACGCTGACCCCGTACCTGCTGCTGCTGCCGAGCATGGCGCTGTTCGTCATGTTCACCCTGTGGCCCTTTGTAAAGACGATCATCCTGTCCTTCGCGCTCACAGACAAGAAGGGGGACTTTGTGAAGTGGGCGGGATTGTCCAACTACGTCCGCATCTTAACCTCCAGCACCTTCCGGCAGGTGTTCGGCAACACCATCAAATTTGCGCTGATCGTCTGCCTGGGGACGCTGGCGGTGTCCCTCCTGCTGGCGCTGATCAGCGCAGAGCGGGAGCGGGGGAGCCGGCTGTACGAGGTGCTCTACGCCCTGCCCATGGCGGTGGCCTCCGCCCCGGCGGCGGTGATCTTTACCTTCCTCATGCGCAAGGAGGGGGGCACCCTCAACGCCATCCTGGGCGTCAATATCGCCTGGCTTCAGGACAGCCGGTGGGCCCTGCTCGCCGTATCCCTGGTGACTGTGTGGCTGAGCATCGGCGCAAGCTATATCTTCCTGCTGGTGGGGTTCCGCAACGTGCCGGGGGATCTGCTGGAGTGCGCCAAGCTGGACGGTGCGGGCCCCTTCCGCCGGGCCTTCAGCATCATGATCCCCATCGCCTCCCCGCAGATTTTCTTCGTGGTGTTTCTGAACATCACCAACTCCCTGCGGGCCTTCGCCCAGATCAAGCTCCTGACCAACGGGGGACCCAACAACAGCACCTCCACCCTGATTTTCAGCGTCTATCAAAACGCAATCCTCAACGGCCGGTATGAGACGGCCTGCGCCCAGGCGCTGCTCCTGTTCCTGGTGATCTTTGCCGCGACCCGGATCCAGCGCGCGACGGAAAGCAGGATGGTGTTTTACTGATGAAAGAGAACATATGCAAAGCGGTCCTCCGCAGGCGCGGCCTCCGGCGCGGCGCCCTGTACGCCCTGAAGGTCCTGCTGGGCCTGGTCATCATCTTTCCCATCATCATCTGCATCCTCTTCGCCCTGAAGACGAACCGGGAGCTGATGGGCACCACGGGGCTGGACCTCCTCCCCCACAATCCCACCCTGGAGAACTTCACGTGGGTGATGGAGTCCGTCCCCATCGGCACCTACCTGCTCAACACCTTCATCCAGTGCGCCATCGTCATCGTCTGCCAGCTGGCCTTCTGCAGCTGCGCGGCCTATGCCCTGGTCTTCTTCCGGTTCAAAGGCAAGAACCTCATCTTCAGCGTGATCCTGATGACCATGATGATCCCCGCCGACGTGGTGGTTATCACCAACTATATCCAGATCCAGCACTGGAACCTGACGGATACGCACCTGGGCATGGCGCTGCCGGCCCTGGTGGGCGGCATGGGCATCTTCCTCATGCGCCAGTTCTATCTGACCATCCCCAGGGACCTGAAGGACGCCGCCGACATCGACGGGTGCTCGGACATCGGCTTCTTCCTGCGCATCGCGATGCCCCTGTCGGCGCCCTCCATGGCGTCGCTGGCCATCTATGAGTTCATTATCATCTACAACCGCTACTTCTGGCCCCTGCTGGTCACCACCTCCAACCGGATGCGCACCGTCCAGATCGGCATGGCCATGCTGGAGGGCGGCGAGGCAGGCCAGACCGCCCACGTACTGGCGGGAGCGGCCCTGTGCATCGTGCCGGCGGTGCTCGTGTTCATCGTGGGCCAGCGGTACCTCATCAAGGGCATGACCGAGGGCTCCGTGAAGGGCTGACAGAACCGAGCGCCCCCACCCAGCAGCGACATACGCTGCCCCCGCGGCAGCTGCTGTCAACTATGATGAAAAGGAGAATCACCATGAAAAAGAGAATGACGCGCATCGTATCCCTTGCTCTTGCACTGCTCATGGCCGCGGCCCTGTGCGCCTGCAGCGGGACCAGCGGCGGCAGGAACGACAGCGGCGCCCCGCCGCCCTCCAACAGCCAGCCCTCCGGCGCGCAGGACGGCCAGACGCCGGCTCCCGCTCCGGCTGACCGTGTGAGCGTCATGTACTGGTGCCCCTATACCGGCAACGGTGCGGAGCGCGTGCAGAAGATCATCGATGGCTTCAACGGCTCCCAGGACAAGTATTTTGTTCAGATGGAGTACAACGGCGGCTACTTCGACCAGCTGGCCAAGCTCCAGGCCACCGACAAGGCCAATCTGCCCGCCCTGTGCAACAGCTCCTCCGAGACGGTGGGCTCCTATCTCCACTCCGGCTTTATCCGCAACGTTCAGGAGTTCATTGATGCCGATCCCGCCTATGACCGGGACCTGTACGGCAACTTGATCTCTACTTACGGCGTGGACGGCCGGCTCATCGGCTACCCCCTGGGGCTGAGCCTGTCCGGCTTCTTCTACAACGCGGACATCTTCGAGGCCGCCGGCATCGACCCCTACTCCCTGACCAGCATGGACCGGGTCTATGACGCCGCCGTCAAGATCTGCGAGGGCGGCTACGCCCCCTATGCCATCGCCGAGGAGCACTCCGGCATCTGGGCCAACTACGCGTTCCACCGGGAGGGCTTCTACACCGTGGACAACGACAACGGCGCCAGCGGCCTGCCCACCAGGTGCCTCTACAATGACAACAGCGACGGCTTCGCCGACATCGTCCGCCAGTATTACCAGCAGTGGGCGGACCTGTCCGCCAAGGGCTATATGTTCCCCTTCGGCTCCAAGATCAAGGAGGATATGTTCCCCGCCCTGGGCCGCAGCGAGCTGGCCATGATCGTCACCACCAACTCCTACCTCACCCAGGCCCGCGACGCCGCCGCAGAGGGCGGCATCAAGTTCGGCTTTGTGCCCATGTTCTCCGCCACGGACAACGGCAGGCAGACCGGCTATTGCTCCTCCGGCAACGGCTTCTTCATCGTGGACAACGGCAGACCCGAGGAGCAGCAGGGGGCCTGGGAGTTTATCAAGTACTTCACCTCCCCCGACGTCCAGGTGGATTGGAACCTGGAGACCGGCTATCTGCCCCTCTATGACGAGATCTACAACGCCGAAGGCTATCAGGCCTTCCTGGCGGAGGAGGACTACGCCTATGTCAACCGCCTGATCGAGGCCCTGCAGGGCGCGGACGACAGCGCGTTCTACGCCTTCGTGGCCAACAACAACGAGTACACCCCCGCCGGGGCCACCTGCCTGGAGGCGGTCATTGGCGGCACCCCGGTGGACGAGGCCATCAACGCCATGTGCGAGACCATCAACACCGCCTTTGAGATGTACAACGCGACCAACGGCTGATCGAATTTCCCCATCAAAAAAGCGGCGCCGTTCCGATGGGAACGGCGCCGCTTTTTAGAATGTCTCGAACTCGTCCTCTGTAAAACGCTTCTCCAGAAACCGGTAGCGGAAGCGGGCCATCTGGTTTTTGGCCAGCACGTCCTCCTCTTTGCCGGTGTACTGGCAGCGGATGCAGTAGTACTCCTTCTTGTCCGGGTCGAAAAACATGTCGATGTCCAGATCCCGCATGAAGCAGGAGGGACAGCGGTAGTTCAGTC
>ERZ779629.214-NODE-214-length-26201-cov-8.718504_pt1 | contig 26201 bp, 22 predicted proteins | sample MGYA00514192_ERZ779629 | MGnify/ENA primary metagenome ERZ779629 (study PRJEB29562, sample SAMEA4376709) | mouse gut metagenome | isolation source: Cecum | study: EMG produced TPA metagenomics assembly of the A DSS colitis mouse model was used to assess the... | reverse complement strand
GCGCCGATGGGGGTGTCGATCCCGTTCTCCTGGAACACCCGGCAGCACTCCAAAAATTCCTCGGGAGTGTTGGGCAGCGCCAGGCCGTACTGATTGAACAGGTCCACGTTGACGAACAGGCCGTAGGCCGCCACCTCCTGGGGGATGGCCACCAGCTTGCCGTCCACCGTGTTGGCGGTGCGGATGATGTCCCGCAGGTTTTTGGCGCTCTCCAGCCCGGACAGGTCCATGAGCTTGCCCTCCGCGCCCAGGATGAGGATGGTGTCGGGGTTGAGCAGGTACATGTCGTCCATATTGTTCCGGGCACGGTCCAGGGTCACGTCGTCATAGGTTTTGTCCTGGTAGTTCTCGGCGGTGTAGGTGATATAGGACACAGTCAGGTTCAGCCGCTCCTCCGCCATGGCGATTGTCAGGTCGGTGGCGCTGCGGGCTACATTTTCGGCATTGGGGTCGGTTTTTTCCATGGGGCTGAACAGGCTGATGGTCAGTTCTTCCCCGTCGTCCTGGGGCAAGAGGTTTTGGGGGTTGTCATGGGAGCCGCAGCCGGCCTGCGCCAGCAGCATGGCAGCCGCCAGGCAGGCGGCCGTCCAGCGGCTCACACAGTTATGCTTGTGGTGCTTCATAGCTCACGTCTGTCCTTTCACATAATGCCTGATCGCTTTTTTCAGCAGCTCTACGTCCAGCGGCTTGGCCACGTGGGCGCTCATGCCCGCGTCCAGCGCCGCCTTTTCATCCTCGGCAAAGGCGTTGGCGGTCATGGCGATGATGGGTATGCGCCCCGCGTCCTCCCGGTCCAGAGCGCGGATGGCCCGGGTGGCGTCGTGGCCGTTCATCACCGGCATCTGCACGTCCATCAAAATTGCGTCGAACTCCCCCGGCCGGGAGCTCTGGAAGCGCTCCAACGCCAGGCGGCCGTTCTCCACAATTTCGCAGGAAGCTCCCTCCAGCTCCAAAAGCTCGGAGAGGATTTCGGCGTTGATGGCGTTGTCCTCCGCGGCCAGGAAATTGAGGTCCTCCAGGCCGGAGTCCTCCTCGGCATCCGGGCCGTCCGCAGCGGACGGATCTGCCCACAGCTCCGCGACCTTTTCCCGGAAGCCGGCGGCGAAGAAGGGCTTGGTGAGCACGCCGGTGCGCTCCATCCGGAGCGCCTCGTCCAGCCCATGGGCATCGTACTCGGCCAGCAGCAGAAGGGGCACGCTGGGGGGCAGCGCCCCGCGCAGCGCTGCGGCGGCCTGGGGGCCGTCCAGGTTGGGTCCGTCCCAGTCCAGCAGGGCCAGCTGATACGCGCCGCCCGCCCCCAGCAGGGCCAGGGCCTGGTCCGGCCCGGCGGCGGCGTCCACCTGAATGCCGGTGTCCGCCATGAGGGTCTGGATGGTGTTCAGGTCCTCGGGGCTTCCGTCCACCGCCAGGATGCGGGAAACGCCCTGGCTCTCCCAGAACAGCCGGTCGGCGTGGCCCTCCTGTATGCGCAGCTCCAGCTCCACCCGGAAGGTGGAGCCCTGGTCCACCTGGCTGGCGACGTCGATGGTGCCGCCCATGAGCTCCACGATGCTCTTGGTGATGGCCATGCCCAGCCCCGTGCCCTGCACCTTGTTGGTGGTGCTGTTTTCCGCGCGGGTGAAGGCGTCGAAAATGGTGAGCAGATACTCCGGCGTCATGCCGTAGCCGTCGTCCTCCACCTCGATGAGGATGTGCTCATACTGGCTGGAGCGCTGCTTGAGCCCGATGATGCGCAGCCAGATATGTCCGCCCTCGGGGGTGTATTTCACAGCGTTGGACAGCAGGTTGAGGAGGATCTGGTTGATCCGGGTTTCGTCCCCCACCAGGTATTCGTGGCGGATGCCGCTCACCTCCACGTGGAATTCCTGGCGCTTGGCGCGGGCCATGGGCTGGATGATGGCGTCCACCGACGACACCACGTCGTTGAGGGAGAACTGGTCGAAGGTGAGCACCACTTTGCCGCTCTCAATTTTGGACACGTCCAGGATGTCGTTGATGAGGCTGAGCAGGTGCTGGCCGGAGGCGGTGATTTTCTTGGTATACTCCCGCACCTTGACCGGGTCGTTGGAGTCCCTGGCCAGCAGGGAGGTGAAGCCCAGCACGGCGTTCATGGGGGTGCGGATGTCGTGGGACATGTTGGACAGGAAGGTGGTCTTAGACTCGCTGGCGATCTGGGCGGCCTGAAGGGCCTGGGACAGCTGCTGGCTGTGGAGCCGGCGCTCCTCCTCCTGCTCCCTGCGCAGGCGCTCCTGCTGGCGCCAGCTGAGATAGTACAGCAGGACGCATAGGAAGAACGCGCCCATCATGGCGGCCACCACCATGATGATATTTTGGTTGACCGTGCGCCCCTCCTGCTGGATGGCCTGTACCGGCACGTAGCCCACCAGGAAAATCGTCCCGCCGTTCACCGACCACATATAGTTGAGGGCGTTTACCCCCCTGATGTCGTGGTAGAACAGGATGTCCTTCCCCTGGGTCAGGCACTGGGACACCTCCGCCTGGATGTCCGGGTCCTGGAGGCTGTTGGCCCGGTAGAAGTCGTCCAGATTGAGGTGTCCGGCGCTGCGCTGGCCCATGCCCTTGGGCTTGAGGACGAAGCGCTGGCTCTGGGCGTCCATGATATAGAGCGTGGCCTGCTTGTTGTAAAAGCCCTCTGCGGGGAGGGCGCGGTCGATGGTGTCGTAGACGTATTCCACGTAGAGGACGCCCAGCTCCCGCCCATCCCGCTCCACGGGGCATTTGATGGTGTAGGCCCAGGTGCCCATATAGTTGAGGTAGGACCGGGAGACGGGCATATCCCCCACGGTCTGCCCGGCGGAAAAGTCCAGCTCATCCTCGGTGAACGCCTCTCCGGTGTTGGAGACGCCCTGGGTCTGCCCGGAGAGGATGAACGACATTTTAACCATGGTCCGGCTTCTCTCGTAGGCGCGGATGAACGCCTCCGGGTCCTCTGCCCGGGCCAGCTCCCGGGCGACCAGGCCCTGGAACTCCGCCTCGTTATTCAAAATGGCCTCAATGGTGCATTGGATCAGATCCAGGCTTTCGTTCAGGTTCTGAATCGCGGCGGCGGACATCTCCCGGGAGGTCCGCCGGGCCACTGCGTATACAATGGTGCCGAACATGCAAAAGACCAGCAAAATGGAGAGAAGCAGGAAAAGACCCCTGCGCTGTTTCCGCTGGGACGGCATTTTTTTCATGTTCAAGATCTCCATTCCGCGCCCGGGAACGGGCGGCTTCGGGCCGCTTTGCGATGGGGAGGGACCCCGCTGCCCGCGCTCCGCCGGACCCCATCTGCGGCCGTCGTTTGATTATACCATTTTCTTCATTTTAGTGTCAATAGTGTGCGGCGGAGCATGTCCGGTCCGGAGTGGGACAATCAGCGGCAACAGAACCCATAGAGCGCCATGGCGTATTTTCCAGTGTCTGGTATAATGAAGCTGAAACGCTGGCGTAAGATGAAAACAGGAGGGGACGGCTGTGAACTATGGGCATTTTGACCGGGAAAAGAGAGAGTACGTGATTGAGCGGGTGGACGTACCCGTGTCCTGGACCAATTACCTGGGCGTGGAGGATTTATGCGCCGTGGTGAACCACACCGCCGGGGGCTATCTGTTCTACAAAAGCCCGGAGCACCACCGCATCACCCGCTTCCGGCCCAACGGCGTGCCCATGGACCGGCCGGGGCACTACATCTATCTCCGGGACGACGACACGGGGGAGTACTGGTCGGTGTCCTGGCAGCCCTGCGGCGGGCCGCTGGAGGACTGCCGCTGCCGCCACGGGCTGAGCTACTCGGTGTACGAGTGCGTCCGGGGCGGGATCAACGCCGCCCAGACCCTGTTCATCCCCAGAGGAGAAAACGTGGAGCTTTGGGATCTGTCGCTGGAAAACGCCTCGGGCCGCGCGCGGCGGCTGAGCGTGTACTCCTACGCCGAGTTCTCCTACCACCAGATCCCCATTGACAACCAGAACTTCCAGATGTCCCTGTACTGCGCGGGAAGCCGCTGCGAGGACGGGATCATCGACTACGAGCTGTTCTACGAGGGGGCCCGCCAGTTCATGGCGGCGTCCTTTGTCCCAGACGGCTTCGACTGCCTGCGGGACAGCTTCCTGGGCCCCTACCGCACGGAGGACAACCCCCTGGCGGTGGAGCGGGGGGAATGCTTTTCCTCCTTTGAGAAGGGGAACAACCACTGCGCCGTGCTCCAAAAGCGCCTCACTCTGGCCCCGGGGGAGAAAACCCGGCTGGTGTGGATGCTGGGAGAGGGCGGACTGGACGAGGGGCGGCGCGTCCGGGAGAAGTACAGCGATTTGTCCGCGGTGGACGCCGCGCTGGCGGACCTGGGCCGTTTCTGGGAGGAAAAGCTGTCCAAGCTCCAGATATCCACCCCCGACCCGGACATGGACGTGATGCTCAACACCTGGACGCTGTACCAGAGCGAAATCAACGTGATGTTCTCCCGCTTCGCCTCCTTCATCGAGGTGGGGGGGCGCACCGGGCTGGGCTACCGGGACACCGCTCAGGACGCCATGACCATCCCCCACTCCAACCCCGAGGGCTGCAAAAAGCGTATTTTACAGCTGATGCAGGGGCTGACCACCCAGGGCTACGGCCTGCACCTCTTTGATCCGGCGTGGTTTGGGCCTCAGCCCGAAAAGCCCGCCTTCAAGTCCCCCACCGTCATCCCCACCCCGGACAAGGCCAGCATCGTCCACGGCCTGGCCGACGCCTGTGCCGACGACGCCCTGTGGCTGGTGGCGGCGGTGGCGGAGTACGTCCGGGAGACGGGGGATATGGCCTTCTTCGACCAGCGGGCGGGCTACGCCGACGGGGGAGAGGGGAGCATCTATGAGCACTTGAAGAAGATTCTGGACTTCTCCGCCGCCCAGGTGGGCCCCCACGGCATCTGCAAGGGCCTGCGGGCGGACTGGAACGACTGCCTCAATCTGGGCGGCGGGGAGAGCGCCATGGTGTCCTTCCTCCACGTGTGGGCGCTGGGGCATTTTGTGGACGCCGCCCGGACCCTGGGCCGGACGGAGGACGCGGACCGCTATGAGGCCATGCGCCGGGCCGTGATTGACACATGCGAGCGGGAGCTGTGGGACGGGGCGTGGTATCTCCGGGGGATCACCGCCGGCGGCCGGAAGATCGGCGCCCACACCGACGTTGAGGGCCGGGTCCACCTGGAGAGCAATGTGTGGGCGGTGCTGTCCGGCGCGGCCCAGGGCGAGCGGGCGGTGAAAGCCATGGACGCGGTGGATGAGCACCTGTATACCGAGTACGGCCTGCGGCTCAACGCGCCCTCCTACACAAAGCCGGACGACGCCATCGGCTTTATCGCCCGGGTGTACCCGGGGATCAAGGAGAACGGCGCGATTTTCTCCCACTCCAACCCCTGGGCGTGGTGCGCCGAGGCCATGCTGGGCCGGGGAGGGCGGGCAATAAAATTTTACCGGGCCTTGTGTCCCGCCGCGCAAAATGATAAAATAGAGATACGGCAGAGCGAGCCCTACTCCTATTGCCAGTTTGTCATGGGCCCTGACCACACCGCCTTCGGCCGGGCGCGCCACCCCTTCATGACCGGCTCAGGCGGGTGGAGCTACTTCGCCGCCACCCGGTATATCCTGGGGGTGCGGCCCCAGTTCGGCGGGCTGCTCATCGACCCCTGCGTGCCGGCGGACTGGCGGGAGCTGCGCATCACACGGGTGTGGCGCGGGGCGGAATACCGCATTACGGTGCGCAACCCGGAGGGCGTGGAGAAGGGCGTGGTCTCGCTCACCTGCAACGGACAGGCCGTGGACGGCCTCATCCCCGCCCAAGCGCCGGGGAGCGTCAACGAAGTCACGGTCATCATGGGAAGGAGCAAATAGAATGAGCATTGAATTTGGAACCGGCGGCTGGCGGGCCATCATCGGGGACGGCTTCACCAAGGCCAACGTCCAGCGCCTGGCCGCCGCCCTGGCCCGGAAAATGAAGGACGAAAACGCCGCCCAGCGGGGCTTTCTGGCGGGGTACGACCGGCGGTTTCTCTCAAAGGAGGCGGCCCACTGGGCGGCCGAGGTGATGGCCGGGGCGGGCGTGCCCTGTATGGTGGTGGAGCGGGAGGCCCCCACCCCCCTCATCATGTTCGCCGTGCGCTACTACGAGCTGTCCTACGGCATGGCGGTCACCGCCAGCCACAATCCCGCCCTCTACAACGGCGTGAAGGTGTTCACCAAGGGCGGGCGGGACGCGGACGAGACCGTCACCGCCGGCATTGAGGAGTATATCGCCGCCCTGCCGGAGGGGGAAATCCCCGTGGTCCCCTATGAGGAGGGCATCCGCACCGGGCAGATTCAGATTGTGGACCCCATGAACGCCTATATTGACTCCGTGATCCGTTCGGTGAACATGGACGCCATCCGCTCCCGGGGGCTGAAGGTGGTGCTGGACCCCATGTACGGCGTGTCCAAGACCGCTTTGCAGACCATCCTGATCACCGCCCGGTGCGACGTGGACGTGATCCATGAGCGGCGGGACGCCCTCTTCGGCGGCCGCCTCCCCGCCCCCAACAGCAAGACCCTGGCGGGGCTGCGCAGCTTCGTGCTGGAGAACGGCTGCGACATCGGCATCGCCACCGACGGCGACGCCGACCGGCTGGGCATCATCGACGACCGGGGGGAGTTCCTCCACCCCAACAAGATTCTGGTGCTGCTGTACTACTATCTGCTGCGCTATAAGGGCTGGCACGGGGCGGCGGTGCGCAACATCGCCACTACTCATCTGCTGGACGCCATCGCGGGGGAGTTCGGTGAGACCTGCTACGAGGTGCCCGTGGGCTTCAAGCACGTGTCCGGCAAGATGGTGGAGACCGGGGCGGTCATCGGTGGGGAGAGCTCCGGCGGGCTCACCGTTCGGGGGCACATCCAGGGCAAGGACGGCATTTACGCCGCCTCCCTGCTGGTGGAGATGCTGGCCACCACCGGCCGGCCGCTGTCGGAGATCTACCAGGAGATCGTGGAGCGCTACGGCAGCTTCGAGATGGCTGAGCGGGGCTACCGCTTCTCCGTGGAGGAGAAGGCCCGCATCAACAAGCTGCTGATGGAGGACAAGCTGCTGCCCGACTTCGGCCTGGAGGTGGAGAGGGTGAGCTACGCCGACGGCTGCAAGGTCTATTTCCAGGGCGGGGGTTGGGTGGTGGCCCGGTTCTCCGGCACGGAGCCGCTGCTGCGGGTGTTCTGCGAGATGGACACCATGGAGCGGGCCGCCGGCGCGGCTGCCCGGATGGAAGAGTTCCTGGGCCTTGCGGGCAGGAATATCGAGTGAGCAGACGGGGGCCGCAGGGCCCCCGTTTTCGCGCGGATCGGCTCTGTGGTATTCTATGTAAGTGGAAGAGAGGAGGGACCGCGCTATGGCGCGTGAACGCGGCGAGCGTTCCCTGCGGGGGCAGATGACGTTTATCATCCTGCTGTGCTGGCTGCTGCCCATGGCGCTGGCGGCGGGCGCGCTGGGGGGCTATCTCACCCTGGGGCTGGGCCGACAGTCCCGGCAGGCCATTGAGGAGCAGTTCCAGCTCAACCTCCGGATGGGGGCGGACCGGGTGGAGAGCGCGGTGGAGGCGTCTCGCCTGCCCTCCTACGACCCTGAGCTGAGCGGCGCCTGGAGCCAGTATATCCGGGACGGGAACTACGCCCAGCTTTACCGCCGGTGCTATACCCTGTTCACCCGTCTGTACCAGTCGGACAGCCGCTTCCGGTATGCCGTAGTCTTTCAGCCCGGCGATCCGGAGGAGATGTCCATTACGGTGGTGAACGGCAGCTCCGGCGCGTCGGAGCGGCAGGTGCGGGACCGCTGGCGGGGGGACCTGACCGCGGTGGCGGAGCTGGCCGGAGGGCTGGACACCGCGGTGGGCTTTCTGGAGCGGGACGGCCAGGTGTATCTGGTGCGCAACCTGATGGGCCACGACTACCAGCCCATGGGGGTGCTGGCCCTGGCGCTGGACCTGCCCTATTATTTTGAGGACCTGTCTCTGCTCTCCTGGGCGTCGTCGGTGTCGGTGGAGCTGGGGGCGGACACCGCCCTCACCGTCAAGGGGGACGCTCCGCCGGAGGCGGGGGAGGATACGCTGGAATACGCGGTCAAGACCCGGGACTTCACCCTGCGGGGGCGGGCGGCGGTGGACTACGCCGTGCTGCTGGCGGGCTTTGGGGCCTACCGCTGGGTGCTGGGGGCCATGGGGCTGTCCCTGCTTTTGCTGCTGCTGTTCACCTTCCGCTTTTTCCGGCGGAAGATTTCCGGGCCCATCGACGCGCTGATGGCCGGCGCGGCGGACATACAGCGGGGCGAGTGGGGCCAGCACATCGACTGCGCCGCCGGCAGCCGGGAATTTGAATACCTCACCGACTCGTTCAACCGTATGTCCGCCCAGCTCCGGACCCAGTTCGACTGCCTGTACCAGGAGGAGCTGGCCCGGCGGGACGCCCAGATCAAGGCCCTTCAGGCCCATATCAACCCCCATTTTCTCAACAACACCCTGGAGAGCATCAACTGGCAGGTGCGGATGAGCGGGGATGTGAAGGCGTCCAAGATGATCGAGGCGCTGTCCACGGTGCTGGACGCGGCGCTGGACCGCAAGGGGATGCCCGAGGTGCGCCTGTCGGAGGAGATGAGCTATGTCAACGCCTATCTCTACATCGTCACCCAGCGCTTTGGGGAGCGCCTGACGGTGGACATCGACCTGCCCCAGGCGCTGATGGACCGCAAGGTGCCCCGGCTGATCCTCCAGCCCGTCATTGAGAACGCGGTGGAGCACGGCATCCGCCCCGGCGGGGAGGGACGGGTGGCCCTGCGGGGACGCCTGCGGGGGGACTTCCTCATCCTGGAGATCGAGAACGACGGCGGGCTGTCGCCGGAGGACGAGGCGCATATCGCCCGCCTGCTCGCCCCGGACTATGACATGGCGGGGGAGCCCTCGGGCAATATCGGCATCGCCAACGTGAACCTGCGCCTGCGCATCCTCTACGGTCCGGCGTGCGGCCTTGCCATCTTCCGGGGGGAGGGTAGCGCGGTGATCGCCCGGCTCACCGTGGCCAGCGGCCGCATTTAGCCGGGAATTGGGGTTTCTTGCCCCCGTTTGTCCCGGTATTTTGTACCGATCTGTCCTGCGGCAAGAATGTGCAATAAATGGCAATTGAGGTTATTCGATTCATCTGCCAAAAGGTGTATGATAAGAATGCACAAAACAAACGGGGATCAGCCCCGGAGAATTTATGGAGGTTATACTATGAAAAAGAACAGACTGTTTGCTCTGCTCCTCGCGGCCGTCATGCTTCTGAGCCTGCTGGCAGGCTGCGGCGGCAAGCCCGGCGGCGACGACTCCACCAAGGACCCCGGCCCCGGCGGCCAGGACACCCAGAAGCCCGCCGCTTCGGTGGAGCTCAACGTGGTCACCTCCTACGGCGGCGACGACGGCAACCGCAAGAGCTACGAGAACGCCGTGAAGGGCTATGAGGACGCCACCGGCAACAAGGTTCAGGACGCTTCCGGCACCTCCAACGAGGAGTGGAAGGCCAAGGTGCTCACCGATTTTGAGACGGGCACCGAGCCGGACGTACTCTTCTTCTTCACCAGTGCCGACGCCGAGCCCATCATCCAGGCGGGCAAGGTGGTGGACGTGGCCACCATCCGGGCGGAGTACCCCGACTATGGCTCCAACATGCGCGACTCCATGCTGGCCGTGGCCTCCGACGGTAAGAATTATGCCATCCCCTCCTCCGGCTTCTGGGAGAACATGTTCGTCAACACCAAGGTGCTGTCCGACTGCGGCGTGGCCGTCCCCGGCCCGGACTACACCTGGGACCAGTTCCTGGCCGACTGCCAGACCATCAAGGACAAGGGCTATACGCCCATCGCCTGCTCCCTGTTTGAGGTGCCCCACTACTGGTTTGAGTTCTGCATCATGAATAACGGCACGCTGGCCAGCCAGCTCGACATTCCCGCCTCCGCCGACGACGCCGTGGGCAAGAAGTGGGCCGCCGGTCTGAACGACATCAAGGACCTGTATGAGCGGGGCTTCTTCCCTGTGAACACCCTGACCGCCACCGACGCCGAGACCGTCCAGCTCTTCGGTGACGGCGAGGCCGCCTTCCTCATCGACGGCTCCTGGAAGGTGAACTATTTCGTGGATAATCACGGCGACACGCTGAGCGATTACGCCATCTCCTACGTCCCCGCCAAGGGCGAGCGCACCGCCGGCGAGGCCATCGGCGGCATCTCCATGGGCTACTTCATCACCAAGAAGGCATGGGACGACCCCGCCAAGCGTGAGGCCGCCGTGCAGTTTGTGAAGCACATGACCTCCGACGATGTGATGTCCACCTTCGTCACCACCGAGGTCACCGCCCTGAAGAACGGCGCGTCCCCCGCCGGGCTGAACGCCCTCCAGCAGGCCGCCGCCGACGCCAACGCCAACATCACCGGCGTCATCGGCCCCGTGCAGGACGCCGTTTCCCCCGAGTGCAAGGCCGATCTGTTTGCCAACGTGCAGAACGTCGTCACCGGCGCCATGACCGCCGAGGAGGCCGTGGCCTCCGCCATCGCGCTGAACTGATCCGGCGCAGGACCCCGATCCCTCCCCTTTGCCCTCATTTCCAACCCGCAACCGCTTCTTCCGGGTTGCGGGTTGGATTGTTTTCGGGCGGCCTGCGGCCCGTTCCCTTCACCCCCATGGTAAAGGAAGTGACTGTCCAATGAACTCAAGCTCCACCCTGTATAAAAAGAAGGGGCCGCTGGTGGTTTTCCTGGTTCCGGCGTTCCTCTTTCTGGTGCTGTACCTCTACTATCCCTTTGTCCAGAACATCGTCAACAGCTTTTCCAACATCACCGGCCTGGGGGCGCCCGCCCAGGGGCTGAACGACCCCTGGTGGGCCAACTATGCCGCCCTGTTCACCGACCCCAAGCTGCGCACCGCCCTGGGCAATACCGTGATTCTCACCGTCTGCACGGTGGTGTTTCAGGTGGGCATCGCCCTGATTCTGGCTCTGCTGGTGGACTCCATCCGGGTGGGGGCGCAGCTGTTCCGCACGCTGTACTTCTTCCCCATCGTCATCTCCGCCACCGCCCTGGGACTGATGTTCAACCTCATTTTCCTCTATAACGGCGGTATGCTGAACCAGCTGCTGATGAACCTGGGGCTCACCTCCCAGAACATCGACTGGAAGGACACAAACCACTTCATGCTCACCATGTTCACCCCGGTGATGTGGCAATATGTGGGCTTCTACTTTGTCATTCTGGTCACGGGGCTGAACAATATCCCCCAGGACCTCTACAAGGCCGCCGCGCTGGACGGCTGCGTGGGCATCGCCAAGGTGCGCTATATCACCCTGCCCCTGCTGCGCAACGTGCTGTGCACCTGCCTGGTGCTGGCCGTCACCGGCGCGCTGAAGGTGTTCGACCTGCCCTGGGTCATGTTCAACGCGGGGATGCCCCAGGACCAGGGCTGGCTCACCGGCACCTATATGTACGACCAGACCTTCAACCGGGGCAATGTGGACTACGGCTCGGCCATCGCCATGCTCATTGTGGTGCTGGGGGTGGTGCTGTCCAACGTGGCCAACCGGGTGTTCAAGCCCCGGAACGACCTGTAAAGGGGGAGCGGCATGAGAAAAAACATCACGCCCGCCAAGGCGTGCACTTATATTGGCCTCACCGCCTGGGCCCTCACCACCCTGTACCCCTTCGTGTGGGTCATCCTCAACTCCTTCCGGGAGAAGGGGCTGATCCGCAAGGACTCCTTTTCCATCCCCCTGCCGGGCAGCGGCTTCACCATGGACAACTACGCCAAGGCCATGGACCGCTTCGACTTCGCCAACGCCTACCTCAACAGCCTGATTGTGTCCGTTTCCGTGACCATCGTGGTGGTGGTTCTGGCGGGGCTGGCGGCCTACGGGCTGGTGCGCTACCGCTTCAAGCTGCGGGGGCTGTGCTACAGCCTCATCATGGCGGGGATGATGTTCCCGGTGTTTTCCACCATCATCCCGGTGTTCCGCATGGAGGCGTCCTGGGGCATCGCCAGCAGCGGCAACCGCTGGCTGTCCCTGCTGGCGGTCATCCTGCCCCAGATCGCCGGCAATCTGTGCTTTGCCATCATCGTGCTCATGGGCTTCATCGAGTCGGTGCCCATCGAGCTGGAGGAAAGCGCCTATGTGGACGGCTGCCACGTGTTCCAGGTCTACTTCCACATCATCATGCCCGCGGCCAAGTCGTCCTTCGCCACGGTGGCCATCTTCTCCTTCCTGTGGAGCTACAACGACCTGTTCACCCAGAACTTTTTCCTCCGGGTGCCCAGGGAAAAGACCATCACCCTGCTGCTCAACGAGATCAGCTCCCAGGCGGGGGTGGACTACGGGCTGATGGCCGCGTCGGTGGTGCTCATCGTCATTCCGGTGCTGGCGGTTTATGTCATGCTCCAAAAGCACATCATCAAGGGCCTCACCGCCGGGGCCGTCAAGGGGTAGACAAAACGAATGTTTCACGTGAAACATTGGGACCGGCCTTGCGCCGCCTGACGATTCCTGGTATGATGGTTTCGGGGAGGTGACGGATATGTATAAGGTAGTGCTGGTGGACGACGAGCCAATCATCACCGAGGGCCTGCGCCGGGTGATGGACTGGGAGGGGCACGGCTGCCGGGTGGCGGCCGCCGCCGGCGACGCCTGCTCCGGCGCCCGGGCCATCCGGGAGCACCGGCCGGATATCCTGTTCACCGACATCAAAATGCCCGGGGAGGACGGCCTGACCATGCTGGCGGGGCTGAAGGGGGAGTTCCCCCGGATGCAGATTGCCGTGCTCACCGGCTACCGGGACTTTGAATACGCCCAGCGGGCCATCCGGCTGGGGGTGGCCCGGTTCCTGCTCAAGCCGTCCAAAATGGACGAGATCGAGGAGGCCCTGTCCTTCATGACCGGCGTGCTGGACCGCCTGCCGCCCCCGGAGGACGGGGAGGAGGAGCGGGAGGACACCGCCAACAGCTTTATCGTCCGGCAGGCCAGGGCTTTTATCGCCCAGAACTGCGGGTCAAAGCTGTCCCTCCAGGAGGTGGCCGACCACTGCTTTGTCAGCCAGTGGCACCTGTCCAAGCTGCTCAACAAGAACCTGGGCCAGACGTTTTACGACCTGCTCAACGCCGAACGGGTCCGCCGGGCTAAGGAGCTGCTGGAGGACCCCGCCCTGCGCATCAGCGAGATCGCGGAGCGGGTGGGCTACGCCGACACCGCCCACTTCTCCCGGGTGTTCAAGAAGCTGGAGGGCATGTCCGCCGGGGAGTGGCGCAACGCCCACTGCGGGCGGCAGGGCTGAGGGCCGGAACATAACGAAAAACCGCTCCGGGCGAAGAATTGTCCGGGGCGGCTTTTTGCGCCCTCAGCCCAGCAGCAGGGCCCGGAAGGCGGCAGCGGTGGGCTCCAGCAGGGCGTCGGGGTACTGGTAGTCCTGTGTGTGGAGGGGCGGGCAGTCCTCCCCGGCGCCGATGCCGAAGAAGGCGCCGGGACAGCGGCGCAGGTAGTGGCCGAAGTCTTCGCTCCAGCGCATGGGGGACTCCAGAAGCCGGCCGCAGCACAGCTCCAGCACCCGCCGGGCGCAGGCGGGGTCGTTGACGGTGGCGGGGAACACGTCCTGGACCTGGCGGTCAAATTCCAGGCCGTACTCCCCGGCCAGGGCGGCGGCCAGCTGGATCAGGCTGCGGAAGAGCAGCTCCAGGTCCGGGTCCCGCTCCGCGCGGAGGGTGAGCCACACCTGGGCCTGGGCGGCGGCGGCGCCGAAGGCGCGCTCTCCCATCTCCGCGCCGATAACAGTGCACAGCGTCATGCCGCCGTATCGGGCGGGGTCGGCCAGCTCGGGCAGGGCGCACAGCAGCCGCCCCACCGCCGGGGCGGGGGAGAGGCCGTGCTCCGGGTAAGCGGCGTGGGTTGGCCGGCCGGTGAAAGACAGCGTCACCCCCCGGGAGGCGCAGGCGAAGGTCCCCGGCCGGGTAAAAACCTGCCCCAAGGGGAGGCCGGGCAGGTTGTGGGCCCCGTAGATCTGGGCCACCCGCTCCCGGCGGAAGAGCTCCAGACAGTCCTGAGCCCCGGCGCCGGTCTCCTCGGCGGGCTGGAAGAGGAAAAAGACGTCCCGGTCCAGCCGCGCCCCCTCCACGGACAGGGCGGCGGCGCACAGGGCGGCGGCGTGGCCGTCGTGCCCGCACAGGTGGGCCGCCCCGCCGCCGGGCAGGGCCAGCGCGTCGTAATCCGCCCGGAGGGCCAGGGGAGGCTTGGTCCCCTCCGGCTCCCGGCGGGCGGCGTAAAAGCCCGCCCCGCAGGGGCACAGCTCCAAAGTGGTGTGCTTGGATAGAAACTCCATCAGCGCCGCCCGGGTGCGCGTCTCCTGGCCGGAGCGCTCGGGACAGCTGTGCAGGGTGTGCCGCAGGGCGCGGACCGCTTCCATGTCCATGTGCCTGACTCCCTTCCGCCCCGGGCAGGCCGGGGCGTCCCATAGAATTGCGTACCTATTATAATACGGCGCGGGGAAAAGGGCAATACACACGCGGAGGGAACACTGCCGGAGCGCGAAAGGCCGCGCGGCGAAAATCACGGGGAGGATTTTCGCCGCGCGGTCTCTTTGGCCAGCTCCAGCAGGAGGGAAAGCTCCGGAAAGCGGTCCCAGCCCACGATTTCCGGCGTGAGCCGGCCCCGGATGGGGGTGCGGAAGGTGAGGCTGCGGCCCAGAAGAAAGACGTGGATGGCGTCCCCGCGCAGGCAGAGCAGCAGCTTGCAGCGGGCTTTTGCCGCTTGACGGGCCAGCGGCACGCACCGGCGGGCAAACCGCGCCGCCATTTTCGCGCCCGCCCCGTCTGCGTACAGGGTGAATTGATCCCGGAGGGCGTCCTCCAAAAGGGGCAGGCGCTCCAAGTCCTGAGCGGCATAGAAAGAGGCGGCGGTGTCCGGGTCCAGCGCGCCGTGCTGCGCCAGCGTCAGTCGGACCCCGATGTCTCCGGGCAGGCGCGCCTCCATCCACAGGCCGGTGAGCAGGGCCAGCTTCCGCTTTTCCCCGGTCATCTCGCAGTAGGCGGTGAGCTCGCACGCCCGTATTTGGATATCCTCCGCCCGGCCCTCGATGCTCACGCCGCACACCAGCTCCCGTCCGTCCCGCCGGATGGGGAACAGCCCGGCGGACCGGACATCCTCCCGGGTGAGCGCGCCTCGGTCCGCAACCCGGAAGCCGCTGAGCCGCGGGGCGCAGCTCATGGTCAGGCTGGCGCGGGCGAAGGCCCGGTCGTACCGCTTGTCCAGTGTGCGCACCACTAGGATATAGAAGAGGGTGGTGATGTTGACGATCCACACGGCGATGGTTAGGTCCGCCAGAAGGAAGGCCGCCGCGGCTAGATACGCGGCCACCGTGAGGGCGCAGCCGCCCAGAACCACCCGGCGGTGAAGGGTCAGCCTGGTTAGCATGGTGTGCTCCATCTCAAAACGCTTCCTTCAGAAAGGCGAGCGTGCGCGGGGCCTGCCCCTGGAAGTCCCCGACGGGGGCCTCGATGCTGACCCGCCCGTCGTAGCCGCACGCCTTTAGGGCCTGGATGAACGGGGCGTAATCCCACTCTTCCCGGCAGGAGGGCCAGGTGCGCCACCAGCCCCGCCGGTTCAGCTCGGCCTCGAAGATGCCGCGCAGCGGCTCCGGGCCGGATTCGCCGTCGATCTCGGGGAAATTGGGGTGGGAGAAGTGGACGTGGCGCAGGTATTGCGCCCCATGCCGGCGCAGAATGCCGGGGCTTTCCTCCTCGCACGCCAGATGGTAGATGTCCGCCAGCACCTTTACGCTGTCCAGGCCGATCTCCCCGGCCATGGCCACCCCCTCCTCGAAGGTGTTGATGATATTGCAGTCGGGGCGGCGCACCGGCTCGATGGCGATGGTGATGCCCCGCTGGGCGGCCTGCTCGCCGGCAAAGCGGGTGATGTCCGCCACCTGCTCCCAGGCCCGCGCCATGGGGAAGCCCTCGGGCACCCGCTTGGCCCCGGCGCTGCCAAAGACCACCACCTCCGCGCCCAGCTGCGCCGCCCGGTCCAGGGCGCGGACGCAGTAGTCCTGGGCGGCGGCCAGATCAGCCTCCGGGCCGGTGAGGCGCACGCGGGCGGGGAAGAAATTGTTGCAGGCCTCGCAGCGCAGAGAGCTGGCCGCCACCCGGTCTCTCAGCGCGTGAAACCCGCCGCGGTCCAGCTCCATCATCTCCGCCAGGGGCAGCTCGATGTAGTCGTAGCCGTAGTCCGCCAGCCGCTCCACGATTTCCACCCCCGTCCGGTCGGGGGCCGAGGCCACAAGGCTTCCGCAGCAGCCAAAACGCATGTCCATTCTCCTTTCTATGGCGCGGGAGCCCGGAGCGTTCCTCCGGGCTCCCGACGGGTTGGGGTCAGAAAATCAGATTGATGACGCTGAGAATGCCGAAGCCGATCCAGGACCAGATGAACTGCATGGCCTCGTAGCCGAAGATCTGCACGTCCAGCTTGTCCAGCTTGAAGGTGCGGGTGAGCACCCAGAAGAAGCTGTCGTTGTGCAGGGAGAACATCTGGGAGCCGATGCAGGCGGAGTAGGCGCAGAACATCATATTCGCGCCGGGAATCTGCATCAGGATGGGGGCGCAGATGGTGGCGGTGGTGGTCATGGCCACGGTGCCGCTGCCCAGCACCAGCTTCAGGATGGCGGCCACCAGGAAGGGGAGGAGCAGAACGGGGAGATTGCTGCCCGCCAGGCCCTGGGCGATGACGTCGCCAATGCCACTGGACTTGATGATGTTGCCGAAGGCGCCGCCCGCGCCGGTGATGAGGATGATGGTGCCGCAGCTCTTGACGCCCCGCTCCAGGCAGTCCAGCACCTCCTGGCGGGATTTATTGCCCGCCAGGCCGTAGATGGCCACCAGAAGCGCGATGGCGATGGCGATGACCGGGCTGCCGAAGAAGGCGATGAGCTGGGTGGCGATGTTGGCCTCGCCTTTGTAGACCATGCTGGTGACGGTGCTGAGCAGAATGAGCACCACGGGCACCAGGATGGGGGCAAAGGCCATCAGGGCGGAGGGATAGGTCTCATTGGGGTCCAGCTCGGGGACGGTGGGCTGAGAGGACAGGGCGGTGAATTCCCTGGCCTGCTCGGGGGAGACGTCAATGATCTCGCCGTTTTCGTCCACGATCTTATACCACTTGCGGCCCACGATGCGGCCCATAATGACAATGACGATCATCAGAGGGATGCCCATGGCGATGCCGAACAGGATGTAGGCGCCCAAATCAATGGTGTCGCCAAACTGGGCCACCACGGCCAGGGGGCCGGGTGTGGGAGGCACGGAGGTGTGGGTGATGTTCAGGCAGCACGCCATAATCAGCGCCAGACCGGTGAGGGACTTCTTTTTCGCCTGAGAGATGGATTTGACCAGCGGGGCCAGCAGCACCAGGGCGGAGTCAGCGAAGATGGGGATGGACACCAGAAAGCCGGTGATGCCCATGGCCACGTCCTCATTTCTGCCCCGCAGGGCCTTGATGAAGGTGTGGGCCATGACCTTTGCGGCGTTGGTCTCCTCCATGATCTGGCCCATCATGCACCCGAAGGCGATGACCAGGCCGATGCCCGCCAGCGTGTTCCCAAAGCCCGAGGTGATGAGGCCCGGGATGGCGGGCAGCTCCACGCCGCCCACGATGCCCACCACGGCGGCGGAGATCACCAGCGACAGCGCTGGGTGCAGCTTGGTCTTCATAATCAGCACGATGAGCACGGCCATGCCGACGACCAGGGCGATGAGTAAGCGCGTTACGTCCATAATGTTTCCTCCTCTTTCTTGATGTTTCCTGTGCCGCGCGGTATGCGCGGCGCCGCTTTATTTTAAGAAGCTGTACCAATAGCTGAAGTATTCAGATTCGTGAGCCAAAATTGCCGGCGGCAAGGCGAAAAATCGCGGGAATACTTGGTGTATTTCAAGATTTTTCAACGCAGCCAGCGGCAATTTGGGCCGGAAAGCTGGGTGCTGAGGCGATTGGTACAGCTTCTAAGCGGTCAAAACCGCCTAAAACCCTAGCAGAGGCAGCCGGCGCGTTCCAGCTCCGCCCGGGTGGTGCGATAGGCCTCGGCAATCACCCACTCCGGGCTGCGCCGCCAGTACTCGGGGCGGAAGGTCTCCACCGAGGCGATGCCCCGGTAGCCTGCGTCCTTCAGCGCCCGGAGGAACGCGCCGGTGTCCACCGCGCCGCCGCCGCAGAAGCGGCGCTTGTCCTGCCCCCGTTGGTCCGGAGGAACGTCGTCCGCGCTCATCAGGTGGGCGGCGAAGATTTTTTCCGGCTGGACGGCGCCGATGGCGGAGAAGTCGTTGCTGCCGCCATTGAGGTACATGTTATACGAGTCGAACACAAAGCCCACGTTGGGCCGGTCCACCGCCCGGACAATGGCGTCCGCCTGGGCCGCGCTGCGCACGCTGGAACGCTCAAAACCAACCAGCTCAAAGCACAGCTTCATGCCGTAGGGCCGGGCCAGGTCGGACAGGCGGGTGAGTATGCGCACGCAGGCGGTGAAGGTGTCCTCCCAGCGGCCCGCATAGGGTCCGCCCGCCAGGTCCGGCTGAAGGGGCGGCACGACGATGAGGTATTCGCTTCCGATGGCCCGGCCCACCCGGCAGCTCAGGCTGAAATTCTCCAGCAGGGCGGCCTGCCGCACCGGGTCGTCCTCCGGGGAGAGAAATTCAGGGTAGAGATAGAGGGCGTTGAAGGCGTGGGGCCGCAGGCGGCTGGTCCGGAAAAAGGCGGCCAGCTCGTCCGCCGTGTGGCGGGTGAGGTAGTCCCGCAGCATGTCCAGCCGCAGCTCGATGCAGTCAAAGCCCGCCCGCTCACACAGCTCCAGATCCTGCTCCAGGGTGGAGCAGTCCCGGGCGCAGGCCTCGTTATAAGAGATCAGCATGGCGGCGCCTCCTCACTTCAGCGGAAACTTGACGGGGGCGTTGTCCCGCGTGCTGCGGTAGATGGCGGTGAACAGCTCCACCGTCCGGCGGCCCTCCGCCGCGTCCACCAGAGGCTTGCGGCCCTGGGCCACCGCATCCAGGAAATCCTGAATCTGCTGGGCGTGGTAGTGGTGCATGGAGTCCACGCTGTTGAAAAACGCCCGGTCCTCCTCCTGCCAGCGGGGGAGAAGCTCCCCTTCGCCGGCCACCGTCCACAGGTCGTTCACCGGGGGCTCGGTGATGGAGGACATGCCCGCGATGAACATGGCGCCCCCGTCCGTCTGCACCCCGGCGGCCGCGCCGTTGTCCCCGAATATGTGGACCTTGCCGTACAGAGCGGGATTCTGGCTGTTGCTGACCACAATGCTGGCCGTGCCGCCGCTTTTGAACTTGACCACCGCGACGGCGGTATCCTCGACCTCAATATAGGGGTGATTCAGGTTTTTCCACACGCCGTAAACCTCGTCCACCTCGCCCATATACCACAGCAGCAGGTCCAGCTGGTGGGGCGCCTGGTTGACCAGCACGCCGCCGCCCTCGCCCTTCCAGCTGCCCCGCCAGGGGTCGCTGTGGTAGTAGTCCTCGTCCCGCCAGCCCAGCATGGTCACCATGCCCAGCACCGGCCGGCCCAGCTTTCCGTCGTCAATGGCCTGACGAATGCGCATACAGGGGCGGTAGAACCGGCGCTGTACCATGGTGCCGATGGTGACGTGGCCGCGCTCACCCGCCTCTATGATGGCGTCGCAGTCGGCCAGGGTGGCGGCCAGCGGCTTTTCCACCAGCACGTGGCAGCCGCAGTCTGCGGCGGTAACGGCGGGGTTGGCGTGGAGGGGATGCGGGGTGCATACGCTCACCACGTCCAGCTGCGCCTCCCGGCACATCCGCTCCACATCGGTGTAGGCCCGCACGCCCCACTGGGCGGCGAAGGCCTCCGCCCTGGCCCGGTCCGCGTCGCACACGGCGGCGAACTGGCTGCCGGGCAGCTGGGCGTATGCCCGGGCGTGGAAGCTGCCCACCTTGCCGCAGCCGATGACGCCGGTTTTCAGTTGTTTCATCGTTCAGCCCTCCTTATTCCATGTAGCCGCCCTTCATGGGTCCCACGGCGTGCTGGGCGTAGATCTTCAGCACGCCGGACGGGTACCGCCGGGGCTTGGGAATCCAGGCCGTCCGCCGCTGAAGGAGAATGGACTCCACCTCCTCCGGCGTGCGCCGCACGCCCTTGACGCCCACAATGGACAGAGCCCGGGCGGGTATGTCGATTTCAATGAGGTCATCCTCCTCCACCAGGGCGATGGGGCCGCCCTCCGCGGCCTCGGGGGAGACGTGGCCGATGACAGGGCCCTTGGAGGCGCCGGAAAACCGGCCGTCGGTAATCAGGGCGATGCTCCGGCTCAGCTCCTCGTCAGAGGAGATGGCCTCGGTGGTGTAGAACATCTCGGGCATTCCGCTGCCCTTGGGGCCCTCGTAGCGGATGAACACCGCGTCCCCAGGCTGGATTTTCCGGGCCAGCACCGCCGCGATGGCGTCCTCCTCGCAGTCAAAGGGTTTGGCCCGCAAAACCGCCCGGTGCATTTCCTCCGGCACCGCCGAGTGCTTGACCACCGCGCCCTCCGGGGCCAGATTGCCCCGCAGAATGGCGATGGTGCCCTGGCTTCCGATGGGGTCGCCGCAGGGGCGGATGATGTCCCGCTTGGACAGCCCGGTCTTGTTCAGCAGCGCCGCGCACTTGTCATAATACCCATCTGCGCGCAGTTTATCGAGGTTCTCACCGATGGTTTTGCCGGTGACAGTCATGGCGTCCAGGTGGAGGATGTCCCGCAGCTCTTCCATGATGGCGGGCACGCCCCCGGCGTAGTACACGTATTCCGACGGCCAGCGCCCCGCTGGGCGCACGTCCAGAATATAGCGGGCGTTTTTGTGGATGCGCTCGAAATCGTCCGCGTCCAGCCGCATGCCGAACTCGTGGGCGACGGCCGGCAGGTGCAGAATGGCGTTGGTGGAGCCGGAGATGGCGGCGTGTACCATGATGGCGTTTTCAAAGCTCTGCTTGGAGACAATATCCCGGGCGGTGATCCCCGCCTGGGCCAGCTCCGCCGCCTGGCGTCCGGCCTGGTAGGCCATGTCCCGCAGCTCCTGGCAGGTGGCGGGCAGCAGGGCGCTGCCCGGCAGAGACAGCCCCAGCGCCTCGCTCATCACCTGCATGGTGCCCGCCGTGCCCATGAAGCTGCACGCGCCGCAGGAGGGACAGGCGTTATGCTTGTAGTAGGTGAACTGGTCCTGGCTGATCTCGCCCCGCTGGCACTGGGCGCTGTACGCGCCGATCTGCTCCAGGGTGAGCAGGCCGGGACCCGCCTCCATCACGCCGCCGGTCACCACCACCGCGCCCAGGTTGGTGCGGCCGATGCCCATGAGCATCCCGGGAAGCCCCTTGTCACAGCTGGCGATGAACACGCCCGCGTCAAAGGGGGTGGCGTTGTTGTGCAGCTCCACCATGCCGGCGATCATGTCCCGGCTGGCCAGGGAGTAGTTGATGCCGTCGTGCCCCTGGGCCTGGCCGTCGCAGATGTCGGTGACGAAATACCGCGCGGCTTTGGCCCCCGCCTCGTCCGCGCCCCGGCGGGCCAGCTCCACCAGCTCCAGCAGGTGGGCGCTGCCGGGATGGCTGTCCCCAAAGGTGCTCTCCACCAGAATCTGGGGCTTTTCCAGGTCCTCCAGCCGCCAGCCCATGCCCAGGCGCAGCGGGTCCATCTCCGGCGCCTGCGCCCGCACGGCTTTGCTTCGATACATTTGCAGTCCCTCCAAATAATCTGACGTACAACATCAGACGTCTTATGTCTGAGATGAGTATAGCAACACATACAAGAAAAGTCAAGCCTGTCATTTATTTTTAGTCGTATTCACAAAATAGCTGTGGAATTTTTGTGAATAATGTGAAACAGACAAAAGAAAAGGGCCATCCCGCGACCTAGAGATGGTCCGGGATGGCCTCGATGCTGCGCTTATTGTCCTCCAAGTGCTGCCACATGGCGTCGTAGGCGGCCTGGCCGTCCCGGGCGCGGATGGCGTCCACCACTGCCTGGTGGGTCTGGATGGTCTCCATTTTGACCGACTGCCGGGTGATGTCGATGAACAGCGGGATGGCCTCGTTCAAAATGGGGATCAGGTTGGGGATCACACTGTTGCGGGTGCATGAGGCGATCAGGGTGTGCAGCTCCCGGTCCTTCTCGCCGTAATTTTCCCCGGCGTGGATCATGTCCCGCACCTGGTCGCACAGAGCCTGGATGCGGTCAATCTCCTCCGGAGTGGCGTTGCGAGCGGCCAGCATGGCGATTTGAGGCTCGATCATGAAGCGAATCTCGCACAGGTCCAGGCCGAGCTTTTTCTTGTCCTGGATGAACTTCAGCCCCAGCGGGTCCTCGGCCACGCCGGTCTGCTGGCACACAAAGGTGCCGTTCCCCCGGTGGATCTCCAAAATGTTCTGGCTCACCAGCAGCTTGGTGGCCTCCCGCACGGTGCTGCGCCCCACGCCCAGCCGCTGGGCCAGCTCGTACTCGTTGGGCAGCCGGTCACCGGGCTTGAACACGCCGTCCACCACCAGCTTGGTGATCTCATCCGCCACCAGCACCGGCAGCGGTTTGTTGGACTGCCTCACCTCAGTAAACAAACGGATAACCCCTTTCCATGGCCGGCTGGAGACACGCCCGCTTCGCCGGCAGAGCTGTTTTTCCTTTATTATAATGCCTGTCCGCTGAAATTACAATCAATTTTCCCGTTTCAGTGGGAATGGGGATGAAAATTTTTATCCGATCAAAAAATCCTTGCGCTGAGTCTGGATTTTCGCCAGGCTCGATGGTATAATTGGCTCAAATTGGAACCGGCGGAGTCCGCCGGCGAAAGCGGGGATCACGTATGGAAGAACTGCTGGAGCGCCTGTTGGAGGAGTGCCGGCCCTTTACCGCCCAGGGACGGGTGGCGAACTATATCCCGGAGCTGGCTAAAGGGGACGCTGGGGCGCTGGGAATCTACGTCATCGGCAGCGAGGGAAAACACGCCTGGGCCGGGGACTGCCGGAAGCCGTTTACCATCCAGAGCGTGGTCAAGCCCATTTTGCTGCTCCAAGCGCTGCTGGACAACGGGGCGGAATACGTGATGCGCCGGGTGGGGGTGGAGGCCACGGGCAAGCCCTTTGACGCCATCAACGCCGGCGACCAGGCGCTGGACAGCGGGAACATCAACCCCATGGTCAATATGGGCGCCATCGTCATGTGCACCCTGATCCACGGCGGCAGCTATGACGAGCGCTTCCGGCGTCTGCTGGAGCTGACCCGGCTGCTGGCGGGAGACGGGGAGATCGCCGTGGACGAAGCGGTGTACCGCTCGGAAAAGAGCCATGGCAGCAAAAACCGGGCGCTGGCCTACCTGCTCAAATCCCACGGGCTGCTGGAGGACGACGTGGAAGAAGTGCTGGACTGCTACTTCCGGGCCTGCTCGATCCGGGCGGACTGCCGGGCGCTGGCCCACATCGGGGCGGTGCTGTCCAACCGGGGACGGCTACCCACGTCCAACGAACGGATTTTTCCCGCCGCCATGTCCCGGTATGTCAACGCCATTTTGATGACCTGCGGGATGTACGACGGGTCGGGGGAGTTCGCCCTGCGGGTGGGCGTCCCGGCCAAGAGCGGCGTGGGGGGCGGCATCATGGCGGCGGCTCCCACCCGAATGGGCATCGGCATCTTCGGCCCCGCCCTGGACAGCAAGGGGAACAGCGTGGCGGGTATCCGGCTGCTGGAGCGGTTGAGTCAGGAGCTGTATCTGAGTATCTTTTGAAAAGGTGGGGCCCGCCCGGCACCGGCGCGGGTCCTTTTTTATTTGCCTTGATATGTAATATATACTCGACAAAAATTAAAGTATATGATAACCTGATAGTGGAGGTGGTCGGTATGGGCCGAAATGTCAAAATCAAAGCGGCAAGGGCGGAATTGGACATGACGCAAAAAGCGCTGGCGGAGGCCGTCGGCGTGTCAAGGCAGACCATGAACGCCATAGAGCAGGGGAACTATAACCCCACTATCAAGCTCTGCCGCGCCATTTGCAGGGTGCTCGGAAAAACTTTGGACGAGTTATTCGGTGAGGAGGATTATAATGAACAGTAAAAAAGCAGAAAATAGAATGGACGAAATGCAGGAGCTTCAGCTGCTCCGGCTGGAGGAGCACGGGTTTTGGATCACCTTTTGGGCGCTGTGCGCCGCAGTGGCGGCGCAGGCGCTGGCGGGGACCGGCTTCCGGGAGATTGTGGGAGAGCTGGCGGTGCTGGTCATCGCCGGCGGTTGGATTATGGTGCTCTGCCTGAAAAACGGGCTGTGGGCGCGCAGCTACAGGCCGTCGATGAAAACAAACGCCGTGTGCAGCGTGATCGCCGGGCTGGCGCTGGGCGGCGTTTTCGCGGTGAGGGCGTTCGCGGTGCTACACAAGCCTCTCTCTCCCGAGCTGGCGGGGAGGATTGCGCTGGCCATGGCCGCCGCGTGCGGAGTGTGTTTTGGGGTGCTGGAGGCGGCCCGAGCGGTTTATAAGCGGCGGCGGGCGCGGCTGGACGACGCGGAGGAGAACGGAAAGTAGAGGGCAGGCGCAAGCCTAAACTTACCAGCGGGGGGACCGCATATAAAAACCGGGACGGCTCAAACTATGCTCGGATTCCTGATCCGACAAACAAAGATTCAAAAAGGAGAATAAGGATATGTCTAACACCAACAATTCTAACCGTCTGGTGGTCCCCGGCGCCCGCGAGGCTATGGACAAGTTCAAGATGGAGGCGGCCAACGAGGTGGGCGTCAACCTGAAGCAGGGCTACAACGGCGACCTGACCAGCCGTCAGGCCGGCTCCGTGGGCGGCCAGATGGTCAAGAAGATGATCGAGGCCTACGAGAACGGCCTGAAGTAAGGTTTCCCGGCCAGACCGGAACAATTCACACAAAACGGAGGACCGCCCGCCGGGCGGCCCTCCGTTTACCTTTTTAAAGGCCTCTGCCGGCGGACTCAAGGGTGTGCATTACGCCGAAGAAAAAAGCCTGCTGAAACCAGTTCAGCAGGCTTTTTAATACCTATTTCACATGAAAGAGATGTGCAAATTCCATAGGTTCTGCGCACCCATGGTCGGAGTTAAAAATTTTTCTCATATGGGCTAAACTTTTTTAAAAACCTGCCGAATAAGTAATTGAACGGCCACACGGAAGGTTCAAAAAATCGGTGCGCAGAACCTATACTTTTTGAACAGCCTGGCCGCGCGGCGCAAACATCAAGGACAGCGTGAAGGAGATCAGCCATGCTGGCAGAGCAGAACCGCACAATCCAAAATCCCGACGAGGAGCGCTTGCAGGCTGAGCTGAAAATGCTGGCGCAGGATATTGCCGCCAGTCTGTCCGCTGTGGACGCAGCCAGCGGCAGGGCGCTGCTCAGCGATTTTGTGTCTGAGCTGTTCTTTGAGCTGGCGGAGCAGCAGCGCAGGGAGGACCGCCGCCAGAAGCAGGCGGAGGGCATCGCCGCCGCCAAAGCCCGAGGCGTTCGCTTCGGACGGACGGCCAGGCCGGTGCCGGATAATTTCGACGAGCTCCACCAGGCGTGGCGTGAGGGACGGATTTCCCTCAAAAAAGCGGCGGAAGCCTGTGATATGGCTCGTGGGACGTTCTATAATATCGCTCTGCGCCGGGAGCAGCAGTCGGAAAGCCGCGCAGTGTGACCGCTGAGGAGGTTTTTCATGCTGAAGCTGTCCCTCGCCCCCGGCGAGTACCTTACCATCGGGGAGAATGTGGTGGTGCAGGTGTACCGCGCGGAAAGCGGGCGGGCCTACCTCGCCATCGACGCGCCCAGGGAAATCCCCGTCGTGCGCGGCGCGGTGCGGGAGCGGGAAGGCGCAAAGCCTCCGGCAAAGCTGGCCCAGGTTCCCCCAAAGGGCCACAAGACCGACAACCCCATTTAGGTTTTAACCGGTTCCGGGCCGGTTGAAATATAATCCCAGCGCCGGACGGACCGCGCGGCCAAGGCCAAGGCCGCTCAGTCGGGCCGGAAGTTCTATGCGCGGAGGCAATGGAAGGCCAAAGCGCACAAAATAATTTTTAAAAGGAGTTTATTTCAATGCGTATTCAGCACAATATTATGGCTATGAATGCCTACCGGAACTACACCAACAACGTCTCCGCCATGAAGAAGAACCTGGAGAAG
>ERZ779629.209-NODE-209-length-26540-cov-23.700359_pt1 | contig 26540 bp, 17 predicted proteins | sample MGYA00514192_ERZ779629 | MGnify/ENA primary metagenome ERZ779629 (study PRJEB29562, sample SAMEA4376709) | mouse gut metagenome | isolation source: Cecum | study: EMG produced TPA metagenomics assembly of the A DSS colitis mouse model was used to assess the... | reverse complement strand
CGTGGTATACTAAAGGTATCGACCATGATTCCATAGTGCGTACCCCCGCAAAAATCCCCCCCGGAGAGCTGGCACTCTCCGGGGGGCATCGCCAGAATAGGGCTTGCTGTCCTTTGCCGTGGCGGTCAAGCCGCTTGCAGATGCAGCTGGCGACTACGCCTGCTGCGACCGACACCAAAAATCCGACCATGAATTCCACGTGCTCACCCCCAGGAAACGAGGTAACAACGATGAAGAGACCCTTTGTCACCAGATCACAGCTGGACGAGATCGTACAAGAATACCCCACCCCCTTCCACCTCTACGACGAAAAAGGCCTGCGGGAGAACGCCCGGCGGGTCAACGCCGCCTTCGCCTGGAACCCCGGCTTCAAGGAGTACTTTGCCGTCAAGGCCACCCCCAACCCCGCCATCCTCAAGCTCCTCCGGGAGGAGGGCTGCGGCGCGGACTGCTCCAGCCTGGTGGAGCTGCTGCTGGCGGAGAAGTGCGGCTTCCGGGGACATGAGATCATGTTCTCCTCCAACAACACCCTGGCGGAGGAGTACCGGCTGGCGGACACGCTGGGGGCCGTCATCAATCTGGACGACCTGACCCATGTGGCGTTTCTGGAGCAGTCCATCGGGCACATTCCGGAGACCGTCTTCTGCCGCTATAACCCCGGCGGCGTGTTCACTCTGGGGGAGGGCAAGGACGGGCTCCAGGTGATGGACACCCCCGGCGACGCCAAATACGGCATGACCCGGCCCCAGATCGCCCAGGCCTTCCGGGCCCTGCGGGCCAAGGGGGCGCGGACCTTCGGCATCCACGCCTTTCTGGCCTCCAACACCATCTCCAACCAGTACTACCCGGAGCTGGCGGGCATCCTCTTCCGCCTGGCGGCGGAGCTGAAGGAGGAGACCGGGTGCCATATCGGGTATATCAACCTCTCCGGCGGCATCGGCATCCCCTACCGCCCGGAGGAGGAGGCCAACGACATCGCCCTGATCGGCCGGGGCGTGCAGCAGAAATTTGAGGAGATCCTGATCCCCGCCGGCATGGGGGATGTGCGCCTGTGCGGCGAGCTGGGGCGCTTTATGACCGGTCCCTACGGCTGTCTGGTGACCAGGGTGCTGCACTTCAAGCACATCTACAAGGAGTACGTGGGAGTGGACGCCTGCGCCGCCGACCTGATGCGTCCCGCCGTCTACGGGGCCTACCATCACATCACCGCCGCCGGGAAGGAGGACGTCCCCTGCACCCAGACGGTGGACGTCACCGGCTCCCTGTGCGAGAACTGCGACAAATTCGCCGTGGACCGGCCTCTGCCCCCCCTGGAGGCGGGGGACCTCCTGGTCATCCACGACACGGGGGCCCACGGCCACTCCATGGGCTACAATTACAACGGCAAGCTGCGTTCGGCGGAGCTCCTGCTCCAGGAGGACGGCGGCGTCCGGCTGATCCGCCGGGCGGAGACGCCGGAGGACTATTTTGCCACGGCCGTCTGGTAAGGGCCGGGGCCAGGATGGCCCTTTGTGCGGGCAGGACTATAGGGATGGCCTCTGCGCCAAAGCAGCCATACGCACATCCGGACAAAAGCAGGAGGGGCGCCGCTTATAATGAAGTTCCGTAACGATGGTTTCAAAAAATGTAGTAGAGACAGTCGATGCGGTGTATTGCAGAAAATCTGAACAAACGGAGGAATCTGCAATGAAGTCATTATTTGAAAAACTGGGCGGTACCTATCATAAGAAAGGCGATTATTTCCTGCCCGATTTGTTTCTGCCTGAAACCGCTCCTGTTGGTATCTGGGGGCAGCGTAGGAAGCACTACCTGAAAACACAGCGGGGGCCACTCTACAACGCTCTGCTTCTCAGTGGCAAGTTGAATGACCATTTGATTGAGGTTGATACCCAGGCAGAAGCTATGTTTTCCCAATTGGTCAAACAACTGGCAGAACAGGAGAGTGTGACAGAGCAACTCAAAGCTGAGCGCCAAATGGAGTGGGTTGGGCGGATGAACAACGTCCGAAACCGGGCAGAGAAAATCATCTTCCGGGAACTGATCTATGGGGAGGATGTAGTATGAAGCTTTTGGAAGAATTTTGGTATGGTAATATTGAGCCAACGGAGTATGACACATTCGCTTGTAAAGGAATACAAAGAAATATTTCGCTTGATTACCAAGAACAAAGAAAAGCTTCAGGCTACCATGACGGATGTACAGAAAGAACTGTTTTCCCAATATACGGACGCTGTTCGTGAGTGCCAAACCTTGTCAGAGTGTCTGTTATTCCAGAGTAGTTTTAAGCTGGGTGTTAAAATGATGGTGGATGTCATGGAAGAATAGCGATTTCTAAGCAAATAAAGGCAGTCAGCCGGGCAGCAGTTCGCTACTCGGCTGATTGCCTCTATTTTATTCTTTGCTCATGCGCTTCTGTTCCTCTTCAGCGCAAACCATTCTTACAACGAAGTTAGCGTCATGTTTGCATTTGGAAACAATATACTCTTTGGTTTTATCCGTTATTCCGTCTATTATGTGAAGATGTTTCATAATCAAATTTTTGATGTGTACACCATTAGAATCTATAAGCGTCACTAACTGATGATTTATAACGCCATAATTCTCCGAATTCCGAGACAATAAGAAAAGGATACGTGTGGCATTCCATCTTATATCCAAATTTTCGGAATGAATCCACTGTAGAGCATTTTGAAGAACTATAGCCTCTACTCTGATTGGAAATATAACTGTATCTGTCGTCTCCAGATATTCAACAATCAAACGGGTCACCGCTATTGTTGTTGCAGCATCGCCCTGAATATATGGCATTAATTCGAGAATGTCACCATATACATCTTTTCCCATGGAAGCATACAGAAACTGCAATCCAATTTTCAAAGAAACGCTATCAATATTGGAAGAAAAAATCGCGTGATCATTAATCTTAATTTCTTCATGCTGCTCAAACAGCTTTTCATATACACTTTGATTGCGAATGTAATCACCTGGGTACTTTATTACAATACAAATGAGAAGTGCTATTGCATCAAGTTTTGTAGAGATATCTTCTTGGGAAATAAGGAGTGTATCTGCCACCGCTGATATGAGCATATCTATGGTTTCTGCATCATAGGCCATCTCGTTTCTCAGCAATATAGCTCTTACAATAGCAGTCTCACGTCTTCCATGCCCAAAATAAACACCATTTTTCCCCTGCCGTTCATTGTTTTGCTTGATATATCCTATGTATTCCAGCACAAATGAAGGCATGTCCCGTTTTTCGTTTTCGGTAGTTTCTAATTTATAAATACCATTATAATAATTGGGGAGATACTCGGCTATCTTTTTATCCATATCGGCCGTCAAATCACTATTTTGCTTTCTGAGAGTGCACAGAAATGTAGGCGCGTAGCCGATTTGTTCTCGATCTTCTTTACTATCAAGCACATTGTTAACATGGCTTATCAAATCTTGAGCGGACTCAATATTCATTTTCCTTAAATCTATATAATTAGCAATGAACGTGAACATATCTGTATACCAGCGGGAATAATGTTTATCAATAAATTGACAACAAATTTTGCTAAGTGTGTTTTGGGATATACGATAGGCTACTCCCGAGAGACACGTGAATATATTCTGACCGATAAACACAACAGGATTCTCGCTATTCAGCCAAGTATTAATTTCACCGATAATAGTTTTTTCGTAATGTTCGAAGCACTTATCATCCAAAAAATATCCTACAGCGCCAAGTGCTAATAGCTGGCTATTTAACCTTTTGTACTTTATTGAATGATTTAAACAGAAACTCATAATTGATGCTGCTTCATCAGAAGTCAACTTATTTAGAATCTCTGGGTAAGAATTCTGAAGACCTTTAATTTCTTTTTCATTTCCCGCAAAAACTGCAAGTTTATATAGGTTGAGTCTAAAATTCCAATCATCATATTTGCAACACAGATAAAACACAAAGTCCCTTATTTTCTCATGGATAAGCAAGATATGGGTCAAAGAACCATTGTACATAGACACAATGAGGGAGCTTGCGAGCATTTCGCCATATTGGTTTAGATCATTACCGAATGTAACTGTAAAAGGTGATTCAGTTTTCTTTTTGTACAAACCCTCAGTATATTTCTCATGGAGTGATTCATGGATACGGTCAAGGATAGGATAATAAATTTCTTCATCACTTTCGGTCAATTCTTTTTGTGCCGGTGTATCAGAAAACTCATTCTTAGCTGTACAACGAGTCCAGTGCTGATTCCGCAAATCTATCAAGATATCTTTGATAACCCACGTAGGCTGGGCAGTTTTCTTTGCGAGATCCAAGGCTGTTTCAAGATGCTCTACACATTTTTCAATGTCTCCGGCAAAATATGCTTGAATTGCCTGCCAGCGGATCTGAACAATTTGATAATGTTCATCATCTTGCTGTGCTTTCAAGGTGTCCAAATACATCGCTGTATTGAAGTGTTTGATCGATTTCCCCTCAAATAATATTGGGAGGAACTGAAGCCCCCACTCGTCAAACTCGCTTGTCTTTTCTGTTTCATTTGGATATCTGCCTCGAGAATATCCAAGCACAAACTTCAATATGTAGTTTCTGCATTTATCTACATTTTTTAATGTGGTTTTAGGGATTGTAGGCAATTGATATTTTTCTGCTCCGGCAATCCCTACACTTTGAATCTCGTCAACTCCATCAGATTTTAGGCCAATTCTGCCAATGCAGTAATAATGATATACGGCGATAATATCATCAATCAAAGCATGCGCCCCATCTTGACTCAATTCGTTAAAACTATGAACCGTTTTGCTTTTGGCAAAATGTGTACCCATCAGGCTTTGTTCCAATGCAGTTTTTTCTTTTTGAGTTTCATCACAGAAATAGTACAACGCTTTAATGTCATGCTTTTTGACGGTATCAATTTCAGATTGCACCCCTGGTTTAATTCCGTCAGCATTATCGATTAAGAAGATACAAACATCACTATCTTCTAATGCCCATGTGTAATGATTGCCAGCAGGTAAAGTGGATGCCCCCTTGTTTTCGAAAGTATAGACCTCTGCTAATTGAGTAGCTTCTATGGCACTTTTTAGTTCAATTCGTACTCTGTCGTATTTTTCAACGCCGCAAATAGAACTAATAAATACTTTTATTTTCTGACCTGGGGATACCATCAGAGGGGCAAGTTTTTCCTCCGCTTTTGTATACTCCCATGAAAGTCCACCAACTGGCGTGCTTATTCCTGTTAATCTTACGCCCATATTTGTACCCTCCTGGGTTTTGGGTTATGTTATTGACCCTCTTCCGAATCAAACGCACTTACGCATGCGATATATTCGTAATCATCAGAGCTTGTAGCAAGCACAAACTGTTTCTTTGCAGTTGCCAATCCTACAAAGTACTCACGAAAAGCTTTGGATACATTTTCAGCCCACTCTTGAGTAATGGGCTCGGGAATTCGAATTTCTTTGTATCTTGTGCCAACGTCTTCACGGTTCGTTTGCATAAGCGTTACTCGTTGCCATTGTTTACGCACCTCCTTTAGCGACAGAGCCCAAAGAAGATAGAACGGAGAATATCCCATATTATTCTCTCGTACTCGAATAATGAAAACTTCTTTTGTGAGAACGATTTGTTCCTCACCGGGAACAAGAATAGAAAATTCTCCAATATTGCTACTTGCTCGGCTTGGAGAGATAAGATCCCACGCCTGGAGATTACTTTTTCCGGTTTTAGTTTTCCAAAACTTCTTTGCAAGTTCGATAGGAATTAAGTTAGTTGGATTGATGTTAATTCTCATATTTCTAATATCAGATACTTTTACGTATGGAATTGTTCCATTTCGCAAGTCATTACTTGGGCTTCCGTGCCCTCCTGAAACAGAGATTATTCCTGCATCGCACAACTCGCCGATAGTTACACTTTTAAAACCATGTTCTTTCATCAACGTATCAAACGGTTGCTCTAAGCTTTGGTCATAGTAACGAGGAACCAAGACATCTCTTTGGTAAGTCTCTTGAACAGGGACGTCTACAAATCCTTTTCCACCACTAATCTGATAAAGAGATGCTTGTTTCATCAATTCGTTATCAATTTCATCTGTGCGTTGGCCGTTAACGTCCACAACATATCTGTCGCTGCCGTTTTTGTAAATACCGCATGTCTGAGGGTTCATAATAGTAACAGTATCTTGTCCTAAATCAAGGTTGTCTTTATCTGAATCGAGCTTTTCGAATACATATAGATTCGTTTTCGCCCTACAGAATCCCTGGAACGCATCCATCGGGACATTGGCTACACAAACTGGCTTTAGCCGTTCTTTTACCCATTCTCGAACATATTTATATGACGGAGAGAAGAAATATGTTTCGGGTAATACAATACACATTTTCCCTCCCGGTTTAAGTAAATCGCAGCAACGATTAAACATAGCAAGACCCAGTTCGATATCTTTACCATTGTCGATATAGTCTACAATACTTAAGTCAGCCTTTTTTGCATCTGAATATTTCACTTTCAACGGAGCACCAAAAGGAGGATTCGTAAACACCTTTGTAAATCGTTCATTTTTAAACGAGTTTGTTAACAAATGAGGATACTTTGTTCTCCAAGTATGGGTGAGGACACTGTCTCCTCTTACGCAATGCGCAGATCCATCGCCTAAAATTTGCATAATAGCTTTTGTCAACTTGATGCCAATTGCATCTTTATCAATTCCATAAATATGAAGCTGGGCCCAACGGGATATTTCTTTTTCTTTGGACGGATATCTGTCCTTGAGTTCAATTAGGCATTGAATTATGAATCCTCCTGTGCCACACGCGGGGTCGATTATCATGTCGTCTAACGAGAGATCCATGAGCTTAATAGCCGCCTGAATAACCTGCTTAGGCGTAAAGTATTGCCCCTCTTCCTGTTTCAATGCAGCACTCCTGAGCACCTGAAACGCGATAGATACGGTATCTGCTCCAATATCAATAAAATTAAACCGTGAAATGCGATCAACTATATCATGAATTGTTGCATCATCGAACCGGATTTCTTGGTCAGATTGTGTAATAAAGATATCAGGATACACCCCAATGAACAGGGAGAACTTTTCTTTAATATATTTTGCTGTCCCGCTTGCTGTGGCAAACTGTCGGAAATAGGTTTCAGAATCCTGATCAATTTTACCTTGCTTGTCGCTGTCCAACTTTAACAGAATTAAGTTACAGAGCTGGTCAAGTTGCTCCTCTCGGCGAGTCACATTACCATCCTGAGCGACAACAGTATCTAATAATTCAGAAAAAGTTTTATACAAGGTGTCTTTTGAGGGTACGACAAGATCGTTAAAAGTGAGCTTTACACTTTCAGGAGATATCACAGAACCGAGTGAAGGAATATCTTTGACAGTACACTTTTTGGGATAGCTTAGCCCTTTATTGTCTTTGTAAACAAACAATGTCTTGGCGGAAATATCTGCGTTGTTTGCCCAAATACCCAATTTTACGTGCGGTTCTAATCCCAAGTACGTTTCAAGCTGTTGTAATCCAACATCGATATCCGGCTGTTTGCACTCAATAATGAATAGCAGGTGCCTATAATCACCTGTAGTTTCAACACTGTCAAAAACTGCTACATCCACCGGGAAATAATCAAAAGCCGCATTCTTTTCCCTTTTAGATGCTTCAGAGGGTGTTTTTGGGATTTTCCATTCATTTTTTCCAAATATAATTTGCTTTTGCTCCCAACCTAAGCCAATGAGACGTTCAACGATAGGTCCAACAACCAACCGTTGTTCCGGCCCATCTTTTAGCAGTTCAACAATTTCTTTCCTCATACGACTCGTCCTCCGTAATTTTGCAATTATTAGTTTCGTAATCAGATATAAAATCCATGAATACCGCTATTTTTTACATTTAAGATAGAGACTGCGCATTTATGGATTTGTCCGGCTTCTCTACTCCGTAGACTCTTTGGGGTAGGGAGAACCAAAAAGTCTTGCTTGGTCGTTCTCATAACCCTTGCCCTGCCAATCTGCGGCAAAGTGTTTTGCGGTAGCGCGGCGCTGTGTATCTGTCATGGCAGTATTTCCCCAGTTGCTTTTTTACAGGATACCATACAAAGCTACATTTTTCCAGAGCAATCTATAAATCCCCTGATTTACGATTGACAAACACTTGTTCTGTGTGGTAGACTATACTCCCAGGTAGATGGGCTAATTGAATAACACATATAGGCAACAACCCTTTTGGCGCTTGTAAAACACAAGGCCGGTACATCAACTTGCTTCAGCGGAACGAAATTTCCGCTGGGGCTGGTTTTGATGTACCGGCTTCTTTTTTGCCCTGACAACCGAATGACCGTCCAAATGGGATACTACGCCATGACCTCCACCGGGGAGAGAGCGAGATAACGCTGCTGAACAGGGGCAGGAACGCCATTCGGAGAAAGCGGCAAACACAGTGTGACGGCAAAATGCCATCACTGAACCTCCCCAAAATCCACCCTGACGGCATTTTGCCGTCTACCGCAAGATGACGGCAGAATTGCCGTCACTCAGCCAACTGCAACTAAGCATGACGGCAGATTTGCCGTCACCTTTGCGTGGCATCATCTGTGATGCCACTTTTGTGCGGACTATCTAATGAATGGCATCACCCATGATGCCATAGCTCGGATGCTACCAACTGAATCCAACCGAAAAAACACCCTTGATATAACCTTGAAAAGAGAAGCCGGTTCTGTCCGTATCCCCACCCGACAGGTGCAGAAACTACCCCTGTCCACAGGGATAGCGAGCATCGGATTTCGCCCCCCAGGGGGCAAAATCCAGTCCCAGGGGAGGCCCCTGAATACCCCCTCCCACGGCGGAAATCCAACAGAATGGAGGAATTATTTTGAGTGTGAACGATGAAAAAGTACGGCTGAAAATCAGACTGACCGAAGAAGAAAAGGCCAAGCTGGAACGTGACGCCGCTCTGTGCGGCCTGACCCAATCCGAATACTTCCGGCAAATTTGTTTGGGCAAGCGGCCCCGGCCCAAGCAGCCCCCGGAGTTTTGGGAACTGCTGAACGCCCTGTATGAAATCCATGATAAGCTGGAACGGCTTACCATCTATTATCCAGAAGCCGCCGAGGAATGTTCCCGCCTCGAAAGTCTTGTCATGTTCTTGCAGGGGGTGTCGTGATGGCTACCACCAGCCTGTGGCACATCAAGGGTCGGCTCAGTGACCTGATCGCCTACGTTGAAAACCCAGAGAAAACCGTGCCCAAAGGCACCGAGGATTTTTTCAACGTATTTTCGTACATCCAAAACCCACAGAAAACCGCAGCCGGTTCCTATATCACCGCTATCAACTGCCTGAAACAAACTGTCCTGCGGCAGATAATCTTAACCAAACAGCGGTACGGCAAGGAGGATAACTATATCGCCTGGCACGGCTATCAGAGCTTCAAGCCGGGGGAAGTCACCCCGGAGCGGTGCCACGAGATCGGCGTGAAGCTGGCCCGTGAGATGTGGGGCGACAAGTTCCAGGTCATTGTCACCACCCACCTGGACAAAGGCCACCTGCATAATCATTTCTGTTTCAATTCCGTGTCCTTCAAAGACGGCAAAAAGTACAACTACTCCAAGGCTGAGCAGCAGCGCCTTCGGGACATCTCAGACCGGCTTTGCCGGGAGTATGGCCTGTCCGTCATAGAGCATGGTAGAAAGGCTCCCAGCCGCCCCGTCTGGCTGGACGAGCAGAGCGGCAAGCCCACCCGCTACAACATCTACCGGGCAGATGTTAAGGAGGCCGTCAATGGAAGCCGAACCGTGGAGATGATGGAGAAGTATCTCCGACGCAAGGGCTATCTCACCGATTTCACAGGCAAACACTGGAAGATACGCCTGCCACAGTATCAGCACTTCACCCGTTTGGACACCCTGGACGAACATTGGACGCCGGAGAACATCAGACGCGGCCTGGGCGCGCGGGCCAGCTTCGGTAATAAGTGCCCCACCGTCAATTTTGCCCCAGAGCTGCCGGAGGAGCTGCGGGTGTATGTGCCATTTCAACCCATGTCCCACATTTACCGGCTGTTCCTCTATTGGGAATACCAGCTTGGTATTTTGCCAAAAGGGACAACCTATCAGCCCACCAGCCCTTTTATGAGAGAGGAACTGCGGAAACTGGACAAAATTACCGCCCAGGTGGACTATCTGGCAAAAAACTGTATTGAAACGCTGGATGATCTTCTTTCAGCCCGTGAAGCCCTCCAAAGTGAAATAGACACGCTGACCGGCCAACGAACAAAACTTCAAAATAAAATCCGAAGGGCGTTACCGGCTGAAAAGGAACGATTGCGGGCTGAAAAGCAGGCTGTGACCGCTCAAATCACCGCTTGCCGCAAGAAATTGAAGTTGAATGTTGGCGTAGAGGAACGCTCCGCCAAAATCCAGGACACGATGGACATGATTTATGTCAACGAGGAGCAACACCGCCAGACGGCGCAAATCAGGACGAGAGGGGAGCAATACAAATGACAGCAGAAGAAAGGACAGCAAAAATTGAAGATTATATTGCCAAATTAGATGCTGAATGGCCGGAAATTGAGAAAATTATGGCAAGTCACGAACTCGATTTGGACACGGGGCGAGAACCACTTCTTCTTTGCCGTATCCCGCCCGACATGGGCTTTACCATGAAAGACGGCCACACCGAGTATGAGGTGGTGGGCCGCTTTGACCCGGACGGCGACGAATTTCTGCTGGAACAGATCAGCCGCAAATTGAGGACTGCGGATAATGACTAAAAAGCCGAGCAATCTCACTTTAAAGCGTTGAATTATTGGCAGGGATATGGTATACTGATTTTGCAATACACCGTATCCGATTGTCGGAAAGGAGATACCGTGAGCAGGCAATCGAAAGAAAACAGGATCACAGCCCTCTACTGCCGTCTGTCCCAGGACGATGGGCGGGAGGGTGAGAGTAACAGTATTGTCAACCAAAAGGAATTGCTTCACGGATACGCTCGCCAGCACCGCTTCAAAAATTTGCAGTTTTTTGTGGATGACGGATGGAGCGGAACCAACTTCGACCGGCCGAGTTTCCGCCAGATGGAGCAGATGATCGAAGCCGGTGAAGTGGGGACAGTCATCGTCAAAGATATGTCCCGCCTTGGCCGGAACTATCTGCAAGTGGGGATGTATACGGACATCGTATTTGTGGAAAACGATGTGCGGTTCATCGCTATCAACGATAACGTGGACTCAGCGGTACAGACCGAGTTTGACATGACCCCGATCCGCAATTTTTGTAACGAACTTTACGCCAGAGATACCGCCAAGAAGATCAAATCCACGTTCAAAATGAAAGGCGAGAGCGGCAGGCACCTCACCACAAATCCCCCGTTCGGCTACGTCAAGGACGAACAGGATAAGGACAGGTGGCTGATCGACGAGGAAGCCGCAAAAACGGTTCGGTACATCTTCAAGCTGTGCTGTGACGGCCTTGGCCCCACGCAGATTGCCAACCGGCTGAGACGGGAGCAGGTACTCACCCCCACGGCTTACAAGGCCCAACAGCGGGGTGAACTGCTTCCAGAGCGGCCCTTCCAGTGGGCGCAGAAAACCGTATCCGGGATTTTGGACAAGGTGGAGTACCTGGGGCACACGGAGAATTTCAAGACCGCATCCAAGAACTATCGCAGCAAGAAGCGGGTCAAAACCGCCAAGGAGGAGCGCAAGCTGTTCCGAGATACCCACCCGGCCATCGTAGATGAACACACTTTCCAGGTGGTGCAGGAGATACGCGCCCATCGCCACAGGCCGACGGCCACAGGGAAAGTCAGCATTTTCTCCGGCAAGGTGTTCTGCGCCGACTGCGGGGCGAAGCTGCAATACAACACGGCAAACAGCTTTTCAGCGAATCAGGATTTCTTCAACTGCGGCAACTACCGCAGCAACACGGGAACCTGTACTGCCCACTTTATCCGGGCGGTGACGTTGGAGAAGATCGTACTGGCTCACCTGAAGCGTGTTCTGGCCTATATTCAGCAGTTTGAGACGTCCTTTGTCAAGCGGGAGATGGAGAAAGCCAACCTCAAGCGCCAGACTTCCGTGGAAAAGGCCAAGCTGGACATTGTGACGCTGAAACGGCGGGACGAGGACTTGGACGTGCTGTTCAAGCGTATCTACGAGGACATGGTGGCGGGACGGCTCAGCCCGGAGCGGTTTGACAAACTCTCCACGCAGTATGAGGAGGAGCAGAAGCAGGTGCGGCAGGTCATTGGAGAATTGCAATCGCTGATTGACGACGGCGAGCAGAAAGCCCACGACCTCCGGCAATTTCTGAAAAGCGTTCGCAAGTACACCGACCCGGAAGAACTGACAGCGGAAATGCTGAATGAATTGGTTGACAAGATCATTGTCCACGCTCCCGACAAGAGTAGTGGGCACCGCAGACAGAAGATTGAGATTTACTACAAGGCCGCTGGAATCATCGACATTTCTGACGACCTCTGCGAAGCTGGGGACGGCAGGGGGCAGTGGCGTAAAGAGCGGAAAACGGCCTAAAAAGGCAAGGCTGTGACCTTTTACAGTCACAGCCCTGCCTTACATAGAATACTTCGTTGCGGCACCTCGCCTTATGCGGCGCCCCTCCTTGTGCTCAGCTGACAGCAGCAGCGCAAGAGGTCCTATTCGTCTGCCTGCCGCTCCTTGGCCTTCTCCTGGAGCTCCGCCAGGGCCTCCTTCAGGGGGGCCAGGCCGATGGGCAGCTGGGCGGCGGTCACGTCCAGCTTGCGCAGCTCGGCGGTGAGGTGTCCGGTGATGGTCTCAAAGGAGGCGAAGACCTGGCCGCACTGGGCCGCCGTCTCCCCGATGCGCCCCTCGGCCTCCGCCAGCAGGGCCTGGGCCCGCGCCTGGGCGGCCTCCTCGGTGCGTCGGGCCTGGGCCTCCGCCTGCTCCAGCAGGGCCTGGGCCTCCGCCTGGGCGTTGGAGAGGACCTCGTCGGATCGCCGGTGGGCGTCCAGCTCCAGCTGGGTGAGTTTCTCCTTCTCCCGGCGCAGCGCGTCCATCTGGCTCTCTAAGTCCTGCACCTGGCGGAACAGGCGCTGGTTCTCCCCCGTCAGCTCCCGGACGGTCTCGTCCCGCTGGGCCACATCCCGGCGGAAGGAGTCCTTGGCCTCCGACTGGGCGTCCCAGTTGTTCTTGGCGTGGTTGTAGCGCAGGGTCATATCCTCCAGCTGGCGGCGCAGGTCCTCCCGCTCCTCCTGGCAGGCCGTCAGCTCCTCCCGGGCGCCGGCGGCGGCCTGCTCCAGCTCCGCCAGCCGCGCCTCCAGCCCGGCGGCGGCCTCCTCGGCCTGCTTCTGGGTCCGCTCGATGTACGCCATCACGTCCTGGCGGTTGAAGCCGCTCAGGGCGCTGCGAAAAATGTGGTTATCCATATTCTGTCACCTTATCCTATGTTCATTATGGCTATTCTACCACAGGCGGCGGCATAAGACAACAAGTTTTTCCGGGAAATCCCCCCGCCGGGCAGCCGCGTGGAGAGGGGGACATGGCCAAAAAACGCCCGCGCTCCGGAAGGAGTGCGGGCAGAGCTGAGACAGAGGGTGGCGCTTATCCCTTCACGCCGCCGGAGGCCAGACCGCTGACCAGGTTCTTCTCAATGCACATGAACAGGATCACCACGGGAATAACGGCGAAGATGGAGGCGGCAAACAGGTACTGCCACTCAATCATGTTGTAGCCGTTGAAGGTGTTGATGCCCACCGTCAGGGGCTTGAGGGTGTCGGTGGAGATCAGGCACAGGGCCACGGTGTACTCGTTCCAGGCGTTGATGAAGATGAAGATCAGGGTGGTGACGATGCCGGGGGCGGCCACGGGCAGCAGCACCTTCAGCATGGACTGGAGGCGGTTGCAGCCGTCGATGGTGGCCGCCTGCTCCATCTCCGCGGAGATGCCCATGAAGGTGCCCCGCAGCAGCCAGATGGTAAAGGCCTGGTTGAAGGCCGCGTTGATGAAGATGAGGCCCACAATGCTGTCCGTCAGGCCCAGGGCCTGCATGACCTGGTAGATGCCGATGAGCAGCACCACCGGCGCGAACATCTGGGAGACGATGACGAAGCCCAGAAAGGCGGTCTGCCCCTTGAACTTCATGCGGGCCAGGGCGTAGGCGGCGGGGATGCCGCACAGCATGGCGATGATGGTGGACCCGCCGGCGATGAGGAAGGAGTTGAGCATGTACCGGCCCATGGGCGCCCGGCTCCAGATCTCGATGAAGTTGGACCACAGGGCGGTGACGGGCAGGATGGTGCCGTTGGAGGAGAAGATCTCCACCCGGCTCTTCAGGGCGGTGGTGAACATGGCGAAGTAGGGGTACAGGGTGATGATGCACACGTCCAGAACGACGAAGTAGAGCAGCAGGCGCAGAATCACCTTCTGGATGGAGACGGGCTTCTTCAAGGTTTGGTTCACAGGTCGTCATCTCCTTTCCGCAGCGTGTAGATCATGTACGTGCTGGCGCAGATGAGCAGGATGATGAAGCCGATGACGGAGACCGCCGCCGCCTCGCCCTGCCGGCCGTTGTAGAAGGCCAGCTTGTAGAGGTATGTGACCAGGGTGTCGGTGTGGTTGGCCGGGTCGCCCTTGGTCATGGTCCAGATGATGGGGAAGGAGTTGAACACGTAGATGATGTTCAGCACGGTGCTCACCGTCAAGGAGGACTTCACCAGGGGCAGGGTGATCTTGAAGAGCTTCTGCCAGTAGTTGGCGCCGTCCACCGTGGCGGCCTCGTAGTAGGTGGTGTCGATGCTCTGCAGGCCGGAGAGCACGCAGAAGGTGACAAAGGGGACGGTGACGAAGATGCCGCAGGCGATCTCCCAGGCGAAATAGGCCTCCGGGGTGGGGGTCCAGTTCATGGGGGCGCTGAGGATGCCCAGCTTCATCAGCAGGGTGTTCAGGGTGCCGTAGTCGGTGTTGATGATGAAGTTCCAGGCGCTGGCCTGGATGACCAGGGTGGTCGCCCAGGGAAAGACCACGATGGCCCGGGCAATCTTCCGGCCCCGGAATTTGTTGTTGAGGATCAGAGCCAGCACGAAGCCCAGCACCGTGGAGAGCACCACCACGGCGATGGTCCACACGATGGTGTTCTTCAGCACCAGGCCGAAGGTGGGGTTCTTCAGAACGGTGGCAAAATTCTCGAAGTTGTTGAAGCCCCTGAGCTGCCCGGTCCGGCTCACCTTGTTGGCGGCCATCTGGAACACCTTCAGAATGGGCGTCACGATAAAGATGGCCATCAGGATGACGCTGGGGGCGATCCAGAGGTAGGGCTCTGCCCTGCGCAGAATCTTTTTGTTCACGGGGACACCTCCCTAATTTATACGCGTATGCGCGGCTTCCGGCCGTTTTCCAAGGTCGGACCGCTCTCCGCCCTTGGAAAACGGCTGGAAGAACCGGGGGCCGGGCCGTCCTGGCCCGGCCCCCGCGGTCGTTTGCGTGTCAGCGATGAAACAGTGCGCGGCGCTTAGCCGGCGATCCGGGACTGGAGGCTGTCCAGCAGCTCGCGGACGTCGCCGCCCAGCAGAGCCTGCTGCTCCACATCAATGACGCCCTGCTTCACGTCGGCCCACTCGGCCTTGGCGGTGGGATAGAACTTGCAGGAGCCCACGATGTCAACCCAGGGAGCCATGGAGGGATCCTCCTTGGCCACGATCTCGCCGCCGGCGGAGGTGGCGGGCAGGAAGCCCTCCATCAGCACCCACTCGGAATACCGGGCGTCGTCATAGAAGAAGTCAAAGAAGGTCTTGATGGCCTCGATCTTCTCGTCGGAGTGGCCGTTGTCGAAGCACATGAAGCGGTCCATAACGCCGGCGGAGACGGAGGGGTTGCCGCCGTTGGTGGGGATGGAGGTAAAGGCGAAGTTGATCTGCTCAGCCTCGGGGGTGTTGGCCTTGGCATAGTTGTCGGCGATGTAGGTGGGGATGGAGTTGGGCCCGATGACCATGGCCAGCTTGCCGGCGCCGAAGAGGTCCTGCAGGTTGTAGCGGGTCTCGTTGGCGGGATCGGAGTTGGTGTAGCCGTCGTTGACCAGGCCGATGGCGTACTCAATGGCCTCCACGTTGGCGTCGCTGTTCAGGGTCCAGTTGCCGTCGGCGTCGGTGAAGTCGCCGCCGTTGTTCCACACGTAGTAGGCGAAGGCGGCCTGGCCCTCGTCGGTGGTCATGTCGATGCCCCAGGGGTAGATGCTGGAGTCATAGGCCTTGATGGCCTCGCAGGCGGCCCTCAGCTCGTCCCAGGTGGTGGGCACTTCCACGCCGGCAGCCTCCAGGATGTCCACGTTGTAGTACATGGCGCGGGCAGAGGCCAGGTCGGGAATAGCCCACACGGTGCCGTCCACCACGGACTGATCCAGGAAGGCGGGGTACAGCTTGGCATAGGTCTCCTCAGAGACGTAGTCCTGCGCGGGCAGGAGCAGGCCGTCGGCCTGATAGTCGGCGAACACGTCGATGTTCAGGATGTCGGGGGCCGCGTTGCCGCCCAGGCGGGTGTTGACCACGGTGTAGATGTCGTTCCAGGAGACGACCTCCACCACCAGGTTGATGTTCTCGTTGGCGGCGTTGAACTCGTTCTGGAAATCGGCCCACCACTGCTTGGTGTTCTGGCCGTACTCGGCGGCGATGACGTTGATGTCGATCTTGTCGCCGCTGGGAGCGGGCTCGTCGTTCTTGTCGGGCTCATCGGTCTGGGGGGGAGGCGTGGCGCTGCCGCCCTGGTTGTTGTTTTTGCCGGCGTTGTTGCCGCCGCCACAGGCCACCAGGGCCAGGGCCATTACAAGGGCCAGCAGCAGTGCAAGAGCTTTCTTCATCTTTCAATGATCCTCCTTCATATTATTGATGCGTGACTGCCTGCCAAAGCAGGAAACGGCGCTCCACCCATGTATGACATCCAACCGGTGTGAAGCGCTGTCTGTGAAATATTGTACCGGCTCCCCCCTGTAAATAATAGGAAACAACGTTCAGATTATAGCATTATCGTACACGCATAGAAAAATTGTGCGAATTATGTAAAAATTCTCACCCTATTTCGTCGATTCCACCAAAAATCTGAGAGGTCTGGCGGCCGTGCTCCCGGAAATCGCGGGGGGTGGTGCCGGTGAGGGAGCGGAAGACCCGGGAGAAGTAGTTGTAATCGCTGATGCCCACCTTCTCCGCCACGGCGGCGATGGACAAGTTGCTCTGGAGCAGGAGGGCCTTGGCGGCGTCGATGCGCCGCTGGGCGATGATGTAGGACAGGGTGCGCCCCCCGGAGAGCTCCTTGGCCAGGCGGCAGAGCTTGGTGCGGCCAATGTGCAGGTGGGCGGAGATGGACTCCAGACTCAGCTTATCCATGTAGTGCTCCTCCAGGTACAGCTCCAGCTTCTGCAGGTCCGTTCTCTCCGTGGTCTGGATCATGCCCTTGAGCTGGATGTAGGAGGCCAGGGCCTCCAGCAGCTCGGCGTAGGCCTTCAGCTCCTGGGGGGAGTACTGCCGGAACTGGAAAAAGGCGCCGCGCAGCGCCTCCGGCCCGCCGGGGTACCAGTCCAGAGCGGCGCTGGTGCGCGCCCACTGCGCCTCCATGGGGCTGTCGTCCAGAAAGCAGCCGAAGATCAGGTAGGCCAGGGGGTGGCTCTTGTCGTAGAGGGGCATCACCGCCTCGCAGATGCCCGCGTGGCAGCGGTAGAACTGGAAGCCTCTGGCGGCGCTGTAGTTTTTGACCTTCCACGCGTCGCAGGCCACGCAGCGCCGGTGGCCCTCCGGCAGGTCGTTCATGGCCCGGCAGAAGGGCGGATGGCTGCCGAAGAGGTTGATGTCCCGGCCCTGGGGGTCGAGGATGTTGGCCGCCATGCCGGTGAGCAGGTAGAGGTTGGACACCAGTCCCAGCAGCTGTTCCTGATCGAAGAGAATGTTCACGACGCACGCCCCCCGCACACACAAAATAATCTCGTCCCCTTTGGAAGGGGACGAGAAACGGGGGTACCCCCGTTTCTATGCCGCATCTGCCGGCCTTTCTTGCCAACCGGGCAAAAATGGTATAAAATAGGTATATCTACTTCAGAGGAGGCCCCCCATGCTCGACCTGTACGCCCTCAGCGCAGATCTGCGGCAGCCCCGCTCCCCGTGCAGCCTCGCGGCTGTCTCCATTATAGCAGACATCGACGCCTTTCTCAAGAGCCCCGGCCCAAAAACCGCTCTGCTGGCGGAACTCTGGCGGGCGGACTTCCGCCTGATCTACGGGGACGTGTCCGCCAACCTCTCCGGCAACCGGCGGCTGGACCCGGCGGTCCTGCTGGCGCGGTACGGACTGGACCCCGCCGGCGGGGAGGGGGAGGCCGTGGTACGGCTGCTCTTCGCCATCCAGACGTATTTCAGCCTGCTGCTGAAGGCCGCCATGGCGGACCTGCTGGGGACCCCCGCCGCCGGGGACGCCGCCGTCATCATGGGGGACTTCGCCAGGGAGCGGGGGATTGAGAACTACGTCTGCGAGGACTGCTTCTGCTGGCCCCTGTTCGAGCTGGAGGGTGGCTTCGGCCGGGTGATGGACCGCGTGCGGCGGCAGCTGGCCCCCTACCGGGCCCCGGCGGGCCGGTCCCGCCCCGCCGGCCGGGACGACATCCGGCTGATGTACGAGGCCCTGGTCCCCCGGGAGCTGCGCCACGCCCTGGGGGAGTACTACACCCCGGACTGGCTGGCGGAGGCGGCCCTGGGCCGGGCCCTGGAGGCCCATGGGGGGGCGGACCCGGCGGCCCTGCGGGTCCTGGACCCCACCTGCGGCTCCGGCACCTTCCTGCTCCAGGCCATCGCCGTCAAGCGCCGGGCGGGCTGCGGCCTGGCGGCCCTGCTGGACACGGTGCGGGGCCTGGACATCAACCCCCTGGCGGTGCTGACGGCCAAGACCAACTACCTGCTGGCGGTGCTGGACCTGCTGGAGGAGGGGGCGGCGGTCATTCTGCCGGTGTTCCGGGCCGACGTGCTCCGGCCGCCGGAGGGAGCCGCCCCCCCGGCTGCGCCGGACTTCATCCGGGACCCCGCCGCCGCCGTCCGGAGCCGGGAATTGGCCGACGGCCTCCGGGCCCAGGCGCTGGACCGGGCGGACGTGATCGCCGGCAACCCCCCCTGGGTCAACTGGGAGTACCTGCCGGAGCCCTACCGGGCGGGCTCGAAGCATCTGTGGGAGGCCTACGGGCTGTTCTCCGCCAGGGGGCCGGTGCGGAGCTTCGCCAAGGAGGACATCTCCGCGCTCATCACCTACGCCGCCATGGACCGGTTCCTCCGCCGGGGCGGGGTCCTCTCCTTCGTCATCCGCCAGGCGGTGTTCAAGTCCGGGCAGAACGGCTCCGGCTTCCGCCGCTTTCGCATCCGGGAGGGGGAGGCCATCCAGGTGCTGCTGGTGGAGGACCTGTCCGCCCTGCGGGCCTTTGACGCGGCGGGCTCCGCCGCCCTCCTCCTGGCCCGGAAGGGGCCGGAGACGGTCTACCCCGTGCCCTACCGCCTGTGGCGGCGGCGGGAGGGGGCCGGCCTGCTGGCCCCGGACCCCTGCGCCTCCCTGGAGGAGGTCCTCTCCCAGGTGGCGGCGGAGGAGCAGCTGGCGGTGCCCGCGGTGAGGGACGACCCCGCCAGCCCGTGGCTCACCGCCGGGGCGGACCGGCTGGCGGCCATGGAGCGGGTCCTGGGCAGCAACAGCTACCGGGCCCGGACGGGGGTGTTCACCGGCGGGGCCAACGCGGTGTTCTGGCTGCGGATCCTCTCCGCCCAGGGGGGACGGGTCACCGCCGCCAACGTGCTGGACCGGGCCAAGCGGAAGGTGGAGCAGGTCGCCGTCCCCCTGGAGGGGACCTACCTCTACCCCATGCTCAAGGGGGGCGGCATCCGCCGCTGGCGCACCGCCTACGACGCCTACCTCCTCTGCCCCCACACCGCCCGGACCAGAATACGCCCCGTCCCCCTGGAGGACCTCCGGCGGGAGGCCCCCCTGACGCTGGACTACCTGCTCCGCTTCCGGGAGGCCCTGGACAGCCGGGGGGGCTTCGCCGGCTGGGAGAAGGAGCTCCAGCGCCAGGCCTTCCACGGGGTGCTGCGGGTGGGGGCCTACACCTTCGCCCCCTACAAGGTGGTCTGGAAGTACATCGCCTCCTCCTTCGTCTGTGCGGTGGCGGGGAGCGTGGACGACCCCTTCCTGGGCCGCAAGCTGCTGCTGCCCAACGAGAAAGTCATGTACGTGGGCACCGACAGCGAGGAGGAGGCCTACTACCTCTGCGGCCTGCTCAGCTCCACCGCCGTGGCGGACTGCGTCCGGGGCTACATGAACCCCACCAGCATCTCCGCCCACGTGCTGGACAAGCTGCGCATCCCCTCCTTCGATCCCGCCGACCCCCGCCACGCCGCCATCGCCGCCCTGTGCCGGGAGGGCCACGGCCAGCCCGATCCCGCCCCCTACATCGCCGAAATTGACCGGCTGGCCGGGGAGCTGTACGCGCCGCCGGACCCCGGCGGCCGCCCGCCCCCGCCCTATGCGCCGTAGCCCAAAAACGCAGACCGGGGAGGGGCCGCTTCAAAGCGGCCCCTCCCCGGCAAAGCATCGTGCTGTGTACATTCCGGCCTCACATCCCGGCGGCGCTCCCCCACAGATCCTCGGGGTACAGCCCCGCCTCGGTCTTCTCCCGCAGGGCCTGGACCACAGAGGGCTTGTCCTCCCGGTAGGTGACGCCATACCACTGGTCCGCGCTGGAGAGCACCCGCACCTGGGCCCTGCCCCGGCGGAGCATGTCGTCCACCAGCAGGGGCAGATAGCACTCCCCCCTGGCGGGGTTCTCGTCCAGAATCCGGTCCAGGAACACCGGGAAGCGCTCCTGGGCCTCCCGGAGGAAGCTGTGCTGGAAGCCCCAGAAGTTCATGGACACCAGCGTATCCCCCGGCAGGTGCTCCCAGGTCTGGCCCCCGTCCTCGGTGAAGCGGCCGCCGTCCCCGTCCTTCTCGATCTTGGTGCGCTCCACGATCTCCTCCAGCAGCCCGTCGGGGCTGAGGCGGCACACCCCCCGGGCCACGCTGCCGTGCTCGGTGACGGTGCTGCGCAGGTGGTAGCCCACCATGGCGTACTGGAAGCAGTCGGGCCGGTCCTGGTGGTGGGCCAGGTAGTCGAAGATCACCCGGAAGGCCTCGGGCCCGTAGCAGTCGTCGGCGTTGATGACGGCGAAGGGCCCGTCGATGAGCTCGCGGGCGGCCAGCACCGCGTGGGTGGTCCCCCAGGGCTTCTGCCGCCCGAAGGGCACGTGGTACCCCCTGGGCAGGTCCGCCATGTCCTGGAAGGCGTAGCGCACCTCCATGCCCCGGCTGGCCCGGGCGCCCACCGTCTCCCGGAAATCCGCCTCCAGTTCCTTGGTGATCACGAAGATCACCCGTTCGAAGCCGGCCCGGCGCGCGTCGAACAGGGAGTAGTCGATAATGCTCTGCCCGTGGCCGCCCACGGGGTCCATCTGCTTCAGGCCGCCGTAGCGGCTGCCCAGCCCCGCGGCCAGGACGACCAGTACAGGTTTCTCCATAAGCAATTTCCTCCATCAAGCATTCCTCATCCGCCCGGCGGACCCTGCCGCCCGGCGGCAGAATCAGGATACCATACCGGGCCGCAAAAGTAAACCGGGCCGGGACGAGATTCAAAAAGTCTTAACATATTTCGGGAATTTTCGCTATCTCCGCAGAATATCCGTATTCCGGTACTGGACGGCCTCCGCCAGGTGCTCGGGGCCGATGCGCGCCGCCCCGTCCAGATCCGCGATGGTCCGGGCCACCCGGAGGATCCGGTCGTGGCTGCGGGCGGTGAGGCCCATGCGCTCGAAGGCGGCCCTGAGGATGCGCTCCCCGGCCTCGTCCAGGGTGCAGAACCGGCCCGCCATGGCGGCGGTCATGTGGGCATTGCAGGCGGTCCCCGTCCCCTCGAAGCGCTCCGCCTGCCGCGCCCGGGCGGCGTTGACCCTGGATCGGACGGCGGAGGAGGGCTCCGGCTTCTCCCGGCGGCGCATGGCCTCGAACTCCACCGAGGGGACCTCCACGTGCAGATCTATCCGGTCCAGCAGGGGCCCGGAGATGCGGGCGGTGTACTTCTCCACCATGGCGTCGGTGCAGGTGCACCGCCCCGAGCTGTGGCCCCGCCAGCCGCACCGGCAGGGGTTCATGGCGCATACCAGCATAAACCGGCTGGGCAGGCGCACGGTGCCGGCGGTGCGGGTGATGGTGACCTCCCCGTCCTCGATGGGCTGGCGCAGCACCTCCATGGCGTCCCGGCTGAACTCCGGCAGCTCGTCGAGGAACAGTACCCCGTTGTGGGCCAGGGAGATCTCCCCCGGCCTGGGGAAGGTCCCGCCCCCGGCCAGGGCGGCGGCGGACACGGTATGGTGGGGGCTGCGGAAGGGCCGGCGGGTGAGGAGGGGGCTGCGCCGGTCGGTCATCCCCGCCACGGACCAGACTTCGGTGGCCTCCAGTGCCTCCCGCCGGGTCATGTCCGGCAGGATGGAGGGCAGGCGGCGGGCCAGCATGGACTTCCCCGCCCCCGGCGAGCCGATGAGCAGAATGTTGTGCCCCCCGGCGGCGGCGATCTCCAGGGCCCGCTTCACATTCTCCTGGCCCATGACCTCCGAGAAGTCCGGTCCCGCCTCCGGCTCCTCCGGCCGGACCCAGGGGGCGGCGGGGCGCAGCCGCGTCCCGCCCCGCAGGTGCTCGAGCAGGGAGGCGGCGTCCTCCACCGGGTAGACCGTCAGCCCGCCGGCCAGGGCGGCCTCGGCGGCGTTCTCCGCCGGGACGTACAGCTCCCGGATCCCGCCTCTGGCGGCGGCCATGGCCATGGGGAGCATCCCGGCGATGGGCCGCAGGGCCCCCGACAGGGACAGCTCCCCCAGAAAGGCGGCCTCCGCCGGCGGGGGCTCGATGTCCCCTTGGGCGGCCAGGATGCCCAGGAAGATGGGCAGATCGTACACGGTGCCCTCCTTGCGCAGGGCGGCGGGGGCCAGGTTGACGGTGATCCGGGACACGGGGAAGCGGGCGCCGCTGCTCTTGACGGCCGCCCGGACCCGCTCTCTGGACTCCTTGACGGCGGCGTCCGGAAGCCCCACCACGTCGAAGGCCGGGAGCCCGCCCGACAGGGCGCACTCCACCGCGATCTCGTAGCCTGCGATCCCCTGGAGGCCGAGGGAGTTGATGGTGACGACCATAAAGAGGGCTCCTTTCTTCGCCGCCCGGCCGGGCGGGGCGCTGTCGTGTTTTTTCCATTATACCACATCCGCCGCCCCTCCACCAATTTGCAATAATCGCCAAAAAAAGACCGCTATTTTTGCTATTCCGGAGAAAAAGAAAAATTTCCGAAAATGGAGCAAACATAACATTTACATAGAGAAAATTTCGTGGTATATTAATGAACGTATGAGTACCTTGCTGTGTATTCACACCATGGCAGTATCAAATATTCAGGAGGAGCTATTGTATGGCAAGAAAGTTCAAATCCATGGACGGCAACAACGCGGCGGCGCACGTCTCCTATGCGTTTTCCGAGGTTGCGGCGATCTACCCGATCACCCCGTCCAGCCCCATGGCCGACCTGGTCGACCAGTGGTCCGCCAACGGCCTGAAAAACATCTTCGGCACCCAGGTTAAGGTTGTCGAAATGCAGTCCGAGGCCGGCGCCGCCGGCGCGGTCCACGGCTCTCTGGGCGCCGGCGCTCTTACCAGCACCTACACCGCCTCCCAGGGCCTGCTGCTGATGATCCCCAACATGTACAAGATCGCGGCCGAGCAGCTGCCCACCGTGTTCCACGTCTCCGCCCGTACCGTCTCCACCCACGCGCTGAACATCTTCGGCGACCACTCCGACGTCATGGCCTGCCGTCAGACCGGCTTCGCCATGCTGGCCGAGGGCAACGTGCAGGAGGTCATGGACCTCTCCCCCGTGGCCCATCTGTCCGCCATCTCCGGCAAGGTCCCCTTCATCAACTTCTTCGACGGCTTCCGCACCTCCCACGAGATCCAGAAGGTGGCCGTGTGGGACTTCGAGGATCTGAAGGACATGTGCGACATGGAGGCCGTGGAGGCCTTCCGCAAGCACGCCCTGAACCCCGAGCACCCCGCCACCCGCGGCTCCCACGAGAACGGCGACATCTTCTTCCAGCACCGCGAGGCCTGCAACAAGTACTACGACGAGCTGCCCGCAGTGGTCGAGAAGTACATGGGCAAGATCAACGAGAAGCTGGGCACCAACTACCAGCTGTTCAACTACTACGGCGCGCCCGACGCGGACCGCGTCATCATCGCCATGGGCTCCATCTGCGACGTGGCCGAGGAGGTCATCGACTACATGAACGCCCGCGGCGAGAAGGTGGGCCTGGTGAAGGTCCGCCTGTACCGCCCCTTCGCCGCCGACAAGCTGCTGGAGGCCATTCCCGCCACCGCCAAGAAGATCGCCGTCCTGGACCGCACCAAGGAGCCCGGCGCTCTGGGCGAGCCCCTGTATCTGGACGTGGTCTCTGCTCTGGCCAACGCCGGGAAGAACGACGTGAAGGTCATCGGCGGCCGCTACGGCCTGGGCTCCAAGGATACGCCCCCCTCCAGCGTTTTCGCTGTCTATGAGGAGCTGAAGCTGGAGAATCCCCGCCGTCAGTTCACCATCGGCATCGTGGACGACGTCACCAATCTCTCCCTGCCCGAGCACGACGCCCCCAACACCGCCGCGGAGGGCACCATCGAGTGCAAGTTCTGGGGTCTGGGCGGCGACGGCACCGTGGGCGCCAACAAGAACTCCATCAAGATCATCGGCGACCACACCGACAAGTATATCCAGGCGTACTTCCAGTACGACTCCAAGAAGACCGGCGGCGTGACCATCAGCCACCTGCGCTTCGGCGACAAGCCCATCCGGTCCCCCTACTATATCAATAAGGCCGACTTCGTGGCCTGCCACAACCCCAGCTACGTCACCAAGGGCTTCAAGATGGTCAACGACGTCAAGCCCGGCGGCGTGTTCATGATCAACTGCCAGTGGGACTTTGACGAGCTGTGCCACCACCTCAACGCCGAGGCCAAGCGCTATATCGCCAAGAACAATATCCAGCTGTATACCATCAACGCCATCGACCTGGCCGCCAAGATCGGCATGGGCAAGCGCACCAACACCATCCTCCAGTCCGCCTTCTTCACCCTGGCCAAGGTCATGGGCCAGGCCGAGGCCATCCAGTACATGAAGGATGCCGCCACCAAGTCCTACTCCAAGAAGGGCGAGGACGTGGTGAAGATGAACCACGAGGCCATTGACGCCGGCGCCACCGCCTTCGTCAAGATCGACGTGCCCGCCGACTGGGCCAACGCCGCGGACGACAAGGCCGCTCACGCCCTGGAGGGCAAGGCCGAGCTGGTCACCATGGTCAAGGACATTCTCCACCCCGTGGGCAAGATGGACGGCGACAGCCTGCCGGTGTCCGTGTTCATGCCCCACGTGGACGGCCAGTTCGAGCTGGGCGCCGCCGCCTACGAGAAGCGCGGCGTGGCCGTCTCCGTTCCCACCTGGGATCCTGAGAAGTGCATCCAGTGCAACACCTGCGCCTATGTCTGCCCCCACGCCACCATCCGCGCCTTCGCCCTCACCGAGGACGAGGTCAAAAACGCCCCCGAGGGGCTGAAGACCGCCGCCGTCAAGGCCGGCAAGGGCAAGGGCGTGTACACCTACGCCATCGGCGTCAGCCCCCTGGACTGCATGGGCTGCGGCGTGTGCGTGGAGGCCTGCCTGGCCAAGGACAAGGCCATCAAGATGGTGCCCCAGGAGAGCGAGCTGACCCAGGCCCAGGTGTGGGACTACCTGGTGAAGACCGCCCCCAAGGCCGACATGCAGGACAACACCGTCAAGGGCAGCCAGTTCAAGCAGCCCTACCTGGAGTTCTCCGGCTCCTGCGCCGGCTGCGCCGAGACCAGCTATGCCCGTCTCGTCACCCAGCTCTTCGGCGACCGGATGTATATCTCCAACGCCACCGGCTGCTCCTCCATCTGGGGCGGCCCCGCGGCCACCAGCCCCTACTGCACCAACAGCGAGGGCAAGGGTCCCGCGTGGTGCAACTCCCTGTTTGAGGACAACGCCGAGCACGGCCTGGGCATGTTCGTGGGCCAGAAGGCCATCCGCGGCGCTCTGGCTGAGGAGACCAAGCGGCTTATCGCCGTTGAGTGGGCCTATGCTCCTCTGAAGGAAGCCGCTCAGAAGTGGCTGGATACCATGGAGGACGGCGAGGCCAACCAGGCCGCCGCCAAGGAGTACATTGCCCTGCTGGAAGAGAGCCTGATGACCCTGGACGAGAACGAGGCATTCATCTCCAGTCCCAAGGGCGCGGAAGTCTTCGGCGATAAGCGCGACGCCATGCTGGCCCACGTGAAGGAGCTGAAGGCCAAGGGCGAGAAGTACTGTGACTGCGACGCCTGCAAGCTGGCCAAGGCGATCCTTGACAAGAAGGAGTACCTGAACAAGAAGAGCGTGTGGATCTTCGGCGGCGACGGCTGGGCCTACGACATCGGCT